>Ga0070738_10003285_pt1 | contig 21672 bp, 37 predicted proteins | sample Coa_R2_2_FD_66446 | JGI IMG/M metagenome (GOLD analysis project Ga0070738, IMG submission 66446) | Surface soil microbial communities from Centralia Pennsylvania, which are recovering from an underground coalmine fire - Coalmine... | ecosystem: Environmental > Terrestrial > Soil > Unclassified ... | reverse complement strand
CCCCGGCGCCGCCCGACCCGCCGGCCGCCTGCCAGAGGGTGGACGCGCCGTCGGCGACGGTGGTCGCGCCGCCCGGCCCGCCCGCGCTGCCGGGGTTCGCGCCACCCGAGGCCCCGGCGCCACCCGAGGTGCCGCCGGCGCCGATGCTCACGGTGAGCGTGTGGCCCGGGGTGACGACGAACGCTCGGCGCACCTGCAGGGCGCCGCCGCCGCCCGCGCCGCCCGCGGGGGGATTGCTCGTCACGGCCGCGCCGACACCCGCGCCGCCACCGCCGCCCCCGCCCCCGCCGCACCCCTCGGCCTCGAGTAGCACGACGCCGGCGGGCACCGTGAAGGAGCCGCTTGAGGCGAACGTCTTCGATGCGCGCGCCATCAGATGCCCCTCACGAACCAGTTGGTGCCGTCCGAGACGATCACGTATATGGCCCACGCGGCCGACAGCGCCTTGCTCGCGGCCACGCCGTTGATGCTCTCGGCGCCGTGGCGCACGAGCGTCAGGTTGTTCGCGGCGAAGCTCCCGGTGCTGTCGACGACGAAGAGCGTCCGGCCCGCGGTGGGCGTCGGGAGCGTCAGGTTCCACGCCGCGCCGCTCGTGTTGGCGAAGATGACGCAGTCGGCGCCCCCCGAGTCGATGACGTAGCTACCGGCCTTGGTGACGGCCGTCATGTTGAACGGCGCCGTGAAGCTACCGACGTTCACCAGGCCGTTCTTGGTGAGCTGGATCGCGGTGCCGACGGCGTTGTTCCAGTAGAGGTCTCCGAGCACGTTGTACGCGCACCCGACGTCGCTGCCGAGGTTCAGGGCGCTCGCCTGGCTCGTGAAGCGCGCGCTCCGCAGGCTCGTGGCGTTGTTCGAGCCAAAGGCCAGGTCCGCGTTGATGTTGATGCCCGCCGTCGGAACCTGCACGCCGTTGCCGCTCGTGTGGTTGTGCGCGTCGATCGTCGAAAACAGCGCGTTGTAGACGCGCGTCGCCCAGTCCGGCCCCGTGTCGGTGAGCACCACCGGCACGACGATGTTCATGTTGGGGCTCGTGACGGTGCTCGGCATCAGAGCACCAGGAGGTCGGCCGAGACGTTCGCGTCCGACACGACGTTGACGATGGTGGTCTTGTCCGGCGAGACGCCGTAGGACAGGCGCGCGGGGCCGGAAAGGTTGCCCGCGAACCACGACAGGTACGCGCGCCCGAGCCCGTGGCTCACGAGGTTCGAGCCGATCGCGAGCGGAACCTGGGCGATGATCTTCGAGTTCAGAAGCGGATGGCCGGTCACCGAGTCGAGCGACGCCTTGACGCTCTCCTGCAGCAACTGGGCGCCGCGGTCGGTGAGCTGCACCTTGCGGAAGCGCTTGGGGCCAGCCATCACCAGCACCCCGTTCCGGTGCCGTCGCCGCCCCAGCCGGGGCCCGGCATCCCGCCCGCGCCCCAGCCGCCCCAGGGGTTGCGGATGCGGTTCATGTCGACGATCGATTGCGGCTGCGAGATGTCGCGCGGCGCAGCCTCGCGCAGGATGCGCTCGCGCAGGGCCATCTTCTGCTGGAGCAGCAAGTTCGCCGTGTCGAGGCTCTCCTCCTTGATGAGCGCCTTGGCTGCGGCGTCGAGCGTGACGTACTCGTCCCAACCGTTGATGCTGAGCCAGTACTGGGCGATCGAGTCGGTGTCGCTCGAGAGCGTGGGCAGCGCCGGCACGTACCAGAGGACGTACTGGTTTCCGCCGACCGTCGGCGGCAAGATCTCGATGGTGCTACCGAGGATGTTCCAGCGCGAGGGGATCGCCCCGTAGACGGGCACGATGTTGGGGAACACGTAGAGGTTGCGCTCGTTCAGGCTCTCGAGGCGCGGGATGGTCACGTACGGCGTCGGCGAGCCGCCGATCTGCAGCCACAAGGCGCGCGGCTGGAAGAAGTCGCTCGCGATGGTCTGGTTCGGCCCGACCTGGAAGGAGTTGCCGGCCTGCGACCCGCCGGGGAGCGTCACCGCGACGCTCTTGACGTTGTAGTCCTGGTACGTGCTCGCGAGCAGCCCGTAGAGCTCCTGGGCGCTCTTGTTGATGTACCAGTTCCATTCGCTCGTCGAGATGGTCGAGACGTTCACGCGGTCGGCGCGCTGCTGGGCGGCGAGGCGCAGGTCCGCGAGCGACGGCCCGACGAGCGTCGGCGAGACGGTGGCCGCGAAGACTGGGATGCCGTAGCGCTGCTGCAGGTAGCCGGCGACGGCCTGGATCTCGGTCGCCGACAGCACCCGGTTGTAGATGATGATCTCGGCGATCGTGCCGGTGAGGTTGAAGCCCGTCCCAGCGTAGGCGCCGATGGTCAGGCCCGTGGCGCCGTTGGGGCCCGCGTTGCCGCTGTTGAGCACCGTCGTGCCGAGCACGCACGAGCTCGACGCGCCGTTGTCGACGATGATGACGATCCCCGGCACGGCGAAGTTCGCGCCGATGGAGAGCGTACCGCCGTTGAACTGCACGATGGAACCGGGCGGCGCCGACACCGAGTATTGGAGACTCGGGTTGATCGAATCGATGATGTAGTCGGGCCCGCTGCCCGTCGCGAGCCCGACGATGAAGCGCGTCGTGGGCTGGGTGATCGGCGTCGTGAAGGTGCCGGTCACCAGGTACTGAGACCCGTTGAACTGGATCGTCGGGTTGCTGTTGAAGTTCGGGTCGACGGCGTTGAGTGTCGGGCGCAGCCCCGCCGACAGTTGGTTCGCGACCTTGTTCGGGTCGCCCGTGCCGCTCTTGTCGAGCAGCGACGCGACGACGGTGCCGTTCGCGGTGACGCTGTCGCCGCGATACCAGACGATGAGGCCGGAGAGGTCGGTCGGCAGCGTCACAGATCACCCCTTGTGCGGTGTGGCCACGATGACGACGCCCTTGGCTCCCTTGTCTCCTTCGGCTGGTCCGTAGTCCGCCGCCTGGCAATGCGTGATGGCGGCCGAGAGGTGGGAGGCCGCCGCGGCGTAGTCCCCGGCCTTGCCCGCCTCGAAAAAGGCCCTTGTGGAGGCCTCGGCCATCTTCTTTGCGTCCGCGCCGTCATCGGACGGCGGCGGCATCGAGCCGCCACCGTCGTCCGAGTCGGCGAGCATGCGCGCCAGCTCGCTCACGGCTCACACCGTCCCGGTGCGCTTGAGCAGGACGCCGATCCAGAAGCCCGTACTGGCGACCGGGTCGGTGAGCGTCCCGGTCGCGTTGCGGAACCGCACGCGCACGGTCTGCGCCGCGAGCGTCTGGTTCTGGCCCGGGAAGAAGCCGTACGACGTCGACCCGGTGAAGCCGGTCGCGTTGACGTCGACGAAGCCGTTCAGGGCGTTGACCGCGCCCTGGTCGGCCAGCTGAACCCACGCCTCGAGCGCCCCAAACCACGGCTCGTCGAGGGTGAAAATGTACGTGCCGGTCGCGGTGTGGGGCTGCGTGACGATCGAGCCGGCCTGGCCGATCTGCTTCTGGGCGCCCCTCCACCGCGTGAAGGGGCCGGCGGCGCTGAAGGGTGAGGTTGTCGGCAGATAGCCGATGACGTTCGATGAGCCGTCGAGGGCGATGAAGCCGCCGATCTCGAGGCCTTCGTTCTCGAGCCCTGCGGTGGCTCGGTTGGAAAGGGGGTTGCCTATTCGTTCGGCTCCGCTCAGAAGGGCAGCGTCACGTTCACGTTGTCGCGCGGCGACATCGGAACGAAGTTGCTGTACGAGTACCAGTAGGCCGAGACGCCGTCGGCCGTTGGCAAACGAAGGGTCTCGTTGCCGTCGGTGTTCATGATCTGGATGGTCTCGCCCACGCTGACGAGCTGCCACTTGTCGAGCAGCATGCCGACGCCGACCGTCGAGGGGCACGCGTAGTCCGGGATGACGTCGATCGCGCCGGAGTTGGCGCCGATGATGTGCACGCCCTCGAAGCCGATGTCCGGCTTGTCGGCGGGCGAGAACTCGAGGAAGTTCACGACGCCGCGCGAGGCGATCGCGCTGACGAGGTCCGAGTAGTGCTTGTGCGTCGTGAAGTAGTTCGAGATCTTGCCCTGCTTCTTCGCCACGACGTTCGCGCCGCGAATGAAGGCCTCCTCGATGCCGTACGAGGTGCCGTCGAAGCGCGACCCGGCCAGCAGGTCCGGCGCGACCGAGCGGTTCACGCTGTACTGGTTGTCTCCGCCCGAGATGCCCGTCGCGAGCGACGGCACCCACTGCTGGAAGCCGTCGAGCACCGTCCCGCCGAGCGTGCCGGCCACCTGGTGGTCGCCGCGGTGGGCGATGAAGTCGAGGTTGGCGATCGTCGGGATCCCGTCGTTCGCGTCGTTGAGGTTCACGGCCGTCCCCGCGGCGTTGCCGACGGTGATGGTCCCGGCGTCCATGTTGACGCCGATGACGTAGAGGCCATGGCCGTTGGCGCCGTAGGCGCGGTTGGTCGCGCTCGAGCGCGTCGCGGACACGTCGAGCTCGTCGCCGTACGCGAAGCGAGCCGCGTCCTCGCTGTTGAAGAGCACGAGCACGCTCACCGCGAAGCTCGGCATTTGGGTGGCGTTACCCACCTGGGCGATGACGCCCGTGCCGTCGCCGTAGAGGAAGTTGTGCAGGCGGTTGGCGAGGTTCTCGACGGCGCCATCGAACTCGAAGCCCCGGAGCTCGAGGAACGCGTTCTCGTTGCCGATGGATCGCTTCAGGCTCTCGTTGTCGATGTTGATGAAGCTGTACTGGTGCATCGTGTACAGCTCCCAGGCGACGACGCGTGACGAGACGCTCGCGGCCCGGGTCGAGGCGTACGAGAAGCTTCCCGAGACGGCCGAGGGGAACGCGTACCGAAACGGCACGTGGTAGGCGCGGCTCGTCGTGGCGTTGGCGCCCCCGAGGTCGGTTTTCTTGCCGACGAGGGCGAGGAGCGGCCGATCGCGGAACGTCAGGTCTTCGAGGCCGTCGGGGTATCGCTGCTTGTAGAGTGCGTCGAGCTGAGTGGAGGTGGACACGGCTTTTCCCGCTTCGCGGGGCCGCGCTCACGTCAGAAGCGGCGAGAGTTTTTGGTGTCTAATGACTCGCCGGCCACCGAGAACGCTCCCGGCTTGCTGGTGGGCGTGGCCGGGTTGGGCGCTGGGGAGCCGCTTGTCGGAGCTGCCGGGGGCTCGGGCCGTGTCGGGGGCTGGGGCGCTGGGGCGGGCTTTGCGCTTGTCCCGCTCAGCAGGTCGCGCTGCGACCGATAGTTAGCTTCGAGCTTGTCTGCTGCTTCGGCCGGTGAGAGCACGACCGGCTCTGAGAGCTTGCCTTCCTGGATCAGCCGCTGCGAGCGCTGGTAGAACGCCTGCTGAACGGCGAAGACCTCGTCGACGGCCTTATCCCCGAGAGCTCGGAGGGTGAGTTCGTACTTGGCCTTGTCGGCGAGAACAGGCGCGATGGTGGCGGTCTTGTACTGGGAGACCTGCTCGGCCTGGGCCCTTTGAGCTTGGGCCTCCTGGGAAGCTTGCAACTGCCGCTGGATTTCGTCCAGTCGCGCGCGGTATTCGCGATCGCGCGCCGCGTCGATCTCCTGCTGGCGCGCCGCGGGCGGCTTCGCGCCGTCGGCGATGAGCGCCTCGAGGATGACCGACGGTTCCACACCGAGGCGCCGCATGAAGGCGATCGGGTCCTGCCGCGCGGTCTGCGCCGCCTGCTGGATCGTCTTGAGTTGCTCGAGCGCCTGGGCGTGCGACGCGCGCTCCTGGGCGAAGGCGCTTTTTTCCTGCGCGAAGGTCGCCCGGTCCTGCGCGAGGCGGCCCTCCGCGGTGCGGATGCGCGCCATCCGCTTGGCCTCCTCGGCCTCGTCGAGCTTCGGCGGCTCGGGGGGCTTGGCGGCCGCCGCCGCGTCGGGCGCAGGCGTGGTAGGCTGCGCCTGCTCCGTGGTCGGTGGGGTTGTCGTCGGGACGGCCGGTGGCGCGGAAGCCCCCGGCATCGGCTTGTCGGTCGGTGCCGGGGGCGCTGCGTTCGCGGCGGGCGCGGGCGCAGCAGTCGCGACGTCGTGGCGCGTCGGCCGCACGACGATGGGCTTGCTCATCGGGTCGCCCAGGCGCCGGCGAAGCGGCGGCTGAGGCTTCGGCGTCGCTCCGGAGCTCGGCGCCGGCGCGGTCGTCGACGCGGGCGGGGTGGCCGCGGGCGCGGGCGGCGTCGCGGCGGGGCTCGGGGCTGCGTTCGGTGCGGGGGCTGCGTCAGGTATTCATCCGGCTCCGCTCGAGGGTCATGCCGCCGCGGCCTGCACCGGACCGGCGCCGGCAGGCGCCATGGGTGCGGGGGGCGGCGTGGGGGCCTGGCCGACCACGGGCGTCGGCTGGCCTGGTGGCGTCAGGGGGGCGCGCTTCAGCGCCTGCAGCTGCAGCGCGCGGTCAAGCCAGCGCTGCACGAGTTCGATGCGCTCGGGCTCGACGTCTTCGTCTTCGGCGATGAGCTTCGCGCTCATGGCCATCGTGACCGCGAGGTCCACGTTCGTGATGGCGTCGGGCGGCAGGTACTTCGGCTTGGGCCGCTCGAGGATGCTCGCGAGGCAGCGCTCGATGTTGTCGCGCGCGGCGGTCTCCTCCGCGATCCAGTCGTTCAGGATCGGCATGCGCATCTGCTGCAGGGCGATGTCCTTGGGCATGAAGCCCGAGTTGATCCACTCCTGCACGGCCTGGAACTTACCCTCGGGCGTCTCGGGAAGGATGCCCGTCGGCCAGATCTCGAGGTCGTAGAGGTCGTCGTCGATGGATGCGTCCTTCCAGTCGATCTGCTCGACGAAGCCGCGGCCGGGCACGGTCATCGAGAGCGCGCCCTTGTCCTTGTAGACGTCGGCGGCCGTGTCGATGAAGAGGCGCGCGGCCGCCATGAAGAAGCGCTCCCAGCGCTGGCCGACGAGGGCAAAGCGCTGCGTCTCCACGTCCTGGTACGTGCGCATCGCGACGCCGCTGTTCAGGCCCGCGGGCTTCTCGCTTTGCGCCGTCAGCTGCGACAGACCTAGCTGCTTGTAGGCCCAGTCGATGACCCACTGCACGAACTGATAGACGTCGGGCGACGCGGCGGGCGGCGTCTCGAAGACGGGCTTATCACCCGCGTATTCGTTCACGCTGATCTCGTTTGAGACCACCGTCGTCGCGACGTTCGAGAGCTTGGAGACCCACACGCGCGGCACCGCGAACATGCGGATCGACTTGACGATGCCCTTCAGGATGTCGGTCAGCGCGCGCTGCAGGCCGAAGAGCTCCTTGGCGATGCCGTCCCCCCACGGCCCGTACGTCGGCGGCGTCCAGTGGAACCGGATGATCGGCAGGTAGTCCTTGGTCCACGGCTCGTCCTCGAGCGTGGCCGTGCAAATCGCCACGGTGTGGCGTCCGTCGCCGGCGCCGGGAGCGGACGGGCGGCGCCACGAGCGCACGACCTCGACGAGGTCTGCCTGACCCATGAAGCTCATCTCGCCGCGCCACTGCGAGCGGGCGAGCTCGATCTCCTTGGCAAACTGCGGGTAGCGCTTGAGCAGCTTCTTTCGCGGCTCCGGGTGCGTCCAGTGCACCTCGCGCGGGTCGTTGAACATCCCGTCGACCTGATCGATCTGGACCTCGTCGACCTTGAGCGGCTCGGCCTTGATCGCGCCGTCGGGCGCCCAGATCAGCATCGCGCCGCCGTCGTAGATGCACGCGTCGCGAAAGACGTCCTCGGCGCCCGAGTAGAAGCCGCTCGACTGCATCACGCCATCGAGAAACTTCTGGAGGTTTCGCGCCTTCTTCTTCAGCCGGTAGTTGCCCTTCTTCGGCAGGACGAACGCGCGCGGCTTTTCCTTGCTGATGCGGGCGCACGCGGTGTCGATGCAGCTCTTGATGATGTTCGCGCTGATGCCGTAGAGGCCCGCCGACGGGTTGCGCGTTGCCGGCGAGAACAGCTGCGCCATCAGCTGCGGCCCGAAGCGGGAGTTGTACGCCTGCTGGTAGGTGTAGAGCTCGAATCGGCGCGTGATCTGCGCCTGCTTGATCTGCCGCACGCGCCCGAAGACGGCCTCCGCGAGGTCGGCGCCCTGGCGCTCGTACCAGTCGACGAACTGCAGCACGTTGGTGCGCGAGCTCGACGCGACGGTGCGCTTCTCGGTCGTGTACGTCTTCGGTGTGCGGGTGACCGAGCGGCGCTTCACGGTCGCCTCGTCGGTCCGAGCATCAGGCGCGCGTCCTGTGCGTCGGGGCTCATCAGCTGGATCTTGGTGAGTTCGTCGGCGTCGTCGCCGGCGGTCGCCTCGTCGTCCGGCTTCTTCTCGTCGTGGTCGGGCATCGGCGCCATGGCGGGGCGCTCGATGGTCACGCCGTCGACGACGAGCCGGCCGATGCCGAAGCGCACCATCACCTCGGCGTACTTCGCGAGGTCGGCGGGGCTCACGGCAGCACCAGACCCAGGCGCTCCATGGCCTCGTGCTCGGGCACGGCCACCTTGTCGACGCCGGCGCGTAGCAGCGTCGCGGCGCAGGAGTCCGGCCCGCTGTCGCACGCGACGACGAACTTGCGCCCGGTCAGCCCGCCGGAGAGCCCCGCGCGGGTGATGCCGAGCTTCTGCCCGAACGTTGCTGGCACCAGGCGCCAGGCGCGCATGCGGCGGCCGCACACGTCGCAGACCTTCTCGCGGGCCCGGTCGCGCGCTTCGATCTTCTCGAAGCTCTTGTCGAGGCGCCGGAAGCCCTCATAGTTCGACAGCGGCTTGCGGATGTAGCCCTTCGGCGGGTCATCGCTTGGCACGGGCGCGCCCCTTCGGCGCCCGTTGGGCGGGTTTGGCGACCGGCTTGCCGGCCCAGGCGTCACGAATGAACGCGCGCAGCTGCGCGCGCATGTCGGCGGCGATCTGGTCGAGGCGGATCGCCTGGTTCTCTTGGAGGCCCGCGATCCCCTTCATCAGCCGATCGTGCACGTGCTCGACGACGACGTTGGCGACGTCGGTCACGATGCCCTCGAAGTGCTCCTTGAGGTACGCGTCGACGTGGCGGCGGATCTCGGCCTGCGAGCGGCGCGCGGCCTCGGTGACCTCCGCTTCGCGCATCTCGCGCTCCCGCTTCTCGGCCTCGCCCGCGGTGCTGGCCGGCGGGGCGGCCACGCCGGGCCGTCGCATAAACTGGCGCATCCGTTCGAGGCGGCGGAAGCCCTCGCGTTCGTCGAGCGGCCTGGCCAAGACGTTCGGCTTCGGCTGCCAGGCGGCGAGCTCCGCTTCGGTCGCGGCGTCGAGCGGGGGCGGCGCGGGCTCGGTCGGCACCAGGGGCCGATCCTCGCTCACGAGCTCGGGGGGAACGTCGGGCTCGGTCACGTTGCCACCAGGTCGCTCGGCAGCGTCGCCCCCACGTGCCGGAGCGCCGTCCGCGCCGCGTGGAGCCGCTCGAGGTTGCGCATCACGTCGACGTACTTGGCCTGCAGCTCGGCGCCCTGCTCGTTCAGGGCCTTGACCTTCGTCTCGATGTCGCTCTTGGCCTGCTCGAAGCGCCCGATCTGCTCCTCGACCTCGGCCAGGTGCAGGCTCGCCTTCTGTTCCATCATCGCCTTCGCCTTTCGCTGCGCGCGCGCCGCCTGGCGCAACTGCTCGTCGCCGCGGAGCCACGCCTGCGGCTGAAACCTCGTCGTCCCGGGGATCGACAGCTGCCGGCCCATCATCGCGGCTCCAGCGTGATGAAGTCGCCGGTCCCGGTCTCGTTGTCGTAGTCGTCCATGACGGCCGGGTCGTACGCGAAGCTCGCCGGCGCGCCCGCCGCCACCCAGGCCTTCGCGAGCTGCAGGTTGCGCGTGTGCGTGACGGCGCAGACGTCGCCGTCGGTCGTCTTCGCGTGCCCGAGCATCCGGCGCAGCGCCGTGAGAAAGCGCGCCACGAACGCGGCGAACGGCTCGCCGCCGGGTGCCGACTCCTCGGGGTGCTGGGAGATGAGCTCCTTCATCTTCGGGAGCACTTCGTCGACGGGCCGGCCGGACCAGCGCCCGACGTTCCACGGGCGAAGCGCCTGCTCCGGCTCGATGGGAGCGTCGGTCATCGCCGCGATGAGCTGGCCGGTCACGTACGCGCGCTGCAGGTTCGAGGCGTACACGTGGTCAATGCGCCGGCCCGCGAGCTTGCGCGCGGTGTCGACGGCCTGCCGGAAGCCGTTGTCGTCGAGCGGGACGTCCAGCCAGCCGCGGATGCGCTCGGCGCTCTCGCCGGTGCCCTCCTCGGCGTCGCCCTTGCGGTTGAGGGCCGTCTCACCGTGTCGGACAAGGATGAGGTTCATTTGCCCCCCGTCGCCGGCGGCGTCCACGCGATGCAGTCGCCGCATTCGGGCGTCTGCTCGGTCGGGAAGCCCTGCGCGATGTGCTCGGAGCGCGCGCGCTCGCAGACGCTGAGGCGTGGCGCCTCGAGCTGCTGGTACGGCTCGACATCGAAGGCGTGCGCGACGCCGTCCGAGCAGAGGCCCCAGAGCAGCACGTCAGACCTCCCTCAGCCATGGCGGCAGCTCGTCCATCGCGATCGGCCCCTCGGCGCGCAACCGCGCGATCCGCGCCATTTCGCGCTCATGCCGGAGCTGCTCCCACGCCTCGGTCCCCGGCATCGGCTCCGTCGGCTTCTCGGGGAGCGCGTCGTAGGCCCGCGCCTTGCGCCAGCAGTAGAGCGCCGCGTCGGCGAGGTGGTTCGGGAAGCGCGGATCCTCGACCCACCGCGATGGGAGTTTCGCCCGCTCGCGCTCGTCCCATACGAGGGCGTCCCACTCCTCGGCGATCCCCATCGCCTCGGGCAGGAGCTTAATGCGGCCGGTCACGAGGTCGGAGTTCATGACCTCGATGACGCCGCGCTTGCCGGGCTTCTCGGCCGCTTCGATCGGTAGCCGGTGGTGCTGGCGCATCTCCTCGACGGCCTGCAGCGCGCTCGCGTCGGCCACCATCGCCGCGAACGGGTACGGCCCGCGGTGCCCCGAGCCCGGACAGAACCAGAGGCCCTTGATGAACGCGGCCACGTCGGAGATGGTCATCCCCGCGGCCTTGTGGGCGTAGGGGACGTACAGCGTCGGGTCGTTCGGGTGGTACGCGCCGACGACCAGAGCGCTCGGATCGGTGAAGCCGAGGTCGACGCCGAGAACGTACGTGTACTCGGCGCGCGGCTTGGGGAGCTCCGCGGCGGCGTTGCGCTGCGGGTCGAACCGGTAGACGAGCGCCGACGCGTCGACGACCCACTCGCCCAGCCATTCCTGCCGGTAGAGCGGCGTCCTGATGACGTCGGGGTTCGCGGCGACGAGCTCATCGTGGTTGCGCTGGATGTTCGCGAGGCGGAAGACGTTCTCGCGCCACGTCCAGTGGTGCACGCTCCAGCCCTTCTCCGCGCCGGTCGTCACGTCGTAGAAGAGGCCTGTCGTGATGTTGCTCGGCGTGCCGCTCAGCACGATGGTGCCGAGGTCGTCGCCCATCGCGGGAACGAGCGACCCGTACACTATGTCGCGCACGATGTAGCGGTATTTGCTCGCCTCATCGAGCACCGCGAGCCGGTACTTCTGCCCGACGACCTTCGAGATTTCGTAGGCGTTCGCGTCGGCCCCGCGCAGGTAGATGTACGAGCCGTTCGGCAGCTCCCAGCGGGAGTGACTCTCGCGCCAGTGCGCGCCGAGCTGGAAGCGGTCGTTGAGGACGCGCAGCACGTCCTTGTTCATGATGCCGGTCGCCGACGCCTTCGTGAGGCCGAGGTACAGGCAGCTCGAGCGCGGGTACGCGAGCGCCGTCAGGAGCAAGTACATCCCGAGGGCGAGCGACTTGCCCGCGCGGCGCGTGCAGAAAAGGGCCTTGAGGCGCGCCGGGTCGACGATCGCCGCGCGCTGCTCCGGCAGGCAGGCCGAGAGCATCGAGGCCGCGCGCGTCGCGCGCTTGGCCCGCTGCACCGCGATGGCGCGCGCCTCGGCGAGGTCCACGTTACGCCGCGTCCTTCGGGGGTTCGACCGGCTTGAAGGCCATGTACCGCACGTCCTCGAACGGCACGACCGCCCAGCCGCCGGAGTGACCGATCCAGACGGCGCGCATCTCCCAGTCGATCCGCACCTCCCAGCCTTTCTGGTCGGGAGCGCAGGGGTTCATGTTCTGGTTGCACTGCCGGCCGCCGGGCAACAGCACGACGCCGCCGAAGCGCACGTCGTGCAGCGCGCCGACGACGGGGCGGACGAAGCGGGACGCGCCCGCCGGGACGATCTTGGGGTCAGCCATCGACGTGAACTCCTTGCGCCGCAAGCTCGGGCAGGTTCGGCGCGATGCCGAGCAGCAGCCTCGAGCAGAAGACGAGCTGATGGCGCGCAACCAGCTCGCGGTTGTCGAAGAGCTCGTTGGCCTGCGTGCAGATGATGGGGCGCTTGTCGCCGATCGCCTCGGTCAAGAGCGCCTCCGCCAAGCGCACGCGCCGATACGTCCCCTTCACGTAGATCCAGTGGACCACCGCGGCCTTCGCCGGCGTGAACACCACGCACCCGTAGAGGTGGTCGTCGTCCTGGGCGTCGGCGGCGATGAGACACGCCTCGCTCTCGAGCAGCCGGTGGATCATCCGGTGCTGGCCGTCCCAGTACACCTCCTGCGGCTCGTACCGGTACATGGGCGCCCGGCGCATCTCGCTCGCCCAGGCGCGCGCGACGAAGTTTCGTTCGTCGTCGACCTCGCGCCGCAGCGGCCGGATCTTGGTGGGCAGGCCCGCGATCGTCGACGTTACGGCTCCGCTCGGGCCATCGCGTCGGCGATGACCTTGCGCGCCTCGTGCTCGCCCAGGCCGTGGCGCGTGCAGAGCCAGTGCACCGCGGCGTCCGTCTCGTGCAGCGCCGGCGCAGGGTCGCCCGGCAGCGCGCTCTTGACGAGCTCGTGCCAGTCTTCGCGGGATTGCTTGGGGGTCTCGGCGGTCATTGGACGCGTCCTCTCAGCACGGCTTGCGCCGCGGTGTATCGCTGTTCGAGCTCCTCGATCGTGAGCGTCTCGAGCTCGCCGATGGACGGCGAGCCGGCCAGGCGCATCGCTTCGAGCCAGGCCTTGGCCGCGGCGACCTTGGCGTGCGCGTTGGCGCGCTTGCCGGTCGCGCCGAGCACCTCCGCGAGCGCCGCGCGCGCGAGCGCCGTCAGCTCCGCATCGGCCACGGGCGCCACCGTGCGCGGGTGCTTGGGCGGCCGGCCGCCGGCGTTCGGGACGTGCAGGCCCAGCTTGCGCGCGCGCTTGCGGGGGGAGCCGGGCATCAGCTCCGCTCCGTGTAGATGTAATGAAACTCGGTACCGCTCGGAGCGTCGCGCCTCAGGTACACCTCACGTCGCGGGCTGCCGCCGTTGACGGTCTCTCGTCGGATGATGAGCATCGGCGTGCCGTCGTAATCCGGCACCGTGGAGACCACGCGGCCGAATCGACAGAGCTTGGCCATCGGCATCCCCATCAGGCCCAGCCCTTCTGCTGGAAGCCCACGCGCGGGTGGCCGCTCCCGCTCGTGAACGCGAAGACCAGGCGCACCCAGCGGGCGCAGTTGTAGAGCGACGGGACGCCGATGAGATACGTGGCCGCGCCGCTCGCGACGGCCTTGTTCGCGGCGAACGCGCCCGTCGAGAAGTCGTAGAGCTCGATGGTCGTCCAGTCGTAGAGCGTGACGTCGGGGTTCTCGGTCTGCTCCTGGCCGCTACCTCTGGAGTTCGACGCCTGCAACGTGAGCGTGCCAACCAGCGTGTCGCCGGCGATGGTCGCGAATTGGATGCTGTAGCCGTCCACGTTCGCGACGAATACCGGGACGGTCGTCATGGCGGCGGCGACGACCTGCGAACCATCGAGGTAAACCAGCGGGTTGGGCTGGCTGATGCCGTCATTCGCGTTGCCCGACGGTTTCATCAGAAACGCCTGGTGGTAGCGGCCACTCATCGTCGAAGCCCTCCTGTCGCGCGCGCGCGCGCACGGGCGGTCACGTTGCCCTCGTGGCCTGAGCCCGGCGGTCCATCGAGAAGCCGCGCCCCTGCCCGGCGCCCGAGCCGGTGAGGCGGTCGGCCTTGCGTTCGGCGTACGTCGCCAGCCGTTCGCGGCGGAGGCCCGGCGCCACGAGCTCCTCCGGCTCCCACGGCTGGCACTCGGGGTCGTCGAGCGCCAAGACCGGCGCGCCCGCGAAGTTGCGGAACCGCGTCGGCGCCGCGTGGGTCGGCGCGACGACCGAGGCAGGGACGATCAGGCCCTGGGCGATGAGCTGCTGGCGCAGCGCCGTGCAGGATTCACACGCCGTTCCGGCTCCGCTGAGGGTTCACCCAGCGTCAGCTTCGCAGTATTTCCGCCTGGGCGCAAATCCAGCCTACCCGGTGCGCGCCGCGGGTGGTGGGGCCTGCGCAAGATGCAGCGCGTCGGCCAGGCGCATCGGAGGCAGCCCGGGGTTCTGGCGCGCGTAGTCGAGCGCCTGCCGTTCCGACTCGGACAGGTCCGGGGCGGCCCTGATTCGGGTCTCGCTCGGGGGCGGGGCGGGCGCCGCTGGTGGGGCCCGCTCGGGGCGCTCGGCGTCGATCCAGCGCTGCCAGCGCCCACGGCCGCGCGTGCCGTCGTAGCGGTCCGCGAACTTCGCCCACGACGTTGCGACCTCGGCGTCGGTCAGGTCGGGCCGACGCTTTCGCGCGAGGTCGAGTGCGACGAGCGGCAGCGGATCGCCGCGGTGCACCATGCCCTCATCGCGCACGATGGGCGGCGGCGTCTCTCTCTCTCTGGATTTTAAGATCTTCTGATCAGAGAGAGAGAGAGAGGATGCGGACGCATGCGTTTCGCATGCAGGCGCATCGGCGGGTTTGCTCCAGCGCGCGTTGGCGGCGGCGCGCGCGGTCTCGGCGCGGCTCGCGGTCGCGGCCAGCGAAGACGCCTCGGCCTCCAGCGCGACGGACAGGAGCTCCTGGAGCGCCGCGCCGGCGGCCCCCCCGAGCTCCCGGGCGACGCGGAGCGCGCCCTGGATGCACCGCTCCGCCGTGGGGTTCATGTGCCGCCTCCATGCGCGGCAAGAACCCGCCGGAGCGCATCCGCCTTGTGCTGCGCACACGCTGCTCGCTCCTCGGCTCTCGCCCGCATCTTGTCGACGACATCGTCCAATGTCTCGAGCACGTCGACCCCGTGCGCCTCGTCGTGGTCCAGGTTGTCCGGTGCGTGGAAAACGCGGACCGTCCAATCCAGGTACGGGCGCCATGGGTCCCGCTCACTCGAGCGTGAGTAGCCGAAGGAGGACGCCAATTCGACGCGCGGCACCCTCCCTTCGCGTGGGTAAAGCGCCTCCGACAGCTCGTAAATCTCTACGAGTTTGGCCTTCACGCGCTCTTCAAACGTGGCGGTCATCGAAGCGCCTCCCGAATCTTCGCCATCGCGAGCTTGCGCGCGTCGGGCTCCGTCTCGTGCCCGCTGATGGCGATGGCCTGCTCGGTCGTCATGCACGAGCAGCGCAGCACGAGCCGGCGGTTCGCGTGGCAGAGCTGGCACATGGGCGGAGCGCCGAGGAACGTGCAGCGCTTCGGCTCGGCCTCGCGCTCGGAGCAGATGGCGCAGATCATCGCCGCTCCGCCCCCGGCGGACGCTTCGGAAGCAGCTTCGGGTCGAGCTCCCACGGGGCGAGCCCGTCCTTCGGCTTTTCGCTGAGCAGCCGAGCGCGCCCGGCCACGGCCTTGTTTCGCGCGGTGACGGCCGCGCGCCGGTCTTCGTTGCGACGCATGGCGCCCTACCGGAGCAGCGAGCGGATCTCGCGAATCCGCTGCTGATGACCCTTGGTGCGCTCCGCGTGCGCGTCGATGAGCGGCCGCAGCTCGTTCGCCGGAACCCCGGCGATCCATGCGCGCTTGATGGATTCGGGCAGCTCCGGAGGATGGGCGGGCAAGTCGCGCAGCTCCTGCTCGAGTCGTTCGACGTCGGCGCTCGTACGATTCAGTGCCATGTTCGATCTCCTTCGGTCGACCCCCCGAAGGGCGGCCCGAGCCGGGTTCCCTACGTGCTAGCCGGCAAGGGGGGAGCGGCGTCGCTTCGTGGGCTGTTGGCTCGGGCCGCCCTTCGGAAGGGCGAGGCATTCGGGGCAAGTCGTGCGTGCCGGGTCGATGCTGGTCGCGCCGTCGCGCGCGCCGCAGAGACATCGGCGCTCGGCGGTGAGCCAGAGGTGGGTGACGACCGAGGCCATCACCGCACCCCCGACACCGCGCGGCGGCGACGCTTGCGACGGATGCTCGTGTCCTCGACGAACGCGAGCGTCGCGAAGACGATCGAGAAGCCGAGGGCGGCCAGGGCGTTGGCGACGGCGGTCACGGCCACACCTCCCGCGCCGGTGTGTGGATGGCGCGCAGGGCGCGGAGCGCGGCGTGCAGCGCGCGGGCGGGGAACGATTGCCGCCCTTTTCGGCCTCGCGGGCGCTTTGACGCGCTTTTGCCGCGTCGCGACGCGTCTACTACACGGACACGTTTTGTACGTGTGTCGACGTCACTACGTGTTTTTGGCTGCGCCGTCGAATGCTCACCCGGCCTTTTAATCCGTAGGTCCCGGGTTCGAGTCCCGGTCGGCCCACGATGATCGCAAGAATCACCGGAGAATCGTTCGCTCAAGACCTACTCCTTTCGTTCGGTTTCGTCGGGGGACACGTACGGTACGTGTACAGGCGCGATGGCTGCGGATTGCCGCGCGAGAAGCTCTCCCACGGCGTCGGTGCGCGGCTTTCCGTACACGCGGTGCACCATCGTCGTCGACGCGTGGCCGAGCACCTTGCTGACCACGTAGTCCGACACACCGGCCTCGATGAGCCAGGTCGCCAACGTGCGCCGGAGGTCGTTCCACGTGACCGGCGGCGCCCCGATGCGCGCGCACGCGCGACCGAGCCCCCGGCGAGCGTTCGGCCAGGGCTTCAGGAGCAGGCCGCCCGCTCCGGCGCCGTGTAGCACCGCGTACCCGAGCAGGCCGCGCGCGAACTCAGGCACCGTGACCGAGCGCTCGGCGCCCGCGGTCTTCGTCCCTCTCAGGTGCACGAGCCCGGTCTGGACGTTCACGTCTTCGGGGCGGGCGAGGCTCGCTTCCTTACGGCGCGCGCCGGTCGCCAGGACGAAGGCGACGACGGCGACCCGGTGCGGCTCGAGCTCGGCGCAGAGCTTCGCCGCCTGCTCGAGCGTCAGGGCCACCTTGCGCGGCTCGTACCTGGGCGAGAAGCCCACGGGGAGAACCTCGTCGGTCGCCCGCCGGAACTCCCCGCGCCGGCGCGCATGCTTGAGCACCTGGCGGAGCGCGACGAGCTCCTTGTGGATGGTGTTCGCGGTGACCAAGCGCGACGGCTTGCCCTCGGCGTCGAACGCGACCGCCTCGCCCCCGCGCGCCTCGATGAACCGATCGACCCGGCGCGCGTCGACCTGGGCGAGCGGAAGATCGGCGCCGAAGTGACGCACGAGCACGCCGCACTTCTCCCGGTACATCCTCCTTGTGCCCTCGGCCTTGTCGGTGCGGCCGAGCGTCGCGAGGAACGCGTTCACCGCGCCACCGAACGTCGCGGATGCCGCCGCGGCGTGATCGGGGTCTGCTCGCTCGCGCTCCCAGCGCTGGGCAGTGAGCAGGGCGGCGGATTTCGTCGAGCAGCGCGTGCTACGCCGAATCGTCTGGCCTTGCCAGGGGAAGGAGCACCACCAGTACTCCCCTCGCTTGTAGAGCCGCATCGGGGTTCCCGTCGTTTCGAGTCAAGCCACGCCTGAAAGTCCACCTCGGTCACGCGGAGCAGGTTGCCGACCTTGCAGTGCACCATCTCGCTCGTGATGAGCCGGTAGGCGTGATCCTCGGAGCAGCCGAGACGTTCGGCGATCGCGGGAGCGGTGAGCAGGACGGCGTCAGGCGCGTTCACGATTCAGCCTCGAGAGCGGCTCGCAGTTTCGCGAGCGCCCGTTTCTCAATGCGGATGACCGTGGCGTGCGAGACGCCGAGTCGCTTCGCGATCCATCGGTGGGATCGCACGCCGTTCTTCGTGCCGCGCTTCTTGCCCTTCACGACGGGCGCTCCGTGGCGGGCCGCGCGTTCGCGATCGCCTCGATGGCCTGGGCCGTGCGCGCGCGGTCGATGAGGTAGCGGCCGAGCGCGATGACCTCGTCGGCCGCCATCGGATGCTCGAAAACGTGCGCCCCGTTCTGCTTCACCGACACGAGACAGCCTGGGAAGCTGCGCCCGTTGTGCTCGATCCTGCCGGTCGACACGGTCCACTCGGCCGAGCCGATGCAGTCACTTTCGCTGCTCGGCCCCGCGACGGTGCCCGCGAAGAGTTCCCGCGAGCGCTCTCCGGCTGGCCTGGCCTGGAAGCCGTTGCGACGGGTCAGCGGTGGCGGGGATGCCGCCGCCTTCTGACTCTCCGCGGCGAGATCGGCCATCGCGCGCATGCGTCGCCACGCGATGCGCTTGCCCATCTCGATGAGGGCGAGCGAGCAAGCGGCGCTGAGGAGGCCGCATGTCACGGCGACGGCGCCAATCACGCCAGCCCCCTTCGCCGCTCGCTCGTGACCTTGCCCCCGCGCCGCCCGGCCTCGCGCGCCGTCTCGGTCGTCCAGCGGTTTCGGTTCGTCGCAGCCTTGCCGCCCTTGCGACCGAGCTCGCGCACCCGGGCAGGGTCCATCGCCGCGAACCCGCGCGGCCGCGGCGCCGGAACAGTGTCGGCCGCCGGCGGAACGATCGTATCGGTCTTGTCGGTCATCGGGTCGCCCTCCATTGCTGGACGTCGTCGGTCGTCGGCGCCTGGGCCTGTTCGTTCTCCGTGGCCGCCATGACGTTGCCGGCCGGGTGGTGCGTGAGGCCCATCGCGTGGCCGAGCTCATGGAGCGCCGTCCCCTGCAGCGGCAGACCGAACCCAGCGACGTGCGTCACGTAGAGCGTCGAGGTGCCGCCGTAGGAACCGCGATAGGTCGTGGCGCCGAGGATGTTGGCCGGTGCCGCGCCGTCCGGGCCGGGCTCGACGCAAATCGTCGCGTCGGGGCGCGGGTCGGGGCAGCGAGCGATCGCCGGCGAGAGCGAGAGCGTAGGGATCGCGCCCGTCCACTGCGACGCGGCGGCGAGCACGTCGGACGCCTCGTCGGTGGAAAAGTCGGGCGAGACGAACAGGCTGTAGCCCGTCGTCGACGGAGGTGGCGCGAAGCAGGCGGTGAGCGCCGTGGCGCTGAACAGGAGCGCCGCCTTGCGCACAACGTAGGCAGCTGCCATCTTGCGACTCACGCCGCAGACTCAAGCGAGAAAGGTTTCGTGGGCTTTTGGTCAAAGAGGTGCGGCTTGATCCCGAACTTCTCGTAGATCCTTCCGCGAGACTCACCGTCGGGCTTCGACTTCCCGCGCAGCCAGTCGCCGACGACGCCCTTGCTTCGACCCAGGCGAGCACGGAGAGCCTCTTGCGTAAGCCCCGCACGTTTCGCCGCCAGAAAAAGAAGGCGAGACCCCTCGGAGAAGTTCGGACCGAGAGGCCCGCGCACGTAGATGAGCAGACCCATGTATCGCCAGAGTGTTGCGAACTGCCAACGTTGTCAAGAGCCAAACATGAGCGCGCTGCGTCATCCTCGACTGAACTGGACGAGGTGGCTAAACGTCGGGCGCGAAGCGAGCGTTATGCACAATCCGTGAAGCTTGCAGGGCAACGGCTGAACATTCGGAAGGGGGAACTTGAGCGCGAGATGGGGCGCAAGATCCCACTGCGCGAGCTGTCCGCAGAGACGGGCATCGATATCGGCTCGCTGAGCGAGATGCTTCGAGGACTGCAGCCGGAGATGAGCGTCGGGAACTTTTTCGTGCTCTGCGAGGCGCTGCGAACCGATCCGATGAAAATCTGGTACGGCGACGAGCGCAAGCCGAGCCGCTCCGAACCGCCGCCCCCCATGTCGACGCCCAGGCCGTCGACGTCCCCGCCGCCGCCGAAGACGGCCAGGCGCCGCTAGTAGCAGCCTACGATTCGGGCGCAACTTCCCGCGGAATCGTCCGACGCGACGCGAACGCACGCCTCGCACCGATAGCAGTTCGCCGACGAGAAGCATGCTCGGCCCTGAGCACCAGGCCCGAGCGGGTGCGCGGCGAACGCGCCCGCGCCGGCCGCAAACGCACCGTCGAATCGCTGCACGTTCGACCGGCAGCGCGCAACGTCGTCGGCCGTGCGCACATGGGGGCGCTCGCCCGCGCGGTCATAGCCTCCGCTGTCGTCGGACACGTGCGACGGCTCGACGATGTCGCCGGGGGCGCCGCACATCGATGGGGCGCACGAGAGGCTTGTGGCGACCGACAGGGCTGCGGTGGTGAGGGACGTCCAGCGCATGCCGGGAAGTGTCCGCGTTCGATGGCGGCCCCGCAAGCCTCGCCGGCGTCGGGCCCCATGTCGATTGTTTGTTGGCTCTTGCCAACGTTGGTAACAGCCATTATGCTCTGTCTCATGCACACCGACCAAACGACCACCGACAAGCTGCGCGCAACGGCGCGCTCGGTCGGCCTCGACCCGGACGAGGCGATCGACACGATGTCCTTTCCGGAGTTTTGCCTTGCGGTCGGCGCCCGCCGTGCCGCGAGCGACGCGCAGCGCATCGCGCTCGCGGTCATACGGCGCCGGACGGTGCTGCGATGAGCCTGACCATCGATCCGAGGCGGTACGCCGAGCAAGAGCCGAACACCGGCATACTCGTCCGCGCCGAGTGGCCAGGCGGCGCGCAGTTCATGAATGCGGACATCGCGTGGCTCACGCGCGACAGCGTGCTCGAGTGGCTTCGCGACAGGGACGAGCGGTTTCTCAAGAGCACGATCCTTTTGCTGCTCGGCCACGAGCACACGGTGGTGCCGTGAGCTGGCCCTGGTGGAGCGGGTTTGCGAGCGGGGTCGCCATCACGATCGCGCTCGTTGTTGCGACGATGCCTTGGAGGTTCCGATGAGTCTCACCGAAAAGCAGCTCGCTATGCGCCGTTCGGGCATCACCGCCACCGACGTGCGCGCGCTCTCCGGCCTCGACCCCTACGGGCGATCGCCGCACGACGTGTGGCTCGACAAGATGGGCATGTCGTCGGCGACGAGCGAGAGCGAGGCCATGTCCCTCGGCAACGAACTCGAGCCGATCGTGCTCCGGCGACTCGCCGAGAAGCGCGGTCTGCACGTGCTGCGCGTCGACCCGGAGTCACTGACGATGCGCCACCCTCGGGTGGCCCACCATCTCGCGACGCCGGACGCGTGGCTCGCAAAGACCGCCGTTCACGACCCCGAGGCGATCGCTCAGGTCAAGGTGGTCGGCCTGCGAACGGCTCACGAGTGGGCTGAGGACACCGAGACCGCCGACGGCATCCCGGAGTACGTGCTTATCCAGTGCGCGTGGGAGCTATACGTGTCGATGCAGGTCGTCGAGCACGTCGGCGCCCTCATTGGCACGCAGGTACGCGCGTACCGCGTCGAGCTCACCCCCGACATCGCGCACGTCATCGAGGCATTGCGCGAGGTCGCCGATCGCTTCTGGGCCGACCACGTCCTCACGAAGAAGCCGCCGGCGGTCGACGGGTCGGATGGAAGCGCCCGCATGCTGCGCAAGCTCTTCCCGTCCGGCGGCGGACCCGTCGTCCGCGCAGGCGATGAAGTGGAGCTGCTCGCCTCGAAGTACTTCGAGGCGAAGCGCGAACTCGAGCAGCACGAGGGCAAGATCGAGCAGCTGAAACAGCTGCTCATTACGGCTTGCGGCGACGCCGGCGGTATCGTCGGGGAAGGATGGCGACTCAAATACGAACTCAGGGCGGCGCGCGAGGTCGCGCCAAAACCGTA
>Ga0070738_10003284_pt1 | contig 21674 bp, 17 predicted proteins | sample Coa_R2_2_FD_66446 | JGI IMG/M metagenome (GOLD analysis project Ga0070738, IMG submission 66446) | Surface soil microbial communities from Centralia Pennsylvania, which are recovering from an underground coalmine fire - Coalmine... | ecosystem: Environmental > Terrestrial > Soil > Unclassified ... | reverse complement strand
GCTGCCTACAGCGGGCTGCAGGTCGAGCGCGTGCTGTCGGACCCGGCGTTCCGGCCCGTGTACGTCGGTGGGCTGGCCCAGGAGCCGTCGCTGTACTGGTACCTGGCGGTGCCGTTCTTCAAGCTGTTCGGCGCGACGCCGCTGGCCATCCGATTGCCCGGCGCGCTGGCTTCCATCGCCGCCATCCCGGCGATGTACCTCGCCGGTCGGGAGCTGTTCGGCCGCAAGACCGGACTGATCGCGGCGGCGCTCACGACCACGCTGGCGTGGAACCTGACCTTCGCCCGCTTCGCCGCGAACGTCACCGGCTCCGTCACGCTCGACGTGCTGGGCCTCTTCTTCCTGGTCCGCGCGCTCAGGAAAGGGAGCTGGACAGCGGCCGCGCTGGCGGGGCTATCGCTCGGCTTTGGCCTGCACATGTACTACACCACCCGGCTGATGATCCTGCTGTCCGGGTTCGCCGTCCTGGCGTTCTGGCTCCAGAGCCCGCGGAAGCACTGGCCCAATGTCTGGCGAGCCGTACTGGCAGCAGCCTTTGCCGGGCTCATCGCCGGCAGCCCGATTGCGGAGTTCGCGATCCAGCATCCGGACGAGTTCAACAGCCGGCTGCAGCAGGCCAGCGTGCTCAACGAGGTGCGCGAGCAGCACAGCTATGCGCCGCTGCTCGAGAGCGCGAAGGCGCACCTGCTCATGTTCAACCTGGCAGGCGACCGCAACCCCCGCCACAACCTGCCGGGCGAGCCGGAGTTGAACTTCGTGCTGGGGGGGCTGTTCGTGCTCGGCCTTGGGATCGCGCTGGCGCGAGCGCGCCGTCCCGAGTATCTGCTGCTGCCGGTGTGGGCGCTGGTGATGCTCGTCGGAGGCGTATTCTCCGTCGCCTTCGAAGCTCCCCAGTCGCTGCGGACCATCGACGAGGTGAACGTGATCGTGCTGCTGTGCGCGCTTCCGCTGGCCCTCGTGTGGGAAGCCGCAAGCAATCTGACCCTGCCGCCCCCGCGCGGCGACCTCCCGGAGTTGCGTGAGCCGGTCGCCAAGGCCGGCCGCCCGCTGCCACAGGACACGCCTGCTGAGGCCCTCCCCTCGCTGCCCGCGGACCCGCCTGCTGGTGCCGAGCCAACGGTAAGAGCGGAGTTGCCTGCCGGGGCCGGGCCGCTGCCGGGGGACATAACCATGCAAGCAGCCGGCTTGGCATGGCTGCAGCGCGCCTGGTGCTGGGCGTGCGCCCATCCGGTGCTGGCGCTGCTGCCGGTATGGACGCTGGCGGCGCTGTGGCTGACCGACCCGCTCTACCGGCACTTGACGAGCGCGATCCCGGCCGGCTTCGATGCGCCGCAGATGCTGTGGGATCTGTGGTGGACCAGGTTCGCGCTCCTGGATCTCCATCAGTCGCCGCTGTATAGCACGTACATGTTCGTGCCGCAGGAGGTGAACCTCGCCTTTCACTCCCTGATGCCGCTGAGCGGGCTCATCAGCGTTCCGGTCCAGCTCACGCTGGGGCTGTTCGCGGCCTACAACTTCATCCTGCTTGGCTCGCTGGTCGCCTCGTGCGCGGGCGCCTATCTGCTGGTGTCGCAGGAGACACGCAGCCGGGCAGGAGCGTTCATCGGCAGCCTGGTGTTCGGCTTCGCGCCGTACAAGTTCGCGCACCTGGGCGCGGGGCATCTGCCGGCTGTTACGAGCTGGGCCGTGCCCTTCTTTGCGCTGTTCTTTCTCCGCTGGCTGCGAGATGCCGGACGGCGGGATGCCGCCGCGGCCGGCGTGTTCCTCGCCTGCGCCGGACTGACCGACCTGAACCTGTTCGCCCTCAGCCTGCTGCTGGGCGCCGTCCTCGCGGCGGGCATGGCCTGGCGCCGGCGGCAGCAGGGACTCAGCAGCGCTTCCTGGAACCGTGTTCAGGGAGGCGCTTTGCTGGCCGGCATCAGCGCAATCCTGATGGCGCCGCTGCTGGAGGCGCTCTTCGAGGGCGTGCGCCACGGCTGGCCCACCAGTATTCCGTTGAGCGCGGCTGAGGGCTGGTCGCCCGACCTGCTCGGCTACGTGCTCCCGTTGCCGAGGCAGCCGTGGTGGGGCGCGTTAGGCCGCGATGTGGCCGACCGGTTCAACTTCCTCGACGACGCCCGGGTAGTGTTCACCGGCTACCTGGCGCTCGCGCTGGCGTTGCTGGCCCTCGGGCGCGCGCGGTCCAATGCGCGGCGCTGGTGGCTGGTCGTAGGCCTGTTCTGGCTGCTGTCGCTCGGCCCAATGCTGCACCTGGCGGGCGCCAGCCAGTTGCGAATTGGCGGCTTCACGTTCAGCGTCCCGCTGCCCTTCCTGGCGCTGCATGCCCTCCCGGTGTTTGGCGGGCTCTCGAACCCGGGCTACTTCTCGCTGCTGTTCATGCTGGGGTTGGCCGTCCTGGCCGGGCACGGCGTGGTCAAATTGGGCGAGCTCCGGCGCCTGCGGCCGGCCCTGGTCGGCGGGTTGGGCGTGCTTGTGCTGGCCGAGTCCCTGACTACCCCGCTGGAGTTGTACGGCCCCCGTCCCGAGGCAGTCTACCAAGGGCTAGCGGCCGAGCCCGGACACCAGGCGGCGCTCATAGCACCCGTGGGCTGGATTGCGGAGTTGGGGGGCGATGGCAACCCCGATATGTCCGAGCTGTACTACGCCACCATTGCCGAGAAGCCCCTGGTCAGCGGCTACGTCAGCCGCTTGCCGGCGTCGTATCTCGACTACTATCGCAAGCAGCCTGCGCTGAGCGTGCTGCTGTTCCCGGACCGGAGGGCGACGCCCGAAAGCCAGGACGCGCCGCTGGTGCAGCGGACCTTGCGGCAGATGGGCGTCGGCTATGTGGCGCTCAGGCGCTGGCCACAGTACGAGCGCCAGCTGGCCTACGTGACCCAGGTGCTGGGCCTGCCACGGTTCTATGACGATGGCCAGGCCGTCGCTTTTCGGGTGCCAGGATGATCGGCCGCGTGCATGCCGGCCAGGCGCTCGGCGCCGTGCTGGTGGCCGGCATCGTGGTGCTGTCCGGCTGGGTGGACGTCGATCGCTACTTCAACAAGCAGATGCACGACGCCAGTGTGTTCGCCGAGTACTCGGCCACGGCGACGTTCATCGGTCGCGAAGCGGCGAGCTTGCCGCTGGGCACCAGGGTGATCGTGGACGAGCGGCAGCTGAACGAGCCAACCATCAAGTTCCTCGCTCCCAACATGCCGAAGCCCGAGGGCTACCGGCAGACCACCCTGCCGCTGAGCGAGGATCGCGACACGGTGCTCTTCCTGAGCGGCGACCAATCGGCGGATGCCGATTACGCCCAGCGGCTCTACCCGGGCGCATCGGTCCAGCGCTTCTCGCCGCCCCACGGCGGTCCGGTGCTGATGAACGAGGTGCGTGTCAGTGCAGCGCAGATTCAGGCGCTGCATGGTCTGAACGTCGCCTACCAGCCTGGCGGCGCCATCGTGAAGGCGCCGACGCTGGACGGGCCGCTGCCCCAAGCGCCGCCCGGAGCCACGGAGGCGACCATCTCGGGCGCCATCCATGCGCCGTCCTACGGCGACTACGGGTTCAGCCTCGATGCGCCTTCGGCCGAGCTGAAGATCGACGGCCAGCGGGTGGCGCACGAGGGCGAGCCGGTCCGGCTCACGCTGGCGCGCGGCATGCACCGCCTGGAGTTGACGGTGCACGCCAGCGATGCCGCTTCTCCGGTCAAGTTGCTCTGGCGCCCGCCCGCCGCCGCCGGGCTTGCACCCGTGCCTGAGCAGAGCTTGTTCAGCGGCCCCGTTGCCGATCACGGACTGCTCGGCCGGTTCTACCCGAACGCCAGCTGGAATGGGACGGAGTCGCTGCAGGAGATCGACCCGTTCATCGCCGTCTATTACCAGGTGACGCCGCTGCCGCTGCCGTTCAGCGCCGAGTGGACTGGCAAGCTCGCCGCGCCCGTAAGCGGCGTGTACCGCTTCAGCGTCTCGTCCATCGATTCGTCGCAGCTGTTCCTGGATGGCCAGACGGTCGCGAACGATGCGCCGCTCACCCTTTCCGCCGGCCTGCACGACCTGCGGCTGCGCTACGAAGCCCACTCCGGCCATAACCGCGTCGAGCTGCGCTGGCAGCCGCCCGGACGCGACTACCAGGTCGTGGCGCCCGACTTCCTGTTTCCCGACGCCGGCGCTGCCGCCGCCCAGCCCTTGCCGGACTTGCCCGCGGCCGCGAATCCCTCCGCAGCCCGACCACAGGGCCCGGTCCGCTCGCTCGAGCCGCTGTGGAGCGCCGACCTCGGCGTGGACAGCATGCCGGCCGCGGTGGCGCTCGACCATGACGGCAGCATCTATGTCGCCGATTCGGCGCGGCACACGGTCGTGAAGGTCAGTCCCGATGGCAAGGTGCTGTGGACCGCCACTCCTCCGCCGCGAACCGCGGGCTTGCAGCAGCTCGCCTCCGCGGCTGTCGCCCCGGACGACAGCGTCCTGGCGCTCGACGGCGAGACCGGCACGATCTCGCGCTTCAGCGCGGATGGGCGGTACTTGGGCGTGCTGGCCAAGGACCTGCCGGTCTATCACCCGCGCGGCCTCACCGTCGCGTCCGGCGGCGATCTCTTCCTGGCGGATACGGGCGGCAGCCACATCCTGCACCTGAGCCCAGATGGCCATCCCGTGGGCCAGATTGGCATCCGCGGCAAGGACCGCGGCGCGTTGGACCAGCCGAGCGGCATCGCCGTCGCGTCCGACGGCAGCGTAATCGTGGTCGATCCCTCTGCCCAGAAGATGGTTCGCTTCGCCGGGACCGGCGCGGCGCTGGCCGAATGGCCCTTCGCGGAGGGCCTCACCGTGAACGGCCCGCAGCTCGCCCTGAGCCCGGACCAGACGCTGTGGGCGACCGATACGAATGGCGGCGTGGTCCTGGCCTACTCCCTCTCGGGCGAGCTGCAGGGCTCCTACACGACGCCCGGCGGCATGACGAGTCCGAGCGGCGTCGCCGCGGGCAACGGCTACCTGGTGGTCGCGGAGCCGGACGCTAGGCGCATCCGCAAGCTGGTGCTGCCTTCTTAGGCTCGCCCCAGCTGGCGCGCCAGCCGGAAGGCCGTCTGGAGACACAGCCAGCCTTCCTTGAGCACGAACTTGCTGCGCCCAAACTGGCGGTCGGCGAACGTGATCGGCAGCTCCTGGATGCGGAAGCCCATCCGTTCCTGGCGGAACACCGTCTCCATCCCGATTGAATAGCCATAGGAGAAGAAGTGGTCCCAGTCCAGGGCGGTCATCGCCTCGCGGCGGTAGCACTTGAAGCCACCGCTGATGTCGTGCACGCGCGTGCCCAGGATGAGCCGGTAGATGAGGTTCGACAGCACGCTCATGAACTGGCGATAGAGGGTGCGGTTCAGCTGCTTGCCCCCGGGCACGTAGCGCGAGCCGGCCGCGACGTCAGCGCCGGCCTGACAGGCCTGGAGGAGGCGCGGCAGGTCGTTGGGATCGTGCGAGAAGTCCGCATCCATCTCCAAGAGATAGGGGACGCCCAGCTCCAGCGCCCGGCGGAAGCCGGCGATCCCTGCTGTGCCGCGGCCGCGCTCCGTTCGGTGCACCACGACCACGCGGCCAGGGTGCTCGAGCGCCAGCTCGTCAGCCAGCTTGCCGGTTCCGTCGGGCGAGTTGTCGTCCACGATGACGGCGCCGAATCCGCCTGGCTGAGCCACCACCTGCTCCACCAAGCGGCGCAGGTTCTCGATCTCGTTGTAGGTGGGGATCATGACCAGCGCCGTCACGTCGGGAGCCAGCGCTGCATCGGTCAAAGGGCCGCTAGGTAGTGTAGGCTACGCCCTCCCATCTTCCGGAACCGAGCGACTAGAATGCGGCTCGCATGTTCCAGGCGATCGCGATCGTGATATCGCTGGCGGGCATGGCCGCCATCATCTATACGATCGTGGGCGCCGTCAGCGGGCGAAGCCTGCACATCGGCCTGATCCTGGCCGGCTTCATCCTGGCGCTGCAAGTCTTCGCGTTGGGCTACAGCGCCATCACCGATCCGCCCCAGGACAAGTCCTCGGCGCAGGATGCGCCCACGCCGGGGACCAGCGATGCGGCCTCGCCGGCAAGCGCCAGCGTGTCCCTGCAGCTCGGCTAGGCTAGAGCCCGCGAAAGCGCGGGATGACGTGTTCCGCGAACAGCTCGATGTTCCGCTTGGTCAGGTCGGCGGGCAGGCTGCCGAATTGCACGAACGGCACCATCTTGCCGAAGCCGAGGAGCTTGTGGGCTTCCTCCAACCGCCGCAGCACGCTGTCCACGCTGCCGACGATGGCCAGGCTGGTGGAGTCGATCTCCTCCCACGTCTTGCGTGAATACACGCCGCGTTTGGAGCCCAGCACCCGTTCGGCCGATTGCTCGGTGAGGTAGTTCGGCGGGAACAGCATGTCCATGGGCATGTACAGCAGGTTGTTGGCGAACATGTCCAGGTGCGGCCAGGCTTCCTCCCGCGCCTCGTCGTCCGTCCGGCCGATGTACAGCGGAATGGCCCAGCCGAGCTGGTCCGGCGAAGCCGTGTAGCCCACCGCCTGCGCGCGCTCGCGGTACTGGTCGAACACTGGCTTGATCGACGCCAGGGCGCTGTACGTCTGCAGGTACGGGTAGCGCATATCGGCCGCCCAGTCGATGGTCTCGGTGCTGCCCTGGGATGGGATCCAGATGGGCGGGTGAGGCTTCTGGAGCGGCTTGGGCCAGATGTTGACATAACGGAGGTTGTAGTGCTTGCCGTCCCAGCGAAACGGCCCCGGCTCGGTCCAGGCCTTGACGATCAGGTCGTGCGCTTCCAGGTGCCGCTCGCGTGAGTGGGCTGGGTTCACGCCCGTCGAGAAGTACTCGGCGCCGATGCCGCGCACGATGCCGCTGATGATCCGGCCGCCGCTGATCACGTCCAGCATGGCGATCTCTTCCGCCACCCGGACCGGATGGTCGCGCAGGGGTAAGGCGTTGCCCAGGATGGCGATCTTCGCCCTGGTGGTGCGCTGCACCAGCATGGCGGCGATGATGTTTGGCGAGGGCATGTTGCCGTAGGCGTTCTGGTGGTGCTCGTTGACGCACACGCCGTCGAAGCCTGCTTGCTCGGCGAAAACCAGCTCGTCGATGTAGCGGGTGTAGAGCCGGTGCCCTTCCTCGGGGTCGTAGACCTCGTTGGACAGCGTCACCCAGGCCGAGGGGTGCTTCTCGCGGAAGTCGGCCGGGAGGTGCGGCCAGGGCATCAGGTGGAAGGCATAGAACTCCATTGCCGCTACTCCGCCAGGAAGTCCGAGAGGATACGCGCGAAGTGGTCTGCCTGCTCGACCATCGGCACGTGGCCGCAGTCGTCGATGATGGCCACCTTGGCGCCCGGGATTCGCTTACCGAACTCCTGGGCATGAGTCACAGGGATGAGCCCATCCTGTTTGCCCCAGACGATCAGGGTGGGGATGGTGATCCGCCGCAGCCGCGCCTCGAGCTTCGGGTCGCAGAAGTAGGGGTTCCAGGCGAGCCGCGCGGTCATGTTCTTGTTGCGGATCGCGGCCCGCTGCGCTTCCGGAGACGGCGGCGGGCCGAGCAGCCGCTGGGCCAGCTCGTCGCGCTGATAGACGGCGTGCGCCATCTGTTCGGGCGTCGCCAGGAAGAGGTCCAGCCGGTCCTCGCCGGGAATGCGCAGCCCGGCCGCATCGACCAGCACGAGCTTGCGGAGCTGGTGCGAGCACAGGCTGGCCAGCTCGGCCGCTGTCCAGCCGCCCAGCGAGTGGCCCATCAGGTACACCGGCGCCAGGCCCAGGTGGTCGATCAGGTCCATGGTCCAGATGGCCAGGTCCTGCACCGTCTCCAGCCACTCGGGCCTTTCCGTCACCCCAAAACCGGGATGCTCCGGCATGTACACCCTGAACCGCTGAGCCATCACGTCGTACGGCGGCCGCCAGTCGGACCCATTCGCGCCATGCAGGAACAGCAGCGGGGGCCCGTCGCCCGCGACGTTGACCCGAACGTCGATGCCCTGCATGGACGTCGTCAGCAACTCAGGCATGTGCGCCCATTATCCCCTCGCCCCCATAATCGACGAATGGCCGTCGAGTTCAGCTGGCACATCCCCGTGGAAGGCGACGGCCAGTGGCTCAGCACGGAGCGGCCGGAGCGCCTCCCCACCTGGGACTACCACCGCGAGGTGGCGGTCAACGCCGAGCGGCTCGGCTTCGACACCATCCTGGTGCCGACCGCCTTCAGCAACGGCCAGTATGCGCTCGACAGCCCGGTCGTGGACGCCTGGACCGTAGCCACGGCCATTGCCGTGGTCACCAGTCGCATCCGTATCCTGGTGGCGCGCCGGCCCGGCTTCGTCAACCCCGGCGTGGCGGCCATGCAGTCGGCCACGTTCGACGAGATCAGCAACGGCCGTGGCGCCTACAACGTCGTCACGGCGGGCGCGCCGGGCGATTGCGAGATGTTTGGCGACTACCTGGACCACGACGCCCGCTATCGCCGGGCCGCCGAGTTCGTGATGCTCATCCGCCGGCTGTGCACGGAGGAGAAGGTGACCCACCGCGGCGAGTTCTACCGGCTGGACGACGCGATCCTGTACCCCAAGCCGCGCAAGCTGCCGGAGTTCTACCTGGCCGGGGCATCCCAGGCCGCCAAGAAGATGGCAGCCGAGATGGCCGACGTGTATCTCATGTCGGCCGAACCACTCGACGACATTCGGCGCCGAATGGACGAGATCCGCGAGCTTGCCGGTGGCCGGAACCCCAACCTCCGCTTCGGCATCGCCGGCACGGTCATCTGCCGTGACACGCACGAGGAGGCGTGGGCTCACGCCCAGGCGATGCTGGAGCACGCCGATCCGAAAGTGCTGGAGCAGCGCATGGGCTCCGGCCACCGCACCAGCTCGGTGGAGGATCAGATGTTCCGCCGCCGGGGGGACCTGAAGATGGCCAACAACCTCTGGGCCGGCATGAGCCACCTGGCCTACGGCTCGGCCTACGTCGGCGCGCCGCAGGACATCGCCGCCATGCTCCAGACCTACATCGACGCCGGCATCAGCATGGTCCAGTTCTACGGCTTCCCCGATCTGGAGGAAGCCGACCGCGTAGCCGAGCAGATCCTGCCACTGCTGCGCAAGTAGTCAGTAGTCAGTAGACAGTAGGTAGGTTTCCTCATCGCGGCTGGCCTGCTGTATGCTGGAAGGAGCCAACAACCCTCCACCATGACTTCTACTGTCTACCGTCTACTGTCTACTGGCTACTCCGTCCATGCGTGAGGCCACCAGCCTGGTCGAGCTCGGCCGGCAACTCGTCGATGAAGGCCGCGACCTGGTCCGGAAGGAGATCGAGCTCGCCAAGGTCGAGGTCACGGAGCTCGTCAAAACCAACGCCATCGCGCTTGGGCTGTGTCTCACGGCGGCGGTGCTGCTGCTGGTGTTCCTGGTCATGCTGCAGGTGGCCATCATCCTCACCGTGCCGTTCACCGCGCAATACATCGTGGCCTGGGCGCTGGTCGGATTCTGGATCGTGGTCATCGCGATCCTGGCGCTGATAGGCCGCTCCAAGTTCAAGTTCAAGGCGCCCGAGAAGACCATCGCCACCGTCAAAGGAGATATTGAGTGGGCCAAAGGCCAGATACGCTCGAACGGGAGATCGTAGCCAGCCGCGAGCGCATGAGCCAGACCATCGACCGCATGGAGCGCGAACTCCGGCGGGCGGTCGACTGGCGCACCAAGGTCCGCGACAACCCGGTGCCCTACGTCCTGGGCGGCGTGATCGTGCTCTACCTGCTGATCGGCGGTCCACGGCGCACGGCCGAGCTGATCCGCCGTGCGCGTCCGCGGCCGAAGACCAAGTTCGAGAAGTTGATCGAGCAGCTGCCGGAGCCCATCGCCGAGCGTCTGGCGCCGCCGGTGCACCAGGCGGTGGTGAACCTGCAGGACGTGCCGGATACCCTGCGCAAAACGGTACGAGAGGCTCAAAAGGAGCGTGACAAGCAGCTTCAGCGCGAGGAAGAGGAGCGCCTGCGCAAGGCGGCCCGCGCCACGATGTGGGAGCGCCTCCTGGTCAAAGCCGCCGAAGCCGCGGGCACCGCGCTCGCCGCCGCGCTGGCGAAAACCCTCAGCGAGCGCTTGTTAAAAGAACGTTCTTAGCAGCAGGGGCAGGGCTGCGAGCCCTGCCGGGGAGTGGGGTGCCCCCACAAAGCCATTTGTCACGGGGCGGGGGCCGCAATGCAATTGCGGCAGGAGGCTAGCTCAGCTCGGAGCTGGTCTCGCCCTCTTCGGAGACTGGCTCGGTCGTCGGCTCCAGCATCATGCGGAGCTTGCTCGTCTCCAGGATGGAAATAGCCTCGTCGACGATGGAATGGGTGTCCAGAGCGGGCTCGATCACGTACACAACCTTGGGCCAGTTCACTGCTCGCCAGCATCGCTGCAGGCAATCGCTGGAGCAAAACCGCATCTCGCGGCATTCTTTGTTCTTGCAGGACTCTTCGTACGACTTGCAGTGATAGGCGTTGTAGGTGATCTTCTTGCCGCATCCAGGACAGGTCATTCGGTTAGGCTTCCACCTTCGAGGCTTGTTGAGCCGAGCATAGGCAGGGCTCGGAGGCACCGTCAAAGCCGTTAGTACTTAGGTCCGCTCTCAAGATGGCAACCCGCAAGAAGCAGCAATTCCTCGACGTCGACGGCCGCCAGGTTGAAGTTACCAACCTGGATAAAGTGCTGTTCCCCAACGACGGCTTCACCAAGAGCGACCTTATTGATTATTACCTGCGCATCTCGCCGTGGGTGCTGCCCTACATCAAGGACCGGCCCATGAGCATGCATCCATACCCGGATGGCATTGGCCCTGGCAAGGCCTTCTGGCAGAAGGACGTGCCTGAGTGGGCGCCCGAGTGGCTGCAGACGTTCCGCTACGAGGCCATCGAGGACAAGAAAATGCTCCGCTGGGGCCTCATCAACGACCTTCCCAGCCTGGTGTGGGTAGCCAATCACGCCTCCATCGAGCTGCATCCCTGGACCTCGCGTTACGACCAGCCCGAGTATCCCGATTGGGCGCTGTTCGACCTCGACCCGTCCGAGCCGGCCGGCTTCGAGGAGTGCCGCCAGTTGGCGCGGCTCATCAAGGTCGCCCTGGACCGCCTGGAGCTGCGCTCGTACCTCAAGACCACCGGTCAGCGAGGTCTCCAGATCTACGTGCCCATCATCCGCCGCCACAAGTACGCCGTGGTCCGGGAATGGGTGCATACCATCGGCGAGCTCATCCGCCGCGTGCGGCCCGACATCGTCACCGACCAGTGGGATACGAAGCGCCGCGCCGGCAAAGTCCGCATCGACTACACCCAAATGGTCATCGGCAAGACGTTGGTGGCGCCTTACGCCGTCCGCCCTCGCGACGGCGCCCCCGTCTCAACGCCCCTCCGCTGGGACGAGCTCGACGATCCGGATCTCCGCGCCGACCGCTGGACCATCCGCACCATCTTCGACCGCCTCGACCAAGCCGGCGACGTCTGGCATGGCGCCCTCGACTTCGACCAGGAGCTGCCCTCACTCGAGGACATGCCCATCTCCGCCGAAGCTGCTGGAGCCTCCGCCGAAGCCGAGGGGCGGGCGGGTGGGCGAAGCGCAGCTTCGAAAGCAGAAGCAAAGCAGCCGGAGCCGGCGGCAAAGCTCGCCGAGTACAACAAAAAGCGCGATTTCAGCAAGACCCAGGAGCCTCCTGGCAGAGTCGTCGAGGCCGGACCTGCTTTGCGGTTCTGCGTCCAGAAACACGCCGCCACGCGGCTGCACTACGACTTCCGCCTGGAGAAGGATGGCGTGCTCCTGAGCTGGGCCGTCCCCAAGGGCCCCAGCCTCGAGCCCGCGGACAAGCGTATGGCCGTCCACGTCGAGGACCACCCGGTCGAGTACCTCGAGTTCGAGGGCACCATCCCCAAGGGCGAGTACGGTGGCGGCACGGTCATGCTCTGGGACCTGGGCACCTACGAGGAGCTCCCCGGCTCCAAGGGCAACGAGATCAAGTTCATCCTGCATGGCCAGAAGCTCGGCGGGGAGTTCGTTCTGGTCCATACCGGCTCCGAGAAGCAGTGGCTGCTCATCAAGAAGCGCGATGAGTTCGCCGGCCGCCCGGTGGACGACGACCACTCCGTCAAGAGCGGCCGCACGATGGAGGAGATCGCCGAGGGCAAGGAGGCGCTATGGTTCAGCGATCTGCCTGCCGAAGCAGCGGAAGTCGACCTGGCCAATGCCCCCGAGGCTCCTATGCCACGCTCTATCGAGCCGATGATGGCCTCGCTGGCCGAAGAGCCGTTCTCCAATCCGAAGTGGCTGTTCGAGGTGAAATGGGACGGCATTCGGGCCATCACCTTCGTCACCAAGGACGGCGTCCGGCTCATGAGCCGGCGCGGCAACGACTGCACCGCCCAATACCCTGAGCTGGCCCACATCCGCCATGAGCTGCATGCCACCGACTGCATCCTGGACGGCGAGATCGTGGCCTACGACGACACAGGCATCCCCAATTTCCACCTGCTGCAGCAGCGTATGAACCTGCAGCGGGCCAGCGATATCGAGCGTGCGCAGCGGCAGATCCCAGTCGGCATGCAGGTATTCGACCTGCTCTATCTCGACGGCCGCGATCTGCGCAAACTGCCGCTGGTCCAGCGCAAGGCCCTCCTGCAGCGCATCCTCGAACCCAAGGGCTTCCTCTTCTATTCCGAGCACGTGGATGGGGAGGGCGAGGCCTTCTACAAGGCCGTGGTGGCCAAGGGCCTGGAGGGCATGGTCGCGAAGGAGAAGGACTGCCCCTACGCAACCGGCAAGCGCAGCAAGACCTGGCTCAAGGTCAAGGCCACCAAGGAGATGGACTGCGTCATTGGCGGCTGGACCGAAGGCGAGGGCTCACGCAAGGCCCTCGGATCCGTCGTGCTGGGCCTCTACCAGCCGGACGGCAAGCTGTGCTTCGTCTGCAACGCCGGCAGCGGCTTCGACCAGCGCACCCTCGAGCGCACGCTGGACCTGCTGCGCCCCATCGAGATTCCGAAGCATCCTTTCGCCCGCAAGCCCGAGCCTCCCGAGCGCTACCACTGGGTCGAGCCGCGCTACGTCTGCCGCATCAAATACAGCAACTTCACCCCTGAAGGCTTCGTCCGCCACCCCGTCTTCCAGGGCCTCCGCGAAGACAAACCCCCCGAAGATTGCCTGCTGGAAAACGAGCTCCCCTCCGCGGCCCTCCCCGCTCCCGCCTAACCCGGAAACGTATTCAGCTCGGCCTCGAAGTCCTTTTCGTTCGGCGAGCATAGGACCATGCCGCGTTGTCGCGCCAGTACGGCCAGCCGTGCGTCGGTGAAGCTGACGCGACCCTGCGCCCAGAGCTCCAGCCCCTCCAGCAGCTCGTCTTTCGACTCAGCCTGCACAGAGTCGAGCTCGACAAAGCCGCGAATGTAATCGGCGATGCCTTGGCGAGTCGCAAACTGCGGCAATTTCGTTCGCGGCAACGAATACGTCAATTCGTGGATGACTAGGACGTCAAACCAACCGGTCGCCTCATCCGTTTCGAGCTGATGAACGATCTCCCGGCATCGCGGACGCAGCCTGTCGTTCTGGAACAGGAGATGAATGAAGAGCGCAGTGTCCAGCCAGCCGTACTCAACCACGGTCTGGTTCTATCTTCGTCATCGGTTCCTTGCCCATGGCTTCTGCACGGGATCTTTCCATCTGCTCCGTCAGTTCGGCCCAGATGTCGTCACCCATGCCTTCGCGCAGCTCATCCATGTCAGGAGCGACACCGGGCACGGAGATGGAGTCAATGAATTCCAGCAGCCCACCCTTGCGAACGCGGTGGCATACGAATTCGTCGGGTCCGGTTGGCACGAACAGAAGGTCTGTTCCTGGTTCGATACCGCAACGCTCGCGAATGCGCTCGGGAATCGTGACCTGGCCACGAGACTGGACCTTGCGTATGCTTGCGCTGGAGTTATGCATACTGAAACCGTAGCATGCATACTGAGCTGACCCTGCCATAATCCAGGCAGTGGCAAGCGACCTGGACCTGAAGCTCGAACGTCTCCAGAATCTTCTGGGGGAGATGGGGAGCGTGCTGGTGGCGTTCTCCGGCGGAGTGGACAGCACGCTGCTGCTGAAGGTCGCCTACGACGTGCTCGGGGACAGGGCGCTGGCGGTGACCGGCGTTTCGCCGAGTGTTCCGCCGAGTGAGGTGAAGGAGGCGGAGGAACTGGCCGGCCGGATTGGCGTGCCGTTTCTGCTCGTCAACACCGACGAGATGCAGGATGAGAACTACGTCTCCAATCCTGCCAACCGCTGCTACTTCTGCAAGACGGAGCTGTTCAGCCACCTGCTCGCGATCGCCGAGCAGCGAGGCATTGCCACCGTTGCCGACGGGTTCAATGCAGACGACGTGGGCGACTGGCGTCCCGGCATGAAGGCCGCCCGCGAGCGCGGAGTCCGCAGCCCCCTGAAGGAAGCCGAGCTGACGAAGGCCGACATCCGCGAGCTGTCGCGGCGCTTTGGCCTGCCCACCTGGGACAAGCCGGCCATGGCCTGCCTGTCGTCGCGCATCCCGTATGGGCAGCGGGTGACTGTGGACAAGCTCAGCCGCATCGATGCCGCGGAGCAGGCGCTGCGTGGCCTTGGCTTCCGAATCCTGCGCGTCCGCCACTACGAAGACCGCGCCAGCGTCGAGGTCGGGCCAGATGAGCTGCCCCACGCGTTGGAGTTGCAGTCCGAGATCGTCGAGCGCCTGAAGCGCCTCGGCTTCAGCGAGGTCGTCGTCGACCCGAATGGCTACCGCAGCGGCTCCCTCAACGAAGCCATCAAGCACGCAATCGCCTGAGAGACCAGAGCCGCTGAGCGCTCTCTCCCTCGTACCATCTGCTTAGCCATGCCCCTCGCCTACCTCGACTGCTTCTCGGGCGCCAGTGGAGACATGATCCTCGGCGCCCTGGTGGGCGCCGGCTGGACTGGCTTGGAGGACGCGCTGAAGGCGCTCAACGTCCCCGGCTGGCAGCTGCAGGTGACGGACGTCGTCAAGCGCGGTATCTCCGCCACCAGCGTCTCGTTCGAGCTGGAGCCGGCAGCGGAGCGCCGGCATCTGCAGGGCATGCTGGCCATCATCGCCGCCAGCAGCCTGCCGCAAACCGTGAAGGACAGCGCCTCCACGATCTTCCGGCGCCTGGCGGCCGTCGAAGCCGGGATCCATGCCGTCGACGTGGGGGAGGTGCATTTTCACGAGCTGGGCGGGCTGGACACGCTGCTGGATATCGTGGGCGCCTGCGCTGGCTTCGACCATTTTGGCTTCGAGCACGTGGCACTTTCGGCCGTGGCCGTCGGCAGCGGCACCGTCAAGACCGCGCATGGCCTGCTGCCGGTGCCTGCACCGGCCACGGCCAAGCTGCTGGAAGGCTGGGAGGTGGTCCCGGGACTGGCCGCGAAGGAGCTGACCACGCCGACCGGCGCGGCCGTGCTGACCCACTTCGCGACCAGCCAGGTCATGCCGCCCATGCGGTTGTCACGCACCGCCTACGGCGCCGGCCAGCGCGAGCTGGACTACCCGAACGTCCTCCGTCTGCTCGTCGGCGAGCCTGCCGGCCGCCAGCCGGTTGAGACGGTGACGGTCGTGGAGACGTCGATTGACGACATGAGCCCGGAGCTGGTGCCGCCGGCTATCGAGGCCATTCTCGCGGCGGGCGCCCTCGACGCCTTCGTGACGCCCATCCAGGGTAAGAAGGGCCGGCCGGCGCTGCTGCTGACCGTGCTGGCGTCCCCTGGAGACGAGGATGCCGTGGTGAACGCCATCTTCCGGCACACCACGACGATCGGTCTGCGTTTCCGGGCCGAGCAGCGGCGCACGCTGCCGCGCCACGAGCGCACGGTCGAGACGGCATATGGGGCTGTACGGGTGAAAGTCTCCGGCGAGGGTGCGCTGCAGAAGGCCAAGCCCGAGTTCGAGGATTGCCGCCGGCTAGCCGAGGAGCACAACGTGCCCATCAGCGTGGTGTATCAGGCAGCGCTTGCGGCCATGCCTTGATCCTGCTGACGAGGCGTTTCATGCGCAGCGCGTGTGCGGGCGCAGGAGGACGCTCCCGCAGTAACTGGCGTAAGATGCGGCGGAATTCATCGGGAGAGGCGCCTAAGAGGGAGCGCGCCAGCTCGACTTCGGCGGAGTAGGGCGCGGGCGGAGGGCCGATCACGCACGGCGCCAGGCACGCGCCGCTGCCGGCCTTCCCGCAGGGCGGGGCTGGCTTGCGTGGCGGAGGGAGGCGGCGGGTACAGGTTCGGAGGCGCAGGACGGCGATCAGGAGGTGGTGCAGCCGCGCCGCGGCAGCGGCGTGTCGCAGTGGCCCGAAGTACAGCGAGCCGTCGGCGTCAGGCGCCGTGCACAGCGTGAGTCGCGGGAACGGCTCTTGTACTGAGAGCCGCAGATAACGCCGGCGCTCGCGCGTCCGGCGCTGGATATTGAACGGCGGCAGCCAGGCCTCGATGAGCTGGCTCTCGAGCAGCAGCGCCTCCAGCTCGGACCGCACCGGCACCACCTCGATGCGCTCCGTGCGCCGCATCAGGTCGTGCATGTTGCGGCTGAGGGCGATCGGCGTCCGCAGGTAGCTGGATACCCGCCGCTTGAGATCGACCGACTTGCCGACGTACAGCGGCTCGCCGCGGCTCTCGGCCATGATGTAGACGCCCGGCTGGCTGGGGAGTGATGGCGCAGAGGGCGCGCTGAATGGCCGCGGTCGCGCCATCTCCAGCAGATCCTCGCGCGAGTGGTCCCGCCGTAGGCCCTCGAACAGGCTTTGCGAGAGCGGGAGCAAGCCCGCCGGTCTTCGACTGAGCGGCGGGGGCAGCCCGAAGTGGCGCGCCAGCCGGAGGGGATCGGGCCGGCCGCGGAAGCCGGCTTCCTCCACGAGCCGGAGCAGGTCGATGGCCGGCCAGCATGGCCCGAGCAGTACGTCCAGGAACTGGGGAACGTATCCGATCCCGGCCACGGTCGCACCCCCCAGGAAGCGGCGCAGCTCGCGTACGACCTCATCCAGTGGCAGAAACTCCTCGTCCTCTTCCGGCACCCCCAGCCGGCGCAGAAGCTTCGGAACCGGCTTTCCGGAGGCGACGAGCGCCTGAAAGGGCTTGCCCTGGCGTTCAGCGGCCACTTCCACGATGCGGTGGCGGGCCGGATTTGGGCCGGTCGTCAGCACCTCCAGGATGGCCCACTCCTCCGCGGGTTGCTGCAGGCTCCAGCGAAGCCCATCGAACGCCAGCCGTTCGTCGCCGAGTGTTCCTAGCAGCGGTGCGAAGGACGCGCCGCCAAACACGTGCTGGGCCAGTTCGGCAGGCGAAGCGCTGCCGCGGTCGTGCAGGAAGCGGATGGCTCGGTCCACCAGCTCCTGACCAGGCATCTAGAACATTTGTATCACATGGCCGCACGCTACCATGCAGGCGTGAGCGTCAAGGTCGGGATCCAGCTCAACGCCATCAACAACCCCATCGATTCCGGCGAGCGCTTCTGGGGCGTGGTGGACGCGTGCGAACGGCTGGGCTTCGACTCCCTCTGGCTCAGCGAGCGGGTGTCGGGCAAGGTGCCCGATTCGCTTGCGGCGCTCGCAGCCATGGCCGGCCGTACCAGCCGCTTGAAGTTCGGCAGCAGCGTCCTGGTCGCTCCGGCCTACAACCCCGTCCTGCTGGCCAAAGCGCTGGCCACCATCGACGTGCTGTCCGGCGGCCGCGTGCTGCCGGCTGTCGGCATTGGCCAGGACAATCCCCAGGAACTGGAGGCGCTGGGCGTGGTCAAGCAGGAGCGTGGCAAGCGCCTGGACGAAGCCATCGTCCTGATGAAGCGCCTCTGGACCGAGGAGCGCGTCACCTTCCATGGCGCGTTCTACAACGTCAGCGAGTTCACCGTCTGGCCTCGGCCGGTGGGGCCGCTTCCCCACGCCATGTGGGTGGGCGGCAACTCCGACGCCGCCCACCGGCGGGCCGGCCGCCTGTGCGATGGCTGGCTGCCGTCGTCCAGCACCCCGGCCGAGATCCAGGCGGGCATCGCCGCCATCAAGGCCTATGCCGCCGAGGCTGGGCGCCGCATCGAGGATGACCACTACGGCGCGCTGATGCCGGTGAGCTTCGATGCCGAGCCCAGCGCGCAACTGGTCGCCCGGCGGCCGAACGTCCACCCTCGCGACTACGGCGCCTTCGGCTCAACCGAGGCGATGCTGGCGCAGGGCCGGCGCTTCGTCGAGGCCGGCGCGGTGAAGCTGGTGCTCTTCCCGTCCGTGCCCGAGGATCTCGCCCAGCTCGAGCGGCTGCGCGATGAAGTGGCCCTGCCGCTCGAGGCGCTGCCATCCTAAGAGCCGCCTGAGCGCGCTGACCGGCGCATCGTAGCCGAATTCGGCTACAAGGTTCCTCCCCCAAAGGTCTGCGTTTGCAGATTCTTTCTGTGCGGCTAGCGGTTCCTCATTTCCGACCCCCACTAACCTATCTCGCGGGCGCGGTCCTCGTGGTGCCGCTGCTGCTGGTCCCGAGCGCAGAGGCATCCACGCCCAGCGATCGGCCGGCCACGGCAGTGAGCATGCCCAGTCCGCCGCCGCTCCCCAGCTCATCCCCCTCCTCCAGCGGCGAGTTCGCCCTGCTGGCGCCGGGCCTGCTCGACGCCCCCGCTCCGGCGGACACCGCCCCTGAGCCGGCCGCGCTTCCAGCCCCGCAGCCAGCGCCGGCGCCGCCCCCGGCCAGCAGCACCAAGCCGCATATGATCCGCTGGGTCTACACGCTCGGCAACCAGGTGCCGGATCAAGTCCTCCAGCACCCTGAGGACGTGGACGTGATCTCGCCCGCCTGGTTCCATTTGAACGCCGCGGGCGACGTGTACGGCAGCGACGTCCCGTCCGTGACGCAGTGGGCGCACCAGCACGGAATCAAGGTCATGCCGATCGTCGATAACGACCAGTTCGATCCAGATTCGGCGCACGCCATCCTGAGCGACGGCTCGACCCAAACGCGGGCGCTCAATGGCCTGCAGTGGATGGTCAACAACTTCGGCTACGACGGCCTGAACATCGATTGGGAGAACATGTACAACTCCGATCGAGACCTGTTCAGCGGGTTCATGTCCAACGTCTACGCGCGCATCCACCGCGAGGTGGGCAAGACCGTGACGATTGCGCTCGGTTCCAAGACGAAGGAGGACTATCTCGGCTTCGCCGGCCCCTTCGACTATGCCAAGCTGGCGCCGAGTTTTGACCTGGCTGTCATCATGACCTACGACCAGCACTATGCCGGCGGCGACCCCGGCCCGGTGGCGTCCATCCAGTGGGTCACCGACGTTATCAACTACGCCACGCAATCGATCCCGGCCAGCAAGCTGCTGCTGGGCTTGCCGTTCTATGGCTACAACTGGAACGTCAGCCTGGGTGGCTGGGCCCAGGCCATGGGCTATGGGGATATCGTGAAGACGGTGTTCGCCAACGGCCCTGGCATCCAGATGGACCCGGCCTCGCAGACGCCGGTGTACACCTACACCAACGCCAGCGGGACGCACCAGATCTGGTTTGAGAACAGCACCAGCCTGCAGGCCAAGATCGCGCTCGCAGCTAAGCACGGCCTCGCCGGCTGGGGCGCCTGGCGCGCCGGCCTCGAGGACCAGAACTTCTGGACGCTGAACCTCTCGCCCAGCGCGTAAGTCGCCAGCCCCTATAGTGGGGGCGATGAACGAAGACCTCAAGCAACTCCTGGCCACCGGCACTCGGATCCTCTACGAGCATGGGCTGGTGGACGCCTATGGGCATCTGAGCTATCGCCTACCGGGCACCGACCGCTTCTTGATCAACCCCCGTCAGAGCCCGGCCCTGCTCACGCCGGAGAACGTCCTCACGATGGCGATCGACGGCGAGGTGATCGACGGCCCGGACAAGCCCAATTCCGAGTGGCACATCCACGCCAGCATCTACCGCGCCCGGCCGGACGTCTCCAGCGTGTGCCACGCCCACACCGACATGAGCATCCTGTTCTCGATGTCCCCGGTCGGCCTGCGGCCGATCTTCGGCAACGGCAGCGTCAACTTCGGCGCCGACCCGCTGCCGGTCTATCCCTTTCCACGCCTCATCCGCGACCGTGAGCGGGGCGACCGGCTGGCCAAAGCGCTGGGCAACCACCGTGCCGTGCTGATGCGCGGCCATGGCTGCTCGGTCACGGGCACGAGCATCCAGGACACCGTCCTGCGAACGCTGGAGCTGGAGCGGAACGGACGGCTGCTCCAGCAGCTGCTGGCGATGGGCGGCGGCGAGCCCCGCTACTGGACCGCCGAGGAGATCGCCGAATGGGGCTCGGACCACGAGGGCAACATCCCCAACCAGCGCGCCTGGGAGTACTACACGAGCCGGCCAGGCCGATAATCGAAGCCGTGGACATCACCGTCCCGGCCACCATGAACGTCTGCGACCTGCTGGTGGACGAGAACGTCCGCCATGGCCGCGCAGCCAAGGCCGCGCTCATCTGCGGCGACGAGAGCATCACCTACGGCCAGCTGCAGGAGCTGACGGCTCGCTTCGCCGGCGGCCTCGCCAGGCTCGACGTGGTTCCCGAGCAGCGCGTGCTCGTCCTCCTTCCCGACGGGCCCGAGTTCGTGGTGGCGTACCTGGGCGCCATGCGCCTGGGCGCCGTGGCCGTGCCGCTCAACACGCTGCTCAAGCCGCAGGATTACGACTACCTGCTGAACGACAGCCGCGCAACAGCCGTAGTTGTGGACGCCTCGCTGCTCCCCCAACTGCCGCTTGACGCCTCGCCCTGGCTGAAGCACGTGATCGTAGCCGGAAAGCCCGCCTCCGACGCCGCGGCCCGGCGCGAGCCGGCTCATGTCGCAGCGGCCCAAGGAGAGCCGTCTCGTGTCGTTGGCGCGGAGCCTGCCGGCCGCGGCATCGCGAGTGCGCCTCAAGCGCATGACTGGGAGACTGTCCTGGCGACCGGCGATCCCACATACCCGCCGCTCATGCTGTCCTCCGACGATGCCGGCTTCTGGCTGTACTCGTCGGGCACGACGGGCTTCCCGAAAGCCACCGTGCACCTGCACCAGGACGTGCTGTTCTGCATGTGCTACGGCCGGGGCGTTCTGGAAGTGGATGAGACAGTGCGCACCTTCGCCTCGTCCAAGCTGTTCTTTGCCTACGCGCTGGGCTGCTCGCTGCACATCCCGCTGCTGGCCGGCGGCACTACCATCCTGTGCTCGGACAGAGCCACGCCGGAAGGGATCGCCGCCATCGCCCAGCGCCATAAGCCGACACTGTTCTTCTCCGTGCCCACCTTTTACGCCGCCTCGCTGCACGCCGGCGTCTCAGGCGAGGCGTATGCCTCCGTGCGCTTCTGCGTGTCGGCGGGCGAAGCGCTGCCGCCGCCCATCTACGACGGCTGGCTGCAGCGCACCGGGAAGGAGATCGTCGAGCATATCGGCTCGACGGAGCACATCTACGCCTTCATCTCCAACCGGCCGGGCGAGGTGCGGCCAGGCTCGTCCGGCAAGCCCGTGCCGGGCATCGAGGCGCGCATCGTCGACGAAGACCTTCGGGATGTGGCGACCGGCGAGGCGGGGGAGCTGCTGATCAAGAGCGGCTCGACCTGCGTGGCCTACTGGAACAAGCGCCGCCAAACCAAGGCCACGTTTCTCGGGGAATGGCTGCGCACCGGCGACGTGTTCTCGCAGGACTCCGACGGCTACTTCTGGTACCAGGGCC
>Ga0070738_10003282_pt1 | contig 21692 bp, 21 predicted proteins | sample Coa_R2_2_FD_66446 | JGI IMG/M metagenome (GOLD analysis project Ga0070738, IMG submission 66446) | Surface soil microbial communities from Centralia Pennsylvania, which are recovering from an underground coalmine fire - Coalmine... | ecosystem: Environmental > Terrestrial > Soil > Unclassified ... | reverse complement strand
GGACGACCCTGCCTGGCGGCGGCCCGCGGGCCGACGCCGCCGGCATCCCTGCCGGCAGGGATGCCGGCGGTCCCAGGAACGGTGCCCCGCGGTCCTCGTGAATAATGCAGGCTAAAGTAATGCTGCGGTGGGATCTACAGGCGCTCGCACACCGAGCCTGCAGGTTCCACCGTGGCTTGGGTATAGGACTCTTGCCGTGGGGGCGTGTCCGCCCGGGACGGTATGGCCCTCTGCCCTTCACCTGGCCCGTTGGTGTTTAACGGCGCAGGATCATGCCATGGCCCGGATGCTCTTCCCAGCCGAGGTGCGCGTAGAAGTCGCGCTTGTGGGTGGTAAAGAGGCAGAGCATCTCCACCTGTTGCAGGGCGGGATGTGACTCGACGGCCTCGACGAGCAGGCGTCCGATGCCGCGCCCCTGGTAGTCGGGGTGGACGATCACGTCGCAGATCAGGGCGCGTACCACGAAGTCGGTGAGCACGCGCGCGCAGCCGATGAGCCGGTCGCCGTCCCACGCGGTGAGGAAGATGTCGGAGTGGCGCAGCAGGGTGCGTAGCTGCGCGGGCGTCCGCCCGCGCGCCCACGGCGCCGTCTCGTGCAGGGCGCGCAGCGCCGCGATGGGCACCTCGCGCGTCTCGCTGATCTCCACCTCACCGGTCGTCGCTACCCGCTCAGCTACCATCGCCATGCCTCATCGCATCCCTGTTCGCTGCGTCCTCATAATAATGCATTCTACTGCATAATCTCTCAGACTGTCCAGCACGGAAAGAGGGGCCTGATGCTGGATAGAGTGTCTACTGGCCTGACCACTCAGTGGCGAGCGCAGCCATAATCAGAGTATCGTGCGGCGTGCCGTTCCACCACAGCGCGTCACGCAGGCGTCCCTCGCGGCGAAATCCCACCTTTTCGTAGACGTGAATCGCGCGGGTGTTGAAGTCGAAGACCTGCAAGGAAACGCGGTGTAAAGTCAGCGGGCCGAAGGCATGGGCCAGTACCAGTCGCAACGTTTCGGCGCCAAGGCCGCGGTTTTGCGCGGCGGCCATGAGGGCAATGCGCAGTCCAGCCGACCGGTTTGGTTCGTCATGGTCCATCAGCACAACCTCTCCCAAACAGGCATCGCTGTCCGGCACAGTGACAGCCAGGGTGATGCGATCGGTTTGCGCGGTGCGAGAGGCGCAATAGGTGGCGATCTCCTCGTAGCTGAATTCGCGGTGCGTGCCGGTGAGACGGCGCAGCTCTGGATCTTGTAACGATGCCCGGATGGCATCGCTGTCTTGCGGCCCAAGCGGTCGCAGTAACACGCGCCGGCCGCGCAATATCGGGCTTGTCCACGTAGTCACGTAAACGCTCCTCGGCGGTACGTCCTGAATCGGAGACGGTCCTACCTGGGGAATAGCATGCACACCGAGATGCTGAATTGTCGATGCGCTTCGCGCGTCTATCCGTCTTGCATTATCGGTGAGCACGCGACCGATGGCAATGCTTTCGCAGTATCACGCGCCCGAGATCGCCTTGCCTGACGTGTAGCGTATTATTGCTGTGTACAGAGTGAAAATAGTCGTACACACGAGGTCATCTATGGCGACAACAGCAGAGGCGGAGCCGACCACCACGCTCACAGTGCGCCTCCCTGTGCGCATGCGCCGTGAGCTTGAACAGCTCGCCAAAGTGACGGGACGCCAGCGCAATACCCTGGCTCTAGAAGCGATCAGCCGCTTCATCGATCAGCAACGCTGGCAGATTGCCCGTATCGAAGAGGGAGTTCGCCAGGCCAGGGCCGGCATTTTTGTCCCCGATGAGGAGATGGATGCCCTATGGGCGGAGTTTGGCCTTGAGCCGGACTCGTCGCGGGAGAACGACGTCGAGTGAGAGTGCGGTGGACGCCCGCCGCCCGCGATGACTTCCGCCGCGAGATCCAATATATCGCCCACGACAGTCCCGGTGCCGCGCGTGCGGTCGCACGGCGTATCCGCGATGCCGCGCGCCGGTTCGCCACCTATCCGGAGATGGGTCGCCCCGGCCAGGTGCTCGACACGCGCGAGTTGGTCGTCCCCAACACCCTCTACACCCTTGCCTACATCATAAGCGGTCTGGTTGTGGAGATTGTCGGCTGCATTCATCAGGCGCGGATGTGGCCGGAGAGCTTCGACCTGAGGCAGGGCGAGTGAGCGCGCTCACAGGCCCTCGGGTACCTCGCCGTTGAGCAGGATGGCCTCGACGATGGGGCGGTCCTCCGGCGAGCGCAGGGCGATGAAGATGGTGTCGTCGCCGGCCACCGTGCCCACGATCTCGGGGAAGGCACAGGCGTCGAGCGTGACGGCGACGTTGTTGGCGATGCCCGGTGAGGTGCGGAAGACCAGGATGGTGCTGGCCACCCCCAGCTCCGCCGGCACCTCTGAGAGCACCAGGCGCAGGCGGCGGCGCGCCGCCTCGATCTGCACCGTGTTCATGGCTTCGGGCAGGGCGTACACCAGGCCCTGCCCCGGCAAGGGCACACGCACCGCCCCCAATTCCACCAGATCGCGCGAGACGGTGGCCTGCGTCGCCGTGACGCCGCGCTCGCGCAGGCGCTCGGCCAGGTCCTCCTGCGTGTGTATACCGCCCTGTCCGATGATCTCGCGGATCAGGCGCTGGCGCTGATGTTTTGGATTGACGCTCATCAGCCCAGCACGCCCTCCAGGGCCGCGATCGTCTCGTCGACCTCCTCGTGGGCCAGGATCAGCGGCGGGACCATGCGGATGGTGGTGGGGCCGGTGCTATTGACCAGCACGCCGCGCTGGCGCATCGCGGCGACCACTGCGCTGCCCTCGGCGTCGACCTCGGCGGCCAGCATCAGGCCGCGCCCGCGCACCTCCTTGACCCCTGCTCCACGGGCGGAGAGGTCCTGCAAGCGGTCCTTGAAATAGGCCCCGACCTCGGCCGTGTGCGCCAGCAGCCCCTCGTCGCGCAGCACGCGCAGTGTCGCCACCCCGGCGGCGCAGGCCAACGGGTTGCCGCCCAGCGTCGAGCCGTGGTCGCCCGGCTCGAAGACATTGGCCGTACCTCTCGCCAGGGCCGCACCGAGCGGCGTGCCTCCGCCCAGCCCCTTGGCCAGGGTGACCACGTCGGGCACGACACCCTCGCCCTGGCAGGCCAGGAAGGTGCCGGTGCGCCCGATGCCCGTCTGCACCTCGTCGAGCATCAGCAACGCCTGACGCTCGTCGCAGAGGCGTCGCACCGCGGCCAGGTAGCCGGGCGCGGCGGGATAGACGCCGCCCTCGCCCTGGATCGGCTCCAGCAGGACGGCCGCGGTGCGCGGCCCGATGGCGCCGTCCAGCGCCGCAAGGTCGTTGAACGGCACGTGCACGAAACCGGCGGGCATCGGCTCGAACGGCTCCTGATAGCGGCGCTTGCCCGTGGCGGCGACCGTCGCCAGGGTGCGCCCGTGGAACGAGTTCTCGGCGCAGACGATCTCGTAGGCACCGTCTTTGTAGCGCTTGCCCCATTTGCGGGCGATCTTGATGGCGGCCTCGTTGGCCTCGGCGCCGCTGTTGGTGAAGAAGACGCCCTCCATGCCGGTCAGGTCGAGCAGCATCTCGGCCAGCTCAAGCTGCGGTAGGGTGTAGTAGAGGTTGGAGGTGTGTATCAGGGTGCGCGCCTGGCGGGCGATGGCCGTTGCCACGGCGGGGTGGGCATGGCCTAACACATTTACCGCGATACCCGCCACCAGATCGAGGTAGCGGCGGCCAGTCTCGTCCCAGACGCGCGTGCCGCGTCCGCGCACCAACACCAGCGGCTCGCGCCTGAAGGTATGCATATAGGCATGTGCCTCGCGCGCGGCGACCGCCGCCTCGCCGCCTAGATCGCGTGTGAGCGGCGTATCGTCGTCCCCGGTTGAGGGCGCTTCGGTGGCGTGGTGGCGGTCGGTCACGATCGTGCCGGCCACGGCATCCTCCAGCAGGTCGCTCAGCGCGCCCGCCGTGCGCCCGTCGAGAATCGCCGCCATACGCGCGCCGCGCAGGGCCTCGAGACAGGCACGCACCTTGGGGATCATGCCGCCATTGATCACGCCCTCGGCGATCAGGCGCTCGACATCGCTGCTGTCGAGGTGCGGCAGCATGGAGCCGCCGGCGTCGCGCACGCCGGGCACATCGGTCATGAAGAGCGCGGCGTCGGCCTCCAGCGCGGCGGCAATGGCCGCGGCGGCGGTATCGGCGTTGATGTTGAGCAGGGCGCCGCCGGCGTCGAGGCCCAGCGGTGCAATGACCGGGACGACGCCTTGATCCAGCAGGGAGTTTAGCGCCCCGGTGTTGACCGACTCCACCTCTCCGACCAGGCCAAGCTCAGGCTTACGCCGCGCACGCAGCAGACCGTCGTCGACGCCGCTCAGGCCGGCGGCAGCCACGCCGAAGCGCGCAAGTCCGGCCACCACGCCGGTGTTGACCACGCCGCGCAGCACCATCGTCGCCACCTCAAGGGCCGGCTCGTCGGTGACGCGCACGCCGTCCTGAAACCGTGTGGGCACGCCGATGCGCTCCAGCCACTGCGAGATGAGGGCGCCGCCGCCGTGCACGATCACCGCGCGCAGGCCTGAGCGCACCAGCGCAGCAACCTCCTCCAGCGGCGCGCCACCGCCATCCAGCGTGGCGCCGCCCAGCTTGATCACCACCGTAGAGCCCGGTGCCAACACGGTATGACTGGTTTGCGACTCGGATACCGTCATTCTTCACCATCCTTGTTGCGTAGTCGGAGCGTGGCCTCAATCTGAGGCAATGCCAGCAAGTCTTTCGCCCGCCCCGTAGCGCGCTTGCCCGCGACCAAGGCAGGCAGGTCCAGGACCATCGCCTGTATACCTCTCCAGTCAAGGGTGACAGCCGCGGACCGAACCGCAGCGTAGTCGCCAACCCCAGGAACGGAAGTCAGAAGATCCACCGGACCGGCGTCTGTCTGCAAGGTCAGGTTTGGACTATCTCGCACGGTACGTTCATCCCACACGAAGGGTAGCGCTCGCGCCTCGTCGTCGCTGAGGCGGGCTACACGCAGAAAAGGATGAAGTGGAGCCAGGGCACGCACCAGGCGAGCCGTATTGTCTGGGGATGGGTTATAGCAAAAGTCTATATCATTGGTGATGATAGGAACCCCCAAAAGGACAGCAGCAAGACCCCCGATCAAAACCGCTTCGACTCGCTCGTTATAGAAACGTTCGAAGATTGAGTGCGGAACAAACGGCTGCACAGTCATCGAGCGTCGTGCTTGGAATCAGAGCCAGGCGGGTTGTTCATGCGCTGAACCTGCCATGCCTGCTGCAACTCCTGGGCGACTCTCAGCACGCCAAGCATGTGCTCAAGGCGTTCTTCCGGACGTTTCTGCAGGCTCGCCCACACCAGGCTGAGGTCGACTCCCCACTCCTCCAGCTCGCGCAGCCGCACCTCGGTTTCTTCGGGCGTCAGCGGCTCAGCAGATCCTACGATGTGATTGACGTCGGCCATTGTGTCTATCCCTTTGCCTGGATGCCGGCTTCCATTCTGTCACGTCGTATAGTCGGCGTTGATATGCACGTATTCCGGCGAGAGGTCGCAGCCCCAGGCCGTGGCCTCCCCGGAGCCGGCGCCGAGTTCGAGGTGTATTCGTACCTCGGGCGCGCGCAGCGCCGCCGAGACGGCCGCGGCGTCGAACGGCAGCGGCACGCCGGCCGCGAAGAGCGGCACGTCCTGCACCAACAGGCGCGCCTTGGCCGGGTCGAACGCGGCGCCGCTGTAGCCGGCCGCGCACATGATGCGCCCCCAGTTGGGATCGTTGCCGTGCATGGCGGCCTTGACCAGGCTGGAGCTGCTGATGGCCCGCGCGGCCACGGCGGCCTCGGCCTCACTTGCCGCGCCGGTCACCCTGGTCTCTATCAGCTTGGTCGCGCCCTCGCCGTCGGCGGCGACCTGCCGCGCCAGGGAGATGCAGACGCGCGTCAGGGCCTCGCCGAAGAGATTGGGCGGCGGGACACGGCCGCTTGCGCCGTTGGCCAGCAGCAGCACCGTGTCGTTGGTCGAGGTATCGCCGTCGACGTCGATGCAGTTGAAGCTGCGCGCTACCGCGGCGCTCAGATGGCGCTGCAGAACGGGAGCTATGATGTCCGCGTCGGTCGTGATCACGGCCAGCATGGTGGCCATATTGGGATGGATCATACCGGCGCCCTTGGCCATGCCGCCGATATGCCAGGTGGAGCCCCCGTCCTCGACGGCGACGGCAGCCGTCTTGGGCCTGGTATCGGTGGTCATGATGGCCCGGGCCGCCACCTCACCGCCGCCGGTGCGCAGGTCAAGGCCGGGCAGGGCGGCTTCAATCTTTTCCACCGGAAGCTGCACCCCGATGACGCCGGTCGATAGCACCAGGATCTCGTCCGGGCTGCAGTCGAGGCGTCGAGCCGCCGCCGCGGCCATGCGATGCGCCGCTTCCATGCCCTGCTCTCCCGTGCAGGCGTTGGCGTTGCCGCTGTTGGCGATCACGGCGCGAGCGCGCCCGGCCGCGACGCGCTGCTGGCAGAGCAGCACCGGCGCGGCCTTGACCAGATTGGTGGTGAAGGTGCCGGCCACCGTCGCCGGCCTCTCACTGGCGACCAGCGCCAGGTCCGGCTTGCCCGACGCCTTGAGGCCGCAGGTGGTGCCGGCGGCGACATAGCCGCGCGGCGCGGTGACGCCACCGTCTACGGCTGTGATCTGCTTGCTCATGGCCAGTTACCTCGTAGCGGCAGCCCGGTCTCCTCGGGCAGCCCTAACATCAGATTGGCGTTCTGTATGGCCTGGCCGGCGGCGCCTTTGACCAGGTTGTCGATGCAGGAGACGATCACCAGGCGTCCGGTTCGCTTGTCGACGGTGGGGTGGATCACGCACAGGTTTGTGTGGATGGTCCATTTGGTGGCCGGCGAAGTCTCGGCGACGCGTACGCAGGGGCTCGTGCCGTAGTAGTCCTGATACAGACGCAGCAGCGCCGCCGCGCTCAGCCGCTCGGCGGGCTTGACGTAGATGGTGGCCAGGATGCCGCGGGTCATAGGGATAAGGTGCGGGACAAAGGTGATCGGAGGCGGGCCGCCGCGCTGCAGCGTCGCCGCGATCTGCTCGATCTCCGGCAGATGGCGGTGGCCTTTCAGTCCGTAGGCGGACACGCTCTCGTCCACCTCGCTAAACAGGCTCTCCGTCTTCAGCGCCCGCCCGGCGCCCGAGACGCCGGACTTGGCGTCGACGATCACGCCGGCATCGGCATCCACCAGGCCCGCCGTCAGCAGCGGGGCCAGGCCCAATCCGGCCGCCGTGGGATAGCAGCCGGGGTTGGCCACCAGCATGGCCGGGTAGATCTGCAGGCGCGCCGTCTCGGTCAGCCCGTACACGGCCCCCGGCAGCAGATCCGGCGCCGGGTGCTCGTGCCCGTACCACTCGGCATAGATGTCCGCATCGGGCAGGCGAAAGTCGGCGCTCAGGTCGACGGCGCGCGCGCCGTCGCGCACCAGCGGTGCCAGGGCTTCGGCCGCCGCCACGTGCGGCAGGGCCGAGAAGACCAGGTCGAGCGGGGGCAGCGACTCCAGGACCCGTAGGTCCGGCCCGTCCCAGAAGGGGAAGATCTGGCGCATCGTCTTGCCTGCGCTACTGTGCCCGGCCACCGCGGCCAGCTTCAGGCGCGGGTGCGCCTCGATCAAGGTGGCCAGACCGATCCCGCCGTAGCTGTTGATGTTGAGAATGCCGACCTCGATCACCGCCTCATCCCCCTGTTCTCCATAGCGTATATTTATGCATACCCGTGAAAATTATGCAACCCAGGCCATGCGGTTAGTTGTCCTGCCAGGTCCAGTTGGCGATCTCGGGCACATCCTCCAGGTATTGGCGAGAGTAGTCGACCGCCTTATTGATGAGCGAGTGCAGCTCGGCCAGCGGGATCGGCATGCCAGGGCGGGTCGCTCGCTTGATGGCCTCGATGCACAGGTGGTAGCGGCTCATGTTGTTGAGCACCACCATATCGAAGGGCGTGGTGGTGGTGCCCTGCTCGTTGAAGCCGCGCACGTGGAAGCGCTCGGTGTTGGGGCGTCCGTGCACGATCTCGTGCACGGCGCGCTGATAGCCGTGGAAGGCGAAGATGACCGGCTTGTCGGCCGTGAACAGATTGACGAACTGCGATTCGCCCATACCGTGCGGATGCTCGTCGGGCGTGAAGAGGGTCATCAGGTCCACCACGTTGACCACGCGCACTCTAAGCTGAGGGATGTGCGTGCGCAGCCAGTGCGCCGCCGCCACCGTCTCCATGGTCGGGATATCGCCCGCGCAGGCCAGCACCACGTCGGTCTCCCCGTCCGCGTCGTTGCTCGCCCACTGCCAGATCGAGGCGCCGCGCGCGCAGTGGCCGATGGCCTCGTCGATGGTCAGGTACTGGAGCTGCGGCTGCTTGTCGATCACGATGAGGTTGACGTAATTGCGGCTGCGGAAGCAGTGGTCGGCCACGGCGAGCAGGCAGTTGGCATCGGGCGGCAGGTAGATGCGCGAGACCTGGCCGCGCTTGGAGAGCATCACATCGATCAGGCCGGGACCCTGGTGGCTGAAGCCGTTGTGATCGTTGCGCCAGCAGGTGGAGGTGAGCAGGATGTTGAGCGAGGACACCGGCTCGCGCCAGGAGAGGTTGAGAGACTCTTGCAGCCACTTGGTGTGCTGCACGGTCATGGAGGCCGAGACCATGGCGAACGATTCGTAGGTGGCGTAGAGGCCGTGGCGCCCGGTCAGGGTGTAGCCCTCCAGCCAGCCCTCGCACAGGTGCTCGCTCAGCACCTCCATCACGCGGCCCCGCGGCGAGACGTGGTCGTCGATGGAGAGGGTAGGGCCGACGAAGCAACGGTTCTCCACCTCGAAGACGGCGCCCAGGCGATTGGAGTTGACCTCGTCCGGACAGAACAGGCGGAAGTTTCGCGGGTTGCTGGTGTAGGTATCGCGCAACATGGCGCCGAGCTGGCGCGTCGACTCCCGGTGCAGGGTGGCCGGCCGCGGCACCTCGACGGCATAGGCGCGGAAGTCCGGCAGGTCGAGATCGACCAGCAGGCGACCGCCATTGGCGTGGGGGTTGGCGCCCATGCGGCGGTCGCCGCTCGGGGCCAGGGCGGCCAGCTCGGGCCGCAGGGTCCCGTTGCCGTCGAATTGCTCCTCGGGATGATAGCTGCGCATCCACTCTTCGAGGGCGGCCAGGTGGGCCGGATTCGTTCGGACCTCCGCCAACGGTACCTGGTGTGCGCGGAAGGTGCCCTCGACCGGCAGGTTATCCACCACCTTGGGGCCGGTCCAGCCCTTGGGTGTGCGCAGCACGATGGCGGGCCAGTGCGGGCGTCCGCTGAAGCCCGTGCTGCGCGCCTGGCCCTGGATGGCGATGATCCGCGCATAGCAGGTCTCCAGGGTCGCCGCGAATTGCTGGTGCACGCGCAGCGGATCGTCGCCCTCCACGAAGAACACCTCGTAGCCGTTGCCTTCCAGGATTTTGCGCACCTCGTCGTCGCTGGAGCGCGCCAGCACGGTGGGATTGCCGATCTTATAGCCGTTGAGGTGCAGGATCGGCAACACGGCGCCGTCGCGCACCGGGTTGAGGAAGGAGGTGCCCTTCCACGAGCCGGCCAGCGGCCCGGTCTCGGCTTCGCCATCGCCGACCACGGCGGCGACGATCAGGTCCGGGTTGTCGAAGGCGGCGCCGAAGGCGTGCGCCAGCACGTAGCCCAGCTCGCCACCCTCGTGGATGGAGCCGGGGGTGGTGACGCTGACGTGGCTGGGAATGCCGCCGGGGGTGGAGAACTGGCGGAACAGGTCGCGCATCCCTTGCGCGTCCTGCGAGATGCGCGGATAGAACTCGGAGTAGGTGCCTTCCAGGTAGACGTTGGCCACCAGGGCCGGGCCGCCGTGGCCCGGGCCCGCCAGGTAGATGACGTTGGCATCGTGCTCTTTGATCAGGCGATTGAGGTGCACGTAGATGAAGTTGAGGCCCGGCGAGGTGCCCCAGTGGCCGAGCAGGCGCGGCTTGATGTGCTCCGGACGCAGCGGCTGGCGCAGCAGCGGGTTGGCCTGGAGGTAGATCTGCCCGACGGTCAGGTAGTTGGCGGCCTGCCAGTAACGCTGCATGAGGGCGAGCTCGTCGGCGGAGAGCGGGCCATCGATCGGCCCGGCCGGGGCCGGCGCCACCCCATCGGCCACGACTGCGCTGGAGATGGCAGTGTCGAACTGATACATGACGGTCTCCTTCTACAGGGCGCGCGACGACGTGTTGTGTCCAAGGGCGTGTCGGCGGCCACGTGTCGTGCTGCCGCGCACCCCCACTGCGCGGCGGGCGCTACGCTGCACCTCCCGCACGTCGCGTTCCACCTACACCATACAGCGCTCGCGACGAACGCGGAACGGCGACACGGACCTGGGCCGCGACATCCGGCTTCGGACGTGACGACCACATCTGATACTGTATGTGTGAGTCACACATACATACAGCATTGCCGGGAGGGAACATGCGCGCCGTTGCCAGCTTCGACTTCGACTCCTTCGATGAGGACCCGCCCTATCGCGAGGAGGGTGTCGTGCGCCACCATCGTGCGCGGATCGAGAAGGCCTTCCACGGTGACCTCGAGGGCCACGGCAGCGTGGAGATGCTGGCCGCCCGTGGCGATGGCGGTGCCGGCTATGTCGCCCTCGAGCGCATCTCGGGCACGCTCAACGGCCGGACCGGCAGCTTCTCCCTCTTGCACATCGGCACCATGGATGGTACGGAGCTGTGGGCGCGCTGGCCGGTGGTCCCCGGCTCGGGCAGCGGCGAGCTGCGCAGATTCGTGGCGAGGGCCGGATCGACATCGACGCCACGGGCCACCACACCTTCACGCTGGACTATGAGCTCGACTGAGGGCCAAGCCTGCCATGATCGTTTCCCATGACCCCCGAGATGTCGTCCGCCGCCTGGTTGAATGGGCCAACGGGAAGGATGCGGTGCGCGCGATGTTGCTCACCAGCACCCGCGCCAACCCGCACGCGCCGGTAGACGTCTTCTCCGACTACGATGTCGTGCTCGTGGTGGAGGACATCCGCCCGTTCTTCGAGGACCGGTCGTGGCTGCAGGACTTTGGCCAGGTCCTGGTGGTCTATTGGGACCCGATTGAACCCGATCCCGAGTACGGCATTGAACAAACCGGCAACGTCACGTACTACGCGGACGGCCTGCACATCGATTTCCGGCTCTGGCCGGTGGCCCTGGCGCAGCGGATCGCGCAGGCTCCGGATCTGCCCGCCCGACTGGACGACGGGTACGCGGTGCTGGTCGACAAAGACCACCTGCTGACCGGCCTGCGCCCGCCGACCTACCGCACGTACATCCCGGCCCGGCCCAGCGAGGAGACCTACCAGACGATGATCCAGGATTTCTTCAGCGACGCCCCCTACGTGGCGAAGTGCCTCTGGCGCGACGAACTGCTGCCGGCCAAGTGGTGCCTCGACTACGACATGAAGTACATCTACCTGCTCCCGATGCTGGAGTGGCGGATGGAGCGCGATCACGGCTGGTCGGTACCAACGGGCAATATGGGGAAAGGGCTGAAGAAACGCCTGCCGCCCGAGATCTGGAGTGAGTTGGAGGCAACCTATGCCGGCGCCGATATCGCCGAGAACTGGGAGGCGCTCTTTCGCACGATGGCGTTGTTCCGCCGGGTGGCGCTCGACGTTGCCGCCGACCTGGGCTACACCTATCCGCTCGACCTCGACCTGCGGGTCACGGCCTACGTGCAGGCGATGAAAGACGTGGATCACGAGTTGGAGCCCGAGAGCTGACGTCGCGACACACAGCATTGGAGGTGCGCGCATCGCGCTCGCTCCGAGCGGGCGCGTATCTGATACTGTGACTTATGCGAATCCAAGACCTTTCCCGACCGTCTCGGTCCATTTCGGGCCGGCCGCAGCTCCTCAGCGCCATCATGATGGGCACGCTGCTGAACCCGCTCAACTCGTCGATGATCGCCGTGGCCCTGGTGCTGATCCAGACCCACTTCAAGATCGGCGTTGCCGATGCCTCGTGGCTGCTCTCCGGCTTCTACCTGGCGGCGGCCGTGGCGCAACCGCTGATGGGGCGCTTCGCCGACCTGTTCGGCCCCCGCCGCATCTTCTGCGTCGGCCTGGTGCTGGTGGCAGTGACCAGTCTCCTGGCGCCCCTATCGCCCGCCTTTGGCTGGCTGATCGTGTTCCGCGTGCTGCAAGCGCTCGGCACCTCGGCGGCCTATCCGTCCGGGCTGGCTATCATCCGTGGCAGCGATCCCGGCGGCAAGGCCCCTGCCGGTGCGCTTGGCGTCCTGGCCATTGCCGCGTCGGTGAGCGCGGCGCTCGGGCCGGTGCTCGGTGGCTTCCTGGCCGCCCTGGCGGGGTGGCCGGCGATCTTCCTCGTCAACGTCCCGGTCACCGTCGTGGGCCTGCTGCTGGCCCTGCGCTGGCTGCCGGCCGATGCGCGGCACATGTCCGACGAAAGCGCGGCGCCGTCGCAGGGCTCCGCGCTGCGTGCTGCGTTGCAGATCGTGGACCTGCCCGGCATCGCCTTGTTCATCGTCATGCTGGCCAGCCTGCTCGCCTTCCTGCTGTCCCTGCCCGCCGGCCCGCTGTGGCCGCTGCTGCCCGTGGCGCCCATCGCCGCCGTGCTGCTGGCGCTGCGCGAGCTGCGGGTGGCGGAGCCGTTTCTCAACGTCAGGATGCTCGCCGCGAACCGGCCGCTCGTCGGCGTCTATGCCCAGTTCGCGGCGGTCAACGTCGTCTTCTATTCCATCTTCTTCAGCGTGCCGCTCTGGCTGGAGCGGGTGCGCGACTTCGACCCAGGCAGCTCGGGTCTGCTCCTGCTGCCGGTCTCCGGCATCGGCGTGCTGTCGACACCCATCGCGGCGCGGCTGATCAACAGGTCCGGCCCCAGGATACCGCTCGTCGTGGGGGCCGCGATGCTCACCGTCGGCTCGCTCCTGCTGCTGGTCTTCAACGGCGCGACCCCGGTCATCGCCATCCTCGTGGTCTGCGCCATCCTGGGCATCCCGACCGGTTTCAACAACCTCGGCCTTCAAGCGGCGCTCTACGAGAGCGCTCCGGCCGCGCAGATGGGCGCCGCGGGCGGGCAGTTCCAGACCTTCCGCTACGTCGGGGCCATCCTCTCGACCAGCCTGCTGGGGCTGGTCTTCAGCACCGCGGTGAGCAGCGCCGGCTTGCACGGTCTTGCCTACATTCTCGCCGCGATCAGCGCCGGTGTGGTCGCCGCGACCATCGTCGCCCGGCGCGCCTAACGCCCGACCCGACGCTCCGCGGCCGGCCCGGTGGCACGCTCCTTGCCGTCCCTTGACAATAAGCACGCATTCAACTCCTGACCAGACTGGCAGCCACCACGGCACGAAAGGGAGGATCCCCATGGCAGATCACAACGATACGCGCCGCCCCGGTGTGTGCATCCCGCGGCGCTGCACGAGGTGCTGGCATGTAGCGACGTGGTGGTCGCCACCACCGGCGTGCCCGGGCTGATCGATCCGGAACGGGTGCGGCGTGGCCAGGTCATCCTGGCGCTCTCCAATCCCACACCCGAGATCGCGCCGCGGGCCGCGATGGCTGCCGGCGCGGCCTATGCCACCGACGGTACCGTGGTCAATAACCTGCTTGGCTTCCCGGGCCTGCTGCGCGGGGCGCTGGAAGCGCGGGCGCGGCGCTTCACGCCGTCGATGTTCGTGGCGGCCGGCGAGGCCATCGCGGGCCAGGCGGCGCCGGGCGAGGTGATGCCGGACCCGCTGGACCGCGCGATGCATGGCGCGGTCGCGCTGGCGGTGGCCCGCACCGCGGTCGCGGAGGGCGTGGCGCGGGCCGTTCCCGACGAAGAGGCGCTGGCCGCGGCGTTCGCCGCGGCCTGAGCTCGGGCGCCTCGGCTTCTGAACTACATGTAGAGGCCGCCGTTCACGCTGAGCACCTCGCCGGTGATGTAGTCGCCCTCGGTGCAGAGGAAGCGCACGGCCCGGGCCACGTCGTCCGGGGTGCCGAACCGCGACAGGGGGATGCGCTCGCGGATGCGCGCCTTTGCCTCGTCGGGCACCGGGGCGAGCATGTCGGTCTCGATGAAGCCGGGGGCCACGCAGTTGACGGTGATGTTGTGGCGCGCGAACTCCAGCGCCAGGGTCTTGGTCAGCCCGATCAGGCCGGCCTTGGCCGCCGCGTAGTTGGCCTGGCCGACGTTGCCGCTCAGGGCGATGACCGAGCTGATGTTGACGATCTGGCCCTGGCCCCGCGCGATCAGGTGCGGGGTGGCGGCATGGACACAGTAGTAGGCGCCGTTGAGGTTGGTCTCGATGACCTCGCGCCACTCGGAAGGCGACATCTTGCGCACGGTGCGGTCGCGGGTGATGCCGGCATTGTTGACCAGGATGTCGAGGCGCCCGAAGTGCGCGATGGTCTGCTCGACGAGGGCGAGGGCCTGGTTCTCGTCGGAGACATCGGCCTGCACGGTGATGACGTCCCCCTCCGTGCCGGCCGCGCAAATCTGGTCCTTAACGTCCTCCGCCAGCCGGGCGTTGGTCGCATAGTTGATGGCGACCCCGCTGCCCGCTGCCGCGAGGTGCTGGGCGATGGCGGCACCGATGCCGCGCGACGCACCCGTGACGAGCGCTACCTTGCCCGCCAGGGCTCCCGTGGATGCTTCCCGTGTCTGTGTCATCGTTGCAATGGCCATGGGTTGCTCCTCCTGAATTGGTACGCATGGGGCTGAAACGACCGGAGATTGCGCTGCATCAGCCCCGTTTCCACCATCACCACACCCGCCACCCGCATGCCGATGCGGTGGTGCGGGCAGACCGCAGGTTCACTCAATGTCCAGGTGTGACGGGTTCCTTTCCAGTTGCCTCTGCGATAGCACACATGGCACCAGATGTAGGTCGTAGCAGATAGTGTGCCAGCGGGGGTCAGCCTGGTCAGGTTTAAACCAAAGCCAGGGTCGGCATCGGCCGGCAATGCCGGTTCCGCCGCGGATGTGGTTTAGGTCTGCTCGACCTCGGCCGAGGAGTACGAACGGCCCATCGCAAAGGCCTGGCCGAGGCGCACGCGGGACAGGCCTTCCACCATCACATAGGCCAGAACGGCGCACACGCAGCCCACGAGCACATCGCTGACCCAGTGCTCGCCCATATAGACCACCGCGAACCACATCGCGGCGGCATAGACCAGCATCAGCCAGCCCCAGCGCCCGATGCTCTTGCGCAAATAGAACGCGCTGAGCACCGGGAATGCCGCGTGCAACGACGGCATCGCCGCCGTCCGATTGTAGGCCACGTTCAGCAGCGAGAAGTAGCGGTGCCCCAGCATCTGCTGCTGGACATAGTAGTTGAAGTCGTCGAAGATCTTGTGCAACGGCGGCGCAAACGCCCCGTAGGCGTGCCCCTGGAAGGTCGCATAGCTCGCCATCCAGGGCGGCACGGCCGGGTACACGATGTAGCCGATAAAGGCCAGGCCGGCCAGCGTCAGGAAGGCCGCGGCGTAGCGCCGGAACAGGGCGCGGTTGCGCAGCCAGATGGCAAAGCCGACCACGAGCGGCTCGGGGAAGTGCAGCCCGTAGAGCACGGCGGACATGATATCGTACCACTGCCACTGCACCGGGCGCACGGTGACGTGGTCCCACCAGGCCGGGTGGTAGACCTTGCCGCTCCAGTAGCCCGCGTGGTAGACGGTACGCCGCAGGATCGCGGGATGATATAGATGTTGCTGCAGCCACTCCTGGGGCAGTTGCCCGTGCAATAGTGGCCAGGCGAGCCAGCGATCGAGCTGCACCAAATCGCTCATATGCAGGGGCAGGCCGGCCCACTGCGCGACCGGGCCCGTCTGCTGCCAGAGCACGACGACGAGCAGAAAGGCGCCCCAGTCGCGCACGAACAGCAAGGGGCGGCCGGCCACCAGCGCTCCGCCCACCAGGACCAGCACCAGGACGTCGGGCACCAGGCCAACGTGCAGCGCCATGAGGACGGCGGAGGCGATGACGAAGTAGGCGAGGACGAGCAGCAGGCGCGCGCGAGGGAGGGTCAGTCCGGACTCATCGACAGATTGCGCCATTCAGGTCCTCATCTCGTGGCGCCATCCGGGCTCCCGATCGTTCGGGGGCGCGGCGGCGCGCAGGTGGAAGCATTAAGAGCATATTAAACGATCACTAAAGGCATGTAAAATGCAGGGGGCTGCTTCCTTTCTTTCGCCGTGAGGTGGGCTGAGACACATGACGCCAGGCTGGTGGGCTCGACCCTCCGGGCCGCGCCTGCGCCTTGCACTGGCGGGCGCGATCGATCGCGCGATGGCCCGGGTCGTGCCCGCGGCCCCGTACCCGACTGCGCGCCCGCTGCGCCGGCCACTGCTGGTCGGGATCGTGCTCTTCGTCTGCGTCCTGTCCGGTTACCTGTTCTCTTTCAACGTCGACCAGCCCGCGCACAACGGCGACTGGTATCTGCGCTACCAGGTCACCTGCTCCATCGTTGAGCACAACCGCTTCTGGTTCCATCCCTATCAGAGCGATGCGCGGACGGGTCGGGGCGTCGGCGGGCACACCTATGCCCAGTACACGTTGGGGCAGTCGACGGCCATGATCCCCCTGTACCTGCTTGGGCGTGCCCTGGCCGGCGTCAGCCATACCAACTGCGATGCACCGGTTGCGCCGCCCGAGGTCTTCCTGACCGCCAAGGCGTTGGACCTGATCGTGGGGGCGCTCTTGTGCGTGCTCTTCTTCAACACCGCCCTGCTGCTTGGCTACGCCGAGATGGTCGCGCTCGCGCTCACCGCGCTGCTGGCCTTCGGCAGTTCCCTGTGGCCGGACGTGCTCTCCAATCTCGAACATACGCAGGAGAGCCTGTTCCTGCTGGTGGCCGTCTACGCCGCCCTGCGCTATGCGTTTGGCGGGCTCCGCGTCCGGTTGTGGGTCGTGGTGATGGGCCTGGCCGCCGGGCTCGTCTTCGTCACGCGCATCGCCGGCATCATCGTGTTGCCGGTCTTCCCCCTCTTCCTGGCCGTCCTGCACCGTCGTGATGGCGCGGCCTGGCGGCGCCCCTTGCTGCGCGACCTGGGGCTGTATGCCATGGGCGCTGCGCCATCGCTGGCGATTAACCTGGCCTACGACGCGCTGCGCTTCGGCTCGCCGCTGCAGACCGCGCCCTTGCCGGATCACTCCTTTGGCTACCCGCCGTGGCTCGGCCTGCCGGAGTTGCTGGTCAGCCCGGGCAAGGGCCTGATCTGGTACACGCCGGCGCTGCTCCTGCTGCTCCCGGCCGCCCGGCCGTTCTGGCGGCGCCTGCCGCTGCCGGCGCTCCTGTTCGGGCTGATCGGCACCGTCTACCTCCTGTTTTACGCCAACGTGATGTATTGGCACGGCGACCCGGCCTGGGGGCCGCGCTACCTGTTCGCGCTGCTACCCTACGGGATACTTCCGCTGGGAGAGGTCTTGCAGCGCTGGCGCGGCTATCGAGCGGGCGTGCGGCGAGTGCTGGTGGCGGTGCTGGCCCTCTCGTTCCTGGTGCAGGTGACGGCCGCGACGGTGAGCTACTGGCGGCATTTCCACTATATCTTCGGCTACTACCACGGCCAGGTCATGCGCTACGTGTGGGGCTGGGATATGCACTACTGGTGGAACATCCAGCAGTCGCCGATCGTGTATTCGCTCGAGGGGATCGCCGACATCGCGCGCACGCTGGTCAGCCATCCGCCGCTGCTGGAACACGATGCCGCCCAGCGCTACGCCAGCGGCAACGACAGTTGTGTCTTTCGCGTCTACGGCCGGGCCTCGATCTGCCTGACCGACGCGGATGACCTCCGCTTTCGCGCCAACTGGAACGCATATGCGCCCTGGTGGCTGCACTCCTATCCCTGGTGGAGTGCGGACACGGAGGCGGCGCTGGCCGGGAGCGTGGCGGCCGTGTTCCTGTTGAGCGGCGGCGCGCTGGTGGTGCTCCTGAGCGGCTCGGATCGGGCCGCCCGGCGACGAGCACCGCCACGCAGCCGGCGCGGTGCTGCCCCCATCGCGGCTACCGGGAGCGCCGCTCTACTGGCGCTGCTCATCTACGGTGGCATCGCGGGAGCCGGGGCGGCCTCGGCGCCCCGGCGCGCAGCGCCTTTGATCCGCCGCGTGGTGATGGGTACCCTCGTCTATGACGATGGGTGGAGCTATCGCGTGGTGCGCGTCCTGCGCGTGCAGTACCTGGGGTCGGATCGCCACCGGGCTCCACGGGGCTATCGCTACGCCCTGGTGGAGCTGGAGCTGCGCAACCTGACGCGGCGATCCAACAGCGTCCGCCGGCAGTACTTTGCGCTGACCGACTCCTCCGGGCATGATTGGCCCCATACTGCGCCGGCGCTGGATGGGCTGGCCGCCAGGGTCTTGCATCTGGCCCCGGCATGGGCCGCGGTCCCGGCTTTCAAGGAGGCGCTGCGGGCGCTCGTCTATCTGGTCAACGGCAACGCCCGCCACCTGGCGCTGCTCGGTCCCGGCATCGTGCTGACGCAACTGACGCGAGAGACCATCGTCGAACCAGGCAGGCTGGGAGACGCCCATGCGCACGCGCAGAGGTACGGCGCACCGACCGAGGCCAACGGCCCGCCGGCCGTCGCCCCACACCAAACGGCCACTGCACACACCGCGTCCAACGCAACGCCCACCTACAATGACGCCCCGCCCGAGCCCAGGAACTCCAGGTTGCATTTGAAGTAGCGCGTCTTCGCTCGCCCGCGTTATTCATGGCCCGCGTGCTGCGGACGTCGGCTCAGTCCCCGTGGATCAAATTGGCTTGCGCGCCGCGCATGGCTGCAGGTAGGGAGCGGGTGGTCGATCCACGCGGCGTTGGCGGGCCTCCCGCCGCCGATCTAGCGCACGATCAGCGACCCTGGGACCGCCGCTGGCACGCGGGGCCGGCAGGGATGCCGGCGGCGGCGGCCCGCGGGCCGCCGCCAGGAACGGCGCCCCACGACAGAGACCCCCCTGGATCAACATTAGCGCCGGTTTTGCAGGCTGATCAGGGCCAGGCGGACGCCGCGGGCGGTGCGCTCGTCGAGGCGTCCTGCCGCCAACAGCGCCTTGAGTAATGGCACGGCGCGGGCGTCGCCCAACTCGGCCAGGCCGTCGATGGCGCCGGCGACCAGGTCCGGGTCGCCCGATCCGGCCAGCGGGGCCAGGGCATCGTACGCGCCGAGGGCACCACTCATGCCCAGGGCCGAGGCGGCCACGCCACGCAGGGATGCCGGGCGCGTCGCGTCGTCCAGGAGCGCCCGCAGCGCCGGCCCGCAAGCAGGATCGCGCAACAGGCCGAGCGCGGTGGCGGCGTTTATGGCCACATCGAGATTCTCGTCGTCGAGCAGCGCGCGCAGGGTCGCGGCCGCGGCGCCGCCGCGGATGGTTGCCAGCAGGCGCGGCACGTAATGGCGGCGCGGATCGGCGCGGTCGCGCAGGATGGCCTCCAGGTGGGGCACCGCGGCGTCGCCGAAGCGCGGGATAGACTCCAGCACGGCGGCGACGACCGGTATCTGAAACGGGTCGGTGGTGTCCTCGACCTGCTCCAGCAGCGGCGCGATGGCGGTGGGGTCGCCCATCTCTGCCAGTAGGTGCGCCGCCTGCGCCCGCACGGCCGGGCCGGCGCGCTTTCTCTGCAGCGTCGCGATCAAGGCGTCGCGGTCCTTCAGTGTCATCTCTCCAGTGTATCCGACGTAACAGAAGAGGCCCGGAGCGGCTGCTCCGGGCCCCTTTAGGGTCCTCAGCGGGTGAGAGGAGGAGGGATGAGGGGGAGATGAACGAACCCCGCCAAGGGACTCTTGCGGTGCATTGCATTGCTCCGCAACTGCCAGTTTGAGTATATGGCGAGGCACATGAATTGACCGTGAGCGGAAGATGAAAACCGGATGAATGCCCGGCGGGCCGGGTTATTCACATCGATTAAATGCCGCCGTCGAGCGCAACGTCGTAATCGGAGGGTAGCCCGAACACGTCGCGGAAGATGCGGTCGAGCCAGTTGGGCAATTCGTCGACGCGCGAGCGCGGCCATTCCTGGTACGGGTTTTGCGCCGTGTCCTGTGGCACGGTGAAGCCATAGCGGCGCAGGGCCCGTTGCTGCACGGGCGTCAGGTCCTGGTCGTATGGTTGCGAGGTCACCTCCCAATAGAGAGGTTTGCCGGGCATGCTGGCGAACTGGGTGTAGGCGGACGCATTGTTGGGATCGGAGAAGATGATATACCCCTCGGGCCCGAAAGCCAGCTTGTCGGGCAGCACTCCCAACGCCGCCAGCGCTTTGACCGCGTCGGTGCTTTCCTCGGTAAATAGCTTGAGCCCATTGGCGAAGACCTGTTGACGTTGCTCGGCGTTCATGATCGACTCCTTTTCCTTACCAGTGTATGGGATAGCGCATTGTTCCCATGGGCAAAAGGCAGTATCGTTCTTAACAGAAGGGGAGATGACGGCGTGCCTGATCATGATGTAGATATTCTGGCCCGTGCCCGGGCGCAGCAGGATGCGCTGGTGACGTTTGCGCGCCGGCTGATCCAGACGCCCAGCCTGCCGGGAGAGGAAGGGGCGGTCGCCGCGCTGATGCAGGAGGAGATGCGCCGCCTGGGCTACGACGAGGTGCGTTCGGATGAGGTCGGTAACGTGATAGGCCTGGTGCGGGGCCGCGCCGCGGGCCGGTCGGTCATGCTCAACACGCACCTGGACCACGTGTCGCCCGGCGACCCGAGCCTGTGGACCGACGATCCCTACGCGGCCAGCGTACGCGACGGCGCCATCTACGGGCGCGCGGCGGTGGACATCAAAGGGCCGCTGGCCTGCCAGGTCTACGGCGGCGCGCTGTTGCTGGCCGACGGCCTGCGCCCGGCCGGCGATGTCTACGTCGCCGGCGTTGTCTATGAGGAGTGCGGCGGCATCGGCACGCGCCACCTGGCGCGGACTCTGCCGACCGACAGCGCGGTGATCGGCGAGCCAAGCTCCAATACCCTGCGTCGGGGCCACCGTGGCCGCCTCGGCATCATCGTCGAGGTGCGGGGGCGCGCCGCGCACGCCAGCGTGCCCGACCGTGCCGTCAACCCGCACCACGTCATGGCCGCCTTCCTGCTGCGCATGCGCGATCTGCCGATGCGCCAGCAGGAGCCGTTCGGCGCGTCCTCGTGCGCGCCCACGCTCTACAGCACCGACAATACCAGCTCCAACGTCATCCCCAGCACGGCGCGCCTGTTCGTGGACTGGCGCAACGTCCCGGCCGAGTCGCCGGAAGAGGCCGTGGCGACCTTGCAGAGCGTGCTGGACGAATGCCTGATAGCGGGCTCGACGGGCATCGTGCGCCTGGACATGGAGTATCTGCACACCTATACCGGCCTGGAAGAGACGGTGCCCTCGGTGGCCGAGGCCTTTGTGCTCGAAGAGGACAACCCCGTGGTGGCCACGGCGCGTGCGGCGCTGGAGTCGCTGCTGGGGCGGCCGTTCCCACCCGATATCTGGCGCTTTGCCACGGACGGCGGTCGCTTGATGGCCCAGAATATCCCGGTGGTCGGTTTCGGCCCCGGCGATGAGACGCAGGCCCACGTGGCCGACGAGCACATTGCCATCGCCGAGATGGTCGAAGCGGTGGCCGCCAATGCGGCCCTGGCCCGCGCGCTCAGCGCTATGCCCGCGGGGTAGAGCGCGGGCCGGCGCGCGATGCTCTGCTACAATGGGCCATGCCCGCGGGGTAG
>Ga0070738_10003280_pt1 | contig 21713 bp, 14 predicted proteins | sample Coa_R2_2_FD_66446 | JGI IMG/M metagenome (GOLD analysis project Ga0070738, IMG submission 66446) | Surface soil microbial communities from Centralia Pennsylvania, which are recovering from an underground coalmine fire - Coalmine... | ecosystem: Environmental > Terrestrial > Soil > Unclassified ... | reverse complement strand
AAAGAGATCGCCACTTACGAGCGGCGAACGCCGAAGTCCGCCGAGGCCCACAAGAAAAACCTCAAACGCATTCCGCTGGGTGTTGCCAGCAATTATCGCGCCTACGACCCCTATCCGATTTTTGTAAAAGACGCTGGGGGCAGCAAGTTCCGCGATCTCGATGGCAATGAATACATTGACCACAACCTGACTTTCGGCGCGTTGATGGCAGGCCATTGCCATCCCGCCGTGATGAAGGCCGCCGAAAAGCGCCTTTCCACTGGCACGATGTTCGGCATGCCCCACGATATGGAATGGGAACTCGCTGAAGAAGTCTGCACGCGTTTTCCCGTAGAAATGTGCCGCTTCGGCAATAGCGGAACTGAAGTGACCATGCACGCTGTTCGCATGGCCCGCGCGGCAACTGGCCGCGACAAAATCTTGAAATTTGAGGGGGCTTATCACGGCTTGCACGATGCAGCTCTTGTCAGCGTGAAGCCGCACGCACCGGAGTTTGGAGACATCAACGCTCCAACTTCCGTTCCGGGTGGATTGGGTGTGCCTAAAGCCAGCATTGATAACGTCACTATCGCCACATTCAACGATCTGAACTCAGTGGAGCATCGCTTTAAACAGTTTTCGGGGCAAATTGCCGCCATCATCCTTGAGCCGATCTTGATGAACGTGGGTCTCTGCATGCCGGAACCTGGCTTCCTGCAAGGGCTACGTGATATCGCCGATAAAAATGGCGCACTGCTGATTTTCGACGAGGTGAAAACCGGCGCGAAGCTCGGATGGGCCGGCGCTTCCGAATACTTTGGCGTAAAGCCGGACATGATTTGCCTGGCGAAATCCATTGGGGGTGGGTTGCCTTTGGCTGCGTTTGGCGCCAGCCGTGCAGTCATGGATTTGATCTCGCAGCACAAAGTTTTCCATGGTGGGACCTATAACACGAATCCGGTTTCAATGGCGGCTGGCTTAGCGACTTTTCGCCATGTACTTACGCGTGAGAATTATGCGCATGTGGACAAGCTCAGCAAGAAGCTGACGGAAGGCTATCGCAAAATCGTAGCCAAAACCGGTATCCAGGGCTACATTGCCAGCGCAGGCGCCAATGGCGCACTGATGCTGTTCCCGAAAGAAATTCGCAACTACCGCGATTGGACGACCATTGACACCGACCTCTGGCGCTACTACTGGTTCGCCATGGTCAATCGCGGCGTGATGGCGCAGCCTTATTGGTGGGATGAGCAGTGGACGATTTCCGTGCAGCATACAGATGCCGACATTGATAAGCATCTTGCCGCGTTCGATGATGTCGCTCCTACCCTCGCAAAAGTGCAGCAGGAGCGTGTGGGCAAAGAGCCGGTCATGGCCGGTCACTAGCCAGTAAACGGGCGGATGTCTCCCCATCCGCCTTTTTAATCAGGATTTAGTTTGTCTGATCACAGCAATGACGGCTCGCCACACCTCAAGCGCGTTCTTGGGCGCTCAGACCTCGTATTGCTGTTTGTCGTTGCCGTTTTCAATTTAAATGTTGTTCCTTCGATTGCTGCCAACGGTGGCGTCACCGTCTGGCTCTGGATCATTTCGCTGGTTCTTTTTTTCTGGCCGCAGGGCATCGCGGTCATCGAACTCGCGGGGCGCTATCCGGGTGAAGGCGGAGTTTATCTCTGGGCGAAAGAAGTCTTCGGCGACTTCCACGGATTCCTCTCCGGCTGGTGCTATTGGACCAACAACATGCTCTATGTGCCGACTGTCATGCTGTATTTCGTGGGCGTCTCAGTCTTTGTGCTCGGGCCCAGCCATCAGGCACTCGGCGACAGCAAAACGTTTGCTCTGATTGCTTCGACGGCACTTCTCGTTGTTTTGACGGTCCTAAATATCGTTGGTCTCGGCGTGGGGAAGTGGCTGAACAATCTCGGGGCAATCGGCACAGCGGTGGCAGCGGCAGTTTTAATTGGCTTGGGAATAGTTGTTTGGCTGCGCTTCGGGACGACGATTACCGCTGCCGATTTTCGCATTCCCGCTGATCCACGCTTTGTCATGAACTCTTTCGGTGTGATCTGCTTCGGTCTCGTCGGACTGGAACTTGCTTCCGTCATGGGCGACGAAATCCGCGATCCCGCCAAGACTTTGCCTGGTGCCGTTGCTTGGGGAGGAATTATCTCCGGCGCTCTCTATATCGGCACGACGCTGACGTTGCTAATCGCGGTCAGCAAGAATGACATCAGCGTTTTGCAGGGAATCGTACAGGCCGTTGGTCACATGGCCGCAAAAGTCGGCATTGGTTGGATTATCCCGCCCTTTGCTTTGATGTTGAGTTTGTCGATTGCTGGAATTGGCTCCGCCTGGATGGGCGGCTCTGCGCGCATTCCTTTTGTCGCCGGGCTCGATTCCTACATGCCCTCGTGGCTCGGTAAAGTCCATCCCAAGTACGCCACACCTTATGCAGCTCTTATTGTGCAGGGGGCAGTTTCGTTGGTTTTGGTGATCATCAATTTTGCGGCGACTGGCGGAGTGCAGGAAGCTTTTCAGACCATGCTTTCGCTTGCAGTTGTTCTACAACTCATACCATTTCTTTATGTGTTTGGCGCGCTGGTGAAGTTCGCGATGGATTCATCCTCGAAACCTGTCCGGTACAGCCGGGGCGTAATGGCTCTTGCAGGCACCAGCGGATTCCTGACAACAATGCTCGGTATTGGGCTGGCATTTTCGCCGGCGAAGCAGATCACTTCAGTCTTTCGTTATGAGATAACGATGATTGGCTTGACGGCATTTTTTATTGGCCTCGCCGCATTTTTCTTTTTTGTTTATGGTCGGCACAAGGTGGCGCGCGCGGTTCCCGTGGAAACTACCGTTTCCTCAGTATGAAAACAGATTTGGAGAACTATTATGCCCGGTGGAATTAAAACCGATGTTCGCAATTATCAGCTCTACATCAATGGTGAGTGGACCGACAGCGCGTCCAAGAAAACATTTCCCGTTTACGATCCCTCCACTGAGGAAGTCATTGCGCAAGTTCCTGATGCAGGACCGGAGGACGTAAACCGCGCGGTCGCAGCAGCCAAGGCTGCTTTTGATGACGGCCCTTGGGCGACGACGACTGCACAGGAACGCGGTCGTGTGCTCTTCCGTCTGGCTAATAAAATCCGCGAGAACATCCCTATGCTGGCCGAGATGGAAGCCCGCAACACTGGCAAACCCATCGTCGAAGCCGAATATGACATTACCGATGTAGCAACCTGCTTCGAGTATTACGGCGGCCTCGCGACCAAGATTCTAGGGTTTGTTAACCCCGTGCCAGACAATGCCGTCAGCCTCACCATGAAAGAGCCAATGGGAGTCGCCGGCCAGATCATTCCCTGGAATTATCCTCTTGCGATGGCCGCATGGAAGCTGGCTCCCGCCATTGCCGCCGGATGCACGATGGTTCTCAAGCCGGCTGAGCAAACTCCCATGACCGCGCTCGAAGTCGCCAAGTGGTTCAACGAAATCGGACTTCCACCGGGCGTGGTCAACGTTATCACCGGATTTGGTGAGACTTGTGGCGCGCCGCTGGTGCAGCATCCCGATGTGAACAAAATTGCATTTACAGGTAGTGCCGCCGTAGGCAAAATCATCGTGAAACAGGCTGCCGATACAGTGAAGCGCGTCACTTTGGAACTGGGCGGAAAATCTCCGAATATCTTTTTTGCTGATGCCGATTTTGAAGCTGCGATAGACGGTGCGTTATTTGGCGTGTTCGTGAATCAGGGTGAAGTCTGCTCTGCCGGAAGCCGCATTCTGGTGCAGAAATCCATCTACAAGAAATTCGTCGAAGCAATGACCGAGAAAGCCAAGAAAGTGAAACTCGGCGCTCCGCTCGATCGTGATACCAAGATGGGCCCGCTCGTCAGCAAAGATCAATACGACCGCGTGCGTGAATATCAGGAGATCGGCAAGCTAGAAGCCAAGCTCGCTTTTGGTGGAGGACGTCCGAAAGATTTCGCCAAAGGCTACTACGTCGAGCCGACCATTTTCTACGACGTGGACAATAGCTCTCGTATCGCCCGTGAAGAAATCTTCGGCCCTGTGGCTTCCGTCATTCCATTCGAAGACGAAAAAGATGCCATTAAAATTGCCAATGATTCACCTTATGGCTTGGCTGCTGCAGTCTGGACACGCGACATCTTTAAAGCGTTCCGTGCGGTGAAAGCCTTGCGCGTGGGCATCGTTTGGGTGAACCACATGCAGCCGACTTACGTCGAAGCGCCATGGGGCGGCTATAAGCAATCCGGCTTCGGACGCGAACTGGGGCCGTGGGGTATCGAAGAGTATCTCGAAACCAAGCAAGTACACATCAACTTGAACGAAGCGCCGATTGGCTGGTACTGAGAATCAAGAAGTGGTGACGTAAATATGGGAACAATTCAGATTAAAACTGCGATCCCTGGGCCAAAGTCAAAAGCCCTCACGGAGCGCCGCACAGCTGCGGTTCCGCGTGGCCTTTCACATGCCACGCCAGTCTATGTAGCCAAAGCCGAAGACGCGTGGCTCCAAGACGTGGACGGCAATCGCTATATCGATTTTGCCGGCGGCATCGGTTGCATCAATATCGGGCATCGCCGCGAGGCTGTGGTTGATGCGGTTCGTGGCCAGCTCGATAAATTTATGCACACCTGCGTGCAGGTGACCGCGTATGAAAATTATGTCGAACTCGCGGAGCGCATGAACAAAGCTGTTCCTGGCACATCGCCAAAGAAGACTTTATTTGTGAACTCCGGCGCTGAAGCAGTCGAGAATGCCGTCAAAATTGCACGTGCTCACACTGGCCGCGCCGGGATCATCGCATTCGAAGACGCTTTCCATGGGCGCACCATGATGGCGCTCTCGCTGACGAGCAAGACGCATCCCTACAAGGCCGGATTCGCGCCTCTCCCGGGCGATGTTTACCGCATCCCGTATGCCTATTGCTATCGCTGCTCTTATTCGCTGAAGTATCCATCGTGCGATTTATTTTGTGCGCGCCATCTTGAAGACACATTCAAGCGCGTGGTTGCATCAGAAGATGTTGCAGCGGTAATCGCCGAGCCGGTTCTCGGGGAAGGCGGATTTGTCGCCCCGCCCAAAGAGTTTTTCAAGGTCCTCATGGAGATTTGCCACAAGCGCGGCGTACTCTTTATCGCGGACGAAGTGCAAAGCGGCTTCGGTCGCACCGGAACATTATTTGCCTGCGAGCAATACGATATTGATCCCGACATTCTTGTAACCGCAAAATCTCTCGGCGGCGGTTTGCCACTAGCGGCGGTCACTGGCCGTGCCGAAATTATGGATGCCCCCGGCCCCGGTGGCCTCGGCGGAACATTTGCCGGCAATCCGCTTTCGTGCGCGGCCGCACTTGCCGTTTTTGATCTCTTCGAGAAAGAAGACCTGCTTGCTCGTTCACGCAAACTCGGCGAACGTTTTCAGAAGCGCGCCAAAGAATGGCAGCGTCGTTGGCCTATGATCGGCGATGTCCGTGGTCTGGGCGGGATGCAGGCGCTGGAACTGGTAAAAAATCCCGCAACCAAAGAGCCTGCTGCTGAGGAAACCAAAAAGATCACACAATACTGCTATGAGCATGGATTAATCACGATCACCGCCGGTTCATACGGCAATGTGATTCGCGTGCTGGTACCGCTCGTCGTCACCGACGCGCAACTTGACGAAGGCATGGATGTTATCGAAGCTGCCTTGACTCTTGTGTTTGATAGGGATAAGAAAGAGGCCACCGTTCAACTGGCCTAACGATTTTTTCATTTTTTTCATTCCTAGCGGGCGTAGCCCAAGGAATCTGCTTTTGAACAAACGCGCCACATGCCGGCGCTACTCTTCGCGATTGCTGAGGTTTAAGTAATGTTAGTTGCTGCACCGTCTTTAACCAGAGTTCCTAATTACTTCAACGGACAATGGATTGATTCCTCCACCAGTGAATGGATGGAGGTCGTCAATCCCGCGACCGGCGAAACCATCGCGCAAACTCCGAGCTCAACGCCCAACGAAGTAAAGGCCGTCATTGAGGCCGCCGCCGCTGCTTATCCGGCTTGGCGCCGCACTCCGCCGGAAGATCGCATTCAGCCACTCTTCAAATTGAAGATGCTGCTGGAGGAACACGTTGACGAACTGGGCCGGATCATCACGCAGGAAAACGGCAAGACTTTCGCCGAGGCTAAAGCCGAACTTCGCCGGGCCATCGAGAATGTCGAAGTCGCCTGCGGCATCCCCACGATGATGCAAGGCTACAACCTGGAAGATGTGGCTCGCGGCATTGACGAAACCATGATCCGGCAACCGCTCGGCGTGGTCGCTGCCATCACGCCGTTCAATTTTCCCGGAATGATTCCATTCTGGTTTTTGCCTTACGCCATCGCGACCGGCAACACGCTCATTATGAAGCCCTCGGAGCGCGTACCGCTCACCATGCGCCGGGCGTTTGAACTTCTGGATCAATGCGGCATTCCGAAAGGTGTCGTAAATCTTCTCAATGGCGGCAAGCCTGTCGTGGACGCGTTGCTCGACCACCCCGCAGTCCGCGCCATCAGTTTTGTCGGGTCCACTCCCGTCGCGCGTTACGTTTATGCCCGCGCTGGAGCCAACGGCAAGCGCGCCCAGTGCCAGGGCGGCGCAAAGAACCACGTCATCGTTTTGCCCGATGCCGATATGGCGAGTGCCACGCAGATCATCACTGATAGCGCGTTTGGATGTGCCGGCCAGCGTTGCCTCGCCGTTTCCGTTGCGGTCACCGTTGGAGAAGCGCAAAAGACTTTTCGCGACTCCATTGCCGACGCTGCCAGTTCTCTTAAAGTAGGCAATGGCCTCGAAGATGGCGTGCAGATGGGCCCGGTTATCACCCCGCAAAGCAAAACGCGCGTCGAGGCATTGATCGCGAAAGGCGAAAAAGATGGTGCAAAAGTCTTGGTAGATGGCCGTAATCCGAAAATTCCCCGGAGTGAGTCGGGTAATTTCGTAAAGCCGACGATCCTCGACAACGTTCCTGCCACCAGCGAATTAGCCGACACGGAAATCTTCGGCCCGGTGCTCAGTCTCGTTCACGCTAACGACATGGACGAAGCCATTGCCTTTCTCGAACGCAGCGCCTTCGGCAATCAGGCGTCTTTATTTACTTCGAGCGGCTCGGCCGCGCGCCGTTTTCGCTATGAAGCTCCAGCGGGGAATATTGGTATCAACATCGGTGTCGCGGCGCCCATGGCGTATTTCCCATTTAGTGGCTGGAAAGACAGCTTCTTCGGCATCATGCATGCCCAGGGGCGAGATGCCATCGAGTTTTATACGGAAAAGAAAATCGTGGTCGAGCGCTGGGCCAAAGAACACTCACGCAAGTTTTAAATAATTAACGTAGGGGCAGATGTCCTCATCTGCCTAACTGAGCGAAGCTCGGCAGAATTTATACGAGGCATAAATGTCCAATACGATTCAGCAATACAAAGATTACGTCATGACCGGTTTCCTCAAGTCGGTCGCGCCGATCGTCATCGATCACGCGAAAGATTGCACCATCACCGACGTCAATGGTCGCGAATACCTCGACTGCTTCGCCGGAATTTCAGTAGTTAATGCTGGCCATAATAATCCGCAGGTTATCGAGGCCGCGAAAAAGCAGATGGATAAACTTATCCACTGCCAGTCTTATCTTTACCATGCGCAGCCCGTGGGAGATCTCGCAGAAAAAATAGCCCATATTGCTCCGCGCGGTCTAACCAAAACATTCTTTGGCAACGGCGGTGCGGAAGCCATAGAAGGCGCCATGAAACTCGCGCGCCTCTACTCGGGTAAGCACGAATTCATCGCGCTCCACGCTAGTTTTCACGGACGCAGTTGGGGTACGCTCAGCATCACCGGCAATCAGGGCCGTAAAAAACGTGGAGGCCCCTACGCTCCGGGCATTGCCTTTGCACCGGTACCTTATACCTATCGCTCCAATTGGCCGAAAGACCCCGAAGAGTGTGGCCGCCAGTGTGCCAAAGCGCTCGAAGATGTTATTCGGTTCTCGACAGCGGGCGATGTCGCCGCATTCATTTCCGAACCCGTCTGGGGCGAGGGAGGCATCATCGTACCTCCGTCCAACTACTTTAAAGAAATTAAGAAAGTTCTCGACAAGCACGGCATCCTGTTTATCTGCGATGAAGTCCAAACCGGTTTCGCCCGTACCGGCAAAATGTTTGCCATCGAGCATTTCGGTGTCGAGCCAGACATTCTTTGCACCGCCAAGGGCATCGCTGACGGATTTCCGCTTAGCGGATACACCACTCGTCCCGAAATCGCCGCTGCCTACAAACCCGGCGATCATCTCTCCACATTCGGCGGCAACCCTGTTTCTTGCGCCGCAGCCTTGGCCAATATCGAATTCATGGAGAAAGAAAATCTCGCGGCGCGTGCTACGGAAACAGGAAACTACGCCATGGCAAAGCTGCGTGCCCTGCAGAAACAGAATCCGCTCATTGGCGAAGTCCGCGGCTTGGGATTGATGATCGGCGTCGAACTCATCAAGGACGAAAAGCTCACGCCCGCAACCGCGGAAGCAGAAGCTGTTCGTGATGCATTGTTCCGTCAGGGAGTGTTGGTCGGAGTGGGGGGAGTGAACGGCAACGTCATCCGCTTCCAGCCGCCGTTGATCATCACGAAAAAGCAGATTGATCAGGCGATCAATGCCTTTGCAGAAGCTTTGTCAGAAGTAAATCAGCCCGCAACCGTTTAGTCGCGGGCTAATTTATCACCTACCGGTCTGCGGGGGTTTCCGCGTCGAAGGTATGCGAGGGCGCCAGCCGCGTAGCATGCGCCACGCCCTTAGCGTCCACAGTTGCCTTAACTTTGATGTTGCGTCCCAATGTCAGGCTCAAATGCTTCGGACCTGCCGTCGCGTTGGTAATGTCAATGGAAACACTGCGGTGGCTCCGCAATGCCAATTGCATCGTCGAGCCCTCGACCTTGCAGACGCTGCCGAAGAGTTGATGGTTGTCGGCCCCCTTCGCAACGGCGGCCTGAATGGGCTCCGCCGGAGGACAACTCACAACATCCGGCTCGGAGACCGCAATACCTTTCGGCAATGCCGCTCGTTCAGGGCTGCCCGCTGGAGGCAGCAAGCCAAAAATATTGAGCTGCTTGTTGCTTGCGACATAAACCTTCCCGTTCGCCACAGTCGGAACAATATTTGCATTGCTGTTGACCGCGTGGGTGAACGTGCCTGCCTGAGCTGAGAAAAGTTGCTTCGAAAGATTCGAAGCATCAAACGCGCGCAACGTGACGGGCGTACCGGGATCATTGTCTGAAGACGTCTGTGGCTTCTGCACAAACCACGCGATCGCACTTCCGGCGGTGGTTCCATTCGAAGAAATGACTGGAATCGACCCGCCATTGTCTGGCAGTCCGCCTATCGGTCCCGAACCGGTCGAACTCTTCTGTACCAGTTGTGGCGTTCCATTCAATTGCAGTTGCCAGGCAGTTACGCCATTACCACCACCAGTCACAACGTAAGGATTTCCGTCGGATCCCACGAAGTAAGCAGGACCGCACCAGCATCCGCCGGCATTTACTTCTTGCAGGACATTGTCTGGACCGCCTTGTGTGTAGCCGCCGAGATTATCGCGGTTCATAAAAAACGCACGTCCGTCCTTGCCGCCGCTGATAGCTAGATGTGGAATGGATCCGGTCTGATCGGGTAATAGCATCATTCCGCCGGAACCCACGTCCGCGTCGCCGCGATCAAGTGAAAAGTAATTGCTCGGCGTGAAACTGTCTATAAGAGTTGTCAGATCGGCTGACAAATGGATCATGCTGTCTGGCCGGTTGAAGTTCTTGTCATAGCTGGGCTGGCCAGGATCGCTGTTGCCAGTGGAGAAATAAATGTCACCGTTGCTATCCGCAGCGATGCCATAGCCCGATTGCCAGATGGACGAAAGATAGTATGGCGAGGATGACAGATGCAATGCGTCCGTGACATCACTGCCGAGAAACGCCAGTGTCTTCGCGTCGTACCGTGCAATAATTCCGCGGGACTGTCCTGGAACGCAATCGCAAGTGCTGCCAAAGGCCACATAGATGGCACCGTTAGCTTCAAGCAGCCCCGGGCGCTGCAGCATATTCTTCGCTTGAAAATTCCAAGTGCTTCCGTTGCTCAGCTTCGCGCTTAACTTGATGAGTACAGGCGGCACGACATTCTGGCCGTTAAGCAGCGATATCTCATGTAGCACAAAGCCGTCCTGGCTTCCGTTATAAACATCGGCTACGAAGTACATGACGCCGGCTGCGCGGTCAATGACGGGCGTCCCCAGAATGCCCATTATGGGGAACACATTGTCGTCGTGATTCTTGTATGTATACGGTACCGATGTCCCATAATTCTTCTGCCAAAGCACCGTGCCTTTATCCGCATCAATCGCGTAAACGCTGTTGTTCTCCGTTTCGACAAAAACGACGTTATAAGTAACTTTCCCTGCCTGGGCCTGATACAGATATAGAGGCTCCGCATCCACGCGACCATCGAGTGGCACCGTGGCTAACAATCCGAATGAACTGGCGTTCACATTGCTGGTATTCAGTTGCGTTTCTGCGGAAAACCAGCCAGTGCGCAGGGAATCCCCATGGTAGGTGATAACGTCTATCGGCGACCCCGCAGGCTTATTGCTTGCTGCCCATAGCGGAGAAATTAAAACCAGCAACACCCACAATGCGGAAACTCCTCGACCACGATTCATGGACACTCCTCTGCTGGATCTTCCAGCAGCTAATTTTTATTTGAGTTGGCTGGCTGCATGGAGAGGCAGCTAATCGCCCGCTGCATACAGAAATTGCAGCCAGCTAAATTGTACGGATGGCCGCGCGGCGGTCAAGATGAAAGAATTTGCGCACTGATTGCGGCTGCAACTATAAGAGTCTACTAGATCGAGTCGTCGTCATCGTCATCGTCCCGGTCGTCATGATTCAAGCTTTTGGCAGGGCTTAGCGACTTACCGTCATTGGCGTGTCGAATCTCGATTCTTCCGTTCACGTTGGACAATTTAATGCGCGTGCCGCCTCCGCCCAGTTCAGCGCGTACATCGTGGCCTACCCAGCGATGGTTGTTCACTTGGATTCCAAAGTCATTTTCGATGTGTCCCGACACAGTGGAGGCCTCGATATCGGCCTTTGCATCGGAGGGGAGGGTCACCTCGACGCTGCCATTCACAGACGATAATTCCACGGAGGATCCCGGTACTCGTGCATACTCCACTTCAACGCGGCTATTTACAGTCGAAAGCTCAGTACGGCCTTCGAGGCCGCGGGCTGTTACTCCTCCATTGATGCTCGAAGCATCTACATCACCGCGTACACCCATAATTTCGAGCGATCCATTTACCAGCTTGATCTCATCCAGTCGCGCATTCTTCGGCACCATCAGCGTATATTCCACGGTCGCAGGGTTGTTACGGCCGAAATGGTTGAACGTTAAATCATGCTCGCGGTACTCGGTACGAATCGAAACGTAGCTGCTGCCGGCATCCACCTTGATTTGGGCATCATCCAGCTTTTCTTTGCTATTCGCGTATTTAATCGCATCCACTTTGACTTCATTACGGTCCCAGCCGGTAATCCGAACCGCGCCATTGATATTGTCGAGATCAATACGCCCATCAGCCGAAAGCGGATAAGTTTGATGGAATTCCTCGGTCATCTGACCAGAATGATCAGAAGCCTGCGCCGGCACGGCCGGAATGGCGAGCGATCCAATAATGGCCAGAATCAGATTGCGAACAATCAGGGAGCGCCGGTTAGTCATGGTTTCTCTCCTACAACAATGGATAGACGCGTGAATTTGTGAATTGTGAGCCGTCCAGAACCACAAACCCAGCCCTGTCTACGGAAGTGTTACGAAAAGAACCGGTTCGCCGTTCCCTTAAAAATTTGCAGTCAGCCGAAGAGTGAAACTTCTGGATGGGCCGATAGCATTTCCTGAGAATAATCCCCCAAAATCAATGAGATCCAGAAGATTGGTGAGGTTTTGGCCATCGGCCTGAATTCGCATGCTTGCGTGGTCGGATTTGTAGATTTCGCCCCCGATGGAGGCATTGACCAGAAACGCGGGTTTGATTCGCCCTTGTTCGAAGTTGAGGCGATCCAAAACATGTGGCCCGTATTCGGCAAGTACGGTCTGCGGATCACCGTCAAATTCGAATGGCAATCCACTATTGTATTGAGCGCCCAATGCGGTCCAAAATCTGGGCAAGATCTGATATCGCAAGCGTCCTCTGATCGTGTTTCGTTGATCTTGCGACACGGGGAAGTGGCCGGATGTGTTGCTTAAAGCGTTATTTGCATCTGCGCCGAGGAATAAGCCACCTGTAACCGGGAACCACGCGTTTCCTACCATGTAGGAATAGCTCAGAGTTCCCGAAAAGTGGCGCCAATCCGGTACTTCCAGCTTGGCTTCTCCGCCGTAGATGACTGATTTGCGGAATGCGATGGGGAAGCTGACAGAAGTGTTTTGAATCTGGTCATCATCGGCATAATTGCTGACGAGGCGGCGAAAGTAATTCGCATCCAGTCTCATCTTTCCCGCAAAACCTTTTGTGAGCCCGGCTTCGTAGTAATTTCCTCGTGAAGGTTGTACCGGCAAACGAAGAAAATCGGTTGGGTCGAGTGACATGACCGCCGCCGAACTCGATAACAAGATATTTTCGAAGTCTGGAGTCTGAAAGACGCGGTCATAAGCAAAGTGCAGGCCAAAATCCGATCGCGGAAAATACCGTGCTACGGCGATGCGCGGCTGCGCAGCCTGCCGGTTGAGCAACAGTTGATAGTGGTCCCATCGCAGCCCCAGATTGATTGTCCAATTCCCCCATCGCAATAAATCCTGTGCGAATGCCGATTGTTCCAATTGAGGGCGGGTTCCGCCAAAACTGAACTTCAACGGAGTATTCGGGTCAAACTGGCTTGCATCTGTGATGTTGTAGCGGAAATTCTCCCGTAAAAATGTATTGTCTGACTCGATACCGAATTTCCACTCCTGCGATTTCTTGTCTGCAACAACTGTGCCTTTAAAATAGCCTTCGCGAAATCCGTTATTTTGAAAGACTTCAATCGGCGTTGAATTCTGGTTTGAGTCGAAATCATGCCCATTGTCACGCACCATTCCGCGAAAATCGGCCACCACACGCGATGAAAATATGTGCTCGTAAGAAACAATGCCCATTGTTTCAATGTTGTCCGCCGTTTGTCTCTGGCCTGCGGATTGCTGCACAAATTCGTTGGGGATGTCGTACCGCGCAATCTCGTGGCGGACGCTGAGATTGAGACGATCATTGGGTCTCAATTCGGTTTCACTTTGGACAGAAAAGTCACCAAGCGTGCCCGTGTTGGAATAATTCTGAGGGACTACTGGATTCAAATAGTGGTCCGTCATACTGCCGCTCGCGCTGGCGCCCAAGGTAGAGTGCTTCCATGCATATTGGCCTTGCGCGTATGCTCCTGCCGAAGCAAAACTTCCGCCGGAGAAAACCGCATCCCCGTGGAAACCCGATTGCGGATCACGTTGTGAATTCAACTCCACCACACCACCCATTTTTCGTCCATATTCGGCTGGAATGCCCGCTGTATAAATGCTCAACGACTGCACTTCCTCAGCCCCAAGCTCCGGACCGAAACTGGGGGACCGATTGTCCGTCAAGGGAATGCCATCAACGACAAATTGCGTCTGATATTCCGAACCACGAGGATGCAAAACCGCATTTCCTTCGTAAAGCCATCCCGGTTGCGTGTTGATCAAGTCTTGAAGAGATCGCCCGGGCAGGGCTGTTAAGCGATTCTGAATTTCACTTTCGCTAATCTGGCTGACTGATCCGGCAAGTTCGGGATTGATCAATGCCGCCTTCGCATTGACATTGACTACCTCTTTCACAGGCTGAAGCTTTAACGCGAGCGTGAGGTCTATAGGCAATGACGAATGGATTTCGACGTTTTTTGTTATTTCTGCGAGTCCCTCCTGCTCGATTTGAATCTGGTAAACGCCGAATGGCATGTGCTGCACGGTGAGCCGCCCGTCATCGTTCGTGCTTAAGTTTGTCCGATATTGATTGGCTTCGCTGCTAATTTTGACGGCGGTTTTGACGGCTGCGCCGGTCTGGTCCGTGACGCGAAGTCGTAACTCGCCCGTGTTGGTTTGCGCGGCCAAGAGGGGAGCGAGCATGAATACTAGAATTTGCAGCCAGTATTTGCGCGCCCGCTCAATCTTGAATTTCATGGCCCTCGCTTTTTCCTCGAGATGTCAGGCCATAAACAATCAGCAGGGCGATTTCTGGCTCAATGGGATGCCGGTACCGTGGATGGGCAAAAGTGATGTAATAAATGGTCGGATAAGACAAGATCAGCAAAAGAAGCAACCATGCGCCAGGTCTCTGTTCGCGAATTGCGCGCCAAAGCCCCCAAAAAGCCAGCAAAGATGTCGCAAACAGCCATGAATTCTTAAGCAGGGTTTGCGGCAAGGTTTTATCGGGCTGAGGCAGTCCACCCCAGTAATAAGCAAAGCGTTTTAAGCTAAGCCACAGAAATCTTCGATAGTCCTCGCTGATAAATGTCATCGCTTCGCGCTTGCGCTCGGCAACGTAGGCGAGTTCACCCATCTGCTGGTAAAGCTCTAGTTGCTCGGGATTTTTTGTAGGGTGCAGGTAATCCATCCACGTGCCCGTCGCTCCTGGCCCATTGCCCAGTCGAAGCTCTGCGCCGAAGTTTGAACGGATAAAAATAAACTGCCCAAATGTGCGTTGATTCCGTATCAGCCACGGGCCTATGCACAAAGTGAACATCAACGCAGCCAAAAGTACCCTGCTAAAAGACTGTTTTGAACTTTTTGAACGCTGATACCCAGCCCAAAGGCCGGCGGCCGGCAAAAATGCCAATAGGGAAGTATTTGTTAGTGCTGCAATCCCCCATAGCGACCCCCATCCAGCCCAGATCGTGAATCCGTTCATTTGTTCGAGGTTGAGCGTCAACCAGAAAATTAACGCAAGCAGCAAGGCCGCCAGGCTTGTCTCCCATACCCAGCGCGTGCACCAAAAAATCACCGGAGGAAGCACTGCCCAGGCCCATGCGCTCCATTTTGCCACTCGTTCATCAAAACACCGCTTGCCGATTAGCAAGATCGGTATGCACGTCAGCGCTGAAAATATGCTGCTGATGCACAACAGGAAGATGGCCGAGGCGCGCGTATAAATTCCAAAAACTTTGAATATGCCCGCGATTAAATACGGGTAGAGCGGAGGTTCCCAGGCTGTCGGGCCAGTGATGCCATCAAATGGGTTGCCAAATCCACCTCCTAGAGCCAGCGAACGTCCAATCCGGCCCATTTCAAATCCGAAGCCAAAATTGTCGTCCACGGTTTTAAATCGGTAGGTATGGGCAAGGAGTATCCAGCCAATGCGCAAGATAAGGGCGACGAGAACGATCCCATAGCCTGTGGTTAACCTGTGTTTGGGGACTCGCCGGGACTGGGCCATTTCAACGAGGTTGCATCATCCGGATGTTCTTTGCAAGGCTTGAAGTCGCCCACTATACAATGTCACCAGCAAATATTGCAGTTTGAGGATCAAGAAGAATTCGTCGAATAGTGAGGAATCCAGGCGCTTTTGAAAGTCTCGGCTAAAAATCCTAAAAATGATGTGAAACGTGAGCAGGGATCTTATGCTGAAATCCCAGCCTTTGGGATATCTACTCGCGATATCGCCGGCTTCGCCGCCGTATTCGTCTCGGCTTTCATCGCCTACTGGCCGATGTTGCATGGAGGCATGTTATGGGACGACATTGCCCACATTACTTCTCCCGAAATGCGCTCTCTGCATGGATTGTGGCGTATTTGGTTTGAACTGGGAGCAACGCAGCAATATTACCCACTGCTACACAGCGCATTTTGGATCGAACACCGATTGTGGGGCGACGCGCTCATTGGGTATCACCTGACAAATTTACTCCAGCATTGTATTTCCGCGTGTCTGGTTGTCTTGATCGTGCGCAAGCTGCAAGTAAATGGCGCCTGGCTGGCGGGATGGATTTTTGCGCTGCATCCCGTATGCGTTGAAGCCGTGGCTTGGATCTCTGAACAAAAGAGTACGCTGTCCGGCGTATTTTATCTGGCGGCTGCATTGGTGTACTTAAGCTTCGATCAAAGCAGGAAAAAGTCACAATATTTTGCGGCACTAGGGTTATTTCTTCTGGCTCTGATGAGTAAATCGGTCACGGCGACCTTGCCGGCCGCTTTGCTGGTTGTGTTTTGGTGGAAAAGAGGAAGGCTTGAGTGGAAGCGGGATGTCACGCCTTTGTTGCCGTGGTTTGTGATAGGCGCAGGCGCTGGGTTGTTTACGGCATGGGTGGAGCGCACCTATATCGGCGCGAAGGGCGGGGGATATGAGTTGTCCCTTTTGCAGCATCTTCTTTTGGCTGGGAGAATCCTCTGCTTTTACGTCGGTAAGGCGCTATGGCCTGTCGATCTGATTTTTTCTTACCCACATTGGCAGATTGACACGGGAGCATGGTGGCAATACTCATACCTGTTCTTGGTGATTGTTGCGGCTGCCGGATTGATCTTTTTGGCTGTTCGCCGATCGTGGCGGGGACCGCTTGCTGGATTTTTATTTTTCGCTGGAACGTTGTTCCCAGTGCTCGGCTTTTTGCACGTTTACCCCTTTCGATATTCCTACGTGGCTGACCACTTTCAATACCTGGCATTACTGGGAATGGTCGTACCGGCAGCGTGGCTGATTACGCAAGGTACTCAGTCCATTACGTCGAGTAACTCAGCGGTTTATGCGGTCGGTGGAGGGCTGTTGCTCATTCTCGGATTTCAGACCTTCGAGCAGAGCAGTTTGTATCGTGACAGCGAAACCCTGTATCGAGCCATGTTGAAACGGAATCCGGATAGCTGGATGATGCACAACAATTTGGGCATTGTTTTGGCCCAAATTCCCGGCCGTTTACCCGATGCGGCGGAGCAGTTTCAAGAGTCACTTGAAATCAAACCCGATCACGCCAATGCACATTTGAACTTGGGCAATGCTTACTGGCAGATGGCTGGACGTTTGCAGGATGCTGTTGCGGAATATCATCTCGCGCTGCAGTATGACCCAAGCCTTGCCATCGCGCATACCAATTTAGGCATGATTTTTGCTCAGATCCCGGGGCGCATGCCAGAAGCTGTTTCAGAATTCGAGACAGCGGTGAAGATGAAGCCTAAAGACGCGAAAACACATGAACTGCTGGCGATTTCCCTGGGACAGACGCCGGGCCGTATGCAGGACGCATTGGCAGAATATGAAAAAGCGCTCAAGATTGATCCAAAAAATATCGAAGTTCACATGTATTACGCCGATACGCTGGCGACTCTTCCTGAGCAAAGGGAAAAAGCCATCGCCCAGTATCAAATCGTCTTGCAAGAACAGCCAGATGCCGCCACCGCCGCAAAAGCGCAAGAACGATTGAAGGTTCTGCAAGCAAGTCCCTCGAAGTAGGAAGTTGCATTATCTCTTGCATCCATAGTTCGTTAATTCATGAACTGTTCTGGCCTGTGAGTTGGCATAATGGGTGCCATCTTGTCCGGTAAAGGAGCGTTCATGGCCATCACCTGCGTCATTCGCTACCAAATCGATCCGTTCCAAAAGGAAGAATTCAGAAAGTATGCAGAAAATTGGGGCCGAATCATTCCCCGATGTGGCGGCCATCTGATCGGATATTTTCTGCCCCACGAAGGCACAAATGACATCGCCTGGGGATTGATTGCCTTCGATAGTCTTGCGTCGTATGAACGTTATAGAGCATCTCTGAAAACAGACGCGGAAGCTTGCGAAAATTTCGCGATGGCGCAGAGCAAGCGTCTCATCCTGCGCGAAGAGAGAAACTTTGTCGAGCTCGTGGATGGAACGCTGGGAATTCTGCCGGCACAGAAAGCGTGATGAATGTTGAATCAGTCGGAAAAAGCAAACGCATATCGCAAATTACACGAGCGCACGGGAGTGTTTCTTTTGCCCAATCCCTGGGATATAGGCACTGCGCGCATACTGGCGCACTTGGGATTTGAAGCATTGGCCACCACGAGTGCGGGCCATGCCTTCAGTATCGGCCAGCGTGATAACGCGGTCAGCCGCAATCAAGTTCTTGAGCATATCGCAGCGATTTCCTCGGCCACCGACCTACCTGTGAATGCAGACCTCGAAAATGGATTCGGCGACGCTCCCGAAGTTGCTGCCGAGACCATTCGGCTCGCGGCGGCTGCCGGCGCATCTGGCGGCTCGATTGAAGATGCAACAGGAAAGTCCGACAATCCGATCTATGACTTAAAGCACGCAGCCGAACGAGTACGGGCCGCTGCGGAAGCAGCCCACGCTCAAAAATTTCCTTTTATGCTAACCGCACGTGTGGAGAACTACTTGCATGGGCGGCTCAATTTGAAAGATACGATTGAACGTTTGCAGGCGTATCAGGAAGCGGGAGCAGACGTCCTTTATGCGCCGGGACTCACCACCAAAGAAGATATCGCGACCGTCGTGAAATCTGTAGATCGCCCTGTGAACGTCTTGATGGGATTGGCGGGCGTGCGGTTCACGAAACCAGAGCTTGAAGCAATTGGAGTCAAGCGCATTAGTGTGGGCAGTGCCTTATGTCGCGCCGCATTGGGTGCTTTCCTGCGCGCGGCAAAGGAGATGAAGGAACGCGGAACGTTCAACTTTGCCGATGAAGCTGTAAGCTTTCGCGATATCAGCGCAATGTTTTGAAATTACAAACAACGTTCACAGGTTCTTGAATTAGCATTCAGCGGTTCGATTAGTGAACTGGATTGGTCATGGGAGCCACCGGCGGAAGTCCGACTTTGGCAACGAGTTGGTTGAAAATCGGGCTGCTGTGCAGACTGTTCAGCGAAAAGTTGGTCGTGATCGAAGTTACCGCATATTCATGCCGGTCAACGGCTGCGGCTAGGTGCTTGAGCGCATCGGAACTATCATCCAGAAGGGCGAAATCGATGGCGACTGCATACTCGCTTCCCCGGTCATGAGCGAGCAACTTCTGATCTTCACGCAGTTTGTATTCGAGCACTCCTTGAAATCCCTTCGACGCAAAGGCTTTTTCCTGATTGGCTAAGTCGCTTTGAGCCTCGGTGTTATGTTGAATGCGAGATGCTATCTCTGCTTCACGGAAGTAATTATGAGCGTCATGCCGGTCGAAATAAATCCAGCTTAAATAGTTATGCGCCGAAAGAAACGCCGGGTCGCTGGTTTCGATTTGTTTGAGGAGCGCTACGCCGTCATCGGCGCGTCCAACCGCATATAACAACAGTGCTTTGTCCGCCAGAACCGCCGGCGAAGAAGGATCAAGCTGTTGCGCACGACTAAGTTCTTCCAGTCCTCGCTGGCGCTGTCCAATTTCGTTCAAAAACGTCCCGTACCAGTGATGCGCTCTGGTGTTGTTGGGATCGAGCGCGATCGCCCGCTGAAATTCGCGCTCACCGCCCGCCACGTCCATTTTTCCCCAGAAAAGCGCGAAAGCTAATGATGTATGAGCGTCAGCCGAGTTGGGGTCGAGCTCAACTGCCTTTTGCGCCGCCGCTAATGCTCGTGGGTAAGCTTCGCCGGGCGGCATCACGCTGAATTCGCGGAGCAAGTTGTAGCAATCGGCAAGGCCCACATAGGCCTGCGCATAGCTGGGGTCGCGCACAATCGCTTGCGTGAACAGATCTACGGCTTGATTGAGGTCGTCGGGAGTGCGCTTATTCCAGTGGTACCGTCCATCCAGATATAAATCCTGCGCTTCCGCGATGGGGCGATGCGGAGCGGCCAGCGCCGTCCTGAAAAGGATAGAACGGTGGCTGCCCACGAAAAAAACTATAGCTAAGACGGCTGCCACCCCTGACGCCAGCCAAAGTAGAGTTTTTGCATTCGCGACGCTGAATGATTTCGATTTTGGTGTAACGGCCGATTCTGAAGTAGGTTGTTGCACTGCCAAACGTGGTATGCCAACCAACGGGCTAGCCATTTGGACTAGTTTGTGTGAGGAAGACCCCTCTGATTTGTGTGAAGAAGAACTCGCTGACGTTACCTGCGAAATGCCATTGGAGGTATCATGGCCATTCTCGGATCCCTCCAGCCAACGCGTAAGTTCATCGGCATAGGCGAAGACTCCGCCACGTGCGCTGCCTGGCACGCGATAGACGGGAAGTGCGCGTTCTTTTTCCCAACGCTTGACGGTGCGTTCGTCTCGTCCAAAGAAAGAAGCGATTTCCTTCCAAGAGTCGAGACGTTTTTTCCCCGCGAGCGGATCACTAATGGCTGACATGCCTAAATCTGCCCTGTTTTGCCCTGTATTGACCTGAGTTGTCCCTTGCTCGGGGGGAGGGGAGACTCATACATTATAGCTGACAATCGCGAGAACTGTGACCATAAGTTTTATGAGCGCGGCTAGTAGTGGGGTAAGCCGCATCGCGGATTTCGCTGTCAAGTGATTGTAAACAAACACTTTGTTGATATTTAAAAGCTCGTCTCTTGCTTTTTCTTGAATCTGCGGACCGAGTCCCTCCGGCGAGCTTCAAGGAAAGCGCAAGGACGGAAGATGTGTGGACAGACAACCCTTCGTCATCACACATTTTTTGTTCACGGGACGCTGGGGGGCGTCCCGTGAATGTTGTTTCCGCCAAACTATCACCTTAACAACCTAGTTCTACTGGATTAATCCACTTACGGATTTGTGGGAGCTGGTGTGTGGGTCGGTGACGTGGGAGTGGGGGCGTTCTGCGAAGGCGCAGCCGGCTGAGAAGCCGGTGCTGGCTGTACACAGTGGTCACGTAGAAATTGCAGAAATTGTAGGGCAGAATCGCGTTCTTCGGGAGTATTCCAATCCGGGAGATATGCGGGATTTGATCCGCATATAGTCTCGGCATCGCCTAAATGGCTGCGCACAGGAGAATCTGATGGCAAATCAGCTTCAGCATTGAGAATTACGATTTGGGGACGAATTTCTTCGAGTGATGACAAACCCGAAGTGTAGGAAGTGGATGCTGAAAGCGAAATCATTAGCTTCCGATTATTGGCTGCATGCGGGTGGCTGGAAACAAATTGTTTTGTCGCCTGAACCAACAATGCGGAAGAAGGACTCGCGGGGTCCCGGTAAACACGTACAGCGAGCGGCCCGTCCGCTTCCGAATTATGGTGTTTGCGGCAAGCGGCAGAGGTCACCAAAGCAAGAGCAAGGCTGACCAAAGCGGAAACTCGAGTTCGTCTTAGCACAGGAAGAATTGTACCGTGAGCCTACCCACACACCGCTAGTGACAGAATTTGGTCATGCTGTGGTGCTATTTCTTTGTAGGCTCCGTCCCGGAATGAAGGCTGGATTGCAGTCGTTCCATACTTCGCTGGCTGATTTGGATGAAACCGCTGCGCGGAGCATCAACATCGGCGATCAGGGCGAGTACCACCGAAATCATGAGTGGGGTAACCAGGATGGAGAACCAGAACCGCCGTGGCATGGCGAATCCGACGGTAAAGCTCGTGAGAAGAGAGATAGAAGCGAGCATCACCCAGACAGTAGTAGGGATATGGTCTTCGAGGGCCTCGCGGCGCTTGGCGTCCAAGTCTATGGTGTCATTGAGAGTTGAGACGAAAAGGGCCGTAATGGGTGTGGGGTTGCTCTGGGAAACAGAAACGGCCTGTTGCCATAATTGAGCTTGAACCGCGTCCGAGTCGTCGAGC
>Ga0070738_10003279_pt1 | contig 21715 bp, 22 predicted proteins | sample Coa_R2_2_FD_66446 | JGI IMG/M metagenome (GOLD analysis project Ga0070738, IMG submission 66446) | Surface soil microbial communities from Centralia Pennsylvania, which are recovering from an underground coalmine fire - Coalmine... | ecosystem: Environmental > Terrestrial > Soil > Unclassified ... | reverse complement strand
ACCGAGATGAAGGAGAAGAAGGCCCGCGTCGAGGACGCGCTGCACGCGACGCGCGCAGCTGTCGAGGAGGGCGTCGTGGCCGGCGGCGGCGTGGCGCTGCTGCGCGGTCAGACCGCGCTCGAAGGGCTCAAGGTCGACGACGAGCAGCGCTTCGGCGTTCAGATCATCCGCCGCGCGCTCGAGGAGCCGCTGCGCATGATCGCCCAGAACGCGGGGCTCGAGGGCTCGATCGTCGTCAACAAGGTCCGCGAGGGCAAGGACGACTTCGGGTACAACGCGGCGACCGATCAATACGGGAGCCTGCTCCAGCAGGGCGTCATCGACCCGGTGAAGGTCGTGCGCACCGCGCTGCAGAACGCGGCGAGCGTCGCGGGGCTGATGCTCACGACCGAGTGCCTCGTCGCGGAGCGGCCGAAGGAGGAGAAGAACGGCGGCGCCGGTGCGCACGCCGGCCACGGTCACGGCGACTTCTGATCGCGCGCCCGGGGAGGCGCAACGCAGGGGCCGTAGAGGACCGAGTGGCCTCCCCATGAACGGGACCCCGAAGGCGGATGCCTTCGGGGTTTCGTCTTTTTGGGCGGTAAGCTGGCGCGCATGATGAAGCGCGCGCTCTCGGCGGTGGTCGTCTCCCTCGGTCTGTGCGCCGCGCCGGCCAGCGCCCGCGCCGCCGATGCCGATCCGTGGATCGCGCGCGACAAGGCGCTGCACTTCGACGCGTCGGCGGGCATCGCTGCGGCCGCGTACGCGGTGAGCGCCGCGTGGATCGTCGACGCGCGCTGGAAGGCGCTCGCGCTGAGCGGCGGCGTCACGCTGGCGGCCGGCGCGGGCAAGGAGCTCGTCGACGCGACGGGGGTGCTGGGAGGGGACCCGTCCTGGAAGGACTTCGCGTGGGACGTGATCGGAACCGCGGCCGGGCTCGCGCTCGCGTGGGGGATGGACCTGCTCCTCGGCGGCGTGAGCGCCGAGCGCCCCGCGCTGGGTCCGCCGGTGACGGTGGCTCCGGCCGGCACGGCGAGGAGCGCCGCCGGCTTGGCCGTCGTTCGCTTCTGACGTGCTCGGCGCTGTTGAAAGGCTGTGGGCAGCCTGTTCGCGCCGGGGACGCCGGCCCCGCCATACCGCGCCATCGCGCCGCGGCGCGTTGGCGCGCTTTCACTCGTAGGCCCGGCCAAAAGCGGCAGCGCCGCGCGATCCTCTGGGGGCCATCGGCTACCGGCGACGGCAGCCGTGAATGTGGGCAAGACGCTGCGCCGTCACGTACATGCCGCCGCGCCCTGCGAAGGCGTCGCTCGACGGTGGCCTCCCTGCGTGCGCGGCGCACATCGCCGCCGCGCCACAAAGATCACACATAGATGAAAGGCCCGCGTTTCACCGACGGATTGGCGCCGACTTCGGTCTCAGCTACATTTGGATGGACAGGATGACGGTGGCTCCACAGACCGGATGGCCGCCGACCTTCGGGCGCTATCTTCTGTACGGGGAAATTGCGTCGGGAGGGATGGCGACGGTGCATTTTGGGCGCCTGCAGGGCGCCGCCGGTTTTGCACGCTCCGTCGCCATCAAACGCCTGCATCCACAGTACGCGAAGGATCCGGACTTCGTCGCGATGTTCCTCGACGAGGCGCGCCTCGCCGCACGCATCGCTCACCCCAACGTCGTTCCCACGTTGGACGTCGTCGCGCAAGGCGACGAATTGCTGCTCGTCATGGAATACGTGCGCGGCTCGGCGCTGTCGCGCCTGCTGCGGACGCTCACCCAACGCGGCGAACGCATGCCCCCGCGCGTGGCGGCCGCGATCGCCGCGGGCGTCCTCCGGGGCTTGCACGCCGCCCACGAGGCCAAGAGCGAGACCGGCGACGCGCTCGACATCGTGCACCGCGACGTGTCTCCCCAGAACGTGCTCGTCGGTACCGACGGGATCGCGCGCCTGCTCGACTTCGGCGTCGCCAAGGCGGCGGGTCGAGTGCAGACGACGCGCGAGGGCCAACTCAAAGGCAAGCTCGCGTACATGGCGCCCGAGCAGATCACCACGGGCGCGGTCACGCGAAAGACGGACGTCTACGCGGCGGCGGTGGTGCTCTGGGAGATGCTCACCGGCCGACGCCTGTTTCGCGCCGAGAACGAGGCCAAGCTCCTGTCGCTCGTGCTCGACAGCGAGGTGCTGGCGCCGAGCAAGCTGGTCGACGGTCTGGCCGAAGGTTTCGATCAGGTCGTGCTCCGTGGCCTCGATCGCGATCCAGCCAAGCGGTACGCGACGGCGCGCGAGATGGCCATCGAGGTCGAGGCGGTGACCGGCATCGCGCCGCCCACCGAGGTCGGCGAGTGGGTCGAGGTCGTCGCGGCCGACGAGCTGCGCGAGCGCGCCAACCGCATCGAGGAAATCGAGCGCAGCATGCAGGGCTCGTCGCCGAGCGCGGTGTCGAACCACTGGGCGCTCGCGCCGGCCGCCCGCCCGAGCGGCGTCGCCCGGCGCGCCGACGAGGCGTCGACCGCTCAGCACGGCGCGCGCGCGCTCGCGGCCGCGGCGGCCCCCGCCGCCTCGTCCAGCGCGGCGCCGCCGTCCGCCGCCCCCGCGACCGGCAACGGTGCGTCGACCTCGACGGGCTCGCAGGTGTCGCAGGTGTCACGCCTGTCGGCGTCGAACGCGGAGCGTCGTCCGGCGTCGCGGACCCGTTCGGTTGGCATCCTCGCGGCGGTGCTGGCCGTCGCCGCGATCGGCGCGGCGGTGTTCGCGTTCCATCCGTCGCGCTCGAGCGCGAAGGTCACGCCTTCGATCGGCGCGCCGGGCTCGACGGCGACGACCCCACCGCATTCGGCGCCGGGCGCCGAGGCCCCCGCACCCGCGCCTGCGCCTGCACCGCCTCCCGCGTCGAGCATCGCGTCCGCTCAGCCCGTGCGCCCGGTCCCCGGTCCTGCGGCGAGCGGACCCGGCGGCGCGATGTCCGACGCGCAGTCGTTCACGTCGTCGAAGCCTCCGGCGCGCCCGCTCTGGGGGCAGCAGCCCCAGCTTCCTACAGGACAGGTGCCCGCACCGAGGCGCCCGGCCGCGCCCGACTGTAATCCGCCGTACACGACGGACGAAAAAGGCCATATCCATTTCAAGCCCGCCTGCGTCAACTGACCGACCCTGTCGCTTTCGGTCGAGTTGTCCGCCTATGATTCGGAGCATCGGTTCATGGACCACCGGACCTCACTCCGAGCCCTCGCGCCCCTGGTGCTGGTGGCGGCGGCGATCGCCCCCTCGAGCGCGCTCGCGGCCGACGACAAGGAAGCGTGCCTGGCGGCCGCCGACCAGGGCCAGTCGCTGCGCGACGATGGCCACTACCTCGTCGCGCGCGATCAGTTCTTGACCTGCGCGCGCGACGTCTGTCCGAAGCTCGTGCACGACCAGTGCACCGAGTGGCTTCGCCAGCTCGACGAGGCGATGCCCACCGTCGTATTCGCCGCCAAGGACCCGCAGGGCAACGACATCCCCGCAGCGCGCGTGCTGTCCGACGGAAAGCTCGTGACCGGCAACCTCGACGGGAAGCCCATCGCGCTCGACCCCGGCCCGCACGACATCCGGTTCGAGCGTGATCCGAACGAATCGGCCACCGTCCACGTGGTGCTGCGCACGGGCGAGAAGAACCGGGAGGTCGCGACCACGCTGGCCGGCGGGGAGCCGACCTCCACGCCGCCGGAGGGCCCTTCGCCCGCGCCGGCGCCGCCGCCCGGAGAGCAGCCCGCGGCGGCGCCATTCTGGGGCCCGCGCGCGGTCGTGTCGCTGTCGCTCCTCGTCGGGGCCGCGGCGGCGGTGGGCGTCGGAGCGTACTTCGGGGTCCAGTCGCAGAACGAGAAGAGCACGGCGGACGGCTTGGTGACGACCCTCAAGAGCGACACGGCCTGCAGCGCCAACCTGGCGATGAACCAGTCGGCGTGCGACTCGCTGAATAGCGCGCGCGACGCGCAGAACAACGACGCCGTGCTCAACGAGGCGTTCTACATCGCGGGCGGCGCGCTCGCCGTGGGCGCCGTGGCCGCCTGGTTTCTCTGGCCGAAGCCTCAAGAAGAGGTCCGGGCGAGCAGCGCGTGGCTGGTGCCGGTGCTCGGCCCGACCGGCGCGGGGCTTCGCGCTGGCGGAACGTTCTAGGTACGGCCATGCGCTTGCGGGGCCTGGCGAGCTGCGCGACGGTGGTCGCGGCGTTCTGCGCCATGGCCGTCGCCGTGCAGAGCTGCGGGGTGATGACCTCGGACGACTGCGCTGCCAGAGCCAACTGCTCCGCCGTCGGGGGACAGGACGGCACGACGTCCGCGGACGTCGGCGGCGGCGATGACACCTTTATCGGGCCGGGCGACCAAGGAGCCGACGCGCCGCCCGACATGACGGTCGACGTATCGGCGAGCGACGTCGCGGAGGCCGACGCGCCGGTCCAAGACGTGGGTACCGAAGCCGGGGACGTCGTGGCCGAGGTCAGGGAGGCCGGCGAAGGCGGACCGCGCGACGCGCCGAGCGAGGAGGGCACGCCGCCGGGCGACGCCTCCGACGGGTGCAGCCTCAACGCGGAGAACTGCACGAACGGCATCGACGACAACTGCGACGGCTTGATCGACTGCGCGGATCCAGAGTGTCAGGCGGGGTACACCTGCGCGGCGCCGGTGCCGACCGGGTGGTCCGGCCCGGTCGAGATCACGCAGGCGGCGAGCCAGGGCCCGGCGCTCACAGCGTGCCAGACGGACGCCGGCTACGCCAACCCCCTCGCGTTGAACCAGACCTTGAACCAGCCCCCGCAGGCGATCTGCGGCACCTGCACGTGCAGCGCGTCGGGGCAGACGTGCTCCGAGTCGGTCAACGTCGACTTCGACACGAACTGCAACCAGTCGTGTTCGACCGTGCAGACGACGTCGGGCGCATGCGCGACCCTGCCGTCGTGCACCGGCCTCGGTACGAGCTTCTCGGTCAAGCTGCCGGCGCCGGCCGTGTCCGCCGGCAGCTGCGCGCCGAACGTCTCTCCGCCGACGCCGGTCCTCCCGGCGGTGAGCTGGACGACGAAAGCGCAAGTCTGCTCGTACGTCGGTCCGTCCGACAGCCCCGGCGGATGCAGCGTCGTCGGCAGCCAGTGCGTGCACGCGCCGAGCGGCAGCTACGGCACCAAGGTGTGCGTGTACTCGACGGCCGCTACGCCGCCGACGTCCTGTCCCGCGGGTTACAACGCGGCGGCTCCGAGCACGTTCTACGAAGGGACGGCCGACACGAGGGGCTGCACCGGCTGCACGTGCAGCGGTCCGACGGGCGGCAGCTGCTCCGGGAGCCTGTCTTTTTTCTCGACGAGCGTCGGCGGGTGCAACGGGACGCCGGCGGCGATGTACACGATGAACAGCCTTTGCAGCGGAAACCTGTCGACCGCACCGGCACCGGGCTTCGTACAGGCCAACTACACGCTCACGCCCGGGACGTGCTCGGTGCAGAGTCAGCCGCAGCCGACCGGCACGGCCGTGCCGGCGACGCCCATCACGGTCTGTTGCATGTGAGAGCGCGCGCCGCGGCCTCGCACGCTGTACGACAAGCGCGCTGCCCGCAGGAATGCGCCGTGCGCCGCGATCGAACGGGCGAGCGAGCCCGCTTGGAAATTTCGTATTGCGCGGCTCTCCTTCCGCGAGGCCGAGCCGGGGCTCGGGTCCGGGCGTGACGGCCCTTTGACATGGCCCTACGCCATTTCGGAGAGCTAGACTGGCCTTCTCGGCATACCAACTAGCCTGCGGGGACTTGGCTTCATGCAAACCAAACGGTCCGAGCTCGGTCGCGGCGCCTCCGCGGCGTTGAACGCCACGGTCCGCGCATCGCTCGCCGCGGTCGCGGCCTGCGCCGCTCTTGCCCTGGCGGTGCAGAGCTGCGGCGTCATGTCCTCGTCGACCGACTGCGCCGAGCGGGCGAACTGTCCAGGGCCCGACGGGACGTCGGGAGCCGACGTCGGGCCCGGTCCCGAAGCGAGCAACGCCGAGACGGGCGGGGACGATGTGACGGGCGACGATGGCGCAGGGGAGGCCGCGCTCGACGGCCCCGTCGCCGACGCGCCGGGTGGCGGCGACGTAGAGGCCGGCGCCGATGGGGGGAGAGATGTCGCCGGCGACGTCCCTCGAGACGTCGTGGCGGAAGAGGCCGCGCCGCCGCCAGACGTCTGCGTGGACAGTGGCGCCGAGGATTGCACGAACGGCGTGGACGACAACTGCGACGGCCTCGTCGACTGCGCCGATCCGCAGTGCGGCGCTTACGGCTGCGCGGCGCCCGTACCGGGCGGCGGCTGGAACGGACCGGTCGCCTTCTGGCAGGCGACGAACCCGGTGACCGTGCCGTCTTGCCCGGCGAACTACGTGAGCCCCGTCACCGGGAGCGAAGGCCTGAACGCTCCGCCGGCGACGTGCGGGAACGGCACCTGCGCGGCCTCGGGGCAGACATGCTCGCTGACCGGCGTGTTTCACCCGGACCAGGCGTGCAACAACACGGCTTGCGCGTCGGTCTCTCCGGCGACGGACGGATCGTGCACGACCGTGCCCGCGAACTCCTGCGGCACGGGCGGTTCGTTCACGGTGGGCACGACGGCGCCTGCGGCGACCGGGGGCAGCTGCTCGCCTCAAGCCGGGTCGGTCACCAAGCCGGCGATCTCGTGGGCGATGTCGGCGCAGATGTGCTCGTACGGGGGCCCGGCCGATAGCCCTGGCGGCTGCACGGTCGCGGGGCAGCAGTGCGTGGCCAAGCCGAACCCCACGGGCGGGAACGCCTTCGGCGCGACGTTCTGCGTCTACTCGCTCGCGAACCCGGCGCCCGCGGCGTGTCCGACCGGGTACACGAGGACCGCGGCGCCGACGGTGTTCTTCGACATGGGCGCGGTCAACGACACGCGCGGTTGCTCGTTGCCGTCGTGCGGCGCGAGCCCCACGAGCGGCAGCTGCAGCGGCACCATCACGTTGTTCGGCGGGGCGGGCTGCTCGGGGAGCAACGCGACGTACACGCTCGGGACGGCCTGCGGCCCGTACATGAACTTGACGCCCCTCGATCCGTCGAGCGTGCAAGCCCACTATACGGTGACGCCGGGCACCTGCTCGGTCACCGCGCAGCCGAGTCCGACGGGCATGGTCTCTCCGACGACGCCCGTGTCGATCTGCTGCATGTGACGCGGGCGGCGCCGGGCCGCGTGCGCGCGGTCATCGCTTCAAGGCCGCTCCGTACCAGTACGCGTACGCGCCGCCGCCGTCGGCCGCCTGCGCCGTGAACGACGCGGCGAGCAGTCCGCGCTCCGTGAAGATCACGAACACGTCCTCTACCCCGTCGGCCGCGGCGGTCCGGAAGGTGAACAGGCCGCTGGTGTGCGCCGGATCGAGCAGACCGGGGCCGGTGAGCGCGCTCACGTCGGCCGCCGCGAGCAGAACGCCGTCGAGGATCGGCGTGCCCTGCGCGTCCGCGCCCGCCAGCCGGCCGGCGGCGTCGACCGTGATCTCGGCCAGCACGACGTCGGCGGCGCCGGACTCGGGCCCGCCGTCGCCCGCGCCCGCGGCGCCCAGCTTGCGAAACAGCAGGGCGCGGTACGACCCGGCCCACGACGGATCGAAGTCCTTCGCCTGCGGCTGCCTGGCCATGAGCACGCTCGCGCCGGACGTGTCCATCGCGAGGCCCGAAGCCGTCGCGAAGAGGACGCCGCCGCCCTCGCCGCCGTCTTCGCTCGCTTGTCCGGCGAGGACCAGGTCGTCCAGCGGTGCGCCGTCCGCGCCGCCGTCGATCGCCAACACCGTGGACGGGCCCGCGGCGAACGGCGCGCCGCCGCCGGTCGGCGCAGCCCACGGCCGGTACGACTCGAAATCGAACGAGACCGCCCCCGCGTCGCCGGCGATGACGACGTCGCCCACGTCGAACCCGCCCCCGGTCGTGCGCAGCCGCATCATGGCGAGCCGCGCGTCGGGCACGTCGCCCGGCGACATCGGGGTCGAGGCGGCGCCGATCGCGATGGAACGCGTGTCGCGGCCCGGTCCGGCCCGGCCGACGTCGACGATGAGCGTGTCGGCCGCGAGCTCGATCGCGCGCTTCAGGTGCGCGTTCGGGTCGGCCGCGAACGAGTACACGCCCGTGCCGTCCACGGTGTAGGGCACGTCTCGCGCCGCGAGCCCGTTGGTCTCGTCTTGATACGAGACGGTGCTCGCGCCCGTGTCGATCGTGATCCGGATGAAGTCGCCCGCCGGCGCGGTCGCCTGGTACTCACGGACGGGCGAGATCGGCGCGGGCCCCTCGGCGGCGGCGTCCGCGGCCTGAGACCGCCGGCCGCCGTCCGCGCCGCCCGGAGTCGTCGTGCTGCTCGAGTACGACGGGGCGGTCGCGGAGCCGCATCCGCCGAGCGCCGCGACGATCGCCAGCGCCGTGGCCGCGAATCGAAGCATCCAGTTCGACTCCCGCGCTCTGGAAACGGCGCGCCCGGACCCGACGTTAACCGCTCACTTGCCGCGCACGGCCCAGAACTGCGCGACGTCGTCCGCCGTCACGGTGTGCGCCTGGTCGGGCACATCTGCGGCCATCAGCGTCCCCGGGTGCGAATGTCTCAATCCGATCGCGTGGCCTATCTCGTGTGCGGTCGTCTGCTCGGTGAGTATGCCGAAATCCCAGCCCGTCGCTCGAATGCGGTCTACGTAGATGAGCACCGTCGAGTCGTCCGCCGATCCCGGGTACGTGCTTCCGACGACGTCGTCTGCGGGGTCCGGCGGCTGGTGCGCCGGGTGCAGACAGACCTCGTCGGGCGCGGGCGTCTGGCACGCCGCCACCGTCGTCGTGAGTCGTAGCTCCGGTATCGCGGCTGCCCAGCGTTCGACTCCGGCCAGGATGGCCGCCGTCTCGTCGGGCGCGAACGCGGGATCCACCGACACCGAGTAGCTGAGAGCAGGCGTGGGGGAGCACGCAGACACTGTGAGAGCGGCGACGGCCGCGACGGCGAGAGGATGCAGTTGCACTTTACGCAGTCAGAACGGCCGATCGCCGTCGCGCATGACCCTCGCGCCGAGCGCGCGATCCGAAAATGGTGCCGCAGGCGCGGCGGCGGCGGTACCGTGCGCACATGGCCGCCGCCACGACTGTCAATCGAACGGGCCCGAGCGTCGTCGACCGCGGCTTTCAGCTGGCGTACGTGGGCGCGTACCGGATCATGCGCCTGTACTGGGCGCTGCGCCGACCGACGACGAACGGATCGCTCGTCGCGCTCTACAGCGACGGCGAGCTCCTCCTCGTCCGCAATTCGTACCTGCGCTACTACAGCCTGCCCGGCGGCTACATGCGGCGGGGCGAGACGGCGCGCGACGCGGCGGTGCGCGAGCTCGCCGAGGAGATCGGTGTCGCCGTCGACCCCGGCATGCTCGAGCTCGTCGTCGACGAGACGAACGACTGGGAGCACAAGCACGATCACGTGCGCATCTTTTCGCTCGACCTCGCGGAGCGACCCGAGGTGCGGGTCGATCACCGCGAGGTCGTCCAGGCGCTGTGGTGCAAGCCGGAGAGTGCGCTATCGCTCGATCTCTTCCCGCCCGTGCGGCGCGCGATCGAACGCCGTCTCGAGCGGAGATCCTGAGCGCGCCGGCAAGCGCGCTCCAGGTGGCGCGCAACGCCGCGACTCGGGAATGGACGGCGGGGGGCGCTGCGGACCCGGCTCCGGGGGCGGCGGCACCTCCGGTCCGGGGTCGCCCGGGTTCGGGCGCTCGGCCGGATCCGGCGGGCGCTGCTCGGGCTCGAACGGAGGGATTGGCAAGGGCTGCATCGGCCGGCGCCCTTGCAAGCCGCAATCCGGCGCTCGTTCGCCGCCGCAGCACGCGCCGCGCAGCCAGCGCCGGCGTTCCCCGTCTCTCGCGTCGCCCGCCCGTCGCCGCGCCGCTCGGCGCATCGCCTGCATCATGCGCGACCAGCGAGGTGCACGCATGGCGGACCACGAGGCTCATTCCATCGACCTGAACACGGCGGACGTCGAACAGCTCACGCACATCGAGGGCATCGACGCCGAGCGCGCGAGACTCATCCTGGACTACCGGCGCGAGCACGGCCCGTTTCACGACTGGGACGACCTGCGGAGCGTCCCCGGGATCGGCGAGGTGCTGTCTCGTCGGGTGCAGCAGGCCGCAGTCATCGGAGAGTCGGCCGGGGCGTCGGGCACGGCCGCCGGCGAAGAGCAGGGGCAAGAGCGGCGGAAGGCGGCAGAGGAAGAAGAGGAGGAGGGCGAGCTCGAAGGTGACGAAGGCGACGAAGGCGAGGAGGGCGCGGAGGCCGAGGAGGAGGAGGTCACGGCCGACGAGGACGAGATCGAGGCGCTCATGGCCGTCGCGCAGCTCGACCTCGAGGCGGCAGCCGCGTACGAAATCGCGGCCGAGCAGGTCGACGATGACGAGCTCGGTCGGATGCTCCTGAAGTTCCGCGACGACCACCGCCGCCACGTCGACGACCTGACGCGCTTCGCGAAGTCGCGCGGCATATCCGTGGCGATGCCGCGCGAGATCGACCAGTCCGTGCTGGTGGGGCTGATCTCGAGCGTCGGCGTGCTCGACCCGACGGCGGCGCTCGAGGCGCTGATCGGAAACGAGCAGCTGACCAACGCGACGTACGATACGGCAGCCTGGCTCGTCTCCGACGACGAGGCGCTCGCGATCGTGCAGCGCAACCGCGAAGACGAGCGACGCCACCTCGACGCGCTGACCGCGTACGCGCGCGAGCAGGAGGAGTGAGCGGGCAGGGCGCACGACGCGCGGCTACACGCGCTACGCGCTACGCGCTACGCGGGCGCGGCGCACGTCGCATCGATGGCCTGCACGACGATCGAGGCGGCGGTCTCGGCCGCCTCGATCGGAAAATCGAGGTGCGTCACCAGCCGGAGCGCGCCCGGCGCGGTGGCGTGCACGAGCACGCCGAGCTCGCGGGCGGCGAGCGCCACGCGTTCGGCGCGCGGCGAGGCGAGCGCGACGACGACGATGTTCGTCTCGACGGGGCGCAGCGGCGCCACGTACGGCGATCGCGCGATGACGCGAGCCAGCCGCCGCGCGGCCTCGTGGTCCTCGGCCAGCCGGTCGCGGTGGTGCTCGAGCGCGTGGAGCGCCGCCGCGGCGAGCACGCCGCTCTGCCTCATTCCGCCGCCGAGCATCTTGCGGAAGCGGCGCGCGCGCTCGACGAGGGCCGTCGTCCCCGCGAGCGCGGAGCCGGCGGGCGCGCCGAGCCCCTTCGAGAAGCAGACGTTGACCGTGTCGAACGGCGCCGCCAGCTCGACCTCCGGGCGCCCGCTCGCCACCGCCGCGTTCCACAGCCGCGATCCGTCGAGGTGGAGCGCCAGCCCGGCGGCGCGGGCCTGCGCCGCGATGGCGACCACGTCGGACTGAGGGAACACGCGCCCGCCGGCGCGGTTGTGCGTGTTCTCGATGCACACGAGCGCCGTGCGGGGCACGATGTCGAGCGGCGGGCGGACCTCCGCGCGCGCCTCCTCGGCGGTGAAGAGCCCGCCCTTGCCGGCCACCGCGAACTGTACGCCGCTCCAGGCGGCCGCCGCGCCCGACTCGAAGTTGGCGAGGTGGGCCCCCTCGCCGACGATGACCTCCGCGCCCCGCTCGGTGTGCAAGAGCAGCGCGATCTGGTTGCCCATGGTGCCGGTGGGGACGAACAGCGCCGCCTCCTTGCCGAGCAGAGACGCGACGCGCTCCTCGAGGGCGCGCGTCGTCGGGTCCTCGCGATACACGTCGTCGCCGACCTGGGCGCAGGCCATCGCGGCGCGCATCGCCGCGGTAGGGCGAGTGACGGTATCGGAGCGAAGATCGAACGGCTGCGTCGTGCTCATGGGCCTACTAGTACGCGCAGACGACGCTCCCCGGTTTGCGGAGCTTCATCCGCACGAGCGTGCTCGCGATGGCTTCTCTGACCTGCTCCTGCCCGATCGACACGAGAAACTCGGCATACTCGGCGAGCCTGCGGGCGAGCACGTCGTCGACCGCGACCTTCGCGCCCTCGACGATGTGGACGTGCTCGGCGTCCTCGTCGCTCAGGTCGAAGTTGATGAAGCCGCGGCAGTTGGCCGAGCCGCACCGGCACGGGTCTCGAGCCGGCTCGTTGTGGCTGACCCACCCGTAGAAGATGGTCACCTCGTCGCCGGGTGAGATGGGCCGCGTGCACCGGATGCGCCCCTCGCCGCTCGAGTAGATGGCCGCGTTGGGGCTGCAGCTGTGGTTGCACAGCCAGCCGCCGGGAACGCTGGTGTCGGGGATGATGACCTGCCCCCCGTCGGACAGGAGCGTCAGCCGCGTCTCGGCCGCCGCGACCGCCTCGGGGGATCGCGCGTCGACCCTCCTCTGTCTGGGCGCGTACGCGACGACGGAGTCACCGGGCTCGAAGCGGCGACGGGCGAAGACGCCGCGGCCCGCGATCGGGCTGTCGCGGAAGTCGACCGGCGACAGGCTGAACATCCGCTTGACGGGTCGACGCTTGCTCATGCACCTCGCCGCGCGGCGCTCAGCGTAGCATCGCGTCGGGCAGCCGCCGCAACCGCGCCAGCGCCGTCTGCGCCGCGTGATAGCCGCACATGCCGTGCACCCCGCCTCCGGGTGGCGTGGCTGACGAGCAGAGGAAGACGCGCGGGTTCGGCGTCGTGTACGGGTTCCAGCGCGCCACCGGGCGCGCGAACAGCTGCGCGAGATCGACGACGCCGCCGGATATCGCGCCGCCGACGAGCGAAGGGTTGTGGCGCTCGAAGTCGGCGGCGGTCATCGCGCGGCGGAAGAGGACGCGATCGCGGAAGCCGGGGGCGAAGCGCTCGATCTGGCGCTCGATCGCGGCGGTGTGGTCGTCCGTCGAGCCGGCCGGCACGTGGCAGTACGCGTAGCCCGTGTGCCGGCCCGGAGGAGCGCGCGTCGGGTCGAACTGGCTCTGCTGGCACACGAGGACGAACGGTCGATCCACCGGCTCCCCGCGCCACACGGCGCGCTCGGAGGCGGCGATCTCCTCGAGCGTGCCGCCGACGTGCACGGTCGAAGCGCCGAGCACGGCCGGATCCGCCCACGGGATCGGGCCGTCGAGCGCCCAGTCGACCTTGAAGACACCGGGGCCATAGCGGTAACGCCGCAGCCGCCGGACGTACCCCGAGGGCAGGACCGGCTCGGCGATCTCCGCGAGCTGCGCCGGGCTCGTGTCGAACAGGTACGCCCGAGCGGCGGGCAGGTCGGCCAGCGCGCGGACCCAGCGCCCCGTCTCGACTCGTCCGCCGAGCGACGCCAGCAGGCCGGCGAGCGCTCGGCCGATCGCCGCCGAGCCGCCGCGTGCCACGGGCCACGCCTCGACGTGGCCGGTCATGCAGAACAGCAGCCCGACGGCGGCCGTCGCCGGGGTCTCGAGCGGGAGGATCGAGTGCGCGGCACATCCGGCGAAGAGGGCGCGCGCGCGTGGGCCCCCGAAGCGCCGGCGCGCCAGGCCGGCCGCCGAGCGCAGGGCTTGCAGTCCGAAGCGCGCGGTGCGCGCCGGATGCCTGGGCGCGCGCAGCGGGCCGAGCACGTCCTCGAGCAGCGCGTGCGGATCCTCGAGCAACGGAGCGAGCAGCCGCGCATAGGCGCGAGCGTCGGCCTCGAGGGCGGCGGCCGTCTCGGCGAGCGATGGCCGGAGCACGACCGCCGGCTGACCATCGAGGGGGTGGGCCACCGAGGCGGGCGGCTGCACCCAGGACAGGCCGTGCCGGTCGAGCGGCAAACGGCGAAAGAAGGGGGAGAGGATCCCGAGCGGGTGACAGCCCGAGCACACGTCGTGGCGGAAGCCGGGGAGCGTCGACTCGGCCGTGCGCGTGCCGCCGCCGATCTCGGCGGCTCCTTCGAGGACGAGGACCGAGGCGCCCCGCTCCGCGAGCGCGACGGCGGCCGCCAGCCCGTTGGGGCCCGACCCGACCACCACGGCGTCGAGCGCGGGGCTCACGCCGGCTCGGGGTCGGGGCTGGAGGCGTGCATCGTTCGAGTCGTCCGTCCGCGCGCTGAGGCACGGGGAGCATACGCCGGCGGGCGAACCGTGCTACACGCCGCCGCATGACGAAACCGAGCGTGCTCGCGATCACGGCGACGGCTTGCCTCCTCGCGCCGGCCTGCGGCAAGACCGAGTCGAACGCGTCGGCGTCGGCGCAGCCCGAGGCCTCACCGCTCGCGGCGAGCGCCTCCGCGGTCGACCCGGCGCCGTCGGCGTCGACGATCCCGGCGCCGCCCGACGTCGGCGCTCCCCCGGCCGACGCCGTGAAGACGGCCTCCGGCCTGGCGTCGAAGGTGCTGTCGCCGGGCACGGGCAAGGACCACCCCGGCCCGAGGGACCGCGTGAAGGTGCACTACACGGGCTGGACGAAGGGCGGCCAGATGTTCGACAGCTCGGTCACGCGCGGCGAGCCGATCACGTTCCCGTTGAACGGCGTCATCCCGGGGTGGACCGAGGGTCTACAGCTCATGGTGGTCGGGGAGAAGCGCCGGCTCTGGATCCCCGCGGCCCTCGCGTACGGTGAGCGCCCGCGCGCGGGAGCGCCCGCGGGCGATCTGGTCTTCGACGTGGAGCTGCTCGACATCGTCGCCGCCCCCAAGGCCCCGCCGGTACCGGAGGACGTGAAGGCGCCCCCGGCGAGCGCGAAGAAGACGGCGTCCGGCCTGGCGTATCGGGTGCTGACGCGCGGCGGCGGTACGGACCACCCGGCCGCGACGAGCAACGTCGTCGTCAACTATTCGGGCTGGACGCCCGACGGCAAGATGTTCGACAGCTCGATCGTCCGCGGGCAGCCCGCTCGCTTCCGGCTCGACGGGGTGATTAAGGGGTGGACCGAGGGCCTGCAGCTGATGAGCAAGGGCGAGAAGGCGAGATTCTGGATCCCCGGCAACCTCGCCTACGGCGACAAGCCCACTCGACCGGGTGCGCCCGCCGGCATGCTCGTGTTCGACATCGAGCTCATCGACTTCCAGTGAGCCGAGCGGCCGCCGACCCGGCCGGCCGCGGCGCGCTCACTTGTCCGTCTTGATCTGGGCGGCTACGGCCTCCGCGGCGCGCCGGGCGACCTCGGGATCGCCGAGGTAGTAGTGCCGCTGCGGGGTGAGATCGTCGTTGAGCTCGTAGACGAGCGGGATGCCGGTCGGGATGTTCAGCTCGACGATCTCCCGGTCGTCGATCCCGTCGAGGTGCTTGACGAGCGCCCGCAGGCTGTTGCCGTGGGCGGCGATGAGGACCCGCTCGCCGCGCCGGATCGCCGGCGCGATGTCGCTCTCCCAGAACGGCAAGAAGCGCGCGACCGTGTCCTTCAGGCATTCCGTCTTCGGTAGCTCGTTCTTCGCGAGGCGCGCGTACCGCGGGTCGCGGCCCGGCCAGCGCTCGTCGCGCTCGTCGAGCGCCGGAGGCGGCACGTCGTAGCTGCGCCGCCAGATCTTGACCTGGGCCTCACCGTGCTGCGCGGTGGTCTCCGCCTTGTTCAGACCCTGCAGCGCGCCGTACATGCGCTCGTTGAGCCGCCAGCTTCGCACGACGGGGATCCACATCTGGTCGTTGTCCTCGAGCACGATCCAGAGCGTCTTGATGGCGCGCTTGAGGACCGACGTGTACGCCACGTCGAACGTGTAGCCCCCCTCTCGCAGCAAGCGGGCGGCGTGGTGCGCCTCGGCGACGCCGTCGTCACTGAGTGGGACGTCGATCCAGCCGGTGAAACGGTTCTCCTTGTTCCATTGGCTCTGGCCGTGGCGAAGCAGCGTCAGTTTTTTCATGGTGGACGCTTTGTAACCCATGGATGCCGCCCGGCGCACGCGCTCTCCGCGCGAGCCGGCACGCGCCGCGCGCACGGGGCGGCAGAAACGTCGCCTGGCGGGCTCGACTCGCGCCGCGGAGGCGGGCCGGCCTTCGGGCCTCCGGTCACGCTCTCAGCGAAGGGCGTGCGCCGTCGCCGGCGCGGCTCCATCCGCGCCCGAAGCGGCCGGATCGGGGTCGAGGCCGATCTCGCGCCGCAGTTGCGGGCTCAACTCGCTCGCGGGCGCCGGATCCAGGCCGATCTCGCGTCGAAGCGCGGGATCGAGCTCGGCCACCTTCGCCGGCTCGGCATCGAGGCCGATCTCGCGCCGCAGGTCGGGACTGAGCTCGGCGAGCTTCGCGTCCGCTCCGGCCACCGGCGCCCCGATCGCGGGTCCGCCCACCGCGTGCCCGTTCTGCGCCGTGGCACCGGCCTGCGCGCCCCCGCATGCCGCCAGCGCGAACGCGACGCAGATCACCCAGCCCGTGCTGTACGTCGAGTGCATGGCTCTTTAGAGGGCCGCGTGACGGGCAGGGTTACATGTTTGTGCGGGTGACGTCTTTCGCGCGCCGCCGGGGGGGAGCGCCCCGGGGGGCCGCGGGTAGGCGCCCGTGGCACGACGCGGCCCGGCAAGCCCGGCGGGCCTGGGAACAAGCTCGGCGGTCTGCTTGTCATGGCTGCGAACTCGGGAGCGAGCGCGCGAGCGGCCAGGCCGCCCGCCGCGAGCAGGCGGTGAATCGCCATGGTGGTCGACGGTGGTATGGTGGATAGAGCGCACGCGGAGGCGTTGCTCTTCGATCTCGCCGCGGATCTGCGGCTCGTGCCCGTCGAGGAGACGACGCGCGCGCTGCACATCCGGGCGCTCCAGCTGAAGGCGAACGTCGTGCTCTGGTCGGCCGACTCGCCCGACGAGGGCGCGCGCCGGGCCGTCTGCGCGGAGATCGCGGCGCTGCACGAGCAGGCGCGCGACTGCCGCCGGCGGATGCGATCGGGGCGGCAGCTCGCGGTCGCGGCTTCGGCGGACGGCGCGCGGCGGCAGGGCTGCGGTGGGCCGTGACGCGATGACGACGGCGCACGACGGCGCGATGGGCCGGTCGCGCGTCGATGGGCAGCAGCGCCGCTGAGAGGGCGGCACGTCGGGTGCGAGCGGATCGCTCGCATGAACGCGCACACGAACGCGAGCCCCGTCCGCGTCGTCATGGTCCTGCTCGCCGCGCTCGCCTCCGCCGGGACTGCGCCGGCGTGCAGGCACCGCAACGGCAACTGGTCTCAAAACGACCCCAATGGGCCCGGAAGCGTGAACGGACGACGGCAAATCACGAGCGGTCCGGGCATCGAGCGGGTCGAGCAGCCCGGCTTCTACGGGGCCAGCTACGGCGCGAGGACCGAGCCGCCCGGTCCGAATCCGAAGCCCTGATGCGGCTCGGCGCCGGCGGGCCGGAGACGGAGACCGGCGCGCGGCGCGGTGATTGCTTCCGCAGCGGACATGCCGCGAGGAGCCAGCCCGAAGCGCGAGCGCGAATACGAGATGCTCAAGGACCGATTCCAGAAGAGCGGCCGGTACGGCGGCCGTGCGGCCGAGGTCGCGTCTCGCATCGTCAACAAGCAGCGCGCGCAATACGGAGAGACGCGGGCCGAGAAGGCGCAAGAGCGCGAAGGTCGCACGCCGGACCGCGCGTTGCCGATCGCGAACTACCGTCACCTCACGGTGCCGCAAATCAAGGCCAAGCTCGGGGGGCTCTCCAAGCGCGACCGCGACAAGATCCGCAAGTACGAGGAGCAGCACAAGCACCGCAAGACGCTCCTCGACGCCATCCAGCGCGCCGCCTGAGGCGACGCTGGCACCGCGCCGCGCCCTGCGCTCGGCCGACATACGGCGACGCGCGGCGGCGAGTCGACGTCAGCGCGCCGCGCTCCTGGCGCGCATCGCCTCGATCACGCGGCCGGTGACCTGCGACACGACGTCGTCGAGCGCGGCGCCCATGGCGCCGACGAAGGCGTCGAACCCGCCGGCGCCCGCCGGTCGGGTCACCTCGACGCTCGACTCGCACAGGACGGTCGTGTCGTCGTGCAGCATCAGGTGGACGGCGACTCGGGCGGCCTCGGGAGAGCGAAGCTCCTCGAAGCCGACCAGCGACAGATCGAGCGTCGGGCCCGTCGCCGACAGCGTCCGCCGGCACCGGCTCTGCTCGAAGAGCGCTCGCTCGATCGCGCGGCGCAGGTAGTTGTCCGGCGTCTCGGTCCACCGTCGGTCCTCGTAGTAGGCCACCTCGTGGGGCGCGCTGCGAAGCGCGATCTCGTCACGCAGGTCGTCGCCGGCGCTCACGCGACCGAGAGACAGCTCGCACTCGCCCGACGGCGGCCCCGCGGCGGCCGCGCGTGGGGAGAGCGCCTCGGGGTCGTAGTAGCGCACGTGCAGAGCCTGGCCGCGCGACAAGAGGGCGCAGCCCGACAGCGCGAGGGCCGATAGGCCGAGCGTCGCGACGGGGCGGGCCGGCGGCGCGCGGGTCACGGCGCTCCCTCCGGCCGTCCCTTGAGCAGCATGTCCGGGTTTCGCTCCAGCGCGTCAGCCAGCCGGCGAATGGCCGCGAGCGTCGTGTGGGCCTCGCGCAGCGTGTCGTCGAGCTCCCGGCCGACCGCGCTCGATCCGCGCGCGGCGTCGCTCAGCGCGTCGGTCGCCCGTCGAGCGCTCGTCAGCAGTCCGCGCGAGCTGCCGGCCTGCTCGAGCAGCTCGTCGAGCCGGGTGAGCGCCGAATCGAGCTGGCCGACCGCGTGCGCCGCCGTCTCGGGGGTGCCGCCCGCTGCCAGCCTCCGCGCCACGACCTGGACGCTCGCGAGCAGCTCGTCGGCACGGCGCAGCGTGCGCGCGGCGTGCGGACCGAGATCGGCCGCGGCGAGTCCCGAGACCAGCGCGCGCCCGTCGTCCACCAGCCCTTGCGCGGCGACCGCCAGGTCGGGCAGCCGGTCCGTCGAGGTCACCACGGAGTCCTCGATCTGCTTGAGGGTGGAGGTCGTCGACGCGATCGTGCGCTCGGGCGTGGGGAAGGGGAGAGCGGCGACCGGATGCGAGGCGGGGTCGAAGAAGTCGAGCGAGACGATCTCCTGTCCCGTCAGGCCTACGACGCTCAGCTGGGCGCGCAGGCCGGGAGGCTGCTTCAGGCGCGCGGGCCCGGGCCCCGGGGTCGCCAGCCCTTGACGACGCAGGTCGCTCGAGCGGAGCGAGCAGCCGACCTGGATGCGGCGGCCGTCGGGCGCCACGCCGATGCGCGTGACCTGACCGACGGTGACGCCGCGGAAGCGTACGAGCGACCCGACGTCGAGTCCCTGCACCGACTCGTCGAAGTACACCTGGTAGTCGACGGTGCTCCGGCCCCACAGTCCCGAGCCGAAGTAGGTCACCGCGACGAGCGCCAGGGCGACGCCGAGCACGACGAACGCGCCGAGCTTCCAGTAGTTCGCCCGGTTCATGACGATCCGCGCTCCGGCTCCGGCCGCCCCAGAAACGCGCGGACGCGCGCGTCCGAGCTGGCCTCGCGCAGCACGCGCGGGTCGCCGACGGCGATGACGCTCCGCGTGGACCGGTCGATCATCAGGCAGCGGGTCGCGATCCGGTAGATGCTCCGGAGCTCGTGGGTGACGAGCACCACCGTCAGGCCGAGCGTCCGGTTGAGCGCGAGCAGCAGCTCGTCGAGCTCCAGGGCGGTCACCGGGTCGAGCCCCGCGGTCGGCTCGTCCAGGAACACGAGGGGCGGCTCGAGCGCCATCGCGCGCGCGATCGCCGCGCGCGTCGTCATGCCGCCCGACAGCTCCGAAGGCATCTTCGTCGCCGAGGCCGCGAGCCCCACGACGCGCAGCTTGGCGCGGACCAGCACGTCGACGAGGTCGTGGCCGAGCGCCGTCCAGCGCTCGAGAGGGAGCGCCACGTTCTCACCGACGGTCATCGAGCCGAGGAGCGCCCCCGACTGAAACGTGACCCCGTACGGCGGCGGTCCGTCGCGCGGGGCGATGGGCGCCACCCCGAGCACCGCGATCGTCCCGGCGATCGGGCGCTCGAGCCCGACCAGGTGGCGAAGCAGCGTGCTCTTGCCCGAGCCGCTGCGCCCGAGGATCGCGAAGATCTCCCCGCGGCGGACGTCGAACGACGCGTCCCGAAGCAGGATCGAGCCGCCGTAGCCGATCGTGAGATCGCGCACGTCGACGATCGCGTCCGCGTCTCGCCTGTCTGCGAGGTCGCCGCCGCTCATCGGTAGTGCCCGTGGAAGAAGGGGGCGAAGAGGGCGTCGAGCAAGATGAGGGTGAACAGGATCGATACGACCGCGGACGTCGTGCGCCGGCCGACGCCCGAGGCGCCACCCGAGGCGGACAGCCCTTGCTGGCACGCGATGAGGCCGATCGCGATCGAGAACGCGATGCTCTTCAGCACTCCCCAGAAGATGTCGGACGCGAACACGATCGTCTTCGTCTCGGCCATGTACTCCGGAGGGGTGATCGCGAGCGTCGTGCCCGCGAGCAGCAGACCTCCGAGCAAGCCGACGCAGTCGCCGAGGAGCGTCAGCAGCGGGACCATCGCGACGAGCGTGACGAGGCGCGGGAACACCAGGTACCGTAGCGGGTCGACGCCCATCGCCCGGAGCGCGTCCACCTCTTCCGAGACGCTCATCGTCCCGAGCTCTGCGGCGAACGCCGCGCCCGTGCGGCCCGTGACCACGACCGCGGTGATGAGCGGGCCGAGCTCGCGCACGACGGAGGCGCCCACCAGGTCGGCCACGTAGAGCGTGGCGCCGAACCGCCGCAGCTGCAGCGCAGCCTCGTAGGCGGTGACGACGCCGATCAAGAAGTCGATGATCGCGACGATGGGCACCGCGTCCGCCCCGGCCTTCTCCATGAGCCCCGGGATGTCTCTCCAGTTCGCGGTGGCCGGATCGCGCGCGATGCCCGCCAGGGCCAGGCAGACGCGGGCGGCGAAGCCGAACCACCGGCCGGTCTCGCGCGCCAGCTCTGCGGCCCCACGGCCGATCCGCCAGAGCAAACCCGACTCGCCGCGCCGGCTGGCCGCGGGCGTGTCGGGCTCCGCGCCCGAATAGATGCGGATCAACTCGGCGACTTCGTGTCGGGGCGAGGTCAGGTCCAGCGTGACGCCGCGGCGTTCGAGCTGCCGCCGGGCGTGCTCCAGGACGGCGACCGCGGCGCCGTCGGCCTGGTCCACCCCGGACAGGTCGACGCGCATGCGGTCGCCGCGGCGCAGCGGCAGGGCCGCACGCCGGAGCTGGTCCCAGAGCGCGGGCAGCTCGGCGAGCGTGTAGCGGCCGCGCAGGGCGAGGTGGACCGGGGGTCGGTCGTCGCCGTCCGAAGCACGGGTCGCAGTCATCCGCCGCGCTGGCGCTGTCTGCAGCAGCCGTACCTCGCTGTGCCTGCGCCTGCGCCGGCGCCGCGGCGCCGCGCCAGCTGGACCCTGCCGGGGAGCTCGAACGAAGCCGCCGCGCGCCTGCGGCTAGCCGGATTTGGCCGCCCGCCCCATGGTTCGCGCGTGGGGGTCAGGCCAATCCAGCTGGTCACGGTTCACCCGGTGCTCGTTCACGTGACCGTGGGGGCCGTGCCGCTGCTGGTCGGCGCCTACGTCCTCGCCTGGAAGCTGAGATCCCCGCGCTGGACGTTCGTCGGCGACGCGACCCTGGTCCTCACGGCGGGCATCTCTCTCTTCACGTTCGCCTTCGGCATGGTCTCGAATTTCGCGCAGCCGTGGCCGGCCGGGCTCGGTACGTGGCGCGCGCTGCACCTGGCGTTCGGCGCGGCGTCGTCCGCGCTGCTCGTCGCGTTCGCCGTCGCGCGCGTCGCCTCGCGGCGCGTGCAGCGCGTGACGTGCGTGACGTGCGTGACGTCAGGTGGGCGATCCGCCGCGTGCGCGCTGGCGACCGCCATGTGCATCGGCTGGACGGGCTGGATCGGCGGCGAGGTCCTCACGT
>Ga0070738_10003277_pt1 | contig 21741 bp, 15 predicted proteins | sample Coa_R2_2_FD_66446 | JGI IMG/M metagenome (GOLD analysis project Ga0070738, IMG submission 66446) | Surface soil microbial communities from Centralia Pennsylvania, which are recovering from an underground coalmine fire - Coalmine... | ecosystem: Environmental > Terrestrial > Soil > Unclassified ... | reverse complement strand
TTGAGACTAAGGGCTATGCCTAACCGCGCGCGCGAACGGGAAGAATTTTATTGAAAACCCAGCCTGTTTTGTGAGAAAAAAGGGCATCAGACGGGAACTTGCAGCAGTAGGCTGAACGAAACTCATAACTAACATGAGAATTCCAATTCAGGACGAGTTTACTTACCTGCCGATATCGCGGCAGAGAAAGTATCAACTGCGTAAGAAACGTGACAAGCGCTGCACCGAGTGCGGGGCGCCGGCCATTCGCGGGGTGCGCTGCCTCAAGCACCTGGTGATGGCGCGCGAACTGCAACGGAAAAAGCGCGGCCTCAAGCGGCGCTACAAGACTCTCAGCTACCGCCTCGAGCGGATGGCCTGAAGAAAGCCCGATCGCTTGCGCCGGATCCTGCGCTAATCGCCTTCTTCCTCACCGTCACTTTCCGCTGCGTCCGAATCGATTCCTGCGAGTCCCTCCAATGACGGGAGAGACGCGCGGCGAGACCAACCATTCTCTTCAGCCTGTTTTTGTCCTTCGAGGCTGTAACGGGCCCAGGGAATTGAATTGAGCCTTTCCGTGGCGATGGGCTCGCCGGTAATTTCGCACACTCCGTACGTGCCTCGTTCGATACGTCGGATGGCCTCCACAATCTCGAGCATCATTCCATGCGTCGCCGTCGACGTAACAATCGAAAGACTGCGGTCGGTTTCCAGCGCCGCCGCATCCGCCAAGTCGTCCAACTTTGGTTGGAAGCTCTCGGCTGCGGAGCCGTCACGTTGGAGGATTTTATCGCGCTCCAGGCAAAGGCGTTCGTAGTGCTGCGCCCAACGGGCTGGAATGGAATTCCGTGTTCTGGTTCCTAAAATATCTGCTGATGTGGCCATGGCGCGGTGGAGAGCACCCGTCGTGCCACTCGCATCTGAGAAATTCCCGAATGCCAGATTTCATTCCAGAACATTGCAACCCATCCACACGGGAAAACGAATGGCGGCTTAGCCAAACAGATTCCACGGGTAAAAAACGCAGTGAAATTCAGGCTGTTGAGCTCACTTTTCGCAAGAGAACTTGCATCCTTTCGCCGGCTGCCGGACTCGATTCTATCCAGCCCACCGTGGTCCGGCCTGGCATTTCAACTGAATCGCCCGAGAGTCGTTCGCGTTGAGAAGTGGCGATTTGCTCGCAGTGGTCGAATCGCTCTTTTGTCTTTCCTTCGGCAGAAACTTTGCTTTTGTGAGCACCAGTGAACCGTTCAACCCCTACCGGTATGGAAAAGCGTTTGATGGATGGTCATACGGCCGTGCCTGGTGCGCGACGTGTGGTGCGCGGCTTACTTCAGACGCTTCTCGCGGGTACACTGACCTGCATTGGCCTGGCCGGCCCCATTGATTTTCCCGAACCAAATGCTCTCCCGATCCGGAAAGCCTTGCCCGACCCGCTGGAGTTGCTCAGTGGGCAAAAAGTAACCACCGCCGAACAGTGGAATCGGGAGCGCAAACCGGAACTCAAAGCGCTTTTCCAGCATTATATGTATGGATCGATCGCGGCCGCTCCGGGCGACCTCCATGCGCGCGTGCAAGGCCGCTTTGGAGACTTCCTTGGCGGAAAGGCCACTCTCACCCTGGTGACGCTTGAACCCGGCCGCGCTCCGGGCGTTCACATCGATCTCATGATCGTGACGCCCAACCAGAGGCCGGGTCGCTGCCCAGTATTCCTGGCGATGAATTTTTGCGGCAACCATACCCTGACCGATGACCCTCGAGTGCCGTTGACTCGGACCTGGGTTCCGGGATCCTGCAAAGCCTGCGCTGATAACCATGCAACCGAAGCTTCACGCGGCGCACAAAGCGCAGATTGGCCGCTGGAGGCAATCGTTGGTCGCGGTTACGGGGTGGCGGCGTTTTACAGCGGCGACATCGACCCGGACCGCGCCGACGTGAGCGAAGGCCTTTATGCCGCCCTTGCCGGCCCCGACAAGTCGCGGATCGAGGCGGCGAATCGTGGAACCCTGGCCGCCTGGGCGTGGGGGTTTCAACGTTGTGTCGATTACCTTGTGCAGGATCCCGATGTGGATCCAACCAGGATTGCCGCCGTTGGACATTCGCGCAATGGCAAGGCGGCGTTGCTGGCGGCGGCTTTTGACGAACGCATCAGCATCGCTTTTCCTCACCAGGCAGGCTGCGGCGGGTCGGCCCCGAGCCGCGGAACTGTGGGTGAATCGGTCAAAGCGATCAACGATAGGTTTCCCCACTGGTTCAACTCGAACTTCAAAGCGTTTAATGAGGCAACCGATCGTTTGCCCTTCGACCAAAACTGCCTGGTGGCGTTATGCGCGCCCCGGGCCGTGCTTTTTTCCGCAGCGCAGGAAGACCAATGGGCGAACCCGGCAGGCCAGTTCGAGGTCCTTGAAGCCGCGGATCGAGTTTACACACTGCTAGGCTGCCAGGGATTGCAGACCACCCAGATGCCCCCGCTACGACAATTGGCCGGCAAACGACTCGGCTATTACATCAGAGAAGGAAAGCATTCGATGACAGCCGACGATTGGCGCGTGTTCATGGACTTCGCGGAGGGGCAATGGAAGGATCCACGCTGAAACGGAGCCGGCGCACGATCGCACTTTCCATTTGTAACCTCGGCTCTTTTCGTTTATTCGCATTTCGCTTTTGATTTCGAAATGAAGACCAAGTTGAAAACCGTCCCCGGTTCCATTGTCGCCGCGCGAGGATTCAAAGCCTCGGGCGTTTTCTGCGATATTAAGACCCTCGGGACGGGTGCGGGTTCAAATAAAGGCGCGAAGCGGGACTTGGCGTTAATTTTTTCTGAGCGCCCGGCGGCGGTGGCCGGAATGTTCACAACAAACCAGGTATGCGCGGCTCCCGTGAAGTTGTGCATCGAGCGAACCCGGAAACGGCAGGCGCAGGCGATCGTGGCGAATTCGGGCAACGCCAATGCATGCACGGGCCGGCAGGGAATGGAAGATGCCAGGGAAATGGCGTCCTTTGCCGAGCAATGTTTGAAAATTCCGTCCGGGTTGGCCCTGGTCGGTTCCACGGGCCGGATTGGGTTGAACCTGCCGATGGACCACGTGCGGGCGGGAATCGTGGAGGCTGCGGTGCAATTGGGATCCAGCCCCGGGCACGCCGCAAATGCCGCCGAGGCCATCATGACCAGCGACACCCGGGCAAAAGCAATCGCGGTTGAATTCAGGCTGGGCGGCAAAACGGCGCGACTGGGCGGAATTTGCAAAGGGGCGGGGATGATCCAGCCCATCATGACAAGTAACGGTGCAAGGACGTCATTTGGGGCGCTCCACGCAACGATGCTTTGCTTTCTTACCACCGACGCCGCGGTGACATCGCTCGTCCTTCAGAAGGCATTGGGCCAGGCGGTGAGTAGCAGTTTTAACCGAATCACGGTGGACGGCGACATGAGCACCAACGACACGGTGCTGATCCTGGCGAACGGCGCCGCCCAAAATGCACCTGTGAAATCTCCCACCACGCGCGACGCGCTCGCGTTTCAAGCGGCGCTCGACCATGTGTGCCTTGAGTTGGCAAAAATGATCGTCAGGGACGGTGAAGGCGTTTCGCATGTGGTTACGGTGCGGGTCACCGGCGCGCGATCGGTTGTCGAGGCCGACGCGGCCGCTCGCGCCGTCGCCAATAGCGCTCTTGTTAAGACCAGTTGGCACGGGGGCGACCCCAATTGGGGGCGCATTATGGACGCATTGGGTTACAGCCGGGCGCGCGTGGTTGAAAGCAAAGTCGATTTGGGTTATAGCCGGCCGGGCGCTCGCGAAATCCTTTGGAGCTTAAGGCGCGGCCAACCCACACGCGCGACTTTCAAGGAGCTTTGCGCGGCAGTTGCTCCCAACGAGTTCGACCTGCACATCAACCTGAACCTTGGGTCCGGTCAGGCGCTGATATACGCGGCGGACCTGACGGAGGAGTATGTTGCCTTCAACAAAGGCGACGTGAGCGACCCGGCTTCGCTGGGAGGTTGAATTGGCCTTTGTGGTTTACTGCGGTCAGCCGCGTCCCGGGGCGATGCTTCCATCTTTGACCGACCATCGTTGAACGGCGCGCCCGAGTTCTTCGGGCCAATTCTCTTCGGTGGCGGTCATGAAAACCTGGCCTCGCGCAAGGTGGGCGCGTTCTAAGAGTGGCACCAAGCCGGTGCGGCGCTTCAAATCCAGTTCGCCCATGATGTCGTCGATCAGCAAAACGGGCGGTGCTCCGTTCAGGCCAGTCAAATACTCGGCCTGGGCCATTTTTAGAGCGATTGCCAAAGTGCGCTTCTGGCCCTCGCTGCCGAACTCGCCCGCGGGGCGTTCGTCGAGCAACATCTCGATTTCATCCCGGTGCGGGCCGACTTGCGTTGCGCGGTAAGTCCGCTCCCTGCTTTGCGATTGTGCGAGTTCCACGGCGAAATCGCCTCGCACGCTCGGCACATACGAAAGCCGCAATTCCTCGGCATCCCGGCTCACTCTTTTGTACGCGAGCCGGGCTAACGGTGAGAACTTCGGGACCAGTTCGGCCCGCAACTGAATGATTTGCCGGCCGGCATTCACCAGTTCATGGGAAAAACTGTCCAATGCCGCCGCATCAACTATGGGGCGTTTCAGCAGCGCATTACGCGAGCGCAACGCCTTTGCGTAGCGCTGCAGCACCGGCAGGTAATTTGGGTGAGTTTGCGAAAGCAACAGGTCCAGGAATCTGCGGCGCGCCTTGGCCGGTCCCTTCACCAGCAACATGTCTTCCGAGCAGAACACCACTGTCCGGAGCACGCCCAGGTAATCAGTCAGCTTTCGGACGGCGGCGTTATCGAGAGTCAGGCTTCGTTCGCGGAGCGACCAATACATTTTGGTTTCATGTTCGCCTTGCGCGACAATTTTCGTTCCGACGAAATAGCCTTTCTGGCCGTGGCGAACCATCTGGGCGCTGCCGACCCCGCGGAAGGAACGCAGGGTTGCAACCAGGTATATGGCTTCGAGAATGTTTGTCTTGCCTTGGGCGTTATCCCCGAGCAGGAGGTGAAATCCAGGCCCAAACTGCGCATCCAACCTCGCATAATTGCGGAAGTCGCGGAGACGAAGTTGCGCCAAGTGCATGCTTTCCCTTGCCATAAAAAGCGAGGGAAAGACATGAAAATTCCTGGGGCTGTGAGCGCCGGGCCCTTTCCATGACATCAACTGCTAAAAACGCGAGAGTCGAGGCCCAACTCGTGCCGCGACTCTGCAAACCACCACGCAATGACGCCTTCTACCTTAGTACGCCGGCGGGGTGTTTTCAGGCACAGTGCGGTAAAAGCGGGTTTGGTTGTTGTTCGCGTCCGAATCGATGAAATCAATTGAACCATTAACCACCTGGTTTGTGCAAAGAGTGGTCCAATTCGCCAGGTCCGTTGAGTATTCGATGTGGAACCATGCCCCGTCGGGCCCGGGTTCTGTCAGGTGGAAACTGTGGTCGAGCAACAAGCCGCTGCCGGGCAGAGGTAAGTTGCTGTCGACGATAAGAGCAGACGCCTTTTGCGGGAAACCGAGGACGTAATTCGTGGCGCTTAAGAGCTTGATGGTAACGGTGCTGCTGATGTCGGGCGGACCATCATCCAGAGGGACGACAGTTACATCGGCGTGGCGCTGGCCGGCCGGGATAACGACCGAGCCTGAGAGCGGCACATAATCGACGCCATTGGTGGCTGTGCCTCCAACCTCGTAAGAAACGGTGAGGTCCTGGTTGGTATCCCCAAAGCGGTGGACGGTGAACGTGGCATTCTTGGGACCGCAGTTGGTAAACAGCCGCCAGATGGCCGTTGGACCGTTCCACTGGGTCCATGTGGGAGGCCCGCCGGCAAGGCCAAGCCAGGGCCAGCAATTGGTGCCCTCGATGGCCACCGGATCGGTTGCGAGGACGTTTACGAGAGGCGGCCGGTTCGTGGGCGGCGGCACAGAAGGAAGAATGGTGATATTCACGGGCCCGGACGTTGCCGCGGCACCGCCGTTGTCGGTCGCGACAGCCGTCAGCGCGAATGAGCCCGCCGGGGCATTGCTCCAGGTAAGAATGAAAAAGTTGGTCGGGCAATTATTGGTAATCGGCCAATGAATGCCGGGCAAAGGCTGAAGGCACAACCCATTGCCGGCGCCCAGATCGTTTGTGCCCGCAAAGAATTCGACCGACGTCACCGTTCCGTCGCGATCGTATGCGAAAGCGTAGAGCGGGATATTCACCGGGCCGCGAAACACAGCGCCATTGGGCGGGCTCGCAATCCGAACAATCGGCGGAAGATTGGTGGGCGGACCTTTCAGCACAAGGACCATTACCGGGTCGGAAGTACTGGATGCGCCGCCATTGTCCGTGGCGACCGCAGTTAAGGTATAACTGCCCGGAGGCACATTTGACCATACAAGGCAGAAGGGATTCGCGGGGCCCGCCCCGGCAGGATTGTTGGTCTTGATTCCCAGGCTCACGTTGCCGGCGAAAAACTCGACGGTTGCAACATAGCCGTCCGGATCGGATGCGCTTGCGCAAATGTCCACATCCGCAGGCGTGTAAAACGTTTGGCCGTTCATCGGCTGAAGGATCTTCACTACAGGCGGCTTGTTTGTGGGCGGGGGGCCCATTTGAACCGTAACTTTTACGGCCTGGGAGGTCGCGGACGCCCCTCCGTTATCGGTCGCCTTTGCGGTGAGCAAGTAATCGCCTGGCGCCGGATTGCTCCAGGTCAGAAAAAACGCGCGGCTGCCAGCGCCCGCTCCCGGTGGGAACGGCGGATCCACGATGACGCCGTTCGAGACCACACCAAGACTTTGGGTCCCGGCGAAAAATTCCATTGTGGCAACGTAGCCATCCGGATCCGAACCGAAAGCAACGAGGTTAATATTCCCCGGCGAAGTAAACACTTGTCCGTTCGTGGGGGAGTAGAAGTTGACGTATGGAGGCAAATTCGTGACTCCATCCGGGGTGATATAAACGGCGGCCGAAGCGGGATAGCCAATCTGGTAGTTCTGCGCGATCCCCAGGGGCGACGGCGAGAGTTTTAGCACGACCGGTGCGATATTCGTTTGACCGTGATCAATGGGAGTAACCGTAACCGTGTTCGTGCGGACGCCGGCGGGAATCACTATCCAGCTGCCTATAGTCGTATAATCCACGCCATTGGTGGCAGTCCCCCCCAATAAACAAAAAATATTGAGCATTTGATTGGTGGGACCGTCACGATAGACCGTGAAGGTTCCGGTGTTTCCGGACCAGGTTGCAAGGGGGTCCGTCGCTTGCACAGTGACAACGGGTAACACAACGGTCTGCGCACGGGCGTTAGGAATGCAGACGGCTAGAACCGAGCACAACAGGGGGAGCAACTTGAAACTTCTCATAGAAAAAAGGCCTTTAGGTACGACATTCAGCGCTTCGTTCGATAAGCATAAACCATGCGCAGTGCCACGAGCACAGTCAAGGGCCTTGAAACTGCCCGCCTAGCCGCATCCCTGTTCGCTCTCTGGCAGAAGCGCAGAAGCTGTAAACGAAGTAAGCCGCTGAATACCAGCATGTAATGCTTTTGAAATACAACCCGATAAGCGATTTCAACGGCTCGGCCTTTTAGTAGTAAGACCGGTTCCCGTCGCCAAGGGTAGGGAATCAAGGCGGGGAATTTTTGATAAACCTGGGTGTATAGACCCAACTACGAAACCGTCGCAGCGGTGCCTCAAACTCTAGCAAGAAGGCCAGCCGGCTTTCGCCAAGGCTGGCCCGTTGCACACTCGGGGGTTTTCGGAGCAATTACTTCGCGGCCGCTGTCGCGGGAGGATTGCGCTGTCCCACCATCCAATCGAAGATGATTTTGATATCATCGCCGGTCTTGATTCCAAGGCCCAGGGGATTGGGAGGCTCGACTTTGAAATCCGTCATTTTCAAGGAGGTTTTCCCTGACACTTTCAGTTTTTTGTCACCGAGCGGGAGGATACTGACAGGCATCGTGACGTCGTTGGTCACCCCTGCGACCGCGATTTGCCCTTTGGCCTCAAACACATACGGGTCGTCCTTGCTTTTAGCCGGTTCCTTTAAAGTCAGCTCGGTCAGGTGAAAAGCGATTTTGGGATTTTGTTGCGCTTTGAGATGCTCATACATCACCTCGTCCATCCGGTCGCTGTACGGTTTGCCATCCTTTTCAATGCTCTTGAGAGAGCGGACCATGATGAAAGGTTCGGCATGGGCGTCGATTTTACCTGCAGTGGCTGCCTGGCCAGGTTCGGACGGGAAACCGGGGCCGACCTCGAGATAGCCGCCGATGAGTGTGCCTTCGACCTGCCAATCGTGGATAGTCGAAGTCCCCTCGATCCGCATTTTACTGCCGGATCGAGCGTAGTATTTGGTCATCTGGTCAGCCGCCTGGACCGAAAGCGCGGCGAGCAGCAAGAGGCTCACTTTTGTGGCGATAATCGTGCGTGTGTTCATTTTACGGTGTTGGCCTATCAGAGTTACTGTTGTTTAGACGATGGAAATTCTAATCCAATTCATACCATTCAGGCTTCAAAACGATGCGCTGGCCGGTAATAATGGCTTCATTGGCTTTGACCGCGGTGACGGCGGACTGAAACCCTTCGACAAAGCCCGCGGCGGCGCGTCGTTGCACCTTTGCAACCTCAGCCGCGATTCCTTCAGCGTCGTCCGGCCCAAGGCTCGTCGCGGCGTCCTCGGCTTTATCGGTGACGTCGATGCTGTTTTTGAGGAAAACCTGCAGCGCATAGAACAAAGGAGTGCTGGCAAAAGGAGATTCCTGGGTCTGGGTGCCGGCGTTGGCAGCAACCGACTTGCTCGCGTTGGCTTTCAAAACGATGCCGGTCTCTTTGTAGAAGACTTCTTTGCTGGCGTAGACTTCCCATCCGAGCAGGGGCGAGTCGACTTCCTTGAACAGCCACGCTTTGTTCTCGCGCAACATGACGGCTGAATCGGTTCCATAAAACATCGCATACTCGCCATCAAACGAGTTTGCCAATGTGGCGTCGTAGTTCATAACGACCCCGTTCGGGAATTCCAGGACGGTTTGGATCGTGTCCGGGACATCGCGCCCGTCTTTCCACAAGGCCAGGTTGCCGAATCCGCTGACGGCCACCGGTTGGGCATTGATGAACCAAACGGCCTGGTCGATTGGATGAATCCCAAGTTCGCCCACAAGGCCAAGGGAGGTTTCCTTGCTCAAACGCCAGTTCAATTCCTTTTCGCGTTCAGGTTTGGGTGAGGTCGCGCGCCAGCTTTGCTTTTTATGAAATTGCGCGCGCGCACTGAGCCAGGCGCCAATCGCGCCGGACCGGATAAATGGGACCAGGAAATGCCGCTGGGGATCGGCGCGGAATTGCAAGCCGGCCTGGAAAACCTGTTGTTTGGCGGCTTTGGCAGCGAGCGCGATGACACGGGCGTCATCGATCGTATGGGCGATGGGCGCTTCGCAATAGACGTGTTTACCCGCTTTGAGAGCAGCCAGTGTGATTTCCTTGTGCTGATGTGTCGGAGTGGCGATGACAACCGCTTTGATGTCCTTGTTATCGAGGATGGTTTTGTAATCCGCGGTTTGAACGGCCGCGGGAGCCAGGGTAGAAGCTCTGCGAACTGATGCCGGGTACGTGTCGCACACCGCGGCAACCTCCGCCTGCGGAACCACGGCCAACGTGTTCAGGATTTCCCGCCCCCACGTCCCAAGGCCGATTACCGCCACCTTCATTTTGGTTGAATCGGATTTGCTTTCCGCTCCGGCTGCCGTGCCCGGATGCCCCAGCAGTTCAACACCGCCCAACACCGTCATCAAGGTAGCCAGGGAACTATTCTTCAGGAAATCGCGGCGGTTAAAATCCAGCCCGTTGCTCTCGTGTTCTTTCATATTTTGGTTTGTGTGACGCCTCAACTGAGCGGATCGTGATGGTGCTCACAAATCCGCGCTCGATCAAGCCTGCCTTCTTGAGTCAGCCCAGGCGGCCTGGCCGGGCCGGCTCCTTTGGGCGTTATCTATTCAGCCGCCTTCTGCGGCTTGGCATTCCATGTTTCAAGGCCGGCAGCCCACTTGATGCCTTCGAGAATGTGTTTCTGATACGCCTCCGCCACTTCGGGCGGGTTTTTGCGATTGGGCGCATTCGGATCCCAAACGTCTTCACGGTGGCCTAACGATGTATAAAAAACACGGCCCTTTCCAAAATCTTTGCACCACGAAACCGGGTAATCCCCCGGCGATTTGTTATTGGGATGCTTATCCAGGCCGAGCAACCCGTGGACCTTTGAACGATCGAACTTCTGGAATTGATAAATCTCGTCGAAAACCTTCCAGGTGGCGGGCAAGTGCGCGCATGCCGGGCAGGAACTATCCTGGTTGATTGGTTCCACTTCAACCTGCGCCTCGTGCTTCTTGAACTCGGCGCCGATCATATCCAGGTACGGTTCAAAATGATGGAACGTGTCCCCGGCCGCGTGCATTCCCACAAACCCGCCGCCGCCCTTGACCCAATTGATAAAAGCGTCCGGGTCAGGCAGGGGCAGGTCGCCGGTGGTATTGGCGAAGATGACAACGTCATAATTCTTCAGGGCATCGGGGCTCATTTTCTCGGCGAGAACCTTTTTAATGGCAGCATTGACCTTTTGCATGTCGGGCTTGCCTTCGGCGTTTTTAAATTCCGGGTCGGAGGGTTCGACGCGCGCGTACTCGACGGTAAACGCACCGCTTTGGGCGCCCAATTGGGGAATGATTTTCTCAGCTGTAGGGATGGAGCTGTGCCTGAAGCCGGTCGTTGTTGTGACTACGAGGACTTTCTTGGCTGCTGCCTCGCAGGGGGTCGTCATTGCGAGCAGGCCGGTAAATATGCCCGCCACCAACAGGCTGCCTGATAGAAGTGCGTTGATAGTTTTCATGAATTGATTGTTTAGCCAAACCACGTCTGGTCTTTCTTGAGACTCACGCACCCGCGATAAAATTCATTTTTAGGCCCGGGGTCAAGAAGGTATTCTCACTGTTTGGCTTGACGCCAACGCTCCCCGGTGCTGTACATTCCGTTACTGATGCCAACTCTGCAGCCCACCGGCGGGGATGGCGTCTGAACGTTCCGCAACGCTTACGACTATGGCTGACATCAAATTTGAATGCCCGCACTGCGCCCAACACATCACGTGCGATCAACTGTGGGGCGGTCACCAACTCGAATGCCCCAGCTGCAAGAACTCTTTGACCGTTCCGGCGCCAGCCACCCCCCCGCCCCCACCTCAGGCGGCACTCGTGCCTAAGCCTCCGGCGGGCGCCCAGCCGCGGCTCGCGATTAACCCCACTCACGCCGCCGCCGCCGCGGCACCGGGAGCACCCCAAAAGGCAATTCCCATCCGCAACCTGACGGCGCCTCCCCCGAAAAAGAAGAGTCCCGTAGCTACAATCGCCACGATTGCGGCAGTGCTCGTGGTTCTCGGGGCGGGCGGCTACTTCGGTTACGGCTACATCAATAAAGCTCAGAACAACCTTAATGCGGCCAGCAAAGAAGCAGCCAAAAACTCCGACGGCGGAGAGGCCGGGCACATCGCAAAACTGAACGGCGCGTTGGCTGCCACAGATCCAAACAAGCTTGCCGCCGATGCCAGGCCCGGCTCCGGACCGCGCGCCAGGCGCACCGGTGTCGGCCAGGAAACCCCCGTTTCGACCAGCACGGCTGATTCCGGCGCTTCTGCCGCCGCCCCCGATACTCAACCGTTGATCCCAGCGGTTTGGACCCTGGACCTGACCAAGGCCAGGATCCCGAGCGGCCGCGCCAACGGCTCGATTTCCGGAACGAATTTTGTTCCCGACGCGGCTCGGATCGATCCGGTCGGTAAAGCGCAAGTCCTGCGTTTGTTGCAAGGGCAGCCCGTTTCGCCCGACCGCGAGGTGTTGATCTACCTGCATTTGAAAAGCGGCGAAACCCTCGGCGGTCAGTCGTTGAGTGTTTCACAGGACATGGCCGGGGCCGGAGTTCCACAAGTCACTAAGCGTTGGAAAAACAACCCGAAGTTCGCCCCTTCGTTCAAATCCTTTACCAGCGGGTATGCAATGAAACTGGAACTGGGCCAGGTGGCCGACGGCGCCGTGCCCGGGAAGATATTCCTCGCCTTGCCGGATGCGGATCAGAGTGTCGTGGCTGGAAATTTCAAGGCGATCATCAACACGAATGTAGCGACTGAAACGACCGTGACGATCCAAAGCGCGCCGGTGATGTCCCCCACTCCCTCGAGCTCGTCCGCCGATGCAGCGTGGCAGGCACGGTACGGGACGCGCCGGGCCCAATAATGCCGGCTGCTGTTTGAGACCCCGTGTTCGATGCCGCCAAAGTCGAGTTTTTTAGACAAGGTCCTGGGTCGCATTAGCCGTCTGGATGCCGAAGGGCTCCAGAACGTGGTTCAGCGGCTGGCTTCTGAACGGGCGTTCCTGGAAACCCTTTTCAACGCCATTGAGGACGGAGTGCTGGTGGTCGATGAAAACGGTCGGATCCTTTACTACAACCAGGCCATTACCCGTTTTCTCGGCCTGCAATCCGATGTCGAAGGACAGCCCGTGACCGATTTCATTCCGGAATTGGATTGGGCTAAACTGGCTCGGTTCGAGGCCGCCGAGGGGCAGCGGGTGGTTCGCCACGAGTTTGAAGTGCACTTTCCGCGTCCGCGTTTCCTGCGGCTTTATGCGGCTCCTTTAGACGGCGATGCGCCCGGCAAAACCGGTGTCGCTCTGATCGTCCATGACGCAACCGAAGCCCGTCAACAGACCTTCGAAGCGATCGAAAGCGAGCGGGTGCAAGCCCTGACGTTGCTCGCGGCGAGTGTGGCCCATGAAATCGGCAATCCACTCAATGCGTTGCACATTCACCTGCAGCTGATGGATCGGGAAATCCGCAAACTCAAGGCCGCGGCGCAGCATCACGAAGGACCGGCCGGATCAACCCGATCCCGCGGCCGCCACATTCAGGCCAGCAGTTCAACCGACACCGCGGACATTGCCAACAAACTCGAACAGTTCCTCGGGGTCGCCAAAGGGGAAATCAATCGGCTGGACTACATCGTCACACAGTTCCTGCAGGCCATCCGTCCAACCCCTCCGCAAATCAAGCTTTCCCCACTCAACGATGTCGTTGTTAAAACGCTCGAACTGCTCCAACCGGAACTCGAAAATCGAGGGCTCCACGTGAAAACCCGCCTTGCCCGACAGTTGCCAATCAGCCCGCTGGACCCGGCCCAAATCCAGCAGGTCCTGGTTAACCTCGTCAAAAATGCCATGCAAGCCATGACAAAAGGCGGGACCCTGACTCTGCTGACCGGCGAAGGATCCGACGGGGTTTGGGTGAGCGTGTCGGATACGGGCGGAGGCATTCCCCAGGAGCAAATCAACCGCATCTTCGAGCCGTTCTTCACGACAAAAGAAAAAGGTTCCGGCCTGGGACTTATGATCGTGCAACGGATTGTTCGGGCTCACGGAGGACGAATTGAACTGGAGAGCCAGGTCGGCCGGGGCACCACCTTTCGGATTTGGCTCCCGCTACATGAACGCAAGCCGAGGCTGCTTGAAGCGCCCGCATTCGACTGAACAGGAGCAAACACATGAAGACCGCATTGTTGGCACTCACGTTCGGCATGGCGGCCGCGGCGGCAGAACCAGCGCAATCGGATGTTCGCACGGCGGCAGACCTCTGGCGGGCCCGGCACCTGATCATCGATCTCCATCAGCACATCGACAGCACAACCCAGCGCCTGGCTCGCGCGGTTAAAGTGATGGACGCCGCCGGTGTCGGCATCGGGGTGAACCTCACGCCTGGAACCGTCACTCCCGGCCCCAACGGGGCGCCGTCGGAATTCGAACAAGCCAAACGCCTGGCCGATACCCTGTTTCCAGGACGCTTTCTCGAATACATGAACCTGGATTATTCCGAGTGGGATAAGCCTGATTTTGCGGAGCGCGCCGCCAGGCAGGTTGACGAAGGATACCGTCTGGGCGCTGCCGGGCTTAAGGAATGGAAACGACTCGGGCTCTATTTGAAAGATGGCCAGGGTAAGTTGCTTAAAATTGATGACCCCAAGCTGGACAAGGTCTGGGAGCGCTGCGGCGAATTAGGACTGCCCGTCTCGATACACGTAGCCGACCCTAAAGCGTTTTGGTTGCCATTTGACAACAAAAACGAGCGCTGGAAGGAGCTTAAAGATCACCGCAGCTGGTGGTTTGGCGACACCAACCAGTTCCCCGCCTGGAAAGATCTCCTGGAAGCTTTGAACCGGGTCATTGCGCGCCACCCTCGCACGACTTTCGTTTGCGTGCATTTTGGCAATAACGCCGAGGAACTCGATTGGGTCGACCAATCGCTGAGCCGCTACCCGAACATGATGATCGATCTCGCGGCGCGCATCCCGGAGATCGGCCGCCATGATCCGGCCCAGGTTCGACGGTTCTTTATCAAGCACCAGGACCGCATTCTTTTTGCGACCGATTTCCAGTCTCTCGACCGGCTGATTCTGGGCTCCAGCGGAAATGAACCACCGCCCAGCGACGCCGATGCCGAGGTTTTTTTCGCAAAAGAATGGCGCTGGCTGGAGACGGCCGATCGCAACTGGACGCATATGACGCCCATCCAGGGCGACTGGACCATCAGCTCGATTCACTTGCCATTGGCCGTTCTGCGCAAAATCTATTTCGATAACGCTAGGAAATTACTCGCCCGCTCTCTTCCCAGCCCTGTGCTCGAGGCGCGCCGTATCAGCCAGGACTTTGAACTGGACGGCTGCCTGGGCAGTCCCCTCTGGCAAACGGCCCACGCGGGTGTCATGGAGCAAACTTCCTCCGATGCCACCGTGCGACCTTCAATGGCCACCGCCGTCCGCGCCTTATGGTCCGACAAATTCCTGTATCTTTCTTACGAATGCCCGTTCACGGAGCTGATCCTGTTTTCCCCCGCGCTCACGGACACAAAAAGGGTCGGCAAAGAGGGCGCCAGTCTTTGGGACCGCGACGTGGTCGAAGCATTTATTGGCAGCAATCCCCAGGACCTCCGGCGTTACGCCGAATTCGAAGTGGCTCCGAGCAACGAGAAGCTCGACCTGATGATTCCCCATTTGCCCGAAAGAGATTTCGCGTGGAACAGCCGCTTCGAATCCAGGGTTAACGTGGACAAGAAAGCGCGCGTTTGGACTTGTGAAATGCGCATCCCATTGGAAGCGTTGAGCCAGGTTCGGCCGCAGGCGGGAACACGATGGCCTCTGAACCTCTACCGGTGTGATCGGGCCAACAAAACGTTTCTCGCACTTCGGCCAACCCTGACCGACACATTCCATACCCCTGAACGCTTCGCGGTCCTGGCCTTTGTGGAATAATCCGCGGCAACGGTGACGGCCGCCGCGCATCGAAGATCCCGCATTACTTTGCTGATGACTCTATAACCTGCAGAAATTTCTTAAGATCCCCCAGATACCGGCTTGGATCGGAGATGGAGTCGTTGTGGTCGCCGGCGAGTTCGCAAAACAGCTTGGGAGAATTGGCGGCGGCAAAATTTCTTTGGCTGTGCTGAAACCGGACAAGACGATCCGCCCGGCTATGCATGATGAGCACGGGCACTTTGATCCGGGGCAGCTTGCTATGAGTGTCGTAGTTTATCCGCGCCAGGAATCGAACCGGCAGCCAGGGAAACAGCTCGGCCCCGATATCAGGAATGCAGGTGAATGTGCTTTGAAGGACCAGCCCGGCGACGGGTAAGCGCGTCGCGAGCTCGGCAGCCACGCCACCTCCCAGGGATTCGCCAAACAACACGATTTTCTTTCCAGCAAACCCCTTTGATTCAAGCCAACGATAGGCAGCCTCTGCGTCGCTGTACGTTCCCTCCTCACTGGGCCGGCCGCGGCTGCGCCCATAACCGCGGTAATCAAACAGAAAGACACTGACACCGGTGGACAGCAAACCACGAACCGCGTCGAGGCGGTGTGAAATGTTCCCCGCATTCCCATGGCAGAAGAGCAAAGCCAACCCGCCCCGTGCTGAGTGAGTATCTCCCGGAAAAAACCACCCGTTCAGTTCCACGCCGTCTTTGGCGCGGAACCAGACATCCTCAAACGGCCGTCCCAGTTCAGCCCCGGTGGCCTCCATGAGACGGCTGGGATGGTAAACCTGACTGTGTTCAAACCAACGCAGCACAACCGGAAGAAGCAAGCCGGTTGCCGATCCTTTGAACAGCGACTTTCCTGTGCCGGGCGCCCCTTCACGGGACGACACTGCCACAAGAAGTGTCTTCGGGCCAGCTTTTAGCCCCTGCGCCATGCAGAGTCCGCATTTGCTTGTTGCCGAACGTCAAGAAGGGGCGACAGGAAATCCTTTCGTTCAAGTCGAGTGCAACTCGGCGAGGGCTTACCCACACGCGATTCCGATTGCAAGTAATCCGAAGCGATTCTAGTATGCCTTATCAGCCCCGCAAACCCTATGCGAAGCCATCCTTGTCGCTCCACCCCGTCGTTGCCGGCTTTTACCCTGATCGAGCTGCTCGTGGTCATTGCGATCATAGCCATCCTGGCTGCCCTGCTGCTCCCCACCCTCAGCAAAGCCCAAACAAAAGCTCAGGGCATCAGCTGCCTCAGCAATCTCAAACAGATGGGCACCGCGTGGATCATGTACGCTCAGGATAACAACGACAAAATCCCTCCCAACAATGGGGACGATCAATCCGGTTTTATTCCTGGAGTAACACCGTTTTATCCGAACACGTGGTGCGCGGGGTGGTTGGAATTCAATGGCACGCCCGATAACACCAATGTGCTCTTTCTGCAGCGAAGCCACATTTACTCGTACCTCACCACGGTCAAGGTGTGGCGCTGTCCCGCCGACCACAGCACTTCGAAGTTCGGCGGTCAAACGCTGCCGCGCGTCCGCAGCATGTCGATGAACAATTGGATGAACGCTTCCGCCCCCTGGAACAGCGCTACGCAATACAAGGTGCTGCACCGCCTCTCGGATTTCATCAATCCCGGACCGTCCAAAACATGGGTGCTAATCGATGAACGCCAGGAAAGCATCAACGACGGGTACTTTGTAGTCACGATGAACCAACGCGGTGCCGGTTGTTACATCGTGGATTTTCCGGCCAGCTACCACAACGGCGCGGGCGGACTGAACTTCGCCGACGGCCACTCAGAAATACACAAGTGGCGGGATCCGCGAACCATACCGCCATTGAAAGATAACTTTAATCTTCAGCTCAACATCCCCTCGCCGAATAACCAGGACGTCGCCTGGCTGCAGGAACGCACAACCGGCCCCAATTAAATGCCCCCCTGCGCCGCAGCGGCAATCGCCGCATCCAAAGACAGCGACTTGCCTTGCTCGTAGAACTCCGAAGCTTGCTCTGCGGAAATCGAGGCGCGCGCCGGTTCGAGATTCTTATCGAGCCGTTGCTGCTCGGCGGGTGAGAGCGGGGACCCGATAGCAGCCCGCAAACCCGCGGCCGCGCCGGCGAGTCGAAGCGCCAGCGAAGGTTCCAGCCGGGCGGCATTCATCACCGCAAAGCATTCCAGGACAAATGCGACCGCGGTGCGATCGCCCAGTTCCATGTTGATGGAAAGGCTATCTCCTAAAAATTCCCGCGTCGCGGGCCAATCACGCTGGTCGATGGCAACCTCCCCGAGGCTGCTCAAGGTGTTCGCGATTGCCCACCTGTCACCAACCTGCCGGTTGAGAACGAGGCTTTCTTCCAAAAGCTTGCGAGCGGCGTCCAGTTCGCCAATGTCGCGCAGCAGGACTCCCAGGTTGTTAAGTGAGTTTGCAATCGCCCACCGGTCGGCGACTCGCCGCCGAATTTCAAGGCTTTGTTCCATGAGCTGGCGCGCCTTGCCGTAATCTCCGGAAAACCGCGCGATGATCCCCAGGTTACTTAATAGACTCGCGATCTGCGCGTGTTCTCCGAGCGCTTCGCGAAGGCTCAAGCTCTGCTCGTAATAGGACTTTGCGCTCGGGTAATTGCCCCGCATAGCCTCCACCGTACCCAGCGCGTGCAAGGCCTGCCCAACCCCCGCCGGACTGCCGATGGCTTCAAAGGCGCTACGCGCCGCCGCGAGCCATTCCGCGGCTTCACTGAACAAGCCTTGCTTGCGCAACAGGTCGCCCATCGAAGCCTGGCAGCGTGCTTTTGACAAATGGTCGGCCACTGATTCGGCCACTTCAAGAGCGCGCTGGTAGCACGAGCCTGACTGCTCCCATTCACCGGTCAACTCACGCACCTTCCCTAGCTTGAGCAGGATTTCCATCTGCTCGCCGCGATCCAGCAGAGGCAGGACCCGCTCGTAATAGGAAATGGCATCGGTATTGGCGTAATTGGCCTGGGCGAGTTCGCCCGCCATACGCAGGTACTGACGCCTCCGGGCCAGGTTCGGACTCCGATCGAAATGAAACGCGAGCAAGTTGATTTGTTGTTCGGGCCGCTGGCCGGCTGAACTTTCGAGACAAAGGCCTATCTTCTCGTGCAGTTTGGACCGCGTCGCGACGGGAAGGCTTTCATAAGTGACTTCCTGCGTGACGACGTGCTTGAAGATATAGGCCAATTCCGGTTCCGGCCGGTCCACAGCGGTGAGGTCCGCCAGGGACAAGGCATTCAAATCTTCAAGAATAGGCTGCCGATCGGCGTCGGGTTGGATCCCCCAAACGAGCGCAGCAGGGAAGAGACGCCCGATCACGCTGGCCACTTTCATAGCGGATTGCTGAGTTTCCGTGAGCCGGTCAATCCGGCTGAGAACCAGGCTGTGCAGACTCGCGGGCAATTCGAGCCTTTCGACCGCATCCGGATCCCGAAAATCAACATCCTGATCCTTTAAAAAATTCAGGAGTTCTTCGAGGTAGAAAGGGTTGCCCGCCGCGCGCGCGATGAGCCGGCCGGCCAGAACCGGGGGCGTTGCTTCGGTAAAGTCGAACAGTCGCGCCAGTTTAAGTTGAATGAGCCTCGCGGCTTCGTTATCGGTGAAGCCTTCGAGAGCGATGACGGTAAAATTTGGCAAAGGTTCAAAGCCCTGGAGCTCGGAATGACCCTTTTCCCGGGGCCGCTGCGTGAAGACGAACACAACGGGCTCCTTTGAAATAGATCGAACCAGTAAATCCAGCAGATCCCGGGAAAGCGCGTCGATCCAATGCGCGTCCTCAATGACAATAAACAACGGGCTGTGTCGGGCGATGTGCCTGAGACACTCCAGGAGCAGCGCTTCGAGGGAAGCTTTGCGCAACCTGGCCTCCAGCGGCGCAGTAATTTCATTGTCGGGAATGGCAAGATTTAGAACCGCGCCCAGCAAAGGCAGGCGGGCCTCGAGGATCGGGTCAATGAGTCCTAGCTGATTCTGAACGGCCCGCACTTGTATCTCCAGAGGAGCGGACGGGTCGACGTTCAAAAGCTCCTGCCAGATACTTTGCCAGGCTAAGTAACCTGTGTGTGTGCCGTGCGACTGGCACTCCCCGATGAGGCACTTGAACCCCAGTCCTTCGGCGATGCGCACGGCTTCAGCTACGAGCCGAGACTTGCCAATGCCTGCTTCAGCCGAGAGACAAAGCGTTTGGGATAGGCCTGCGAGGGCACCTTTAAGTGAATTCTCAATTATGAGCAGTTCTCGCGACCGGCCAATCAGTTCTAGGCTGTACTGCACCTGGGAGATTTTTCCGCCGCGTCGGCGAAGAGGTCCGATCAAAGCCGACACGTCGATCGGCTCCGCTTTCCCTTTGGCTCGCAGAGGGGGTTGTTGCTGCCACTCAAAGGAGTCCGCGACAACTTTTCGCAATCTGCCACTGACCAGAATCTGCCCCGGAGCCGCGGCTTCCATAAGACGAGCCGCGAGGTTTACTTCATCGCCCAGGACACCGTACGTGCGGCGGGTAGCGCCTCCGTACGCGCCGGTCCGCATCGTTCCGCTGCTCACTCCAATGCGCGTTGAATTCACGAAAGCGCACTCCGTCGGCGGCCGGACGATTTCGTGCGCGGTGGTCAGGGCTCTCCAGGCATCGTTCTCGTGCGCGATCGGCGCGCCGAAACTGGCATACAGGTAGCTCCCTTTGTCCCCAACGGCGACATCCACCAGGAACCCCCCATAACGTGCCGTCACCCCCTGAACCCAGCTGACATACCGATTGAGTTTCTCCCCTGCTCGCAGATCGTTGTCGTAATCGATCCCTTCAAATTTCACAAACACCGCCACCGCAGGCCGCAACTCTGTCAGGAATTCCCCTTGCCCCGCGATCAAGCGATCATAAACCGGACGAAGAAGCCAGGGCCGGGCTTTCTCGAACCCGAGTTCCGGGATGGAAGGCCATGGGGACTCGGAGGCGGCAGGCTCACAGGACCCGATCACAACAAACCTCTCCGTGTGATCCGGATGATTCCGCAAATCCAACACCTTTATTTTGTCTCCCAGGTTTTCGAAAACTTCCGGCGCGATCACCGTGACGCCGCGGCGCGCCAGTTGGCCGGCAATCGCCATGCGCGCCAGCGTTTCGCCCGCCAGAACATCGAGCAGCTGAACAGAGGGATCTCCGACCAAAAAACGCCGTGCCTGGCCATAAGCGATGCCGATCTTGACGGCGAGCGCAACCGGTTCGCCCGCGGCCAGCTCAATTTTAGCAAATTGCGCAATGCTGCTTTGCATCGCCAGCGCGCACGTGACCGCGCGCAGGCCGTCGTCCTCGTCAAACCAGCACGTGATTGCATCTCCGGCAAAGCCAATGACGCTCCCGCCGAAGCGGTCGACCTGGTGGATTAGCGCATGGTAAACCGTATTGAGGTGAGCCGTTAATTCCTCCGCGCCACGCCGCGGGCCGAGCGTCCGCGTTAGCGCTTCGGTCAAAGGCGTGAACCCGGAAATGTCAGCGAACAAAGCGGAACCGCGGCAACATTCGGGCAGGGAACCATTTCCCGCAAGGGCATGGCGCCGGTCAACAGGGATGTACGCGGATAGAATCTCCATCAACTTGCGGCCGGCCTTTACACGTTAGCTCCAGTGCAGTTCCGAACCGACCTCGCGCTGGAATTGCTGGTTGCGTTCCAGAACTCTCCCAGCCATTACCTTCGCCATCGCAAAAAGAATCGGGGCCGCGACTTGAGGCATTTGGTTGGTCAGGAGCAAAAACGCCTCCGAACTCACCCGCAACATTCGGGCGTCGGACTCCACGACAACGTCGGCCGTTCGCGGGGTGCTCATGAACATGGCCGTTTCGCCGAAACACTCGCCTTTGCGGATTCGTCCCAGCGTTTTGTCCTCGCCCGTGAGCATCACCCGGGCGCGCAACTCGCCGGAAAGCACGAAAAACAACGCATCGCCAGGGTCGGACCTCCTCAGGATTACGCGGCCAGCGGGCGCTTCGACCAGTTCTCCAAATTCAACGAACTGCTCCAGTTGCGGGTTGCTCAATCCAGCAAAGCCGGGAAAGGATCTCAATTCCGCGGCCAGTTCAGCCGGCGCGGGCTTGAGCGGGGCTTGGCGTGGTTGCGTTGCGGAGGAACTCCAAAACGGCTTCAGCGACTCAATCGATTCGGCCTGCACCCACCGATTCTCGCTGCGCGACAGCACCCAGGTCTGGCGCTGAATTCGCCCCTCGCGAACCCACTCGATCAGGCCGGCCAATTCGAGCGGGCCATAAACCATTTGGTCGGGAGCCCAAACCATGAAATTTTCGTGCGAAATTTCCCGGGTCATGAGGCGAAAGACTAGCACATCGAAGCGCGCGACGCGAAACAAAATGCGGCACCCCGGCCGTTCATAAGACGGCCCCTTCGG
>Ga0070738_10003274_pt1 | contig 21754 bp, 15 predicted proteins | sample Coa_R2_2_FD_66446 | JGI IMG/M metagenome (GOLD analysis project Ga0070738, IMG submission 66446) | Surface soil microbial communities from Centralia Pennsylvania, which are recovering from an underground coalmine fire - Coalmine... | ecosystem: Environmental > Terrestrial > Soil > Unclassified ... | reverse complement strand
AAATCGGGCCGGCAGCTAACGCGCTCGATGGGGTCGTCGGCGTCGGGTCTTCCTTCGTCGAAGTGCGTGGCGATCGTCGAGGCCAAATGTCCACCCGCCGAAAAGCCCCAAATACCGATGCGCTTCGGATCGAGGTTCCACTCCTTGGCTCGGCTGCGGACAAAGCGCATGGCGCGCTGAGCATCTTGCATCGGCGCCGGATGATGATAGCGCGGCCCCAGGCGGTAGCGCAGAACGAAGGCAGCGAAGCCATGATGATTCAGCCATTCGGCGGGATCTTTGCCCTCATGGCCCAGCGCCAATCCGCCATAGCCGCCGCCCGGACAGACGACGACCGCCGCGCCATTCGCTTTGTCCGCGGGCGGCAGATAAATCGTCAAGGATGGTTTATCACGCTCCTCGGACCCAATGGCGCCGGGAGCGCCTTTCGGCCACAGCAATTCCACCGGCGGCGACGCATTCGTCGCACATCCAATGCAAACGAGTGTAATTACAGCAAATAGCTTCATGTCGCTTGCTCCTTTCGGCATGCGGCGGATAATGATCTCATTAATACTGCGCCAAGGGAGTGGTTGTTTTCTCCCCAGGGGAACGGTATCGTGAAGCAAAGTCTCAGGCAAGCGGGGGATTGATGGATATGGCTCTAGGCCTCACCCACCACGGGACCCCGCCGAAGCGCTTTATAAGTGCTGGACTTCCACCCAACACCATCAAGCTGGAGCGCGAGGCGATCGAAGTCTTCGGCAAGAAGCGAAAGGCCGCGACTTATCGACACTGGCGTAACGAAGGATTGACTCCGACTAGGGATGTTCGCTTCGACTTCGAGACTGCTTTCCACGAAGCAGCAGCCAACGCGGGAAACATCCACCTCAACCTCGACGGTTTTGACCTCCGACAAGCATGGCGTCTCGGCCAGGATGTGGATCCATATCTTTGTGGGCCGATATTCGGAGGCATCAGGATTCCTGGGTTAACCAACTGGGAGTTCGTAAGGGTTCTCGCTACTCCTACCCTACGCCAAAAGACGATTTTCTGGCAGAATGGAAACCAGGTATCGTTTTTACGAGTGTTACAAAGAGCTGGAGTGCCACCCCATGCAGTCCCCTAGTACATCATCCCGGCGAGAATCTTGGTTACGATGCCGCCGTTCCCTCGCTTCCCGAGTCGTCCAGGATCCCTTGTTTGCCGTTCCGTTGCAGGCCATCGATTGGGCCGTGGCTCGGGGAATTGCGGATCGAACCCAGGCACGCCTCTCGCTCGATCGCCTGGTGATCTCCGATGCTGAGTCAACAGCCGAAAGCGGCAGTATGTTGGTGTTGATCCCAAAACCGGATTCGGTCGAGCTGCGCTTGTACCGCGGTACTGTCCTCGTCGAGCGAGTTGATATCGACTCCTCGCATTTATGCGAGGTACTTGAGCGCTTGGTCTCGGAATTCAATAAAACGAGCAATTCTTAGCCAATGCGCAAATGTCCACTTATGCTTTTCTGATCTCTAAAAAGATCTTGATTTCTTCTCGCCTTCAAGCGTCTTCGCCCTCGCAGCCAATTCCACCCTTTCACTCGCAGCCTCGATGCGTAACATGAACGCCAAGTCCCGGTTCATGGAGCTTTTGTCATGCGTCTGTACTTTACCGCGCTCTTTATAGGCTGCGTACTCCCCACCATCGCCCCCGCGAGTCCATCCGACACTTACAATATTGGTGTCGCGCGGATCGACATTACCCCGACTTATCCAATTCGCCTGAGTGGTTTCGGTTTTCGGCGGACGGAATCGGACGGCGTGATCCAGCGCATTTGGGCCAAGGCTCTGGCCATCGACGACGGCACGCCCGCAGTGGTTATCACGGTGGACAATCTCGGCATCCCCGCCCGCGTGGTCGAGGAGGTTGCCACACGTCTGCAGAAAAAGACGAAGCTGCCGCGCGAGCGCCTCGCGATCACTGCCACTCACACCCATACCGCCCCCATGCTCGCCGGCGTCGCGCCAACGCTGTTCGGCATGCCCATTCCGAAGGAACATCAGGAACACATCGATCGCTACACAGCGGACCTAACCGACAAGCTGGAGAAAGTCGCGCTCGCGGCGCTGGCCGATCGCAAACCAGCGCGGCTGAGTTGGGGCATCGGAAAAGTCGGGTTTGCGATCAATCGGCGCACGAAGGGCGGACCGGTCGATCACGATTTACCGATCCTGGTGGTCCGCGATCTCAAAGGCAAAGTACAGGCGGTTTACGTCAGTTACGCTTGCCATTGTGTCACCTTGTCGAACAACAAAATCAGCGGCGATTGGGCCGGGTTTGCTCAGGAATTGATCCAGGATGATTTCCCCGGCGCGATTGCTCTCGTTTCGGTCGGCTGCGGGGCGGATTCCAACCCCAATTCCGGCGTCACGGGCGACAAGGTCGAAATCGCTTCCCGCCAGGGGGCCGAGATTGCTCGCGAGGTCAAACACTTGGTAAACGGTTATCTCACGCCGATGACGGGCAAAATCACGACCGCCGTGCTTCGCTTCGAACTGCCGTTGGCCGATCCACCCTCGCGTGAACAGTGGGAGGCCAAGGCCAAACGCACCGATGCCATCGGTAATCATGCGCGCGTCAACCTCGCTCGCCTCGATCGCAAGGAACCACTGCGGACGAAGATCGATTACTCCGTGCAAAGCTGGCGCTTTGGCGATACGCTGGCGATGGTATTCCTGCCGGGCGAAGTCGTCGTCGATTATTCGCTGCGTTTGAAGCGTGAATTGGATGGATTGCGGGTGTGGATCAACGCCTACGCCAATGATGCTCCTTGCTATATCCCGTCCGAGCGAATCCTCAAGGAAGGAGGATACGAGGGCGGCGGCGCGATGGTGTATTACGACTTGCCGGGTCCATTTCGTCCGGGATTGGAGACGAGGATAATCGATGCCGTCCATGCGCAGCTCGATGCCCGGTTTCGCGCGTCGTTTAATTCCGACAACACCAGCGGCACACACCCGCTGTCGCCGTGGCAATCGCAAGCAACCCTGCGCATCAAGCCGGATCTGATGGTGGATCTCGTCGCCGCCGAACCGCTGATCACAAGTCCCGTCGCCATCGATTGGGGAGCGGACGGCCGGCTTTGGGTTGCTGAGATGGTGGATTATCCCGCTGGACGCCAGGGGGATTTCAAACCCGGCGGACGCATCAAGGTGTTGCAAGACCGCGACGGTGACGGACGATACGATCAAGCGACTATATTTCTCGACAATATCCCTTTTCCCACCGGCGTTACCGTCTGGCACAAAGGGGTTCTCGTCTGTGCCGCTCCGGACATTCTCTACGCGGAGGACACCGACGGCGACGGCAAAGCCGACGTGGTGAAGAAGTTGTTTAGCGGCTTCGGCACGGACAATTACCAGGCGCGAGTCAATAGCCTGGAATTCGGTCTGGACGGCTGGATATATGGTTCGTGCGGCTTATTCGGCGGGCGCATCCACAACTTCAAGAATGACAAACCCGTGTCACTGGGCGACCGCGATTTCCGTATCCGTCCGGACACTGGCGAACTGGAACCCGCGACCGGACGAACCCAACAGGGCCGCGTTCGCAACGATTGGGGAGATTGGTTTGGCTGCGATAACAGCACACTTTGCCGTCATTATCCGCTGCCGGATCACTATCTGCGCCGCAATCCGCACATCGCTCCTCCGGCCGAAGTTCTCGTCACCGACTATCCCGATGCCAATCGTCTCTATCCGATTCGGGAACAGGTGCAGCTTTTCAAGCGATCGGGACCGCCGAATCACGTCACCGCCGCTTGTGGGCTTGGCATCTATCGCGATGACCTTCTCGGCAGGCAGTACACCGGCGACGCCTTCGTGTGCGAGCCGGTGAACCTTGTTGTTCATCGCATGAAGCTGTCGCCGCGCGGCAGCACATTCGCCGGCCGGCGCGCGGACGATGAGAAATCGTCCGAGTTTCTCGCTTCGACCGATAACTGGTTCCGTCCCGTACAGGTCCGCACGGGCCCCAATGGCGCTTTGTGGGTGGTGGACATGTATCGGTTCGTCATCGAGCATCCGCGCTGGATTCCACCGGAAGATCTGGCAAAAGTCGATGTCCGCGCCGGCAGCACGATGGGCCGAATCTATCGCGTCTATCCGAAAAACGGATCGCCCCGACCGATACCGCGCTTGGACAGATTGGACACAGCCGGACTTATCGCGGCGCTCGACAGCCCCAACGGTTGGCAGCGCGATCTCGCCGGACAGATGATCCTGTGGAAGCGCGATCTCGAAGCTGTTCCATTGCTCGAGAAACTAGCAACAGGCAGCCCCCGAGCGGAGGCGCGACTGCATGCATTGTGCGTACTGGAGGGATTGAAAAGCCTTCGTCCGGTGCTGATCCGCCAAGCGCTCACCGACACGCATGCCGGAGTCCGCCGTCATGCGGTTCGTCTCGTGGAGAAACGATTGAACACCGATGCTGAGCTGGGGCCGGACCTCCTCTTGTTGGCGAAGGACAGCGATGCCCAGGTCCGGCTGCAACTGGCTTTCACCCTCGGTGAATGGCGCGGTGATCGAGCCGCTGAAGTGCTCGCTTCCTTTTTGCTCAATCACGAGGACGATGTCTATTTGACGGCGGCAGTTCTCAGCAGCATCCGCGCCGATAACTTGTCAGCCATTCTCGGCAGCGTATTCCGAACAGCTCAGGTCAAGATGCCGCCGGAGCGAGTCGTCCACGACTTGATGGGTCTGGCCGCGGCACTGGGAGACAAAGCAACCCTGACGCGACTGCTGCGGGACGTAACGACTCCGCACGAAGGGAAATATGCTCCCTGGCAGATGGCCGCCCTTGGTGGACTGCTGGAAGCGCTCGAACGACGAGGACAATCACTCGAACAAATCGCGGACGAAACCTTGCGTTCTCGGCTCGGCCGTATTTTTGCTCAGGCCCGCGCCATGGTTGCGGATGCGAAGACGGACGATTCGGTGCGCCGGCTTGCCCTCGCCTTGCTCGGCCGTGAGGCGAAGCATCGCGGCGATGACGTGAACCGGGTCGGCGGGCTTTTGGTTCCGCAAAACTCCGCCGAGCTTCAGGCCGCCGCCGTCGCCGCCCTCGGCCGCATCGCCGATGAGGGCGTGCCCGAAGTGCTGTCTGCAGGGTGGAACGCGCACAGTCCCGCCCTCAAGGGGCAAATCCTGGATGTGCTTTTGAGCCGCGATTCCTGGCAGCGCCACCTCCTCGATCTGATTGAGAAAAAAAGCATCCCCGCCGCTCAGGTCGATGCGGCGCGGCGGCAGCGTTTGCTTGCTCATCGCCAGGAATCCATTCGCAGACGTGCCGCGAAAGTGTTCGAGGGAACGATCAGCACCGACCGACGAAAAGTGCTGGATGAGTACAAGGAAGCGGTGAATTTGGCCGGTGACAGACGCCGTGGCAAGGTCGTCTTCGGGAAAAGCTGCTCGATCTGTCACCGGCTGGACAGCATTGGCCACGCGGTTGGCCCGGACCTGCAAACGTTATCGAACAAATCGCCTCACTATCTGTTGACAGAGATTCTCGATCCGAATCGCAACGTCGATACACGCTACCTCGGTTACGTCGCCGTCACGCGCGCCGGTCGAACCTTCACGGGACTAATTGCGAGCGAGAGCGCGACAAGCATCATTCTCCGAGGCCAAGAAGGGAAAGAACAAGTCCTATTGCGCTCCGAATTGGACGAATTGCAAAGTACGGGTAAGTCCCTGATGCCGGAGGGATTGGAAAAAGAATTGTCGAAACAGGATGTCGCGGATTTGATCGCCTACCTAATCGCACAACGGCACTCAGAGGAGAGCAAATAGGAACCGGGAGTGTCCTTGACCGAAGCATCGATTCGCAGGTAGAAAGGGGGATCGAACTGGCACTTCAATAAATAGGAGAGTGGATCTTGCCGCTGACCATTGAAATCGAACAGGAAGATGATGGCCGTTGGCTTGCCGAAGTAGTAGAGCTTCCCGGTGTGCTGAGTTATGGCCAAAGCCGTCAGGAAGCGATTGACCGCGTTCAAGCCCTTTCCTTGCGCGTGCTCGCCGATCGTCTCGAACATGGCGAACCGGTCCCTCAAGTTGGCAGTGTTTTCGCGGTGGTACCATGAGTCAATGGCCCTCGACGCGGGCGCGGAGGGTCTTGGCTGCCCTTTTGCGGATTGGCTGGAGCCTCAAACGACAAACAGGCTCCCACAAGGTTTTGGAGCGGATCGGTTGGCCGGATTACGTTTTCGCCTTCCACGACGATGAAGAAATCGGACCACGGATGTTGGCGCGGATCGCCAAGCATACGGGATTGACTCCAAGGGATTTGTAGTAGCTCTTCTCGGTCCTCTGACTGAATCTCACTATACTACTCCCATCCGACCTGGACCCACGATTGGTAGATCGAGGAGTGTCAACATGAACCGCGGCGTCATTCTCCTGGCATTACTCGCCGGACTGTCCGTTGCATCTCTGGCGCGAGCAGCGGAAAAGCCCGAAGTTCTTGATGTTTGGCAAGGCAAACCGCCGGGCGAAACGAAGCCGATCGGCGAGGAGACCATTCGCGACCAGAAAGGTCCCGGCGGCACCATCAAAATCCTGAGCAACGTAAGCAAACCGACGCTCTCGATTTTTCGTCCTGCCAAGGAGAAGGACACCGGCGCGGCCGTCATCATCTGTCCCGGCGGCGGCTACAACATCCTTGCCTGGAGTCACGAAGGCGAAGAAGTGGCGGCATGGTTGAATTCGATCGGCGTTACAGGGATCGTTTTGAAATATCGCGTACCCCGCCGTCCCGATCAACCCAAAGATAAGCCGCCCGTAGGAGCGTTACAGGATGCCCAGCGCGCCCTGAGCCTGGTTCGGAGCAAAGCCAAGGAATGGAAAATTGACTCCAAACGGATCGGCATTCTCGGTTTTTCCGCGGGGGGCCATCTGGCCGCTTGGGCATCAACCCATTTCGACAAACGCGCTTATGAGCCGATGGATGAAATCGATAAGATCGACTGCCGGCCGGATTTCGCGGTATTGATCTATCCCGGCTACCTGGCCGAGAAGGAAAAGGACGTTCTGAATCCGGACATCCGCGTCCGCAAGGAATGTCCGCCGATGTTCCTCGTACACGCGAACAACGATCCCGTCACGCCGGAGAACAGCGTGCGGATGTATCTGGCACTGAAACGCGCCGGTGTGCCGGCAGAACTACATCTCTACGCGTCGGGCGGACATGGCTTTGGTCTGCGGCCTTCCAATGAGCCTTGCTCGACCTGGCCAAAAAGCTGCGAGACCTGGCTGCGCGCGCAGGGTTTGCTCAAGAACGAGAAAGCCGCCAGCGCGGTCGCCCGATAATAGGGGGGAGCTTGCATTATGTCGAACGTATCATCCGACCCTGATCCGAACGCTCTCGATCATATCGACGATTGGGAAGAATCCCTACAAGCGCGTTATCCTGCCCCAGCGAAAGCGAAAGAAGAATTTCGCAACTATCGAGCAGAAGCGCGGCCCAGCGTCAAGGAGTTCTATCGCCTCAATCATCGCTATCAGACGCTCGATTTCGTGTTGTCCAAGAAACGCGAATATCTGCCGCTGCGCCGCCGCCGCATGGGGATATGGGAGGCGATGGAGTTCCTTAACACGCTCGTCGATGACAGCGATCCCGATACGGAATTGAGCCAGATTGAGCACTTGATGCAGACAGCGGAAGCCATCCGCCGCGATGGCCGGCCGCGCTGGTTCATCTTGACCGGACTGATTCACGATCTCGGCAAGATTCTCTGTCTGTTCGGCGAGCCGCAGTGGGCCGTCGTGGGCGATACTTTCCCCGTCGGTTGTGCCTTCTCGGATCACGTCGTCTTCCCGGAATTCTTCGCCGACAATCCGGACAGTCAAATTCCACAATACCAAACAGCGTGCGGCATCTACGGCGAGGGCGGGGGCCTGGACCGCGTACATCTCTCCTGGGGCCATGATGAATATCTATTCCACGTGGTCAAGGATCATCTGCCCGAAGAAGCGCTGTACATGATCCGTTATCACTCCTTCTACGCCGCCCATCGCGAGGGAGCCTATGACCAGCTGATGAACGACCACGATCGAGAGATGTTCGCCTGGGTGCGTGCTTTCAATCCCTACGATCTGTACTCAAAAGCGGAATCGCGCCCCGATGTCGCCGCGCTGCGGCCGTTCTACGAAGAACTGATCGCCGAGTTCTTTCCTCCAACACTCGCTTGGTGAGAAGGGATATCGGTTCGGTTAGGGGCTGTCCGCGGCTGCCACTTCATCGCGGAGTAACTGTTGCACGCGACTCCGCGCCTTGTATACGCCGGCCACCGACAGCCCGAGCCTTCTTGCCGTTTCCACTCCAGGCAGCCCCTCTAGGGCTGTCAACCGGAAGGCTTCCCAAGTTCGGGGCTGCACGCGTGATTGGACAATTTCCATCGCTTTTCGGAGGAGTTCTTGCTCGTAGTCATCCTCCAACCTGCTCGCAAGGTCGTCTCGGGCGGCTTCGCTCTCGATCTGCCGCAACGCGCTGCCGCTGCCTCCTCCAGCACCGGGCTTCTCCCGTTCGCTCAGCAGGTCGCACCAGGCATAGCGGGCGAGTGTCTTCAAATACGCCCGGAAGCTCTTCGCTGGGTCGTATTGCAATGTCCGAATCCGACGTGCCAATTTGAGCAGTACGTTCTGAGTCAGATCCTGGGCGTCGGCCACTTGAAGGTGCCATGCGCGGCACCATTGATAAATCACAGGGACAAAGCGCTTCAACAACTCCGCCCACGCGCCAGCCTCGTTGGCCTTCAAACGCGCGAAAAATGACTGGCTGAGACGATCTCTAAATGAACTGGTCATGGGCGCTGCCTCGTCAACGAGCCGGCTGATGCGGCTGACGGGACACATGCAAAACCGAAGGCGCACCGACCCAATCCAAGGGCACGTTTGGGTCCGACGAGTTCTTGGTTGGGCAGCACGGACTCCTCAACCGCTGCTTCCTCTAGAATTAAATACGCAAAAGCCTAACGCAATCGACACACATTTTTAATAATCAGACGAATTTGTCCCAGGTTGGAGAATGGAACGGACCTCCGAATACCTTTTCCTTGGACCACGATGGGAGATTCTCGAGGACCGGACGTTGTCATCCACGGTGTCGGGGATCAAACCCAAAGGAGGAGACTGGCGAGACTCTGCCAACTGGAGCACGTGCCAGTTGCCCGGCCCCGCCTCCCATGAGAGACCGGGCTTTTATGCGCTGTCTTCCTGTCCGCGACATTTCGACACGGCTGGCACGCTGAACAAAGGAATGAGCGAATTCCTCGAAATGGCTTGCCGTTACGTGCCGCGTCCGATGTAATCGCTGTAAGAGTTCCGACACACGAAATTCGACCCGGCTACGTGTATTGAGGTTGCGCAATATGCACTTTGCCCCCCGCTTTTCTCTTCCTCGTCTCTGCCTTTTGATCCTCGCCTTGGTCCTGCCCCTCCTGATGCTGCTGCCGAACAGTGCTCCCGTGCAATCTGCCGCGGAGACCAAACAGATCGTGAAGTTCGAGATCAGGCCCGGTGACCACATTTGCATCATCGGCAACACGCTCGCTGACCGGATGCAACACGACGGCTGGTTAGAAACGATGCTTCAGAGCCGTTATCCCAAGCATGAGCTAGTGATCCGCAACCTCGGCTTCTCGGCGGACGAGTTAACCGTGCGGCTTCGCTCGAAGAACTTCGGCAGCCAGGATCAATGGCTGGCCGGTAATCAACCTATTCCGGAACCGCACCGGCTAACCACTCGTAAGGGACTAATTGAAAACCGGCTGGAATGGACGAACACGCGGGCAGATGTCGTTTTTGCTTTCTTCGGCTACAACGAATCGTTCGCCGGCGCGGAAGGACTGGATAAATTCCGGAATGACCTCGAAGGGTTCATCAAACACACGCTGGCACAGAAGTACAACGGCAAAGGCGCTCCGCGTCTGGTCCTATTCTCGCCCATCGCCCACGAGAATCTGCACGACCGCAACCTGCCCGACGGCAGCGCGAACAACAGCCGCCTGGAAATGTACACAAAAGCGATGGCCGAGGTTGCTAAAAAGAACGGCGTAATCTTCGTGGATTTGTTCCATCCTACGCGAGAATACTACGTCAAAAGCGATAAGCCCCTGACGATCAACGGAATCCATCTCAACACGCGCGGCAACGAGGCGGTAGCTCGAATCATCGATTCCGCGCTGTTCCCTGAGCAGGTGAAGCGCGATCCGAAAGAGCTGGAGAAGCTACGACAGGCGGTTCTCAACAAGAATTTCTACTGGTTCAGTCGTTATCGTACGCTGGATGGTTTCAACGTTTACGGCGGCCGAGCCTTCGAGAAATACGCGGATCAACAATCGAACTACGAGGACCAGCAGCGCGAGATGGAAGTTCTCGATGTCATGACCAGCAATCGCGATAAGCGCATCTGGGCCGTGGCGCGGGGCAAGGACTTGAAAGTCGATGACAGCAATACGCCGCCCTTTATCCCGGTGAAGACGAACAAGCCCGGCTCAGGACCAAATGGCGAGCACATCTACCTTGGCGGCGAAGAGGCCATCCAGAAGATGACGCTCGGCAAGGAACTGACGATCAACCTTTTCGCCTCCGAAAGGGAGTTTCCGGAACTAGCTAAGCCGGTGCAGATGCAGTTCGACCCCAAGGGCCGGCTATGGGTGGCCGTGTGGCCAAGCTATCCGCACTGGAAACCTAAGGAGGAAATGAATGACAAGATCCTCATCTTCGAGGACACCGACGGCGACGGCAAGGCCGATAAGATGACCGTTTTTGCCGATCATTTGCACTGTCCGACCGGCTTCGAGTTTTACAACGGCGGTGTGCTCGTCGCTCAAGCTCCGGACCTCATGTATCTGAAGGATACCGATGGAGACGGCAAGGCCGACCTGCGCCTCCGTGTCGTTAGTGGTCTCGATTCGGCCGACTCGCACCACACGTCAAACAGCTTCGCGCTCGATCCGGGCGGCGCGCTGTATTTCCAGGAAGGCACCTTCCACCGTACGCAGGTGGAAACGCCCTACGGACCGCCGCGGCGCTGTGCGGACGCTGGCGTTTTTCGTTATGAGCCACGGACCCAGAAATTCGACGTGTATGTCAGCTATCCCTTCGCCAATCCACACGGCCATGTTTGGGAGCGGTGGGGCGAAGATTTCGTGTATGACGGCACGGGGGCCAATCCCTACCACGGCGCTCTTTTTTCCGGCCATCTGGATTATCCGCGGAAGCACGCAACCCCCCCTCAAGTCTATCAGCAACGCACCCGGCCCTGTCCCGGTGTCGAGATCCTATCGAGCCGGCATTTTCCCCCGGAAAACCAGGACAATCTCCTGGTTGCCAACGTCATCGGCTTCCAGGGAATCTTGCAGTACAAGGTCCAAGAGAAGGGGGGCAGCTTCGGTGCGACGGAGGTCGAGCCGATTGTCTCCTCTAGCGATCCGAATTTCCGGCCGTCGGACCTGAAGATCGGACCCGATGGCGCCATCTGGTTCATCGATTGGCACAACACGATCATCGGCCATTTGCAGCACGCTCTGCGCGACCCAAGCCGCGACCGCGCGCATGGCCGCATCTATCGCATCACGCGCACGGATCGGCCACTGCTCAAGCCCGTCAAGATCGACGGTGAACCGATCGAGAAGCTGCTGGATTTGCTCAAGGAGCCGGAAGATCGCGTTCGCTATCGTGTCCGCATCGAGCTGGGCGGACGCGATAGTGATAAGGTAATCGCGGCGGTGAAGAAGTGGAGTGAATCGCTCGACAAGAATGATCCGAATTATGAACATCACCTGATGGAAGCATTGTGGCAGCATCAGAGTCACAACGTCGTTGATATCGCTTTGCTCAAGCGCATGTTATCGTCGCCGGAGTTTCGCGCCCGCGCGGCGGCGACGCGAGTGTTGTGCTATTGGCGCGACCGCGTGCCAGATGCTTTGGAATTGCTCAAAAAGCTCGCCGCCGATTCGTCGCCGCGCGTGCGTTTGCAAGCCGTCCGCGCCGCCAGCTTCTTCACCGTGCCCGAGGCAGTGGAGGTGCCGATTATCTCGGCGGAGCAACCAGCGGATCTCTATGTTGACTTCGTCCGCGGCGAAACGATGAAGGCGCTCGACCCCATCGTCAGCAAGGCGATCAAAGCCGGCAAGGAAATCAACTTCACCACGACAGCCGGAGCACGCTTCTTCTTGAAAAATGTCAGCACGGACGATCTTCTGCGTATGAAACGGTCTCCGGCGGTGTTCATGGAATTGTTATTTCGCAAGGGAGTGCGCGACGAGTATCGCAAGGAAGCGCTCACCGGTCTGGCCAAAGAGCAGAACAAGAGCGAGTTGCGTGTATTGCTCGATGCCATCCGCACCCAGGACGAGCAGGCCGGAACACTGAACGGAAGGAGCGAGTCGGCTGGCCCGGACGAAAGCGTCGTTTTCGATCTCATTCGACTCCTGACAAACCGTTCCGCTGCCGAGTTGGCCGAGGCGCGAGGTGAGCTGGAGAAGATGGCCACGGACGCCAAGCTGCCGGTGACTCGCCAACTCGGCTTTGTCGCTCTCATCGCCGCCGATGGCGAAATCGAGAAATCATGGGCGCTGGCGACAAAATCCGTGGGCCGCCTGCGTGACCTGATAAACGCCATGCCGCTGATTCGAGATCCGGGTCAAAAAGCCGCGCTCTATCCCAAAGTTGAGCCGCTACTGGGCGGGCTGCCCAAGGAGCTGAACGCTGCCGCGGGCAATGGTAAATCCGTTCTCGGACGCTATGTTCGCATCGAATTGCCGGGTCGCCAGCGGACGTTGACCCTGGCGGAAGTCGAGGTATTCAGCGACGGCCGCAACATCGCTCGGCGCGGCAAGGCGTCGCAGAAGAACACCTCGTACAGCGGTAATGCCGGCAGAGCCATCGATGGCAATACCAACGGCAACTATTTCGCCGGCGGTCAAACACATACCCAGGAGAATACGTCCAATCCGTGGTGGCAGGTCGATCTGGGCGGCGAGTTTCCGATCGACTCGATTGCGGTCTGGAACCGCACCGATGACGGACTTGGCAGACGGCTGAATGGTTTTACGTTGAAGGTACTCAACAAGGATCGCAAGGTCATTTTCGAGAAGCAGAACCTGCCGGCGCCAAAGGAGAAGGTCGCCCTCGATGTGGGCGGCGAAGCTCCGGAACAAGCAATTCGCCGTGTCGCGATGATTGCCTTGACCTCGGTTCGCGGCAAGGAAACCGAAGCCTTCAAGGCCATCGCCAAGCATATTCGCAGCGAGACCGACCGTAACGCCGCCATCCAGGCGCTTCAGCGCATCCCGTCGGCATATCGCCCGAAGGACGAGGCCAAGCCGCTTTTGGACGCGCTGCTGCCGTACATCCGCAGCATCCCCGTTGCCGAGCGCACCACCCCGGCCGCGTTGGACGCCCTGCAATTGGCCGATTCGCTCGCCTCGCTGGTGCCTCTGAACGAGGCCAAGCAGGTGCGCCGTGAGCTGGGCGAGCTAGGCGTGCGCGTCATCCGTATGGCCACGGTTCCGGATCAAATGCTCTTCGACAAGGAGCGCATCGTTGTCAAGGCCGGCAAGCCGGTGGAGATCTTTTTCGACAATAACGATCTGATGCCGCACAATTTCGTGGTGACGCAGCCGGGTTCGCTGGAGGAAATCGGCACGCTGGCGGAAACCACGGCCGCCCAACCCGGTGCGCTAGAGCGCGGCTACGTCCCGCAGTCGAACAAGATCCTCCTCAAGAGCAAGCTGCTCCAGCCGCGCGATTCGGAAAAGCTCAGCTGGAAGGCGCCCGTGCAGCCGGGCGTCTATCCCTACGTCTGCACCTATCCCGGCCATTGGCGGCGCATGTACGGCGCTCTCTACGTTGTCGAGGATCTCGATGACTATCTCGCCGATCCGGAAGGCTACCTGAGCAAGCATCCGCTGCCGATCGTCGATGAGTTGCTGAAACTCGTGCGGCCGCGCAAGGAATGGAAGTTCGAGGAACTCGCTTCCTCGGTCGAGCAGATGAAAAACGGTCGTTCGTTCAGCAACGGCAAGCAAATCTTCCAGGCCGCCACATGCGTGTCGTGTCATAAATTCGGCGGCGCCGGAACCGAGATTGGTCCGGACTTGACCAAGATCGATCCAAAACAGAATAAACCGATCGAAATACTCCGCGACCTTCTCGATCCGTCATTCCGCATCAACGAGAAGTATCAAACCTTCACGTTCGAGTTGGAATCGGGCAAGGTGATCACGGGCCTGATCGTCGCGGAAACGCCGGACATGGTGAAGGTAATCGAAAACCCGTTGGTCAAGGCCGAGCCGATGACGATCAAGAAAGCGGATATTTCCGAGCGCAAAAAGTCTCCCGTGTCGATCATGCCCAAGGGGCTGCTCGATAAGCTGACGCACGAGGAGATCCTCGATTTGATCGCCTACGTTGCTGCCGGTGCCAACCCGCACAGCCCCCTGTTTCAGGGCGGACACGAGCATGGGCATGGGCACTGAGGTTCTCTGATTTTTCGCATTGCTCGCTTATCCAAAGTCGGTCAGCGCGGCTTTCCTCGGGGGTTCGGGCGTTCGTTTTTTCCGAAATTGCTTGACATCTCGGACAGAAGGGTTATTGTAGGGTTCACTCTTTCTCGGCAGAGAAGATGGATGGATCGCTAGTTCAACATCAAAGCCGAAGAGGATCTCGCCGATGTCCGCAAGCATGTCCGGCTCTCAATTCACGATGTCCCGTTTTCCGGTTCTCTGATGCCCCACGCAGGGCCGTGACATTCCCTAACTGTGAGTCCCGACCCTTTTTTTGTCTTCTTTTTTTGTCTTCAACTGGGACCGGATGCCCAGTCGGCCGTCGTCGAGTTGAACAAACAGGGTGGCCTGTCGCACGGCAAGCTCACACGCTGCCTGGAAACCATTTTCGGTATCCGGCTCAGTCGCGGAGGCAGCGTCCACACCGTCCTACGGGCCGCTCGCCGTTGCGAGCCGGTCTATGAATCCATCCGGCAGACCGTGGGTCAATCCGACTGGGTGGTGCCCGATGAGACCGGCTGGCGCGTGGGTGGGTACCCTGCCTGGCTGCACACGTTGGTCAGCCCGCAGGCCACCGCTTACGTCATCGACCCGACGCGCAGCGGTGCCGTGGCCGAGGACATCCTGGGGCTGGGCTACGACGGCACCATGATCCACGATGGCTGGTCGCCTTATGACCACTTCAAGAAGGCCCTGCATCAGCAATGCCTCAACCATCTACTGAGGCGTGCAGACAGCATGGCGTCGGCGGCGACGCGGGGAGCTGTCTGTTTTCCTCGTCGTGTCGCGGAGTTGCTCCGAGCCGGCCTGGATCTGCGCGACCGTCACGCTGCTGAAGAAATCAGCCGACACGGCTTGGCCGTAGCCCGCAGTCGCCTGGAGAATCAACTATCCAACCTGAGTTTTCCGCCCAAGATAAATGCGGCCAACGAGACCTTGGCGCAGCATCTGTGGAACCATCGGCATGAGCTGTTCACGTTCCTGCATCAGCCGGGCCTAGATGCCACCAACTGGCGTGCCGAGCTGGCAATCCGCTTCGGCGTCATCCTGCGAAAGGTTTGGGGCGGCAGCCGGACCTGGGTAGGGGCGCGGGCGCAGTCGGTCCTGATGTCGGTGTGGCGGACCTGCTGGCAGCAAGGGCGTTCAGCCCTGGACTTCCTCAGCCAACTCCTCCGCGGGACGCCGTGGCGTTGGTCCTTCCTCCCTGACCGGAGTAATGGCCGGGGCGGGCACGAGCTGTAGAATAACCAGACCGGATGAGAGGGCAGCCAGCAGGCCGGGTCGGGAACTCCTGTACCGATTTGCGCCTTGAGGGCGGTCAGCATTCCCAGCGGATGCCTCGGTCGATCAGACGAATTGTCGTTTCTACTCTCTCTTCTAATAATTGTTCATTTATTTTGCTTCCTGGTGGCAGTATAGCGCGTGAAGAGCCGACACTGCCGTTTGAGGTGGCGCCGATCCGTAGGCAAAGAGGCGCGTGCTTCGCGCGCAAGTATGGCAAGAGCGGGTGCCGGCCTGGGAACCGTTGCGGACATGGTTCCCTGTTCTACTCCTGCGGTCAGAGCAGAGAGCGTCGCGGGTGTGCGTAGATTCGACTCGGCGTCTTTTCTGAGGGGCGCACCCGGCAGCAATGATCTCTCTTTTGGGAGGACGCTATCATGACACAGTGGTGGTTGACTCGCTGGCGGCGTGGGGCGAAGAGGGCGCGGACGCTTCGGACGCCTCTGCGCTTGGAATGGCTCGAAGAACGCAACCTGTTGACGAGCGGCCTCGTCGTCGTCCCGAACCCGACTGTCGCCGGTCAGAGTTTTAATTTAGTCGGGACCGCGGCAGTTGCCGCCAACGACATTTGGAGCGTCGGTAGCAATGTGTTCATCGACCCGACGACGGGAGCGATCGACACTCAGCCGCTCGCCGAGCACTTCAATGGCCAGAGCTGGAGCGTCGTCTCGACCCCGCTCGTGGCCAGCGGCGGTCCAATTTCCCCTACTGCCAAATTCTATAGCGTTGCCGCCGCAGCCAGCAATGACGTCTGGGCCGTCGGGTTTAGGTTTGGGCCTGATAACCCAGACAACGGAGAATCCTTGATCGAGAATTGGAACGGTAGCAGCTGGAGTGTGGTCCCAAGCCCGACGGCGATGGTTGAGAGCACCAGCCTCAATGCGGTGGCGGCGATCTCACCGAGCAACGTCTGGGCCGTGGGAAGCAACGCCGGCAACGTCTTGGTCGAGCACTTCGATGGCACGAACTGGAAAGTCGTCAATAGCCCCGTCTTCGGCAGTGGCCAAGCTACAGCCATCTCAGCCGATTCTGCCAATGACATTTGGGTTGTGAATGGCGGCACGTTCCTGCACTTCGACGGCACGAAGTGGAGTAGCGTGGCCTCCGCTATCGGGATCGCATCGGGGAGCACAGCGGTAACAGCGCTCTCGCCAACCGATGTCTGGGCGACGGGGGCTGAGGTTGGGAGGACTGGCGGTCGTCATCCAAGGACGTTCCCGATAGCGGCGATCGAGCACTGGGACGGGACGAGCTGGAGCATCGTCACCAGCCCGAACCCGAATCCGGGTGGCGCCAGCACTTTGCAAGGGATCGCGGCCATTTCGGCCAACGATATCTGGGCCGTCGGCGCCTTCGGGGGCACCAGCGCCGTCCCCAGCGAGTTTACACTAACCGAGCATTGGGACGGCACGAGCTGGAGCATCATCCCCAGTCCGAGCCCGGCCGCAAACCAAAACCAGCTTTTTGCCGTGACGGCTCTCAGCGATGGGACCGTCGCGGCGGTCGGCCATCAGGAGGGCACCAACGGGGACCAGCCGCTCATCCTGCAAAATGCTGCGTCCGCGCCCCAGACGGCGAGTACGAATGCTCCCCTTGCCGCGAGTGCAGCAACAGTTGGTAGCACGAGTGGAGCGTCGCTCACGCTGGGGAGCGCGATCGACGACCAAACCCGGACGCTACCCGCCCCCTCGGACACCGCTGCGGTCGATCAGTTCTTCTCCACGGTCGGCGAGGTAGACCAGCAGTTGTGGTTGCTCTCTTACAACTTGGGGACGCGCCACACGGCGGCGAACGGTGATCTGAATGGTCTACCGGGGGGCATGTAATTGGTGGATTAAGCCTGATCGCTCGCCCCGGCTCGTATCCCCGTTAAGCATCGAACAGAGATGAGAGCAAAGGGGGGCAGGCACCTGCACGAGCGAGTGCCTGCCTGGGGATCACTGTGAGTACAGTTCCCGGTTCTACTCCTAAGGACAGGGAAGAAGCGTGTGTCGGTCCGGCCAGAAGCGTAGCTGCCACCTGCTCATACGGCCACGCTTCTGACCGGACGGACATCCCCTACCCAGGCGCCGGATACAAGCAGCGGTAATAATTCGCGCAGCGCGTGCGATTGCTGCCGCGACTGATCCGCACCAGCTTCCCCTGCCGGATCAGCTTCTTTATGGCGCGATAGCCGGCTTGTATGAGGGCGCGTTCGATCCTCCCCTCGGAATTGCTCAGCTACCAGCCGGCACCCTCATACTTCAAAAAAATCGATCCGACGGGTTATGGCGAGATCGCAGGTCGCGGCACACGTCCAGTAACGATTTACCGGGCTGTCACGATACCGATCGACATCGGCAAGTACGAGCAGACATTCGACATGCTGAAATCGTTCGACTGAAGCGCTAATCGTTCGACTGAGGCGCTAATCGAATACTCTCAGCGTAGGATCTTTTTTTCTGCTGGTGCGGAATTATGGTTGGGGATGAATTCTCCCCATCCGGTATGAATTATCCGCGCGGGAAGGAAATGTTTGCGAATGTATCCGAGCCTGAAGCGTAAGCGAAGGCGCCTTCGCTCTGTACATCGCGTTATTCAGATCTGGATGTCGTCGGAGACGTTCCAAATCAGGTACTCGCCATTGCCGAAATTGGACGCGGTCTCGGTGCTTAGCACATTCCCCGTCGCCGCATCGAGGATCTGGACCTGCTCATTCCGATTACTCCGGATCCAATCGAGCAGGTACAAGGCCAACTGATGGGTCTGGCCATCGGTCAGGTTGACATTCACGGTAAAGCTGGTGGGCGAGTACCAGCAGGCGACGATGCGGTAGCTGCTGCCGACTTCCTGCAAAGCGCGAAGGAAAAAGGGGTCGGGACTCATCGGGAAGCTGAAAAGTTGGGACTCGTCGATCTATGCCATTCAGAACAATGCCGCTAGCGGTGGAGCCTTCTTGCAAGCCGCCGGCGTATTACCGCGGCTGCTTGAGCCGTTCGCGCACCAGCTCCGGCAGATACTTCACCGGCAGCGTGCCATGATCCAGCAGGGCCTCGTGATAGCGGCCGAGATGGAACTTATCGCCCATCTCGCGCTGGATTTGCTGGCGCAGACGATAGAACGCCATGCGGCCAACGAAGTAGGTCGAAAGCTGGCATGAACTCTGTTTGGCCCGAATGATCTTGGCGACGGCCTCGCCTTCGGACTGGAAGGCGCGCTGCGTCAGAAAGGCCAACGCCTCCTCATCGCTCATGTTCGTGCAGTGCATCTTGTGATCGAGAATCGCGTTGGCGACGCTGCGGAGATACCACTTGAGCTGATTGAGCCGCAGGGCCGGATCGCCATTGCCGTAGCCCTGATCGAGCATCATTTGCTCGGTATAGACGGCCCAGCCTTCGGCGAAAACACCCGAATACAGCACCCGGCGAATCAAAGATGGATTGCGATTGGAATATTCGAGTTGAACATAGTGGCCCGGATACGCTTCGTGAATGGTGAGGATCTGGAGCATTCGGCGGTTGTACTCTTGCAAGAGCGACTCGACGCGCCGCGAATCCCAGCCCGAAGGCGGCGGACTGACCGCGTAGTAGCTCGACGCCTTGCTGTCCAAGGCCGGTGCCGGATTCAGATAGGCCACCGAGTTGCCGCGATGAAACTCCGGCATCTCGATCACTTTGCACAAGTCCGGCTCGGGCAAACGAAGGAGGTCGTTCTCAACAATGAATGCCTTAATGCGATCAACTGTGGCGCGGGCGTCGCGGACAAGATCCTCCGGCTTGCCGTGCTCCTGATTGAGTCGATCAAGGACGAGGCGGATGGTTTCCGTTCGTCCCTTGGTATCGTCGGGCGGCAGCGGCTTGCCGGGATGCGTGCCGCTCCATAGCTGTCGGGCGATCACATACATTTCCTTTTCGACGCGGTCGAATTCAGCTTCGGCTTCTTTCCGTACTTCATCCGCGGATAGATTGGCATCTAACTCCAAATCGAGCTTGCGGTAAAACTTCTCCTTGCCCAAACGCCATTCGCCGGTCGCTTGCGGCAGCAATCCTTCGAGGAAATTCAAATAGTCCTTGAGCAGGGGCACCACGCGCTCCGTCGCGGACCTCAATTCGCTCAGGCGTGGATTTTCACCGGCAAGTTCGAAGATTCCGTTCTCGTAGAAGGCAATGGCGCCGCGCGTCTGGCGAATGGCCGTCTCCAAAATAGCGCGAGGCGGGTGCCGCAAGTTCTCCTTGGCGGCGGCGACGACCTTGGGGAACTGAGCCATGCGAGCAGCGCAGTTGCGGAGGTTCGTTGTCTTTGGCTGCGTCGATTGCGTCAACAAGAGATAAACACTATCGCTTAAGTAGTCATTGTACGTGCGTGGATCGTTCTCGAAGGGGCGGGTGTTCTCGGCCAGCCATAGTGAGGCAGTAAGGTGGTGCTTGAAGATTTCGTAATCGATTTGACCGGAGCGCGCGAGCTTGGCGTAATCGACTTTCTTCGGCAATTCGGCCAGCGTCTGGCGATAGTGCTCGACCCAGCCAGCCCGCGCCTGGGCTGAGATGTCGTCGAGCAAATGGTCGAACCGATGATCGCCAAGCCGCGTCGCTTCCAGCGGCCGGCGTCGAAACGCCTCCTCCAAATAAGCCTTGAAAAACACGTTCAGGCGATTCTCTTCGCCTTGTCCCGCGAAGAGCGGCGAGGTGAATGCGCCCAAGACAAGCAGATACAACGGCAAGCAAGCGAGCTCGTGCTTCATGAGTATGGCTCCCAAATGGGAATAACAAGTCCTACTCATCCTAGTGGAAGCACGGCTCGCTTGCAGCCTCTTCTCCCATCCCGTTAGCCGTGTTGGAGCGCGGCGAGGACGGCCGACTCGACAAACGTGCTAAAGGGACTGAAGATGTCGATCATATAGTCCTGACCGCTGCTGCTGGCCAATTGAGCCAGTAAGAATCCATCCACAGACGCCGCGAACGGCAGCTGCAACGAAGTATTGAGGAGCATCGGGCTGCCACCGAGAAGAGGCACCGCGAATACCTCACCCATGCTGTCTACCTCGAACAGATCCAGACCGGTCGGCCCAAGCCCGAACCCAAAGAGGGTGAAACCACCTGCTGGAGCGAGACTCGTGGAGGGAGTCAACGCGGGCTGGGTAACGGTGACCGTAGCCGACTGGGAAACGGTCAGCGGCTTGGTGTCCGGAGTGGTGACAGACGCCGTGATCGTCTGCTGTCCCATCGCCGTCGCGAGGGCGTAGAAGGTAAAGTTGACGCTTTTCCCTGCCCCCAAGGCGCCAAGCGTCACGGTCTGGGTGCCGCCGAGGTTCAGGCCGCCGCTCGTGGTCAGGGTCAGGGTACCGTTGTCGGCAGGCAACGGAGTATTGCTCGTATTGGTCACCGTGATCGTTATGTTTTCCGTGCCGTGAAGGGTAACGATGGGCGCCACGCTTATTTGGACCGCTAAAGTGACATTTTGGAATTGGAATGCTCCCACGTCCGGCGTTGCCGCGCGTGGGAAGACGCGTTCGTCGATTGTGATATAGTTCGACACTCCTTTGCCAAGCGCCGGGCTGCCGGGCAACAGCGCTTCTGTCTCAACAACCAGCTGATGCCCAGGTGAGCCGGCAAGTTGCCCGCCGTTGTCGGCGAGTCCAGCCAGCATTGGGTTGAGTGGTTTGGAGGCTGTACCCTGCTGGGTAGTCGCGGCCTTGAAGATGGTGGGCGTACCGATGCCGATTAGGTTGCCTCCCAAATCGACGGTGCCGGTCGGGGAAGTGGCAAATTGCGTATCGGGACCCGAAGTACTCGCGATGTTTTGCGCGATGATGGTGTTTTGAATCGTCAGTCCCGCTTTGCCTCCATAGAACACACCACCGCCGTGATCGGCGAAGTTTCCGTTAATGGTATCATTCGCCAGAGACACCATGCCGGTGGCGACGTCATCGATTCCACCACCATCGTTCCCGCCGGCATTGTTCAG
>Ga0070738_10003272_pt1 | contig 21765 bp, 18 predicted proteins | sample Coa_R2_2_FD_66446 | JGI IMG/M metagenome (GOLD analysis project Ga0070738, IMG submission 66446) | Surface soil microbial communities from Centralia Pennsylvania, which are recovering from an underground coalmine fire - Coalmine... | ecosystem: Environmental > Terrestrial > Soil > Unclassified ... | reverse complement strand
CACTCGATTTCTGCGTGGGTTACAGAATCGCTTGCACGATCGCCACGGTTTCCTCAATCATGCGTTCTTCGCGAAACATTTTTTCTGCTCGTTGTTTACACGCCTGTCCCACCTGTTGACGGAGCGCTGCATCACTTCCCCAGTCCTTCAAAATTCCAACCAATTCTTGAATCGTGGACTGAAAATTGCCAAACATGGGGGAGGTCAGCAGTTTTCCCGTGTCGCCCAACCCTTCCGGCACTCCACTCACCGCCGATGCCGCCACAGGCAATCCTTTCGCCATTGCTTCCATCATCGCCAGCGGTAGCCCTTCCGACTCAGACGGCAGCAGAAAAATGTCGCTGGCATCCAGCCAATCGTTGATCTGATCCAGTTCGCCCAAAAACTTGACGCGATCGCTCACCCGCGCCTGCTTCACCGTCTGTTTAAACTGGTCTGCCAGCGTACCCGTGCCTGCCCACGCAAAGTAGAGTTTTTCCCAGGCAGGCGTTTGCTTGAGCTGTTTGATTGCGCCGATCTGATACTGATAGCCCTTGATAATGTCCATGCGGGCAGCGGTAAAGGAGAGAACCGCATCAGCCGGAATGCCCCACTGCTGACGGAGACGCGATCGCACGGCTAAATCTGGCGGCTGAAAATAGGTAGACGGTCGCCCACAGTAAATCACCTGTCCCTTATCCTCCGCCAGCCCAAAAAGCTTTCGCAGCAGCCGCAAATTATCTTGCGACACAGCGATCACGGCTTTTGCTGCGACATACTGCTGCGCCAGTTCCGCATAGGCAGCGGGAATTTCCTGTGGTTTAACCGGATGCACCAGATGTTCCACGACGATGAAGGGAATGCCGTGCTTGATGGCCGATCGCTTGGGGAAAAAGTTGGCGATCGGCCCGCCGTTACTCACAATCAGCAAATCGGGCTTGGCCTCAGCAATAATTTTCTCGGCGTCTGCTGCCGTTGCTGATTCCAGCCAGACGTGCTGCTGAATGCCCACCTGTCGCTGCTGTGCCTCAAACCACTTCGCCCGTTGCCGTGTTCGCTCCATGCCAGCGGAACCAAATAGCTCTACCAGGGCGTCAGGAATATCCTGCACATGCGTCATCTGGTAGCCTAGAGTGGCTAAGGCACACAAAAGCGCATGGTTATACGGCAAAAGCCCGCCGATCGCAGGCGACGCATACAGCAGAATATGTTTACTCACAGCAGGAGAGTTGTTGATGTTCGTTGTTAGAGTGCACGGTGTGATTGTCGAACTAACAAGTTAGGGATGAGGGATGAGGGATGAGGGCTAAAGGCTAAAGGCTAAAGGCTAAAGGCTAAAGGATGAAGGCTAAAAAGCTGACTGCTCAATCAACTCAAAACTTTTAACTCAACAACTTTTCTTATGTGCCTGAAGGGCTTTACAACCAATCACTAATCAACTATTTAGGAGTCGCCGTGTTTTTCAGTGTGGTCATTCCGACCTACAACCGCAAACCCATTTTAGAGAAATGCCTGAGAGCGTTGGAGCATCAGCAGTTTGATGCAGGCGCGATCGCGGGCTATGAGGTTGTCGTCGTCGATGACGGTTCCACCGATGGCACGGTGGACTGGCTACACGCAAACGCCAGCACCTTCCCTCACATTCGCCTGTTTCAGCAAGACCATCAAGGCCCTGCCGCGGCCCGTAACCTGGGAGTCGAGAAAGCTACTGGCGACACCATTATTTTTATTGATAGCGATCTTGTCGTAACCGATGGGTTTCTTCAGGCACATGCAGACGGCTTGCAACGAGGGCAGGAGTCAGAAGCTAGGAGTCAGAAGCCAGAAGTCAGGAGCCAGGAGAAACTCGAAACTCAAAACTCAAAACTCAAAACTTCCCCACTCCCCACTTCCCACTCCCCATCCCCTAATCCCGCCCCCATCTTCACCTACGGTCGCGTTATCAACACTGCCAACTTCGACGATCCCACTGCCGAGCCTTACAAAATTACCGATTTTTCAGCGGCGTATTTTGCCACCGGAAATGTGGCGATCGCGCGTGTCTGGCTGGAAAAAGCAGGGCTCTTTGACACGCGCTTTCAGCTCTACGGGTGGGAGGATCTGGAGCTAGGCGTTCGCTTGAAACAGCTCGGCTTGACGTTGATCAAGTGTCCCGATGCGGTTGGCTACCACTGGCACCCGCCCTTTGCCCTCAACCAGCTTCCCAACCTGATCCGTAAAGAGATCGAGCGCGGCAAGATGGGCGTGCTGTTCTATCAAAAACACCCGACCTGGAACGTGCGGATGATGATCCAGATGACCTGGATTCATCGGGTGTTGTGGGGCGTGCTGTCGATCGGCGGACGGCTCAACGAACGCACGATGGCTCCGTTTTTGCAATGGCTGATCGATCGCGGCAAACCCCAACTTGCCCTCGAAGTCGCGCGTATCTTTCTCAACTGGTATAACGTTCAGGGTGTCTACGAGGCGTATGCAGAGATGCGGCGATCGCCGAGAAACGCTCACAGCTAGTGTACTCATCGTGCTACCCTAGAGAAGTTGTCTAAAATCACACATCCAGGATTTCGGGTGTCTTCAGGTCGTTGTTAGGGATTCACGGTTAAACAGAAGGTTCTCATCTTAATAACCAACCGCGAAACGCTAATAGCTCCAAAGATGCTCCTGGATGGAGGATTAACCCGAATCAGGAGTTAAAACCAAATGCCAGTTGTTTCGTTGGCTCAATTGCTGGAGTCTGGGGTTCACTTTGGGCATCAAACCCGCCGCTGGAACCCCAAAATGGATCCGTATATCTATACCGCGCGGAATGGCGTCCATATCATTGACCTGGTGCAGACTGCCCGGTTGATGGATGAAGCCTACAACTATGTCCGTACCGCGTCCGAACAGGGTAAAAAGTTCCTCTTTATCGGCACCAAGCGCCAGGCGGCCGGGATCATTGCCCAGGAAGCGTCTCGCTGTGGCGCGTATTACGTCAACCAGCGCTGGCTGGGCGGTATGCTCACCAACTGGGTGACGATTAAAACCCGCGTCGATCGCTTGAAAGAGCTGGAACGCCGCGAAGAAACGGGTGGACTCGATCTTTTGCCCAAGAAAGAAGCGTCTGTGCTGCGGCGCGAACTGGAAAAGCTGCAAAAATATCTGGGTGGCATCAAAGGCATGCGGAAAGTTCCAGACATCGTGTTGATCGTGGATCAACGTCGGGAATACAACGCGGTTCAAGAATGCCAGAAGCTCAGTCTGCCGATCGTGGCGCTGCTCGACACAAATTGTGATCCAGACGTGGTGGATGTTCCCATTCCAGCCAACGACGATGCAATTCGTTCGATTAAGCTAATAGTGGGTCGGCTGGCAGACGCGATCTACGAGGGTCGCCACGGTCAGCTTGAATCGGACGACGAGTACGAAGACTATGAAGGCGGCGAGGAAGAGTTCGATTACGAGGATAACGACACCTCGTTCCTGCCCGAAGACGACGAAGAAACCGAAAGCTAATTTCAGTAGTGAGTGTTGAGCAACAAGTCTTGTATTCAAAACTCATCGCTCAACACTCAACATTCAAAACTCAACACGTTCAATGTGGGAAAGGCAATGGCGGAAATCACAGCAAAATTAGTCGGTGAACTGCGCCAGAAAACGGGCGCAGGCATGATGGACTGCAAAAAAGCGCTCACAGAAAATAGCGGCGATCTGGAAAAATCAGCCGAGTGGCTGCGCAAGAAGGGGATCGCGTCTGCTGAGAAGAAAGCGGGTAAGACTGCCGCTGAAGGCATTGTCGATAGCTACATTCACACCGGTAGCCGCGTTGGTGTACTGGTTGAAGTCAATTGCCAGACGGACTTTGTAGCGCGCAACGACGCCTTTAAGAAGCTTGTACAAGACATTGCCAAGCAGATTGTGGCATCGCAGCAAGTTGAGTACGTGAAGGTTGCGGACATTCCTGCCGCGATCGTGGAGCGCGAAAAGGCGATCGAGATGGGGCGTGATGACCTGTCAGGTAAGCCAGACGCCATTAAGGAAAAAATTGTGCAGGGGCGGATCGAAAAGCGCCTGAAAGAGCTGTGTCTGCTCGATCAGCCGTATATTCGTGACCAAAACATCACGGTCGATGAGCTGGTGAAGCAGAACATCGCTCAATTGGGCGAAAACATCCAGGTGCGTCGCTTTGTGCGGTTTGTGCTGGGTGAGGGCATCGAGAAAGAAGAATCCGATTTCGCTGCTGAAGTTGCGGCCCAAATGGGTACCACCGCACCGGAGCCAGCCGCACCCGCGCCGATCGCCGAAGCGCCTGCGGCTGAGGCTGCGCCTAAAGCCGAGATAAAAGAGAGCAAGGGTGGCAAGAAGGGCGGCAAAAAGTAGCTTGATTGCACATTCAATTAAGGCGAGAGGCAGCTCACTGGGCTGCCTCTGTCGTTAGAGCCGTCGCAGCAGTACCCGATTCAGGTAGATTAGAAAGAATAAATCAAACGCACTAAACTCCGTTTGAAACCAGTGGTTGGCCCTCCGCGGGCTGCATCGCGGGATGAAATGGCTCCTTTGGGCGCTTAACTCCTGATTTCTCACCGAATTTGCTGCGTTTTCAGCCATTTAAATCTGTTTTACAAAGGCTTGGGATGATTACTGCGATAACTGTACTGATTGCGCTGGGATTTTTGGGCTGGGGGTTCTATCGTGCCCGACCGTTTGGCAAACTCGGTCTGATTGCCTGGTTCCAATCAGTGGTGTTGATTGCGCCCTGGCTACTCTTCTTTAGCCTGTCGGTGGTTGGGATCTATCTCAACATTGTGGGCGTGCTGTTTTTGTTTGTGCTGTCTACTGGGCTGTATATCTATCTGGGCAATCGGTTGCGATCGCTGGCCCAGGATGAAGCCATTGCGCGTCGTGCCACCGCCATTGCGGACGCTCAAGACGCGAGCAAGCTAGACATCAGCACCGATTCAGCGGGTTCAGACGCCACTCAGTCCACAGCCGAGAGCGCGGCCAGTACCCCCGACACAACGGTTCCTGACCTTGTGCCCATTCCAGCCGACGATTTGAAGGCGATCCAGAGTATTTTTGGGATTGACACCTTTTTTGTGACGGAAACCATCCCTTACCAGGAAGGCGTGATTCTGCGCGGCAATCTGCGCGGCGATGCGGAGGCGATCGTCGCCCAACTGTCTGAACGGCTACAGGAAAAGGTGGGAGTGAGCGAAACCAATCCGCAGCAACCCCGCTATCGGCTATTTTTGGTAGAAGGGCAGGATGGTAAACCCGTAGTGATTGTGCTGCCAACGACACGGGATCCGCAGCCAAGCACACCTGTCCAAAAAGTCGTCGCAGGGCTGCTGCTACTAGCGACGATCGCGGCCAGCCTGGAGAGCGGCGGCCTGATGCTCGGCTTTGACTTTTTCACCGCACCCAATCGCTTTGCTGAAGTGCTGCCACTCGCGGCAGGCATTTGGGGTGTTCTGGCCGCCCACGAGATTGGGCACTGGGTCGTGGCGCGTCGCCATAACGTTCGGCTCAGTCTACCCTTCTTCATCCCAACCTGGCAGATCGGGTCATTTGGTGCCGTTACCCGCTTTGAGTCGGTATTGCCCAACCGCAGCGTGCTGTTTGATATTGCCGTTGCGGGGCCTGCGGCAGGCGGTGTGGTTTCACTCGTGATGCTGGTAACGGGACTGCTGCTGTCCCATCAGGGCAGCTTGTTTCAACTGCCAACCGAGTTTTTCCAGGGATCCATTCTGGTAGGTACGTTGACGCGCGTCGTGCTACGAGAATCGCTCCAGCAGCCGATCGTCGATGTCCATCCGCTCGTGATCCTGGGCTGGCTGGGGCTGGTCATCACGGCGCTCAATTTGCTACCAGCCGGACAACTGGACGGTGGGCGCATTGTACAGGCAATCTACGGACGTAAGATTGCCGGACGCACAACGATCGGGTCGCTCATTGTCCTGGGTTTGGCGTCGATTGTGAACCCGTTGGCGCTGTACTGGGCGATCGTCGTGCTATTTCTGCAGCGTGAACTCGAACGTCCCAGCCAGAACGAACTCACTGAACCCGACGACACGAGAGCAGCACTTGGCTTACTCGCCCTGTTTCTGATGATCGCCACTCTGCTGCCGCTCACTCCCAGCCTTGCCGGACGGCTGGGCATTGGTAACTGACACCAGGCGGACGGAAAACAAGGTCTACTGATTCAGCGTTAAGTCCAGGCGTTTTTGAGCGTCGGTCAGGGCTTCGATCGCGCTACTTCGACCAAGCAATACGGCCTCGATCGCGCGTCCCAGGTTCTCCGAAATGCGATTGTAGCCGGGTAAAATGGGGCGTGATCGTCCGTAGGCTGCCTGTGTCAAAAACACATCCACCACCGGCAGCGTTGCCTTGTATGACCGATAGGCTTCACTCTCACGCGATCGCAGGTTGGTCGGTAAGTACCCCGTGCCGATCGCCCACTCCGTCTGAAACCGCTCACTCAACACGTATTCTGCAAACGTCTGTGCCGCTCGTTCGCGCTCTGGTGTCGTTTTCAACAAAAACAGATTTTCGCCGCCGATCGCCGTTGCCTGGGTCATCTGACCAGGAATCGGCAGCACCCCAAAATCAACCCCCGTAGCCTGTAGCGCTCCCAGCGTCCACGGCCCCGATAGCTGCATCGCCACCTTTCCCGCCACAAAGCTATCAAGCTCATACCCCCGCTCCGGGGCTGACAGGATCGTCGAACCATCCTCAACCAGGTCACGCCAAAATTGTAGCGCCGCGATCGCGCCCTCATTCACCAGTTGAATGGAGGGATGTGAGCGCTGGTTGCTCACCGCCAGACGCGGACGATTGGCCGGAACACCCGCCTCAATCTTCTGCGGCTCCCGCCCACTCCCACCTGCCCCTTCTGCCCCAAGCGCCCCAACGCGCCCCAGGTCACCGCCGCCGCTCCACAAAAACGGGAGCCACATAAACACCGTCCACTCTCCCTTCCCCAGGGGTAGCAGCAGTCCATGCTGGTCAATGCGACCATCGCGATCGCGATCGCGCGTCAGCTGACGGGCCACCGCGCGAAACTCGGCCCAGGTTTTCGGTAGTTCGGTAATGCCTGCGGCCTCAAATAAACTAGGGCGGTAAAAAATACCGACATTGTTCGTTCCAAAGGGGACAGACCACAGATGGCCTTCAAGCGTCATACTCTCAACGAGCGCTGGATCGAGCTGTGCCTTTAACGGTGATGCATTCAGCCAGTCGTCCACCGGACGCAGCGCATTCAGTTCCACCAGTTGTCCGGTTAGCAAGGGCGAATACCAGAGCAGATCGGGAGCCGCGTTGCCCACGATCGCCGCCAGAATTTTGGGTAGCTGCTGGTCACTCTGCCCGACATAGAGCGACTCGACCTGGATCGTCGGGTGCTCGCGATTAAACGTCTCCACTAACCGTTGCAAAACGGCTCGATTGGCAGGTGGGTTGACGCCTTGCCACAGCGTCAGGCGGATAACTCCGGGTGGTGTAATGGCTGTCGCCTGACATCCCGGCAGCCCGATCAGGCAAAGTCCTAACAGACACAGCGACAACCAGCGGCGAAACAGACCTGGCATGAGAAGACCTACCTGTTGATGACTCGGCAACAGCCCCATTTTATGGAACGCAGCGGGTGTGTATTCAAGACAAGCGTTTGCAAATGCCATATCGTCCTCAGTCCCCATCCCATCGCCGCTCGTTGAACACAGCAACGCCCAGAAAGCGCAAAGGCTCCATACTAGGGTTTTCCCGTTTTTCGTACCATCGCCTTACCCACCGTGACATTCAGTTGAGCACCAATGAGCATCATGAGCGAGCTGAGATACAGCCACAGAAGCAACACAATCACCGCGCCGATCGCGCCATAGGCCCGGTTATAGCTGCCAAAGTGGGAAACATAGAAGCGAAATAAGCCCGACAGAATTGCCCAGAAAACGGCCGCCAGGATGGCACCGGGCAGAATCGGCGTACCGGCTGGCCAACGACTCGGGCCATAGCGGTAGACAAAGGCAAACGCGATCGCAATAATGCCCAGCGCCACGGGCCAGGCCAGTAGTCGCCAGAGAGCCAGCAGCCCCGGCTGCAGCATACCGCTTTTGTGCGCGACCACTTGCACGAAAAAATCACTGATAAATATCAACAGCGACGCAAAAATCAGCAGTTGAATCGTACCAACGGTCAACCCCAGTGAAACGAGCTTTGCTTTCCAGAAGGGCCGCGTCCGGCTCGGTGGCACTTGATAGATCTGGTCGAGCGCATTCATCGCCGCGCTCAGGGCACTGGAAGCAGCCCACAGTGCCACAATAAAGCTCACGGAAAAGAGGCCCTGATTGCGCTGGTGCCCAATTTCCCCGACAAAGTTTTGAATAAGCGTCAAAGCGTCTTGCGGTGCTACTTGACTGACCTGAACGGCTAGCTCCTGAAACGTTTTCTGCGAGATACCCAATAGACCGATCGCCGTCAGCAGCGCCAGGATGCTGGGGAAAAGCGCCAGCATTGCATTGTACGCCATCTCTGCGGCCAGACCAGGTAACCGTTGTTCCCCGGCCTGAACCAGAATTTCGCGTAAGGTGGTCGGCGTAAGGTGGTGAAAAAAGCGAAAAAAGCGCAGCTTCAACATAGCGTTGAACTTTTCTGTAATTGCGGGTGCTGAAAAAAGCCAATCTCTAACGTCAGTTGAACTTTTCCCCTGATGCTGTCGTCTAAAACTACGTACGCAAAGTTTATCAGCCAATGACTGCATATCAGTTGCCTGTAGCGGCCTATCCCGAGCCGATCGCCCCCGTTGCCCCGATTGTTCTACCCCGACTCTATCCTCAGGCAATTGTGGCCCGAGGCGTTAGCATGACCTTTCGTTCTGGGACAGAACGCTACCAAGCATTAAAAAACATTGATCTGGATTTGCAAGGCGGTAATGTGCAGCTTCTTATGGGGCCATCTGGTTCAGGCAAAACGACCTTGCTATCAATTCTGGCTGGAATTATGACCCCCACAGGCGGCAGCGTGCGCTTGCTGGGGCAGGAAATTACCACGATGACACGATCGCAACTGGCGAAGTTTCGGCTCGACAACATTGGCTTTATCTTTCAGGGCTTCAACCTGTTTCCAGCCCTGACGGCCCTCGAAAATGTCGAAGTGGCGTTGAATGTCAAAGGGATTCGGAAACAGGCCGCAACCAAACAAGCCTATGCGCTGCTGGAGCAGGTCGGGCTGGCCGATAAAGCCAAACAGCTTCCCCGCGATCTATCGGGTGGGCAAAAACAGCGGGTGGCGATCGCGCGGGCACTCAGCGCTGACCCCCAGCTCATCATGGCAGACGAACCAACCGCCGCTCTTGATTCACAGAACGGTCATGCCGTCATTGAGCTGCTGTATCGTCTGGCCAAAGAACAGCACCGTACTGTGTTGATGGTGACCCATGACCCGCGCATCATGGACTTTGCTGATCAGGTCGTCCACCTTGAAGACGGCGTACTGAAGCCCTAACCATCGGTCGTTGATGGCAATTGCTGCTGCTGCTAGATAGACGCTGATTTGTGTAAAATGCTGTCAGCGATCGCCGGGAGTTCAGGCAATGTTAAGCCTTTGCATGATTGTGCGGGACGAAGCGGCCACGCTTAAGCGTTGCATTGAGAGTGCTCAGGGGGTAGCCGATGAGATCATCGTGGTGGACACGGGTTCCGTCGATCGCACCGTGGACATCGCAAAAGCTTTAGGCGCAGACGTCCACAGCTTTACCTGGGACGATGACTTTGCCGCCGCCCGTAACGAGTCGCTCCGGCATGCTAAAGGCGATTGGATTTTGGTGCTGGACGCGGATGAAATGCTGGTGCCCGCCGTTGTGCCCACTTTACGGGCCGCAGTTCAGCGTGACGACGCCATCGCCATTACGCTGTGGCGCGAAGAAACAGGTACAACTTACCCCTACTCGCTTCTCTCACGGTTGTTTCGGAATCGCCCTGACATTGTTTTCTCGCGACCTTACCACGAGTCGATCGATGACAGTGTGACCGCCATTCTGGCGCAAGCACCCCAGTGGCAGGTGGTAGAACTGCCAGGAATTGCCATCCGACACACGGGGTATCAGACGGCGGTAATTGCACAACGCCAGAAGCACGATCGCGCCCGTCGCACCATGGAACGTTACCTGAACGAGCATCCCGATGACAGCTACATTTGCAGTAAATTGGGCGCACTCTATGCCGATATGGGCGATCTGGCTCAGGGCATTGCCCTGCTACACCAAGGACTGCAAACGGCAACCGCCGCCCCCGTACGCTACGAACTGCACTACCATCTCGGCAGCATCTATAGTCAGCAGCAGGATTGGGCACAGGCCGATGCCCATTTTCAGCAAGCGGTTGAGCAACCCCTCTCCCAGCGACTCAAACTGGGCGCTTACAACAACTGGGGCAGTATGCTCAAAGACCGTGGCGAACTGGTACGAGCCAGGACGCTTTATCAGACGGTGCTCGCGATCGAGCCTGACTTGGCAGTGGGGCACTACAATCTGGGCCTGACCCTCAAAGCGATGGGGGATCTCGGTTTGGCGATCGCGCATTACGAGCGTGCCATCCAGCTCAACCCGACCTATGCCGAGGCCCATCAAAACCTGGGTGTAGCGTTGCTCAAGGCTGGCCGTGTGAGCGATAGCCTGGAGTCATTTCAGCGGGCGATCGTGCTCTATGAGCAGCAGGACTCACCAGAAGGAGCACGTTTGCGGGACAGTCTCCAGCAAATGGGGCTGCTCAATACAACTCGTCATTAAATAAAATCGAATAGTTTGCTTGTACAGGCGTTCGCTTTAGCGTGTGCTTTGCACTCAGCATTCAGTAGTGAACTCTGACTGGGTGATAGGGCATTTGCCCACAGGCTTCGCCCCTACCAATTTCCACTCCTTATCACTTAACGTCAGCCAATCAAGTCTGTAAACCAGTAAATAAAGTCCGTAAAAATAGTGAATGGGTCACCAGGGTCTAGTGCAAATGCCCACTGACTGCTGCCACCTTATTCTTTGGGAAAACCGATTAGAGCCGTTGCCCCAAACGCTCATGAGGCCGCAATCACTGGCGCGATCGCTTTGCCGCTATCGGTATCGGTGCCTTCGTTGAGTCGTTCGCGCTGCTGCTGCTCAGTATGGTCAAAAACGGGGTTCACCTCTTCCTGGATGCAGAGGCGATCGCAGGGGATCGTGTCGGACAAAATTGCACTTGCCATCATGCCGCAATGAATTTCCAGATGGGCTTCTGGCAAAGCCTCAAATACCAATCGCTGTCCTGGGAACACAACCCGTTCAAAGTACCAGTTGGGGATATTGGCGATGCGAGCGATTTGAATGCGGCTCGTGGCATTAACGTAGCAGCACAGAATCGGATTTACGCTTTCTGGGGGCAACGCATCAAAGATTTGAGCCATAAGAAGACCCTATGCCGAAATTAAAGGGATATATCGACCCTAACACTCTGCGATCCCGTTGGTTGTAAACCCGATTACCAACCATCCATCTAGCCCAAAATTCCCCCCTAAGATAGAGCAACTGCAACAGTATGCGCTCAATGTCCTGCCTGGAACCAATGTCAGCGGTTAGAGTGTGAACCCCACCCGTCAGATTTCAGCATTTAAAGGGGGCTAAACCAGCGCTTTTCTCAGATTTCACCCCTTTGATGAGAAATTGGCGATGCGGCAACTGAAAGTCAGTGGTATCGTAAAGTTATATGAAAATTGCTTTCAGAATTGTCTCAATACGATGCCATGCCATCGGGATCGTGGACTGGATCGTTCACGTCGAGCCGCCTTATGCTGGTCGCACGTCGGGCAATCCGGGTGGGCACCGCATGGGTGCGTTCGTCTGATAGCGTGAACGCTGTGCCTGCGATTAGTGTGTTTCAAATAGTACGCTGCAATGGATAACCGAATTCTCTACGTTCGTCTTCCCTGTAATCCGATTTTCCCGATCGGGGTTGTGTATCTGGCAGACCATGTACACAAACAATTCCCTGCGGTTGAGCAGCGCATTTTTGATCTGGGGACTGTGCCACCGCTGGACTATGCTTCGGCTCTAGATGCCTGCATTGATGAATTTCGGCCTTCCCTGCTGGTGTTTTCCTGGCGCGATATCCAGATCTATGCCCCCGTGGGCGGACGGGGCGGCAACCCACTCCAACACACATTTGAGTTCTATTACGCGCGTAATCCGCTGGTGAAGCTGCGGGGGGCGATCGGTCTACTGCGTGTAGCTCAGGGCTATTACGGCGAACTCTGGCGCAATCTGGGGCTGATCAAACGCGGCATGAAACGCGCCCAGAAGTACAACCCAACGGTGCGATCGGTGGTCGGTGGGGGTGCGGTCAGCGTGTTCTATGAGCAGTTAGGGCGGAGTTTACCGAAGGGTACGATTATTTCGGTGGGCGAAGGCGAAGCGCTGCTAGAGAAAATTTTGCAGGGCAAAGATTTCCTGGATGAGCGCTGCTATGTGGTCGGTGAAACCCGGGCGCGCGATCGCCTGATCCATGAAACGCCAACGCCGATCGACAAAACGGCTTGCGACTATAGCTATATTGAGACGATCTGGCCGACCTTTGACTATTACCTCCAGGCGCAGGATTTTTACGTCGGTGTCCAGACCAAGCGAGGCTGTCCGCACAACTGCTGCTACTGCATCTACACTGTGATTGAAGGCAAACAGGTGCGGATCAATCCGGCGGCTGAAGTGGTTGCTGAGATGCGTCAACTCTACGATCGCGGTGTGCGAAACTTCTGGTTTACGGATGCCCAACTGATTCCGGCGCGCAAATACATGGCGGATGTCATCGAGCTACTGCAGAAAGTACTCGATGCTGGCATGCAAGACATCCACTGGGCCGCCTACATTCGGGCCGATAACTTAACGCCTGAATTGTGCGACCTGATGGTAAAAACAGGCATGAATTACTTTGAGATCGGCATCACGAGCGGTTCACAAGAACTGGTGCGCAAGATGCGGATGGGGTATAACCTGCGGACAGTGCTGGAGAACTGCCGTGACCTGAAAGCAGCCGGATTTAACGACCTGGTATCGGTCAATTACTCCTTCAATGTTATTGACGAACGCCCTGAAACGATTCGGCAGACGATCGCGTACCATCGTGAACTGGAGCGTATTTTTGGTGCTGATAAAGTAGAACCAGCGATCTTTTTCATCGGGTTGCAGCCCCATACTCACCTGGAAACCTATGCGTTTGAGCAGAACATACTCAAGCCGGGGTACGACCCCATGAATATCACGCCCTGGACGGTCAGAAAGCTACTCTGGAATCCGGAGCCATTGGGTTCCCTATTCGGTGAAGTGTGCCTCCAGGCGTGGCGACAGAATCCCAACGACTTTGGTCGTGAAGTAATGGCGATTCTGGAGCAGCGGTTGGGACGGGCAGATTTAGAGTCGGCACTGACGGCTCCAGTCCTTCCCACCGCATCAAAACCGCTCGCGCTATCGGCCTCTTAGCAGGCAATGGCCGTGTCTTACCAGTCCGTTGGCGCAGTGATCGAATCTATCGCTCGCCGTTTGCAAAAGCGTGGGGTTTCTCGCGCGATCGTCCGCAGTCCGCTGATGTTATTCTTAACCGTCGCTTTGAGAGCATGCTAGAAGGTTCCATTCTCCAAGAGTTAGGCAGCAGCCACCAATCGGGTCATCCGGGTAAACGACCGCTCAACTTTGGCGTGTATTACAAAAACACGCTGGTATCTCTGTGCCACGCCCTGGAAGATTGCATCCTGATTAGCAAGAGCAAGCCGCTCGTCATTACGGCGTTTCAGCGCGGCAAGTGGTATCTGCAAGAGGCCGATCGCTACGCTGAACTGGCCGAGCGATCGCAGCACGTCGTCATTATGGCGGCTCCTGACGGCGGGTTTGCCGAGCATCCTACCAGCCAGAGAGCCAATGTCGAACTGGTTGCACTTGACCCAGCCGATCCAGTTGCCCAGGAGTGGCATTTGATGATCTTTGGGCCAACCTTCTCGGCAATGGTGCTCTGTCAGGAGCTATCGGCGTCAGACTACGGGCCAGGGGGGCAGCCAGCACAGGATCTGGAGCGCAAGTTCTACGGGTTCTGGACGTTTGAGGCCAATCTGGTGCTGGAAACGATGGAACTGGCAATCACCCATGTTGAGCGCTATAACCCAACATTAGCGGCAGCCCTGACGGCCCAGCTACAGTCCATTGCGGCGGAACAGACTGCCGAACGTGACGATCTAGGCGCAATCGTGTCCCGCGTGGTGGACTACCTGCAAGATGGTCAGAACAGTCTGGACGAACAGGTGCAAAACCGCAGCGCCCTGCGATTGCACCACGATCACCTGGATAACAACCTGATCTCCAATGAAGTGCAGGCGTTTCTTCGCATGGCACAACTGACCGACCAAGCCGACCTCGCCAACCCCACCGCAGCGGCTGAAGTGGCCGCACTGGCGGAAGCACTCGGCCAACTGCTTGATCTTCCTGTCTGGCAACTGCATCGGCTCAAGCTGGCCGGATTGCTCCATCGTCTCGCGCCGCTACAACGGTCAGAAACCGTCCTGAGTCCCGGCAGCGGGTTCCGCTATGCGGACGACAGTAGTAGCAATTCAGCGCCCAGTTGTCCGCTGGTACCGGGTGCTCAAGTCTTGCGAACCATGCCCCGCCTGCGAGCGATCGCGACTATCATCACCCACCTCACCGAATGCTGGAATGGCACGGGACAACCGGCGGGACTGGCGGGAGACGAAATCCCGTTAGAGTCACGCATTTTGGGACTGGTGGCCGCTTTCCAGCAGTACCTCGTGAGCGAACGCCGTGCTGTTGCCAGTACGCATACACCAGCCAGCTTCGGTGACAGTTTGACCAAAGCCCTCAGCGAATGTCAGCGCGAGCAGGGCGATCGCTGGGATCCTAAACTGGTCGATGCACTGGCGCTATTGGTCAACGGCTTCCAGCAAGGGCTGAGTTTGCCTGTGAATACGCCCAAAATCTCAGCCGGACTTTGGCTGATTGATTCTCACTATGCTGATGAGTTGTTTGATGCCATGAGTACAGCAGAAGCCAGGAGTTAGGAGTCAGAAGGGCTAAAGGCTAAAGGCTGAAGGCTAAAGGCTGAAGGCTAAAGGCTGAAGGCTAAAGGCTAACAGTTGGTCACTGGTTTCACTTAACACTCGACACTCCTAACGGCTCTCCCCCGCCCGGTTTCCCGTTCCTCCTCCCCGATTCCTCTCTTCCCGTTCACTCAATACTCAACACCTCCCCTCCCGCAATGGACATCAACGCAATTCATTCTGGCAACGTTAAACAGCTTCCTGGTGCCGATTTGGAAGACGAAGATCTATCTGGGCAAAATCTGCAGGGTTTGAATTTAGCGGGTGCGCGATTAATTGGCGCAAATCTCAGTCGGGCCAAACTGATGGGGGCATCCCTGGAGGGCGCAAATCTGGTTGGGTGCCAGTTAACAGGAGCCGATTTACGCGCCAATTTAGTCGGGGCGAACCTGATGCAGGCTGACTTGACGGAAGCGGATCTGCGGGGGGCAAATTTGCGCGGGGCGAACCTGATGCGGTCGAGGTTGAGCCGTGCGACTTTTGCGGGGGCTTTTCTGAGTGGTGCCAACCTGATGGGTGTGAATCTCCAGGGGGTTGATTTGCGTGGTGCGGATCTCCGGGGCGCGAACCTCAGCGGGGCCAATCTCAACGGGGCCAATCTCAATGGGGCCGATTTGCAGGGCGCTTTGTTGACGGAAGCAAACCTTGAGGAAGCCGACCTTCAGGGAGCCAATCTTGCGGGGGCTAATCTTGCGGGGGCCAATCTGCTGTGCGCTGAGTTAGAAAATACAAATCTTGATGGGGTCAATCTGACGGGAGCCTGCCTGGTAGGCACCGTTCTCGACCAAACCGCGAAGCACCAAGCGTTTCAAACGGCTTTACAGTAACGCCATTGATCGTTTTTTTTCGCAGTTGGTTGCAGCCAGTGCGTGCGATGGCTGGCGACCGGTTTTTCGATCGCCCCAATCGAATAATCGTTCCTGTAGAATGACCTGAAGGTTGCGATCGCACTTCAGCGCTAAACGGATGAACTTAAGTCAACTAAACAGCGCTTTTACGCTCTTCCTGAGTCTGCTGGTGGAGGCTATTCCCTTTCTGCTGTTGGGGGTGCTGTTCTCGGGCTTACTGCTCTTTTTTGTGGATGAGCGGACATTAATTCGGTGGTTGCCCAAAAATCCGTTTCTGGGTGCACTGGTGGGTAGCTGTGTAGGGTTTCTCTTTCCCGTCTGTGAGTGTGGCAATGTGCCGGTAGCCCGACGGTTACTGATGCAGGGGGCACCCTCCCCCGTTGCGATCGGCTTTTTGCTCGCCGCACCCACCATCAACCCGATCGTGTTTTGGGCCACCTGGACAGCCTTTCGTGACCAGCCCGAGATTGTGTTTATGCGGGTAGGGTTCTCGCTGGTCATTGCCACCATTATTGGTTGGGTCTTTAGCGTTCAGGCTGATCTGCGCCCGCTGTTGCAACCGGCGGTAGCGCGATCGATTCCGATCGACCTGGTGATGAGTAGGAGGAGCGGCGATCGACGAGCGGAAAAGGCACCGTCGCCACTCTTGCAGCCAGGAACTTACTTTTTAGGAGAATCATCGAAGTCCTTGCAAATTGATGCGGCTGAACTGCAGGCACGGATGATGGGTGCAAACACCGCCGGAAAGCCGATGTCGCATAAGCTCATGCTGCTGTTAGAGAACACGGTGCAAGAACTGCGCGAATTGGGCGGTGTGCTGGTTTTAGGCAGCGCGATCGCGGCGATCGTCCAGGTCTTCATTCCGCGCGACATTATTCTCAACCTGGGTCAAAGCCCCGTCACCTCCATTCTGGCCATGATGCTGCTGGCAGGTATCGTGTCGATCTGCTCTACCGTCGATTCGTTCTTTGCGCTGTCGTTTGCCTCAACGTTTACCACAGGGTCATTGCTGTCGTTTCTCGTCTTTGGCCCCATGATCGACCTCAAAGGCATTGGCCTTTTACTGTCGATTTTCAAAACACGGGCTGTCGTGTATTTGTTTGCACTCGCGGCATTGCTGACGTTCCTACTGACGCTGGTAGTGAATTTGTATGTGAGTTGAAGCAGAGTCAGGAGTCAGACGCCCGCAATCAACCCGCTAAATCACTCCAAACTCAAACCGCGTCTCTCTGTCGCCCTCGCCCGTTGTCCCTCATCGCCTATTCTGCCCCATGTCTCCCCGTGCCCCTCGCTCTCCCTCGCTCTTTCTCCCCTGGTTAGATGTCCTGGCGATCGCGGCCTGGGGGGTGCTTTTGATCAAGTACTGGCTGACGGGAAAGCTCTTCCTGCTGATCCATCCCAACTACATGACGTTGACCGTCGCCGTGGGGGTGATCCTGCTACTGGTCAGCGGCACGCGAGCCGTAATGCTGCGGCAGCAAATGCGGCGACCGATACGGGGAAATCTGACCGCCCAGCACTTGAGCTTATTCCCACCGGGATGGAGTACGGCACTGCTGCTGCTCACGGCTGTACTGGGGTTGCTGATTTCGCCCCAGGCGTTTGCGAGCCAGACGGCGATCGATCGCGGCGTGAATGACACCGTGACGCTGACGCGGGTGAAGCCCCAGGCATTTCGAGCTGAAACGAAGAGCCAGGACAAGACGCTGGTGGACTGGGTGCGGACGCTGGCCGTTTACCCCGAACCCGATGCGTATACCGGGCAGAAGGCAAAAGTACAGGGATTTGTGGTCTATCCCAAAGACATGCCGCAGGACTATCTTTTGCTGTCGCGGTTTGTGATTACGTGCTGTGCAGCCGATGCCTATCCGGTTAGTCTGCCTGTGAAGCTCGCTCAGAGCCGTGACGCCTACAAGCCAGATGCGTGGCTTGAAGTTGAGGGTCAGATGATGACTGCCGATCTCGCCGGAAAGCGGCAGTTGGCGATCGCGGCCAGGTCGCTGACACCCATTCCTGAGCCCAAAAATCCCTACGACTATTGAGCGCCAATGACGCCTGACCTCAGCCCCGAAATTCTGGCCTACTACACAGCGCATGATGAAGCGAATCGGCTAACCAATAGCTGGGGGCAGTTAGAATTTGTCCGCACACAGGAAATTGTAGAGCGCTACCTGCCGTCGTCTGCGGTCATCTACGACGTGGGCGGCGGTTCAGGACCCTATTCTTGCTGGCTGGCGCAAAAAGGTTATGAGGTTCATCTCATCGAACCTGTGCCCTTGCTGTTAGCGCAGGCGAGACAGAATTCTGCTCGTCAACCCGCCACACCGATCGCAAGCTTGACATCCGGCGATGCGAGAGCCTTACCCAGAGAAAATGCATCGGCAGACGTGGTACTGCTCTTTGGTCCGCTCTATCACCTGCTGGAACGCAAACAGCGTATTCAAGCACTGCAAGAAGCGCAGCGAGTGCTGCGGATCGGCGGGGTTGTCTTCGCGGCGGGGATTTCTCGGTTTGCATCGGCACTAGACGGCATGGTACAGGGATTTGCAGCCGATCCAGCCTTTCGCGCGATCGTGGCAACCGATTTAGCGGCGGGCACCCATGTCAACCAAACGGATAATCTGTCCTACTTCACCACGGCCTATCTGCACCGTCCCGAAGAGCTGAAAGCTGAAATCGAGGCGGTGGGCTTGCAGCATCAAGCCACCCTGCCGATCGAAGGGCCCGCCTGGTTGCTGCAAAACCTTCCAGAGCAATGGGAGGATCCATCCCGACGTGAAATGCTACTGCAAACCGTGCGCTGGCTAGAATCAGAGCCGTCACTTATTGGAGCCAGTGCGCACCTGATGGTCATTGGCTTAAAGCAGTAACCCCATGCCGTAGAGGTGGGTTGGATCGCAATGCAAAGCGTATAGCGGGACTTCAATCAGTCCGCCGTTGTTTGTCGGCGCGGCGATTGAGTATCGGGTATCGGATGTGGGGAATGCAATGAAACCGGCGGTCAGTCACAGACGTGTGCCATTCATTGAATGATTGCACCAGCTTCGGCGCTGGCAAGATCGAGAAATCTGTTGCCGCCTGTAATGCTCTATACCGCTCCGGCTCTAACTTATGGTTTAGTAATACGAGTCAAGGAAACGAATTTCCTCGGCTTAACGAGTTTGGGCATGGAAACGAATGACAGACCATTTCGATCGACGTAAGTTCCTGATTTATGGCTCGGCAGCATTAGGCTCCAGCCTATTTCTCAAAGCCTGTGCCTCTCCCCCGGCACCCGAAAGCTCGCCCGCTGCAAGTTCACCATCGGCAGCACCCGCAGCAGGCAAGATCAAGGTTGCCAGTGTCTATACCGTACCAATCGAGCAGCAGTGGGTCAGCCGCATTCACAAGGCGCTATCGGCAGCCAAAGAGAGAGGCGATATTGAATACGTGTATTCCGAAAACACGACCAACACGGACTACGAACGGGTGCTGCGGCAGTACGCTGAAGGCGGCAATCAATTGATCGTCGGTGAAGCATTTGCGGTTGAAAAAGCCTGTCGGGCAGTAGCAAAAGACTATCCCAAAGTCTCGTTTCTGATGGGATCAAGCGGTAAGCCCGACGGCGCAAACTTCTCTGTGTTTGACAACTATATCCACGAGCCGTCCTATCTGACCGGCATGATCGCGGGTGGGTTGACCAAATCCAAAGTGATCGGGATGGTGGGCGGCTATCCCATCCCCGAAGTCAATCGGCTGATGCACGCATTTATGGCCGGTGCCAAAGAGACCCAGCCAGATGTGAAATTTTTGGTGACCTTTATTGGTAGCTGGTTTGATCCGCCGAAAGCCAAGGAAGCCGCATTCGCCCAGATTGGAAAAGGGGCTGATGTGATGTACGCCGAGCGGTTTGGCGTTTCTGACGCGGCCAAAGAAAAGAAAGTGCTGGCGATCGGTAACGTGATCGACACCCAAAAAGATTACCCCAACACAGTCGTAGCCAGCGCCCTGTGGCACATGGAACCGACGATCGATCGCGCGATTAAAGCGGTCAAAGACGGCACCTTCAAAGCCGAGGATTACGGCCAATATAGCTACATGAAGTACGGTGGCAGCAGCCTTTCTCCCTTCGGCACGTTTGACAGCAAAATCCCTGCGGATTTGAAGCAAAAAGTGGCGGCAAAACAGGAAGACATTAAATCAGGAAAGTTTGCTGTTCAAATCGACGACGCCGAGCCAAAAGCAACCGCGTAAGGTAGAAAGGATGAAGGATGAAGGATAAGGGATAAAGACTTTCGCCTTCATCCTTGAGTCTGAGTGAATAACTCACATGCTGCCGTATGAGAAAAGCCAATGAACCTAATTCTCCCAATCGAAACGGCTTGGTTAGGTACGGCTTGGTTAGGTTCAGCCATCCGCTTTTCGCTAGACTCAGATCGCGGCTGACTGACCACACCGACAGACCCGCATTGACAATGTGCTTGAGAGGTAAACGATGTCTGACCACTGCTGTCAAAAGAAATCGGATGCACTGGAGAAGCTATCGAAGCGGCAAAGCAAGGTTCTCTGGTTTGTACTCAGCATCAACGCGGTCATGTTTGGCATTGAGCTGATTTCAGGGATATGGGCAAACTCATTGGCGTTGACCGGTGACTCATTGGACATGCTGGGCGACACGATCGCCTACGGCAGCAGTTTGTACGTTATCAACAGGGGCAGTCAGGCTCAAGCGCGATCGGCCATGCTCAAAGGTGGCATCATGTTTTTTTCGGCTGTAGCTGTATTTGCCAGAGCGGTCTATCAACTCAACTTGAGTACACCGCCAGAGCTGAAGGTGATGAGTGGTATTGGAGTTTTAGCTCTCTGCGCTAATCTGGTCTGTCTTTATCTCCTCACACACCATCGCAATGACAACATCAACATGTCTTCGGTGTGGCTCTGCTCACGCAACGACATCATTGCAAACACCTCAGTACTAATTGCGGCAGGGCTGGTGTATCTAACGCACTCACCGCTAGCCGATATCGCAGTTGGCATTTTCCTGGCCGTTGTTTTTGCGAAATCAGCAGGCTCAGTTCTTTCTCAATCTTGGCAGCAGTTGCGGCAGGCATAAACAGATGCTGAATGTCGATTCTGCTTCATCCCTTCTTCGGTTTGGGAGTTTTTATGACAGAATCAGCTCATCGCCAACAAAGCTGGCCATTTGAACCAGTCGAACAAGGCTTTGATCGAGCCAATGGCTTCATTTGGCAGTCAGTTCTCGGTTCATGCCCTACATTACGTCTTCATCGCCTCTAACATTGCACCCAGACTCAGAAGTTGTTCTTCAATTAACTAACATCAGCAAACAATTCGGGAGTCTGCTGGCAAACGATGGTGTCAGTCTGAACTTACACCGGGGTGAGGTGCTGGCGCTGCTGGGTGAAAATGGCGCGGGTAAGACCACGCTGATGAATATCTTGTTTGGTCACTATGGTGCCGACCAGGGCACGATCGCTGTTTTTAGCAAACCGCTTAAACCCAGTTCACCCAGAGCGGCGATCGCGGCAGGTTTGGGCATGGTGCACCAGCACTTCACGCTGGCAGACAACCTTTCTGTACTGGAGAACATCACATTGGGGACAGAACCGCTGTGGCAGTTCTGGCGAGATACGCGATCGGCACGGCAGCGGTTAGCCCATCTTTCTGAAACCTTTGGGCTGTTAGTGAACCCTGATGCCAGAATCAGCGACTTGTCTGTTGGCGAACGCCAGCGGGTCGAGATTCTGAAAGCGCTCTATCGGGACGTTAAAATCCTGATCTTGGATGAACCGACCGCTGTACTGACACCGCCCGAAACCGAATCGCTGTTTGCCACGTTGCGCAAGCT
>Ga0070738_10003270_pt1 | contig 21771 bp, 25 predicted proteins | sample Coa_R2_2_FD_66446 | JGI IMG/M metagenome (GOLD analysis project Ga0070738, IMG submission 66446) | Surface soil microbial communities from Centralia Pennsylvania, which are recovering from an underground coalmine fire - Coalmine... | ecosystem: Environmental > Terrestrial > Soil > Unclassified ... | reverse complement strand
AACGCCTCATTCGCGAGTTGCCGAGCTTCGAAATGATCACGCAGGGCCGTTCTGGCCGCTTCATCGGCCTCAGCTTGGATAACGAATTGTCGCGCTCCATTGCCGAGGAGAAACGTCTGCTCGCGTTTTGCGTTCCCGGCGCCAAAGGTATGAGTCACCTGCTGCGGCCCAATCGTCGTTACAAATGGAAAGTCGACGACGAGCGGGAAGCCCGAGCCCGAGACCGCGATCGCGGAGACGGCGATATTTCCGATTTGATCGGGCATTTTTAGGAGACTTCGATCAGAGTCACGGGCACCGTGTGGCGTCCTAGATTGAGCGACTGCTGAAAATTACCCTCAAATCGAACCGCGTACCGGCCGTCGACCGCAGACCCTGTCGGGTCATAAGAGAACTTCGGCGACGTCTCATATAGGTTGTAAAACCAGAACTCCGCGACCCATTGGACCGATGCACCGAACGCCCGCATCGCTGTAAGTTGTGCCGCATTAAACGCGAGCGTCTGCACGAATCGCTTGCGCGTGGTCGCGACGAGAACTCCGCGCTGCACTTCGCCATTGCGATAAAGATTCTCATTCAGCTCAACCGCCCGTTCCTCACGAAACGCAACCGCGAGCGCCTTCGGGAAAACCAGGACCGGATTTGCCGCAACGATTGCGCCAGGCATCGCACACTCAGGCCGTCAAGAAATTCGGAGCCAGTACCTGCGCCGCGGCGCCGCGGCGAGCTGCGCTCTGCGCCTGGCCCTGCACATTAGCATTCGATACCGCCCGCGGATTCCCGGCGATAGCGGCGACCGTTTGTCCCTGCAAGAACGCCGCGGATGAGTCGCCGTCGAGCTGAAGACTGATCGATTGCGGCACAACATTCGCGCCGGTCACCGACTGCGAATAGACATAATTTCCATTGACCAGAGTCGGCAGCCCAATCCTCGAATTCAGATCGCCCGGCAACACCGGCGAGCCATTGAAATAACTCGCCTGCTGCGTGAGCTGCCCATTCACGTTCGCGAATGTCGATGCGACTGCGTGATCGACAATCCCCTTAGAGTTTTGCCCGGTCGTCATCGCATACAGCTCGATCAATTGCCGAACTTGTTCGCTGCGGATGGCGACATCGAGATTTCCGCCGAATCCCTGTTTCGCCATCTGCACGATTTGATTCAGAATGCCGTTGTCGCTAATATCGACGCCGTAAACGCTCTTGATCTTGTCGTGCGCTTGCTGCGTGGCGGATTTAAAGAGCAGTCCCGAGAGGCCGACGAATGCGCCGATACCGGCCGCCGCGATCCATCCCGCCGGACCGGCCGCTGCGAGAGCGGGAAACAACGCCGTCAATCCGCCGAGGCCGAGCAGTCCACTGAAAGCCCCCAGCGCGGGAGCTAGCACCTTACCGGCGACGCTATTGCTCTGTCCAAGATGGAATGCAGTTTGCAGACCGCCAATCGAGCCCAGAATCGCCAACGGCCCGAGCGTGGACGCCGAGAGACCCCCACCCTTGAAAATTGAAAGAAGGCCGCCCAAGCCTTTCGAGCCGGAGGCCGCCGATACGGGACCGCCGAAGATGTCCCCGATGCTCGCACCGCCAGGAAGAGAAACCGGTCCAGCGAATCCCGATGTTCCGCCAGGTCCGCCGAGAATACTTCCAGCTCCGAAGATCGCGCCCGGGCCGGTCCCAATGGCGCCATCGCCATAATTAATCGTCGAGCTGACGATTCCCGCAGGCACACTCGCGCCAGCCCCGACCGCGGCCGCCGCAGGCAGGGCGAGCCCCAACGCTGCCAACACTCCAGCAGCCGCCGGGAGGCCTGTACCTCCAAAACTGAAGCTAGGGCCCGCAGTCGCGGCCGCACCGGAGTTCATCAATATCACCGGGACGGCTCCATTTGACAGCACGACATCACCCAAATGATTCGGTTGATCCAACTTCGCAAAGTGAGGTTTTGCCCCGAGACCAAGCCGCGACGCGAACCGCGCGATCGGCGTATCGCCCACCGCCTCCGTAACGAGATCCACTTTCGATCCCGTGACGAGCTGCGTCAAGCTCGCCGCGATCCGCGACGTAACGATATCCTTGACCGCCGTCAAAATCGCGGTCTTGAAAGCGTTCCCGATCGCCACAAAAACATTCTGCGATTTAGTTAGCAGTGCATCGAAGACGCCGCCGGCCTCATGCTTGAACGTATCGAATACCCGCTGGTTCTCCTGCTGCACGATTTGCTCAGCCTTTTGAGCTGCCTGTTCTCGGGCGTCGAGAATTGCAGCGTTCGTTTTAGCGTTCAAGGCCGTCAAATCGAGTGCACGATTCTGCTCCAGATTCTGAACCTGCGCATCGTATGCGTTCTGCTGAATCAGCTTGGCATCGAGCAGAATCTTCAACGATGCGAGTTGAGCATTGTATTGCCGGTCGATCGATGCCGCCTCAAGCACTTCTGCCCGCTGTAGATATTCGGCCTCGATCGCGGCCTTACGATCCTCCAGGTCGACCTTCTTCGAAATCGTGTCCGCGTCCAGCTTATCGATCGCGCGGAGCTGCTGATCCCGGGAGATCCCCGCATACTCCAGGTCCAACTTGTTCCGCTTGTCGATCCCTTCCTCATACAGTCTCGTCGCTTCGACGTACTGTTTCGTATTGAAAGCCGGATTCGTAATTTCTTCGGGAGCCCTGCGACGCTGTTCGGTGAAATAGGCCGTTTCTTTTTGGGCGAAAAATGTCTTTTGCTCCGCCGCGGCCTGGCGATCATAGGCGTCGATGATTTGTTCGATTAGAGCCTTCGTCTTGCCGTATTGCTCCAGCGCGATATCGCGTTGCGCGATGAGCCGTTCCGCACCCGACAATTCGGCTAGTTGCTCGGCACGGACGATCGCGGCGACGCCTTTCCGCGCTGCTTCCAGCTCTTTCTCGGCTTCCTTTTCCTTCTCGATCTGATCGACTCGCTGCTGCTGACTCACATAGAGCTGCGTCGCGGCGGCCTGCGCACCATATCCGCCGGGAAACTGCGATGCAGGGACGAGCTGGCCGAAGCTAGGCGAAGTGACATCCTGCACGAAGAGTTGTTTCGCCAGCGCCGCGACGGATGTCTTAAGCTGATCCTCGTTGTCTCCACGGTTTGCTGCGAAAATCTTCTGGGCGCGAGGACCGTATGTATTGAGGATGTCCCGCGTCGCGTCCGCAGTCAGGCCGCTGTAATACTGGCTGCGATTCTTCAGCAATCCCTGCACGTCGATCTGTTGCGGACTACCCAGATCTCCAAAGAACCGCCCGAAGATGCCAAAGAATCCGCGATCTCCAGCGCTCAGATCGTGGCCAAGCTCTGACAATCCGCGATAGATTGCCGCGAACGCCGTCTGCGCTCGAATTGCAATTTGCTCACCCCAGGCGCTGAAGAAATCGCTAAATCCCGTGAATGTGCCCTTGAGCGAATCGATCGAACGCCGGAAGCTGTCGAGATCCGTGCGTTCCGTCGCGCTGAGTTGCAGGCCCCAGCTCTTAACGCGCTCCGCATTCTCGCCAAAGCGATCTCCCAGGAACGGCAGAATCTTGTCGGCGTCCGATCCGAAGGCCGCAACTGTCAATCGAACACGCTCGACCGGATCGCGCTCACTCGCGAGGAGACTCAATTTCGACGCGAGCTGATCGACGCCGCCCGCGGCCTTCGTCGCATTGTCGAAAAAGTCCGGTGATACGCCTGACCTGCCCGTAATGAAATTCAACGTCTCGCGATCTCCATAGGAGATCCCAGCCCGCGACGACGTGATCGCGTTACGTTCGATTTCCTTCGCCCGGTCATACGCGGCCACAGCCGTCTTTTCGATCGCTACAATGCCAGCGATCTCGCTCGCCGTAAATAGCGCCGCATCGTAAACCGCCGCCGAGCCGCCAGCTCGCGCAACATACCCGGCATATGCGATGCGCCCCGCGCGGATGCGGTTAAGCGCTGCCTCGGCGATATTGCTCGCCGTCGCCTGCGCCGCGAGCGCTTTGGTTCCAACGACGACGGCCGCGGCGAATTCGAGTGCCCCAGTCGCGGCATGTCGCAGACCATTGAATACGCGCTCGATCCCGCTGCCCGCTCGCTCGATCCCGGCGCCGAACCTTTCAACGTCGTCGATCAACTTATCGAATCGCGAATGCTGATTCGATGCCATCGCCGCCAGGCGAGCGTCCGTCGCGCTTACATCATTCGACAGCACCTTGAGCTTTTTGCTCGTCTCGCCGGCGGAATTCCCGATTTCCTGATTCGCACGAATACCGGTTTTCCGATAGGACTCAATGTCAGCATTGGCCTCCTGAACGCCGCTGCGAACGCGCGATTCGTCGACGTCAAGAACGATCGGCTCGACATTTCCGGAATAGCTCATGCCACCCTCACGAGCTGGTTGCGAATCGCGTTGATTGCATCGACCACATTCTCCCGGTCATGCGGCGAGACGCCCCACTCACGCACCCGCGCATTATTGATCGCAGCCTTTCGGACCGCGACCGGATTCGTAAAGCCGATCGAGAGCCCCGCGGAATTCTGCACGATGCCGATCGAATTCATGAGTTGCCCCGTGAAGGTCCAGTCACGCCGGGGCGCCAGGCCTCGTCGCTGCTTTGCTCGCGCATACCCGCGCGATAATGCAGGCACAGGCTGATCGTTGACATCACGGCCCGAAAGAATTCGGTTCTTGACGGATGCTAATAGCACACGATTCAAATCCGTCCGGAAAGGATCGATTCCGATGTATTCGAAATGCGCCATTCTTGCAAAAAGGAAAGTCGGTTAGCGGACGCGAACTCGCGCGGCCCGAGTTTCCCGGTCCCGCAATTCTTTCTGATATCTCTCGATCTCGCCCTCAAGCACCTGCATCGCGAGAAACTCTTCAGCGTCGACGTCGTCCGCGGTTCCGGAGACCTTCATCTGGAGCATCGACCGTTTGGCGAGAGCCCGCGCAAGCAGCATTCCCGCGGCGCCCTGCATCGCCTCATCGAGTCGATTCGATGGACATTCCCCACAGCGTTCGCGACGATATGCCCGCGATCCGCACACGCCGCACGGATCCGGCATCCGTATATCCGCCGGTACTCGAGATTCTTCGCAATCGCGACAGGTGACGGTATGTGCCGCCGCGCAATCCCGAGGCCCACCGCACAAGTCCTCTTTCCGAAGCCATGCCCGCGCGAGAAACCGGAGCCCCGGGCGCTCCGGCCACGCAGGCCCTAAGCTTCCGGGTCGTCGTCGTCCTCGATCGACTTTCGCGTCTGGAGAACGATCTCGCGGATCACCGCGTCCTTGTGCACGATCGGAACGGCGCCGGCGTATGCCTCGGGTTTCGGTTCGAGCTGATCATACAGCCGCGCCGCGGGCTCCAAAGCGATCCGATATTCTGCACCATCGCGGCGGCCCGTCGGAGTCACGGAGCCGTTTCCGAATTCGCTGATCTGCTTCAGTGTCGGCATCTTTACTTCGTGCTTCGTTATGCCGCCCGGGGCCTTCAGCGTAACCGTGAAGCGATTTCCGTTCCGCTCGCACTCGGTGACTTCTGCGGTTTCCAGCTTCGCGATACAAACGGATGCCTCGGCCTCATCGAATGTAGGACCGTCCTTGTCGATCCGTATCTTTTCGAAAAGCGCCAGGTCCTCCGCGGCCGCATTTGGAGCGTCCGTACGGAACTTATCCCGCCCCAAATTCTTCCGAACCTGAACATTCCGCCGCGAACGAGCAGCCCATTCCTCATCGCTCGGGAACCGCAGACGGCAAGCTTTCTTGTCCGCGAAATCAGGGTGCGGCACGCGCACGACAAACTCCTGCGCCACGTCGAATATAAAGTTCTTTCCTTGTGCCTCCATTGCTGCCCTTTCCGTTACGGTGCCACCGCTAGGATATTGTCCTGCGTGCAGATGATTTCGAAGGTGCAAACACCATTTGCCGCATCGCGCAGAATGTCATACGTGACATCGTACGAAGCGATCCCGTTGTCGTCCCGGATCTTTGTCGCCTGTATGCGAAGGCGCCAGAAGGTTACTTTGAATTGGTAGTTCTCCGGACCGGCCGCGATCTGGGGACCCTGGAGGTTGATAATTCCAGTTCCCTCCGTCTGTGCAAGTAGCGTGTCTTCTTCCGACGAACCAGAATCGCATTCGACCGTCGCTGTCAAGCTGTAGGTCGGAACGCCGCGGCGCTGCCGCCCTTCGAGCTGATATCCGCTTTGCGAACCGGAGCCAAGGTAAAAGCCGGGACGCGTGTTGTTGTTCCAATTGAAAGCGAGCGAAGAAAATCGCTTATTGGCTAGGTAATCAAATCCCACCATGGTCAACTGCGTCGCCAGGCCCGCGTTCAGCGAATGCTCTGTATAGAGAGCCGGGATTACGATGGTGCTCGGCTTTGCATACGCACCCGTGCCCTTCCACTGAGAAGTGAAGAGCGCCGAATCGCGCCCCGGCTGGTTGTTGAACTGGAAACCGAACTGGTCGCAAACCACTCCGAGGATCGCCTTGTCCGTAATGGCTGATCCGCCCGTCCGGATTTGCACTGCGAGCGTCGTCGATGGCAGGTCCAGGCCGGTGGTGGCGAATACTGGAGCGATCGACGTGTATTTGAATCCACCAGCCGCGGTCGTCGCAACTTTCGTCGTAGCGCCGAGCCCAAAGGCGACTAGCTGCGCAGCGGCTTCCGCGGTGAGGCGCCCATTCCATGCGCCGCCTGCTTTCAGATAGCTTTTGAACTCGTTCTCGATGTAGACGCCCTTACCAAGATCCGTCGCGTCATTTTCATTGACCAGCTCCGGCTGAATGAAGTCGGTATTGGTCTGCCGGAGCGACCACATGTTCGCCGCGAGGAGCGCGGTCACGAGGTCGGTCTGCTGCTTGAATCCGATCGCTGTCCGTACTTCTTGTGTTAAAGCTGCGCCCATGGTCTAGCTCTCCTTTTTTTCTTCGGCAGGAAATATCTGCACGTACCCCTGTGCCATGTGCTGGCCGATCTGCGAATGCTCGATTGCATTCGGATCATGCGGCTCGACCGGAACCTGCACCGGTTCACCGCCATCAGGCGGTTTCATCCAAACGAAATCGCGCAAATGAACCTTTTCTTCCTGGCTCATGTATCAATTCCCCTTTCCGTGAGAATCAGACCGCCCTTGTGAAAATCGATTGAGCTTTGCTCCGTAAGGACCAGCGCCGTCGCCTCATAGCCGTCGAGCATTGGCGGCAAGAGCTGATCGTGAATCTGCGCGTGCTTGAACTTCATACCGCCTGGGACGCTCGCCGGAACGTCCTCGCGCAAATTGAAAAAAATCGCTCCGATATTGCCCCGTGCCTTGCAATACCAAATGAACTCGTGAACCAAGCCGTCCTTGCGATTTGCAATTGTTGTCCGCACATGGGCGAGCATCAACTGAGGCGCCTGCATCGCCTCGACGGCCTTCGCAAGACTCACCACAGACGGATAGTCGAATTTGTAGGCCACGATCACCGCAGGATCGTCGCCGATTGCCGCGACGAGGTTCGGCATGCTGCGCCAGGTCTCAACAACGAGGTCCAGCAGATCGTCGTCGTTCAGGATCATCGGCGAGCCGCCTTCGCAAACAGAGCCGCTTGTCCACGCGATTGTAGCTTGTACTTCCATAAGCGCCACGAAATCGCAGCGCTAGAAAGCAGCTTTCGACTAGCCGGCTTCTTCATCGCACCTTGCCCAGCGAGAGCCAGGCGATCCCGCCCTTGGTCCGGACATCGATCACTTCATACATCGCATCGCCGAGCTGCACGGTGTCCCCGTTCGCCGGCGGCTGAGCAAGATCCGCCAGGCGTATCGACCTGACCGCGAGAACGCCCGGCTCAACCGGTCCCCATTCTCGCGGCCAACCGTCGATCGCTTTTAAAAGCAATGGCGCACGGCCCGAAGGCGTGTACGTCACTACCTGCCCGAAGACGTCGCGCTGAGCCTTATTGCATTGGTCCAGCGCGTCCGTCCACGAGAATCCAGCAGGAGCCGACATTATTTGGCTGCGTTCTCAGCAGCAGCCTTGTCAGCAGCGGCCTTATCAGCAGCAGCCTTATCAGCAGCAGCCTTATCAGCAGCGGATCGATCGATCTTGATCGCCCCGCGATCGAGGAGCTCCTGGAGGGCGTCCCTCGACAATCCCGACGAAGCGAGCGTCAATGCGTCGCCGGGGTAGAAAACCGCTTTAGGCGTGTGGATTGTGACAGCGGCGAGATAGCGCATATGGCGTGTCCGATCTACAGAACGGTTGCGCACAGGCTCGCATTCGGCCGATACGGAACCACGAGTGGCGCCGACTGCATGAGCAGATACCGCACCGCCGGGTCCTTCTCGATCCAACTCTTCGCGAAATACGGCACCGGACGGAAGCCCGCTTCTTCATCGCGGATGGCGCCATAGGCCTTATATCCGGCGATCTGCGAGCTGCCCATCAGCACCGTGCCATTCGGCAACATCGGCTGCTGCACGCCGTTGTCATCGATATACCAGCTCGCATACACGAAGATGTTGAAGTTATCGACGGTGCCCATGAAGGTCCCGCCTTCCTCAACTTGCGCCGCCTGCGCCAATGTCGGCATCTGCCCGAGCTGCCGCTGCAACGTGAGCCGATCCTTGACGAACTGATTCTCGCGAAAAACTTTCCACGAGCCGATATCCATCGTCACATCGAGGGGCATCGCGCCGACGAGCTTCAGCACCAGCAGCGCCCAGTCTTGCAGATCATTCAGCGGATTGACGCCAGCATCCGTCCACTTCGTCCCGCCAGCCTTGACGATCGTGAGTGTGTTGTCGCGCTGGAAATCGACGAGTTGCGACGGGTACATGTCGCCGACGACGGTTACCTTGCCGGTCTGCATGACCTGCGCCGCCATCCATTCCTGACGCCGCGTCAAGAGCTGCAATTGATCTTGCAACTCCATCGCGAGAATCGCCTGCATTCGCTCGATCGGCGTGAGGGATCCGCCGATCTGTTCACCGGGCGATCGCTTGAATGGCCGGTTATTGTCAAAGACCCGCTTATCTTTGACATAGGCCGGTTTGAAAGTCTGCGTGTGGAAGCCCTGCGTCGCGACCACTTTTCCCTCGACGAGCGGCGAGACGAAAGGCGCAAGGCGCCGCGTCTTATCCATCACGTCGAAGTGGATTTCCTCGGTGTCTTCCGTCTGCACGTTCGGGAAATACCGATCGAGCAGAAATGTCGGAGGTTGTAGCAGGCTCGCCACAACCCCATTAAGCACATTCGTCGAAAAAAGGTCTGCCATGTTCCGTTTCCTCCCCTTAGGCGGCCTGAACCGCGATCAGGTCGATTCCTTTCTGCCGCAGGCCTTCGCGAATGCCCGCAACCGTCTGACCAGCTCCCAGCGTGACCGCCGCGTCGTTGAACCGGCCGCGGTAGTACGCCATCGCTTCCTTGTCGGCGGCAGTCGCATCCGTCGCCTCCGCGAGCACGGCATCCGGGATCTGCGACCCGTCCACCGCCGCCGCGAGCGACAGGACGTACTTCCCGCTGCCGGCCGCGATCGTGATGTCGAAGCCATCGCCGACGATGAAATTCCCTCCGCCGTTCGCGGTCAGCGTGAACTTGATCCGATCCGCGAACACGGCGCCGCCGAGCGTGGCGTTAATCGTTCCGATCTGCACACCTTTCGGATCGACGACTACAAACGTCCCGCCATTGGCCGCGGCCACGACGCACCGCACGGTGTAAACACCCGGCCCACTCAACGCCGCATTCGCGAGAATCGGCGTCGCCCCGTCCATCACGAGGGTCCCCGTACCGGTGTTTCCGCCGCCCTTCGCAGCGGCGACCGCGGCGCCGAGAGTGATCTGGCCGATCACCGACCCTCGAACAAGGTTCTGACCTGTCAGGACCGTCACCTTGCGCGAAAGCAGATCGTCCGTGTCCACTAACAGCCGGTCCGGCGTGAACGCCGTCGAGCTGTATGAAGCCAGCGGGTCCGTGAAACTCGACATCAACGGTCCGCGCGTCAAGAAGTCAAATAGTCGCATCGGTTAGGCCGCCTTTCCTTTCGCTTTCGTTGCGAATTGCAAGACGCCCGCAATTAGCGTCTTCTCCTCGTCCTGAGCGCCCGCGCCTTCCCCAACCTTCGGATTCGGGAGGTGGCTCATTGCCGCCTGCAGCGCATTGGCTGCGGGCGCGGTCTCCTTCGGCGATGCGGCGAGCAGCTTCTTCGCTGCTTCGACGGTCAGTTCCGTATCGAGCGCAATAGCCTTCGCTTGCGTTGGCCGATCCCTTGCCTCGTCGCACTCCAAGATCGCCGCAATCCGGTCGGTCGCTGCTTTAGCGCCCGCCATCCGTACGGCATTTTCATCCACCGCGGCCGGAACCGCGGGGGTTTTCTCATCAGCCATAAGGCCTCCTTCTGTGGATTTGGCGGTTCCGCCAAACTTGATCGCGGGCCCCGCCTCCGAACCGGGCGATGCCAGCTGCGCAAGGACGCCCTCAAGCGAGCCCAGCTCGTCGGCCATCCCGGCCTCGATCGCTCGCTTGGCGGTCATCATTCCGCCCTTGCCGAAATTGTTGAGAACTGTCTCGTCACTCACGCCGCGGCCAAGCGCGACGGCCGCCACGAACTCCGACGCCAGGTCGTCGAGGATTACCTGCATCGCCGCGCGGCCTTCATCCGTCGCAGGGTCGAGCCGCTTGTTTGGGCTTTGGCTCGACACGATCTCATAGGTGGTTATCCCCGCTTTCGCATCCTTCTCGCGTGAATCGCGGATCGTCGCTACCACGCCGATCGAGCCGATCATCGCGGTCGGATCCGCGACAATCTTCTGCGCCTGGCTCGCGAGCCAATAGGCGCCGCTAGCCGCTAGCCCGCCGGCATAAGCGATTACCGGCTTCGACCCTTCCGCCGCCCGCGCGATCATCGCTCCCAACTCATTGACGCCGGTGATCTCGCCGCCAGGGCTATCGATATTGAGCACGATCGCCTTGACGGCCGGATTATCGAGCGCCGCCTGGAAGTCGGTTGCGAAGTCCTCAACGGACGTCGCGCCCGAAAACATCGTGAACAGATTTGCGTATCGGAAGATCGGCCCCATAACTGGCACGATCGCAACTCCATCCCGCACCTGGACCGTCCAGGTCGATTCGAGCAGCTTGCCCGTCTTCGCCGCGACCGCCTCCCAGTCTGGGTTCTCACGAGCCGCAATATCGAGAATTTGCTGCAGCGCGGAGTGAGTAATCGCCCACGGCCGGTCCGCGACATATGTCCACGCCCTAATCGCTGGTTTTTTCATGCGGCCTGTTTCTCCTGTGCCGGGACGGGGTCCGTGACCTTGTCGGCTTCCTCTTCGTTTTCCGCCTGCGCGAGCTGTAAAGGCTGCCGACTTGTCGCGATCCAGGGATCGGGAAGGCCTAGCTCTTTCCGCTTCGCCATCTCAACGGCCTGCTGTTCGAGCACCTCTTCCCAATCGAGCCCTTGCTCCGCGCATTCGATTTCGAGCGTTGAGACCGTCTGCATCCGGATCTGCATCGCTTGGGCTTCCTTCATCGGATCTACCCATCCGCGGCCAGGTCCCATCCAACGGCATCGCGTGTAGGCGAAGCGGTTATCGTAGAACCCCGGAGCCTCAATTTCGCCGGCGTTGATGGCTTCTTCGAGCCAAAGCTCATATGCCGGCGTGCACCACAAGGTCGCAAGCCATGAACGGCGGCCGAGGAAGAAACGCCATGCTTCGAGAATCGCCGCGCGAGCGCTGGAATAATTCGTTTTCGAAAAATCCTTCAGCAGTAGCTCGTACGGGAGTCCAATGCCGGCGCCGATGTGGCGCATTAAACTTTCGACAAACATCGAATATGCAGTGGCCGGCCGACCGGGCGTGAAAGAAGAAAGCTTTTCGCCCGGCGCAAGTGGCACAACCGCGCCGCCCTTGAGCGGAGTGCGATACTCATTGCGCAGATTCAGATACGCCTGATATTTCTGGCTCGTCACATCGCCGCCGAACAGCTCGATCAGGCCCTGAGAATCGAGCGGAGTCTCAATAAAGGCCGCAATCATCGCATTCACGACGGCAGCCTGAATCTCGGTCCGCTGATAATGATCGAGCATCTTGAACTGAGTCAGAACCGGAGTGAGGATCGGCTTTCCGCGGCTTTGTCCGGTGCGCTCTTTATCGTGCACATGGATCACGCGTTTCCGGCCCCAGCCGGTCTCCGCGGGAATTCGCTCCCAATCCATCACATTCAGGACGAAGCTCAAATAGATGTCGCCAGGGTGCGATTTACGCAACCAATAGGCGAGCGGTCGACCATAATCGTCAATCTCGATCCCGCCGCGCATATGCGGCCCGTCGAGCTGTCCGAATGGCGTGCTCAGGCGATCGGATTCCACGATCTGGAACTTCGTCCGATATCTTCCGCGGCCGTCGATCCATAACGGCAGCGCGAGCGACTCCCCGTTTAGCAGCCCACCCCGAAGAACCTGCGATGTGAGCCCATAAAAGTTCGACTGTCCTGATGCGTCGCACTCCGTTGTTTCCGCATAGGCTCGCCAGCGGGAGACCGTGTTTTTCGACCACTCATCGGCCCAAACTTTATCTTTCCCGAGCGCCCGGTAATCCGGTGTCGGCACAACGCGCAGACCCGTCCCGACAATGTTGTCCGCAAGCGTCTGATGGGCGCCTGACGCAATACCGTGATTCCGGGAAAGGTCGCGCGATCGCGCCCTGGCGACGCCGAGATCGAAGAGCCAATCGGCATCTGCCGAACCCGAGACCGGGTCCCATCCAGCCAACTCGCGCGATCGCAGCGAGGCGGCCATGTGGGCCGATTCTGGCATCCAAGCGCTCGCGATAATCGCCGGGGAAACTGGCTCCGATAAAGCCTTAAGTCTGCGCGTAGGTTTCATCGCCCGTATTCAACAAAAATTGACCGCCGCGGCGTCGTGCTCGCTTGCTGGAGTTGCGTAATATACGCGCGAAGCTTATCCGCGTCCGCCGCAGCAAATGAGACCTTTCCGCCATTCGGATTAGTGATCTCCGCGATTCGCGACCCCGTCATGAGCGAATGCAGCGCCGCCTGTGCCTCGGCGAGCATTGTGGCGTTATCAGCCACGCTGCTTACCCGCTGTCGTATATTTCAGATCGTCTTCTGTCTTGCGAATCGTCCCCGCCGCGAATAGCCTTCTCACTTCTGTGCGGACTTGCTCGACAGTCGCCTCAGTGAAGAGGAACTTCGTAACTCGGTCCACGATCTCTGCCGTCGTTCGCGGAACTTCCCCCACGGCCTTCATAATCGCGGCCGCAAGATCATTCTTTTCGGCGACGGGAGCACGGCGCCGCGCGTCAACCCGAACCCAGAGGAAATTGCCTTGCTTGGCGTATTCCGCTGAAATCTTGAGTTTTTCCGCCCATTTCTTGAGCGCTGTCCGGACATGAGTGGCGTCGTTGAATCGCGCCGCCTCAGCTTTGCCCTCCGCCAAATCCTCAAGCGCTGCCCGATATGGCGAAGCGCCGAAAGCACGCGGAAATTTCCCGCTAAACTCCAGACCAACAGGCACCTTAAGATATTCAGGCGTGACGTGCGTGATTTTCTTCGGCATCAATAACGCCCCGCCGAATAGAAGATGTATCCGACCACCGCCGTCCCGCCGCCCGTGCAGGACCACGTGATGCCGTTCGGCATCTTTCGACCCTTGAACGGCATAATGTAGACCCCGGGGTGAACCGTATTGCTGAATACCGCCCGCGGCGTCGCTTGGCGATCGAGAATCGAGCATGTAACATCGCCGCCCGTAACATTCGTCAGCGTGATCTCGTTCACATAGACAGTCGCCGAGATACCCGGGACAGCCGTATCTACGGCCGGCACCAACATCGGATCAATTTCTTTTTGAAAGCTAGCGAACCGCGGGTCACCCTGCTGCGCGGAAACCGGCCGATACGAGAGCGCCGCCATTGTAAACATGGCGATCACGAACCAGATTTTTGCTTCGATTTTCATTTTTCTGACTCCTGACTCCTCAGGAAAGGTACGGGTCATCCGAGAACAACGGCATCGTCACCGTGGATTTCGCGACCATTTCGCGTCGCGCTAGACGCTCCTCCAATTCCGCGAACTTCTCCTCACGGAACCGATCGAGCCCGAAGCGACACGCCGCCGCGCGGGCATAAACGCGACAGTCCAGCGCTTCGTTTCGCGCTCGCGTCTTTTGCCACTCTGGCTTGGCATAGCCACGGATGAGCCGCGTCACAAGCCTTTCCGCCGTCAACTGCTTGAAAAATTCCGCATCGTATGGCGGAAAGTGGCTGTAACCCGCCGGATATAGCTCTCCGGTCGCAAGCTGCTCTTCTGTCGGCGCCGACTGGTTCAGCCACCCGTATAGCTCGCTCTTCAGCAGCGAGACCGCGACTGGCCACAGCTTCACGCCGTTAGAGATTTTCCGACCGCGGACGGTCACGTCGACCAATGACGGAAACCCCACCGCCACGCTGCCAGTCGGACGGCCGTCCACGGCCATGGCGCGATCACCACGCTCACGCACCCATGCGTAAACGTCATTGGGGCAGTACCCCGTATCGACCGCCATCATGGAAATCGGCATCTGGATGCCACGTTCGTGCGGAAAAGTCTCGCCGAGCACTTCAGCAAGCGACTCCCAGACCATTGGTTGCTGCGGATTCCCCTCAAGAACGCGGTAATCGATCGACCAGGATTCCTTGCCGCGGCCCCAGGCTACGATTTCAATTTGCAAATAATCCTTCTGAACGTCGACGCCGGCGGTTAAGAACAATCCGTTCGCTGGCACCGTTCCGCGCTGATATTTCTCCCTGTGCGCACGCTCATACAGCAACTCGTCCGCCGGGGCCTCGCCTTTGTCGCTCCAGTTCTCCGCTAGCGATGTGTTAACGAACGTCTTCAGATCTTCCGCGTTCGACTTCTTCGTTAGGAAATCGAGCACGATCTCCCACAATTGCTTCCATGGCGAGTACAGCTCGGAAATCCAGAATCCCGCGACGCCCGAGAACGGCGCATTCGCCCGCCAGTGTCCGCGCTCGACCGCATCCTGCCGGGCGCCGTCATTCCACGGCAGATCACAGCGCTCGCAGTAATACAGCGCCGTTCGAGCCCGCTGCTCGTTTGTCAATCCCGCCGCCTGACTCCATCTCACTTGCGAATGAAACTTGCCCATGAGCGACTGGTAATGGCCGCAGAAAGGACACGGGACGTAAAACTCGCGCTTGTCGGACTCTTCGTATGCGCGATCGATCTCCGATCCATCGACCGTTGGCGAGCAGGTGTCAATTTCAAGCGACCGGTGCCGAAATGTCGCAAGGCGTTTCCGAGCGAGCGCTACCACGTTCCCTTCCTGCGTTGGCTTGTACTTGTCGATTTCGTCACAGAACAGGTAACGAATCGCTCGCCGAGCCACATTTCGAGGCGAGCCGGCGCCCGTAATCGCGAGCATCCCGCCGGGGAAGAGTTTTTCGGTGATCGTGTTCGATGAGCTGCGGGATTTCGATTCGCTAAAGATCGCCCGCAGCACCGGCGTATCGCGAATCATCGGCGCAATGCGCTCTTTCGAAAAGCCCTTCGCGTCGGAGTCGCCCGGTTGGATCACGAGCATCGGACCTGGGTCGAGATGGGCGTTTCGGCCGATCGCGTTCTCGATCGTCGCCGTCTTGAGCATCTGCGTCGCCGACTTGATCACGATCCGTCGCACGCGCGGATCGGCCGCGCAATCCATCGGCTCGCGCTGGAAGGATTTCGTCTGCCATGGGCCGGCCTCGGCCGACGATTCACGGCTCAGCCGGCGATATTTGTCCGCCCACTTCGAAACAGTCAGTTCAGGCGGAGGCGCAAGCAATGCGCACGCCCGAGCGGCCATCGCCTGGGTTCGTTGCGATCCGAGAGCGACGACGGCCGCAACCGCGGCAAGGACCGCCTGGCGGTTACGCGGCTGCATTGCTCAGCTCCTGCGCCATTGCACTCAACGCCTCGCGGAATTCGCGATCGAGCAGCGCTTGGCATTCACGCGCGTCGTTCAGCATTGCCAATCGCGGGGCCAGTTTTCCGGGGAGTGTCATCATGCGATTTCGGATCTGAACCGTAATTTCGCCCCAAATCCGTTCGACGTCGTCGGCCGGCACCAGCTTTTCTGACCGCTCCATCTCCTCGCGTTGCATCTTATGCACGCGGAGCCAGGCCTGCGTAAGTTCGGCCTCGTGCATCGAGTCTTCGCGCGGCGCCAGCTCGGCCGGCGGCTCGGCCGGCGGCTTCTGTTGGCGCGATCGCTTTTGCTGGTGGTACTGAACATTTGCCGCGTACTGGCCTTTGACTTTTTCGAGGTCGAACGAACCATCGGGCTCACGCGTGAGCGTGCCCTTCTTCGCCAGCTTGTTGACGTTCTGCCGCGTGCATCCTAGCGCTTCTGCTACTTCCCTAGCCGACGCCATACAGACAACCCGTTGCCAACACCGGAAACTCCGATTTCCACCCCATAGCTAAAAAACCCGCGCAAACAATCCACCTGCGGAGGGTTACACTCCAGGAAGGACCCGCTACTCAAACGTTGCCTGGCCACGGCGGATATACCGCCGCTTCATCTACGCGGTAGCAATGCCACGCCGAAGGGTCTTGCTCGACAATCGCTAGGCGTTTCTTGCGCCGCGCACTTACCTGAAAACGCTCGGGATACCGTTCAACCAATGCGATTGCTTGATTCCTTCCGATGGTCTCAACTGGCTCTTCGCGCTTGACGAGAATAAACCGCGCATCCTCGGGAGCATTCCGAATTAGATCGACTTGGCACACACGTTTGGCTTGTAGCGATATGGCTCGCTCAGAGCATTGCACGACCATTTGGCGATGCGGTGGGCGGTCCGCAATCCCGTCGCCTCGATACATGTCAGGCAACTGGAAACTGAATCATACCGGCGAAGTTTCCACCTGTAAAGATGAGCAATCTATCCAAATACCTGAGGTTCATCAGAAAAGACTTAGCGCTATTTGCTAGACAACTACGCGATAATCACCCGCATGAAAGCCATCGCGATGTGTCTGCTCTCATTCCTGCCGATCGCTGCATCTGGGAGATCCCATCTCCGTCAGACCAGAACACAACAGCATCGACGCGAGACGCAGAACTTCCGAGTTACCCATCCATGCCCTTCGACCGGAAAGACCAGCGGCGCTTGCCCCGGCTATTCGATTCACCACGGCGCAAGCGGGCCGAGCTGGAAGAAGCGCGGCAAGTGACGCCGTGACGCGAGTGACGTGCTTTTTCAAAAGTCCTATACATAGCGAGCCTCAAAAATACTTTACATATACGCATCCTCACGTCACTTACGTCACAATCTATAGATATCAATCAGTTAATAAAAAGGCTCAGTATTGTGGAAAACATCTGCTCGCCTTTCTGAATCATGGCGATAGATCGTTGTGACGCGAGATGTGACGCGAAAACGTTTTGTGACACGACTTCACGTCACATTGCCTCACTTTTCACCTTTGCGTGAAGACAGAAATATCCTGTCGCGTCACACGCTCAAGTTGCGATGCGCCAGGAGACTTAGCTAAGCAATGGTTCTGTGCTCCGACGTTTGCTCTCAAACGCGAGCACTTCCGTCAAGACTTCATCTTTTAGCTCGATTCCTTCCCACGTCCGGAGCTGGTGATTCTCGTGATCACGACGCCCGCGGCTCTCCTCAAAACCCTTGTTCAACATCCGCTCGCGAAATGAGCTTCGACCGATCGGAAAGCGCTCCGAATTCTGCTTACACCACCACATATAGGCCGCCGACATCTGTGATTGCCGCACAAACGTGTCCGGGTCCTTGCTGATTTCGCAGCAATCATCGAGGAATTCACGCAACGGATCATCGCTCTCCTGCCACGCACGAACCTCGCTCATGACTTCTTCCGGCTCCTCGAGCCGCTTCCGCTCGATCCAGTCCATCGCGCCGCGCACGGCCCACGCGAGGATTCCGGAGGCCTCGGCGACGAGCTTGTCCTTCAAGTCCGGATCGCGTTGCGAGTCCTCGACCCGCGAATCGAATGGAATGAGCTTCAGCCGATCCCAGATGCCCTTATCCGAACCCTTCACGCGCGGTCTGTGATTCGTATCGATGAACAGGTGATGCGTCTGCGGAAATCGAATGAAATTCTCATACAGCCGCCGAGCCTTAATCTCGCCACCGCCGGCCGTGATGTACTTCAAAATCGCATCGTTGAACGAGTCCCCATCTTGCGATTCGGAAGCCGATGCAAACCGCGCACCGCGAAGATCGGCTAGGTCGGATCCAGCTTCGTTCCCGCGAGCCGTCATGATCGACTTGATGTTCAGCATCACCGCATAATCGGCCCCGAGGATGTCTTTGAAAACATTGACCAGCGTCGTCTTCCCATTGTTCGCCGTATGGCCGTAGAAAATGAAGACACACTTCGCACTCACATCACCGGTAAGCGAATAGCCGAAAATTCGTTGCAAAAAGGAAACCAGCCGAAGAGTCCGCGCTGGCGGTTCGGCATCGGGATTCGTATCGCCCATCGCCCAATGAACGAACTGCAAAAACCGTTCGGCCTTCGCCTCTGGATCATAGGCGATCGGACATAGCTTTGTGATCATGTACTTCTTGTCGTGATCGAGCAGTTGTCCTGATCGCAGATCGACGACGCCATTGGGGCAGTTCAACAGATATGGATGTTGGTCCAGCTCGCTCGCTGAGATTGGAATGCCCGGCTCCGTCGCAGCTCGCTTGAGCATTGCTTCGATGCCCGCGGCTGACTCAGATTTCCGAGCCCATTTTTCCAAAATTCCGTTCTGGAGCGCTTGCTCATATAATCGTCGGGCCGTCCGCTTGGCGAGCTGCGTCACATGCTTTCGATCGTCAATTGACCAGCGCTTCCCATCCCAAACGAGCCATTTCTCCATCTCGATGCAATAGCGCACGAGGTGGCCAAACATCCTTACAAAGCGCTCACCGTTGCCGGAATCAGTCAGAGGATCGCCGGTCAGGTCCGGACCGTCGAATGCCGTATCGCTGTCACTGCCGCCGCCAGGCGGTCCAGAAAAGAAGACCGGCTTCCGTTCTGCGTCCCGCAAAATCGCTTCGAAATTCTTCGTCGGAAATCGATCGCCGAAATGCGTCCTGAAACGCATGGTGATCAGATTTTGGACCAGCTTCGGCAGCTTAGCGACGTGCGGCGCCAGCTCGATCGCCGCCTTCAGATCGTTCAGCTCAATCGCCGCCCGCGCCGCCTCCTCTACGTCCTCTTGCGACAATTCCGATTCGTCCGCGTCACTGGTCGCCAAAACTGCTTCGAATTGGTCGATTGGGAATCGCTCCGCGAAGTGGGCTTTCAGCTTCGCGGTTACGAGCGCCTGCGCGTGTTTCTTGAGTTTTGCGACGTGCGCAGCCAGGTCGACAGCGGCCTTAGGATCGTCCGCATCGATCGCGGCCTGGATCTTCTCCTCAACCTCTCGCTGCGACAGCACTGACGGTGCTGCAGCGTCCTCTCGCGGCTCGCCGGCCGGAGCTGCGCCGCGGTCCTGAAAGACATCGGACTTCTTGTCTGGACTGTACCGCGCCGCCGATCGTGCGATCGTCCGCAACTCGTCATCGGGCAGGGGAGGCTTGCACCGATGCTGATTTACAGCCTTTAGTGACGCGAAAATTTCTTCTTGTGCTAACGCAGAACGACGGAGGCGGCAGGCGACGCGAAACAAAGCATCGTTCCTTCCGCCTTCGGGGATTAAGTTAGGAGTCGGTTTATTTTCGGTGCCTCGCCGCTGCGCGTCGAGGATTTTTTTTACTAGCCAATCAGGCGCCGGCGCAAGTTTCGATTCTTCGAAACAATCGATCGGGTCCCATGCATATCGACGCTTTGTCTCGGGATGGATCGACGGTTCGGCAACGATATAGCCGCCGGTCCCGCGGATGTCAATGCCCGGCCCGACCTTTCCTTGTGAGTTGCGAATGACGATGCCCGCCGGCATCTGGAACAGAATATGGCGGCCGCCCGTGCCGGTTTCCTGCTCCGGAGTGTCGGGGATCTTCCCGTGCTGCATCCGCAGCATGTCCCACGTCTCATCGCCGCCGTGCTTAATATCGGCATCGACGACAAACCACCCGTGCCCGGTCGCGAGGCCGATATTCGCTTTTGGCCAGCGCGTCCACCATTCACGGATCTGCGATTCATTTAGCGTGGCATCATTGCAGCCGCGGCCGCCCCGCGACTCGGGAATGATTGGAACCTTGCCGCCGATCGCGAGCGGGAAGACGGGCCAGCCGAGTGCTCGATACCTCAGCGCCCAATCGAGAAAGCTGTCGCCGCGCTCGATCACAGGCCGATCCTTAGAGGGCGAAGATAAGGCGAATATGATAACCTGCCGCTATGGCAGTCCAATCCTCCGAAGATCATCTCTGGCGAGTTACTTTTTTCGATCGCGAGTACGGAATGGCTCGACGAATTCAGACGACGGCGCCCACGGGTCTCGATGCCGCGGTGATCGCGTTCCGCAGAATGCTTGAGATCGGCCGGATGGAAACCGACTTCGACGATGCGGTCCAGGTGGAGAGTATTGTCTCGACGCGCGAACGGGTCGCGCTCTCCGCCATCAGCGCAAGATCGAAACAAGACTCTAGGGCCGCATGACGGGAATGCGATGGAGCGGCGAGACGAATCGATTAAACGAGTACCAGCTCGACATGCATCGATCGCACCTGAGCCGCCAAAGTGATCAAGAGCTGATTCACTCTTATGGCGTCTACTGGAATGCCCTGAGGATGCGCGATGGCAAAGCTCCCAGCGCTTCCAAAATTCAATATCTCGTCGAGACCTGGCGCGAGCTTCGCCGGCGGCAGCAACGAGCTGCTTCCGAATTGAAAGACGGGCGACGGCAGGACTCCGGGAGATAACATAGAATGCGGTGGGATTGGAAGCGGAAATTAGAGGAACCACCTTGCCGCATTCGCTATTCGGCGAACCGGAGTGCTGCGGATGCCTGAACATTTCGATCAAGAATCGCTCCGCTCGATTCGTTTGCAATGAGTGCGGGCACATCGTTCGGTAATAAATTACTTGACTCATCTATGTGAGTCTAGTAAGTTATTGCCCATCGTTCGGGAATGCCCGATCGATAATCTGCCGTCAACCCTACGCGAAATGGAAGAACGGCTGGAGGTCGTCCGCGCCGTCTGCCCGCATTGCGGCACGGAGAATGAAGCATTCGGCTTTTCGGAACTGTACGCCTTTATCTGCGACCAGTGCCATGAAGTCGTAAAGCTCTCCGAAGGTCCCAAATCGCCGCTGATCATCCGGACACCCCGTTAGAAGCAGCGATGCCGGTTGCATCGCTAGGTCCGGCGGTATCTGCGATCGCTGCAAGCAGCGCCTGGCGTTCAAGCCGCGGCATCTTTGCAAGCTTCGCGGTCCATCGATTTTTTTTGCGTTTGATCCGCTCCCGTTCCCGATAGTCGCTCCCCAGATAGCTGTAATCGTGCAGTTCTGTCGGTTCGGGAAAATTCATCCAGAGCCATTCGGTTGCTGGTTTGCCGGCGCGATTCACAGTCTGAAAGGATGCTGATGCCCATCGATCAAGTTCGCGAGCATAAAGCCGATTCCAGTAGCCCGAGATCACCACCATGCAGGGGAGCGAGCAGACGACGTCGAGCAGCTCCGCGTGCTGCAAATCGGTCATTTCATGCGCGTAGAGGTTAAGTCGCGTCCTCGTTCGCAGCAAATAAGGCGGATCGCAATAGACTAGCTCATCACCGATGAATCGGTAGTCCCGGAGCCAAACGAGAGCATCCGCACATTC
>Ga0070738_10003268_pt1 | contig 21780 bp, 24 predicted proteins | sample Coa_R2_2_FD_66446 | JGI IMG/M metagenome (GOLD analysis project Ga0070738, IMG submission 66446) | Surface soil microbial communities from Centralia Pennsylvania, which are recovering from an underground coalmine fire - Coalmine... | ecosystem: Environmental > Terrestrial > Soil > Unclassified ... | reverse complement strand
CATGGCTTCCAGTGTCTTATGATCCAACCGGCGCGCATCGTTTTCTCGCATTCCGGGAATGAATCACTCGGATCTTGCTCAGTCAAGAAGAATGTTGACCTACTTATGAACTGATTAATAATTTTCTGCTGCTGGAGGGAGGCGCGAAACGTATCGGTGTCATAACCTTTATCGGCCAGAAGCTCCTTGATGCCGGGAATGAGGGTGACGCATTCTTCCGCCATGACACAGTCGGCGGCGTTGCCCGGCGTCAGGATCAACACCCACGGCCTGAGGAACTCATCGGCGATCGCGTGGATTTTGCTGTTGCGGCCGCCTTTCGCCAGTCCGATCGCCTGAAATTCGGCCCCCCTTTTCCGCCGCTGGCGCAGCGGTGAGCTTTGACGCGGCTTGTATCCAGCGCGACTCGTTCCGGCGGCTCGGAAGGAGAGGCAACCGCCTCGAATATCTTCTGCCAGATACCCCGCTCGCTCCGGCGGGGAAAGCGATTGTAGATCGTCTTGTGGGGGCCATATTCCTTCGGGCAGTCGACCCAGCGGCAGCCGGCTTTCAGCACAGGCTGGTTTGCCGGCAACCGCGGTTCGATCTTCGCCCACTGTTCATCGCTGAACCAAAACAAATGTGCATCCATCGGCTAGCCCCCGAATCAGTTGGCCAACCTCTTGAATCAAAACACCCTTAATTAGGTCTTACTCCTAGCCGGCACTTTCCGCTGAAACAACCGGTCTCGCATTTTCAACAGGGGCCGCTCGATCAGCACCCAAGATGCCGCCGCGACTGCGGCCGTCGCTGTGTAATCTGCCAAGCAGATGAGGAGCGACATTGAATCATCATCGGCGCCGGGCAGTAGTGCGTGCAATGCGGGCTCGGCGAACCGAAAGTCCACCAAGTAGTGCCACAGGTAAAACGCATAGCTGATCCGGCCTAACAATTGGATCGGTTTCCAGTGCAAGAATGCGACGGCGCCGCTATCTTGATTCGCGACGATTGACCAGATTGTCAGCGCGGCGAAAATGATGGCAGCCCAGAATAATAGCGCGCCCGCGGCGGGATTGAAGGTGACATGGGTGAGCGTTGTTATGTTGGTCGTTGCGACCATCCCAACCAAACCCAAGACCACGCCCAACGAAGCCTTTCCGTTGGCCGGTGCGATCGCCATGATCGCGAGAGTGACACCGACTGCCATTATACCGAAATTGACCAGCGAATCCGTGCCCAGGACTATCATGCTGGCCTGGGCTGCAAGCAAAGCAATAAGTGCTGAAATTGCGGCTGTCAGCAATCCCCCGGCGACATATTTAGCCTTGCGAATGGGAATGAGAAGAAACAGCGGTGCAACGATGATGTAAAACTGTTCCTCGACGGCCAGCGTCCAAAGATGGCCAAGGCTCGGCCAGGATTTCGTTACAAGTTCAATGGCAAGGTTTGTTGTATAGGTTGCGTAAACCAGCGCCCAACCCGCAGTGACAAAAGGATGTGTTTCGCTTGACAGGAAGGAAGCGATTATCAGCAGGGCATAATAAGCAGGAAAAATGCGAAATGCGCGTCTATAAAAAAAAGAGAGCAGTTCTTTTTTGGCAGATGAATGTCTGGTTTCTATGACGCGTCGTCGCTCCAGTACAATACTCGTTATAAGGTAGCCGCTCAACACGAAGAAAAGCCACACGCCTATCCCTAGATGCAATTTGTGGCCGATGTCTGTCTTGTGCTCGAAAAAGACCAGCGTCATTGCCACGGCGCGCAATCCATCGAGGCCACGAATGCGAAATTCCGCGCTGCCTAGATGTCTTTGTCGTACCGGGATACCCTGCTTCATTTTCTTGATCGAGGATGCCTATATCATGCGCCCGAGAGATTACCGATCTGCAATAAAGGTGGGGTCATAATCTGGGCCATCGTACTGGACGCGATTGAATAAGACGTTGAGATGATTCACAAAAGCGATTCTTTATCGCCAAACGAAGGATCGCTTCGATGCAGAATACGTTCTCGAACGCCTTATCCGGGGCGGTATCCAAGCACATCGCCTCCCCGCCGACAAGGCGCTGTCCGGGCTCAGGGGCATATGAGATGGCGGAGGATCGCCCTGGCCGAGGGCTTGGAGATACTCTGCCGGGGTTTTTTCCGCCAAGGGCGCCATGGAGCCAATAATGGTTGAATCTGTGGGCGAAGGCTTGCAGTTTGTCGAGTTGACGCGGGGGGTCGCAGGTGGCGTAGAACTCATATCACCAGGCCGGCTGGGCGCGATTTCGTGCCGCGCATTCACCGCAAGAAGCCGCCGGGTCGGCCGATGCCCGATTGCATGCGCATTGCCAACGCGCAGAAGCCGAAAATTCGCAGCGCCGCCGAGCACGTGTTCGCCCGCCAGAAGGGTCCAATGGGTCTGGCCGTGCGGACGATCGGCATCGCGCGCGCCAAGGTGAAAATCGGTATAGCAAACTTGGCCTACAACATCCGCCGCTTCGTCTGGCTGAAAGCAAAATACGCGGCCACGTGACGCAGAAGGCCGCACAAGCGGCCTCGCCGACGCCGCCGCCCAGCGGAAAATCAACCCGCGCCGGGATCGCAGCGCGCTATCACGCCTCACCCCGTCAATCCGCCTGCAAAAATCCGGTTCTTGGAGGCCTCCATTTTGAGCACGTCTTGGAAGGCCACTATGCCGGCTGATGCCGGCTGGCGCTAAAAGCGAACAAAGCCGTGGCGCTACCCTAATGCTTACTTCGAGAGCCGGCGACCGCCGCAGCTTTTGGAAACATCTTCAAACGCGTTGTGCGTTCATTCAAAATGGATGGTATTGATAGAGCCAGGTTTCGCTCAGAGTCTTCTCTCCCGCCCGCAAATAGAGGCGCATCTCCACGGGATCGGCGCCTGAAACCGTCAGATCGAATTGCGCCCGCCAATGGCCAGGCACGTCGTCGGGAACTGCCTCGGTGAAGACATAGGAGAAGGTTCCGCGCGAGGCCCAAAGCACCGCCTCCGGCTTAACTCCAAAAGGTAGTGTTTCAAGCGGCGGTCCCTTGAACTCGACCATGAACTTCCGCACCCCCCTGGGCCTTGGCTGGCCAGGTTGGCCGCCGTTGCCCAGGCGTGTCGCGACGCAGCGTGCCAGGCCGTCCAGATAGGGCTCATCGGCAGCCCAGTGCAGCCGGTACGAAAGGTTGAAGCTGGATCCCGCGATGGCGGGTTTCTCCGGCACCCACATCGCAACGATGTTGTCGTGGATCTCATCGTCGGTTGGGATCTCAACGAGCTGCACGGCACCTTTGCCCCAGGCGCCTTTGGGTTCGACCCATAGGCTCGGACGCCGATCGTAGAAAACGCCGTCGAGATAATGATCGAAATTGCGGTCGCGCTGCAAAAGCCCGAAACCGCGCGGATTGTCATCCACGAAAGACGAGGTGATGATGCGGGGCGCATTGTTGAGCGGCCGCCACAGCCGCTCGCCCGCTCCAGTCCACACCGCAAGGCCATCAGAGTCATGGACTTCGGGGCGCCAGTCGATGCCGGTCACTTTCTTCGTTTCGGAAAACCAGTACATCGATGTCAACGGTGCTATGCCAAAGCGCGCAACATCGGCGCGCAAGAAAAGCGCCTGCTCGACGTCCATCGTGACGCTTTTGGTCCGTGTCAGCACGAAACGATGGGCGCCAACGATCGATGGGCCTTCGAGCAAAGCGTAGATCGTCAACGAATCGCCCGTTTGCGCCTGATCGATATAGAACTTCGTGAAATCCGGAAATTCTTCAGCTTTTCCCGCAACAGCACAATCAAGCGCAACGGCTCGCGCGGAAAGCCCATATTGGTGCAATTCACCGATCGCACGGAAATAATCGGCGCCGAGAAAAGCCACCCAATCGTTTTGGTGCCAGTCGAGAGCTCCATCCCGTGGTTCTTGGACGCGCAAGCCAGCAAAACCCGCGCCTTGCGGCAAGTTCCTGGCAATCGAATCCGCAGGCATGTCGAAATAATTCTGGTCGTAGATGATCTGGCGCGCGGCGCCGGAGTCGACGACATACATCTCGACGGCCTTGGGGAAGAACATGCCGAGATGGAAAAAGCTCACCGGGAAACGTCCTGGCCCATCCGCGAAGAGCGCATGATTCATGTTGAATTTAATCTTGCCCCAAGCTTCGTAGTTGATTTTATTGACGATATCCGGTGAAGGCAGCGGCGGGCCAATATAAGGCTTGCCCGCCATGCGCTGTGCCATGGCCTTGAGACCATCGAAGGAAAAGGGCTCCGCCGGGCCGAGTGTCAACGCGTCGGAGGCAAGGCTTTGCCTCACGCCCGCACCGAGGAGACCGAGTGCAGCGGCGGCACCCTTGAGCAGCGATCTCCTGTCAAAGGCTTTTGTCACAGGAAGTTCCTTGGAGATTTAACCGCCCCTTCGGGCTCCCCGCGGCCTTGCGCGAAGATCCTTTGAACAGAGCGGAGCGGCTGGAGAAAGGATGTCCGGGATTTAGCGGATCGGCTCGTGGCGGATTGCGGTGCGCATGAAGAAGTAAAGGAGCACAAAGCCGCAAAGAGCAAAAACGATCTCAAAAAAGCGGCTGATGAGAGGATCAAGCTGCAGGAGACCGCCAAGCGCCCACCCCGCCGCCCAGGAAGCGCCGACGACTTCGGTCCCGACGAGAATGGCCACGGCGGCAAGGGTCGAAACGTGGAGCCAGTTGATTTTCTTTGTCTGAGCCAAAATTCCAGTCGCTCCATTCTAGCGGATGCCCCCGGAAGCCGGGGACTTCCGGAAAAGATCCTTTGCAAAACATACCACTGAGGCCATGAACACTCGAAGCTAGCTCGATCATAGCCACAAGCTGCGATTTCCATCGCGGACAATTCGTCACTATATCTATCAGAAGCCGCTGGGCAAGCCTCTCGCGGGCACCCAAATGTCTCTAAGAATCGCGGCATGCAAATTGGGGAACGCCGATGAACCAAGAGGTGCCAAACGCCGCGCAAATGCCCGGGGCCGCTTTCCCCTGGCTTGCCTCCTATCCTCCGGGGGTTCCTGCGACGGTCGAATCGCCGCGCTATGAGTTACTGAGCGAAATCCCCGCAGCTTTAGCAGCGCGCAAGCCGGCCTGCGTGGCATTTACGGTTATCATGCCGAACGGCATGGCAGCAGACCTGACCTTTGCTGATGTGGAGCGCTATTCGGATCAGTTCGCCGCCTTTTTGCGGGAAAAGTGCCGCCTGAAGCCCGGCGACAGAGTGGCAATCCAGATACCGAACGGGCTTGCCTATCCGGTGGTAGCATTCGGTGTTTTCAAAGCCGGCTGCGTGCTCGTGAACGTCAATCCGCTCTATACCGCGCATGAGATGATTCATCTTTTCAAGGATGCGGAACCCGCAGCGATCGTCACGATCAATATGTTCACGGATAAGCTCGCCGAAGTCCTAAGGCAGACTCCAATTCCGCACGTGATCCTGACCGAAGCGGCGAGCCTCTTTCCGCTAGCCTCCCGCTGCCTTATCGGCTTCGTGCAGAAATACATCCGGAAGGAGGTGCCGCCAGCGGGCTTCCGCCACGTCGGTTTTGCCAAAGCTCTCGCGGCGGGCGCCAAAAGCATTCGTGCCGGCGCCAACGTCAAGGATTACACCAAGGGTTTGACCTCTTCCGCCATTGCCTGCCTGCAATATACAGGAGGCACGACGGGGGTGAGCAAGGGCGCCATGCTGACCCATCGCAATTTGCTCATGAATGTGGAGCAATTTCTTCGTTTCAGGGGCGAGGACATGCGGGAGAATGATCACGTCCTCACCGCCCTGCCGCTCTACCACATCTTTGCTTTTACCGTGAACTTTCTCGGCTTTTTCATTCTTGGCGCTCACAACGTCTTGATTCCGAATCCTAGGCCGCTGACCAATCTCCGCAAGGCCTTCGAAAAAGTTCCGATCACTTTCATTGCTGGCGTAAACACCCTCTTCAATGGCCTCTTGAACTCGCCCTGGTTTGCAAAGAACCCGCCCCGCAGCCTGCGGATCTCGGTGGCCGGCGGCATGGCGCTGCAGTCGTCTGTCGCAGAACGCTGGCAGAAGGTCACAGGAACGCCAGTCATAGAAGGCTACGGCCTGACAGAGGCCTCTCCCGTCCTCACCTGCAATCCGACCGGACGGAACAAAATCGGCTCGATCGGCGTACCCCTCCCATCGACGGAGATCAAATGCGTTGACGATCATGGTGCGGGAGTCGCCATCGGCGAACCTGGGGAACTCGTCGCGCGCGGTCCGCAGGTCATGCCTGGCTATTGGAAGCAGCCTGCCGAAACGAGCAATGTCTTGCATGACGGATGGCTCTCGACCGGTGACATCGCGAAAATGGATGCCGACGGTTTTTTCACCATCGTCGACCGGCGCAAGGACATGATCGATGTCTCGGGGTTCAATGTCTATCCCAATGAGGTCGAGGAAGTACTTGCCTCTCTTCCGGGCGTTCGGGAATGCGCCGTCATCGGCGTGCCGGATCCCGCGACCGGGGAGGCCGTCAAGGCGTTCATCGTGCGCAACGACCCCGCCCTCAATGCGCAGACCGTGCGGGATTTCTGCAAGAGCGAGCTCGTCGGCTACAAGGTTCCGAAATTCGTCGAATTCCGCGAGGATTTGCCGAAATCCAATATCGGCAAGATCCTGCGCAGGGCCTTGCGGGAGAAGCCGCAAGCGAATTCTACCAGGAGCGGGGAGTGACCATCCATAGGATGGTCACCCGCGCCCCTCCGAGCGCCCCAATGGCGGTGACGAAGACGATGGCGAGTGTATACCAGGCCGCGACGAAAAGCGGCGAATCATCCGGACAATGCGTGGCATAAAAGGCCGCCGCCCCGGCCCAGGCTGGATGTTCCGGTGCGCCTTGCCGCAAAGCTAGCAAAACGCTGACAAGCGGCACCGCGGCAAGAAAGGGTATGCTCTTCAGGCAGTGGATCGCATTAGAACCGATAAGTCTCTGGCCCCAAAGCGCATGCGGAACGACGCAGAGCTCTACGATGCCAGCGGCGATCAGAAGGACAGGCACGATTCCCAGCATCAGGATTATGCTGCGGAGGGTAGCGCCTGGCCTTGCAATGCGCGTGACGAGCTTGCCGGAGAGAACCGAGAGCAAGAGAGTGATGCAAAGCTTGAACGTGAGCCGCGGATCGCCGATCAGGCCAAGAGGTGCGGGCGGGGTCCAAGACACGTAAGAAGGAATATCAGTGTAATCGCGACACCGGGGATTAAGGCAGCCGCAAAGGTCTGCCGCAGCGGCACTGGGGGGCTGCCCCATCGGCGGCAAGAGCGCGGATGAGATCGTCCGTCCTCACGGCTCCTCCGTCCTGAATTTCCGGGCGAGCGCCGCGAGCCCGCGATGCAAGGCGACACGAACGGCGCCATTTGACATTGACAAGCGCGCTGCCGCGTCAGCAATTGACGCGCCATCAACGCCAATGGCCCGCACGACCTTGCGCTGCCCGGCCGGAAGGGCATCCAGATAACGGTCAATATCGGCGATCAGCCTCTCCGGCCCGGCTTTATCATCCGGCAAGAGTTCGGAAAAATCATCGATCGGCAGATTGACGCGCCGGCCGCGGCGGCGCAGAGCATCGATCATCTTATGGCGTGCAATGGCCCGCAGCCAGGGGCCGAAGGGAGCATTCTCATCCCAACTCTGCCGCTTGAGATGAATGGCAAGCAGCGTTTCCTGAACAACATCCTCGGCGTCGGTATCGGGCCATTCCGGCCGGGGCAAGAGCGCGGCGGGCCGCTGCCCGCAACACGGGCGTTACCTGTTCCAGCAGACGTTTATAGGACTTTACATCGCCCGCGCTGCCCGCACGCATCAGGAGCTCCCACTGCTTTTCTTGTTCATCGCCGCGCACAAGCGTCCCATCAATTCGATTCGAGCCAAACGGCCCATACGTTACCTGTCGCGTTTAGTCCAGCGATCACGTTTTTGTCATGGGGAACGTGCGGCGGCTATCGTAACGGCTGCCCTCGCTCCTGCGTGGAAGAGGGTGTAAAAACACTGTGCCGTTTGTGCCTACCGGCGGGAAAATGTGAGACCTATTTCCCGCATCCTCAACCGGCTTTCAATCATAAAAAGGGAAACAATTATGACCAGCAAAACCGAGATCACCGCCGCCACGCTTGCCGCCGCGCTCGCGCTGCTCGCGGCGCCCGTTTCCGCCCAGGAAATGGGCGGTTCAATGGCAGGGGAAATGGGCGGTTCAATGGCAGGGAAGGAAAAGTGCTATGGCATCGCGCTCAAGGGACAAAATGATTGCGCATCCAAAGGTGTCAACAGCTGCGCCGGACAATCAAAGGTCGATTATGAAGGTACGGCTTGGAAACTGGTGCCCAAGGGAACTTGCGAAACGATCAAGACACCAAATGGCACAGGCTCGCTGAAACCCCTGAAATCCTAACGTGAAGGGGGGCACGCGCGCAGCTGCGAGCCCCTTTTTCACATAGCAGCAAGCACCAAAGGACAGGTTCAGGAGAAATCGATGCGCGCTTCACAGCTCCCCTTGAGCGCTGGCGCCGGTTTCAAGCCGGAGCATTTCGAGGCGATTTCGGCAGCCCCGCAGCCAGCTGGCTTCTTCGAGGTCCATGCCGAGAACTACATGGGCGCTGGCGGCATGCCACATGTTCAATTGGGTTTTCTGCGGGAAAACTACGCACTTTCCCTGCATGGTGTTGGATTGAACATCGGTGGAATGGAGCCGCTCGACCGAACTCACCTTGCCCGCCTGAAGAAGCTTTGCAGCCGTTACCAGCCAGAAAGCTTTTCGGAGCATTTGGCATGGTCCTCGCATGGCGGCACTTTCTTCAACGACCTCCTGCCCCTGCCCTATACAGAGGCAACTTTAGCCTCGGTCATCGATCATATCGATGAAACGCAAACCGCGCTTTCCCACCGCCTTCTTCTCGAAAACCCCGCAACCTATGTGCGCTTTGCGGAATCAACGATCCCAGAGACGGAGTTTTTGTGCGAGATCACCCGCGCAACCGGCTGCGGCCTCCTGCTCGATGTGAGCAATGTTTTTGTTGCGGCACGCAATCATAATTTTGACGCATACGCCTATCTCGCCGCTTTTCCTCTCGATCTTGTCGGTGAAATCCATCTTGCCGGTCATTTCAAGACAACGGATGAAGAAGGAGCACCTCTTTACATCGATGCGCATGGATCGCCCGTCATTGAGGACGTCTTCGGCCTTTATGAAAGCGTCATCGCCCGCACCGGACCACTCCCGACTTTGATCGAATGGGACAATGACGTGCCGGACTGGTCCGTGCTCCGTGCCGAGGTGCTCGCCGTGCAGGCCCGCTTGGACCGGGCAAGGTCTCGCCCTGTTGCGCCAGCGGCGGCGTAAGCCGTGTGCCGCCATGACTCATTCCTTTCAGACTGCTTTCGCCGAAGCCCTGCTCGATCCCAATGCAAGCCTCCCGCGCGGCGTGATTTCGCATAATTCGGCAGAGCCGCGAAAGCGCTTTGCCGTCTACCGCAACAATGTCTTTGCTGGCCTGGCCGATGCCCTCGAGGCACGCTTTCCGGCAACCTGCAAGATTGTGGGCGCGGAATTCTTCAAGGCAGCCGCAAGATTATTCGCCGCAAAGCACCCGCCGCGCTCCCCGCTCATGATGTTTTACGGTGACGAATTTCCGGCCTTCCTCGCCGGATTCGCGCCAGTGCAAGACATTCCCTATCTTGCAGATGTCGCGCGTCTCGAAATGGCGCGCGTGCGGGCCTATCACGCTGCCGATGCTGTGCCTCTGGACGCTGCCGCCCTTTCCGCCATCGCCCGCGAGAGGCTCGCGGATTTGCGCTTCGTTTTGCATCCTTCACTACAAATCGTTGCTTCGGACTACCCCATCGTCACGATCTGGGCGATGAATTCCGGCGCAATGGAACTTGCGCCGGTCAGCGATTGGCACGGCGAGGATGCACTTGTTGTGCGCCCCCAAACCGGGGTCGAAATACGCCGGCTGCCGCCCGGCGCAAGGGTTTTCTTGCAAGGCCTTGCGGCGGGGGAGCCGCTCGGCGCGGCAGCAGCCTTGGCGCTTACCGCCAGCACAAACTTCGATCTTGCCGCCAATCTCGCGGCCCTTTTCGCCGGACTTGCAATCGAAATTAAAGATGAGCCGATCGAGGTGCCGCCGACATGAGACGCATCCCGGTATCTGGCCCAGCCAAGCCATCGGGCGCCGCAGGGGCGCTGCTTGCTTTCGCGGCACTCCTCAATCGGATTCCACAATCCTTGATTTCCCTCGCGGCGCGGATTTTTCCGGCCGCCGTCTTCTGGCGGTCAGGTGAGACCAAGGTTGAAGACTGGCATGTGACGGACAATGCGATTGCGTTGTTCCGGGACGAATACCGGCTGCCGCTGATCGATCCCGCACTCGCTGCGAATATCGCCGCCTTCAGCGAGCATTTCTTTCCTGTCTTGCTCGTCATCGGTCTCGCCAGCCGGCTCTCGGCCCTTGCCCTTTTGTGCATGACGGCTGTCATCGGGATTTTCGTCTATCCTGATGCCTGGCCGGAGCATGGCGTTTGGGCGGTTTGCTTTCTTGTCGTTATCGCCCGCGGCCCAGGCGTTTTGTCCCTCGATCATCTGCTCGCTAGGCGCTGGTTACACGGCCGGCGAGCTTCGTGAGTCTGACCGCTCCTCCGGCACGCGGCACCACCCGCAGGCAATGCTGCTTTGTTGAACCGTAAAGGTCGAGCTGGCGGGCGGCAGATCTAAAGCGGGCGGCGCCCTATTTTTCCGGCCATGGCCTTGGAAGTTTACTTTTAAGGCAAATCTAAAGATAGTCAGCCTAACCGAGTTGAGGTTTAGCCGCGCATTATCTGTCAACGGAGACATTCCATGGCCGACCGCCGCTTTCTTTTCGGTACAGCTTTTGTTTCCATCCTTTCCATCGCGATCCTCCCCGCCGCATTCGGCACAACACGGTCCTTCGCCGCGGCGGCCTCGCCAGTCACGGCCCTCGACAAGGACCATGACGGAACCCTTGATCTTGCCGAAGTGAAGGAAGGCGCGAGCGCTGTATTCGGCAAGCTTGAGAAAGACAGCGATACAACCCTCGACCTCAAGGAAGTCCGCGGACGCCTCGGCAAAAAAGAATTCAAAGAGGCAGATTCGGACCACGATGGAACTTTGAGTAAGGACGAATATCTCGCTTACGTCGAAAATCTCTTCAACAAGGCCGATAAAGACAAAGAGGGAACGCTCGATGCAAAGGAGCTTCGTTCAAAGGCTGGACGGGAGCTTGCTCATTTAGCCGTCGAATGATTTGACCTGTGCTCTGAGCCGCCAGAATAATATGCTGGTCCCTCTCGCGAAAAACAACGATCCGCGCCCATGCGCTAAAGCCTGTTTCGGGCGGCAATTCAAACGGTAAAGGCCAATGCCCTCAAAACTCGATCAATTGAAAGCCATGACGACCGTTGTCGCCGATACAAGCGACATTGATGCCATCCGCCGCTTCGGAGCCGTGGACGCGACAACCAATCCAAGTCTGATTCTCAAAGCTGCGCGCATGCCGAATTACGCGCGTATTCTCGATGAAGCCATCCTCTGGGGCCGCGACCGCAATCATCTGACAAGCGAGATCACGGACCGGCTGGCGCTGATGTTCGGGGTCGAACTCTCCAAAATCGTTCCCGGCCGCATCTCAACGGAGGTCGACGCAGACCTCTCTTTCGATACCGTTGGAACCGTGACCAAGGCTGGCCAGATCATCACCGAATATGAAAAGCTGGGCCTCAATCACAAGCGCATCCTCATCAAAATCGCCGCAACCTGGGAGGGGATCAGGGCAGCAGAGATTCTTCAACGCGAAGGTATCGACTGCAACATGACCCTGGTCTTCTCGCTGACGCAGGCCGCAGCTTGTGCGGATGCGGGCGCGTATCTTATCTCGCCTTTCGTCGGGCGCATTCTCGACTGGTACACCAAGAACGAGGGCAAAACCTATACGGCGGAAACAGATCCCGGCGTCCTCTCCGTGCGGCAAATCTATCATTACTACAAAGCGCACCAGATCGAGACGATCGTCATGGGCGCTTCCTTCCGCAACAAGGGCGAGATCGAGGCTCTCGCCGGCTGTGACCGGCTGACGATTTCGCCGCAATTGCTCGAAGAACTCGCAAACGACAAGGGCGATCTGCCGCGCAAGCTCGATCCCAAGACAGCGGTCCACCCGCCGGCAAAGCTTTCGCTCGACGAGAAGACGTTCCGCTTCATGCTGAACGAAGACGCGATGGCGACCGAGAAGCTCGCCGAAGGAATCCGCGTCTTTAGCCGGGATTTGCACGCTTTGCGGGAACTGGTGTCAAAGCACATGCACGAGGCCGCGTAGGATTAGTTGACGGCACCTCCGCTGCCCGAGATGGCTGCCAGGAGCAAAGCAGTCCCAAGGCCGAGAACCGCAGCAGCTGCGGCAAACTCGAAGAGACGCCCCGCAACCAAGGCCTGTCCTGACCCGGCCTTGGAATATTTGATTGCCGCGTTTTTGACAAAGACAGCGCTGCTCGCAAGGGCTGCCGTCGTCATCGCGGTTCCGAGCGACATGGCCGCGACGGCAAAAAATCCAGCCGGAAATATCCCCTGCGCCAAGGCAAAGATAAGAACGAGGATTGCACCCGAGCAGGGGCGTGCTCCCGCTGCCACCATCGTCAGCAGCGCGCTCTTCCACGAAAATCCGGCGCCGAGCATGCGCGGATCGGGAGCGTGATAATGGCCGCACCCCGGCCCGTGGACATGATCCTTAGTGCAATCGTCGGCACGAAAGGCGGAGGCCACGCCTCCCGCCGCGGCAGCCTTAACAGCCCGGGAAGCCCGCCAGGCCGATAAAAGTGCGGCGCCCTTCACGTAAACCAGAACAGCCCCGAGAACCGCTATTCCGGCATAGCTTGCGATTTCGACGGCGTTTGTGGCCGCCGTCACCTGCACTGCCGTAGACTTGAAGACGATGGCGCAGAGCCCAACAATGGCAACCGCACTTAAGCCTTGCAGCAGAGCCGCGCCAAAAGCGATCACGATACCCCGCCGCAAGGCACGCTCATTGGCAAGCATGTAAGACGCAATCACCGCCTTTCCGTGTCCGGGACCGGCGGCATGAAAAATCCCATAGCCAAGGCTTAACGCGGCGAGCCCCCATGCCGCCGTGCCGCTCTGCTTCGCGGAACGGATGGCGCCACTAAGTAAGCGGTAGAAGCCCGATTCCTGGGCGAGAAGCCAGCCGCTGATGCCTTGCACACTGGCAGCACCCTCGTTCGCGCCAATCGCGAAGGGGTGATGAGCACCCTGCGCGAAGCTTTGGCCGGACAGCAAAAGGGCAAGCAAGACCAGGACGGACGGCAGCAGCCATGCCCACCGGAATGAGACAAAAAGCGAACTCACCATGGCCTCATGGACAAGCAACGATGACCCGGCTCGCGAGTTTGACCCCGAAATTATAGCCCGGTGACAGGCCGCTGAAAAAGGACTCCGAGAGTTTTTTGGCATCCTCTGCCGCCAGCGGGTTAGAGCCGAGAATATTGATTGAACAGCCTTTCGGGGCCCCGCCCATGCTGACGGGATTGTCCTTGTCGAACTCGAAAGCAACAAAATAGGTTGGATCGTAGACCTGGAAGGAAAAAGCCTTGTTTGCGCTCGCGGGAGTTTTCAACGGCAGCGTAAAACGCAGAACCACGAGCTTATCTTCCCGCTCTTCAAGTGAATAATCGGTGGGCGCTTCGAACTCAACCTTCTGATTTGCCGCCTTGGCGTAAGTAAAAAAATCGAATTCAGCGAGGGATTCAACATTGCTCTTGGCGAGCGGAGCGAGTTCCTCCTTGGTCAAAAGTTGTCCCTCCTTCCCCTGCCCTTGCGTCACGAAAGCCGAATACATCTCGTCAAAGGTCCAAGTGTTGCGTATGGCTTCGATCTCGCCTCTTGCATCGAAAATGACCTGAGCCCGCGCCGTGACCCACACGTGGGGATGCGCTGCTGCGGCTTTCGCGAAGGAAACTGCGAAAACAGCGGCCAACAATACGCTGGAACAGAAACGCCTAGGCATCAAGAACCCTTCGGACGGCGATGTGCGGCCGCCGCCCAGCTTGGAAACCCGCTGGCTGCCCAGAGGGTACTTTGGTCTGTTTTTGAGCGTGCAAGTCTGGCCGAAGAAAGGCGGCGGTTGGCTTCCCCTCAGGCCAGTACGCGCGCGGCTGAGGCTCAATCACAAATCGTCCCAATGGCCAATTAAAGCCAGAACGAGCGCTGCCGTCTCGATCATATAGGCAATCTGCCGCGAATCATGTTGATGATGCCAGAGAAATCGGCACCGCCTTCGCCTCCTGCATTGTAGAGGGCATAGAGCTGTGCCGCCGCAGCTCCAAGCGGAATCGCGGCACCCGTGCTGGCAGCAGCTTCCTGCGCGAGCTTCAAATCCTTGAGCATAAGCGCAGCCGTGAAACCTGGCTTGTAGCCGTTGTTGGCGGGTGAGGCGGGCACCGGGCCGGGTACCGGGCAATAGCTCGTGAGCGACCATGACTGGCCCGAGGAGGCCGAGGCCGCGTCAAACAAAGCCTGGTGGGAAAGTCCCAGCTTTTCGGCGAGCACAAAGGCTTCGGCGGTCGCGATCATGCTGACGCCGAGGATCAAGTTGTTGCAAATTTTTGCCGCCTGACCGGCGCCTGCTGCGCCACAATGGATAATTTTACCGCCCATCTTTTCAAGAACGGGCTTGGCTGCTGCAAAAGCAGCTTCCTCCGCTCCGCACATAAAAGCAAGGCTCCCGGCTTTTGCACCAGAGGTGCCACCGGAGACAGGCGCATCAACCGAAAGCACGCCTGCACCGCTGGCAAGTTCATGGGCCCGGCGTGCGCTGCCGGCATCAATGGTCGAGCAATCGATAAACAGCATTCCCTTGTGCGCATATGGCATGGCCTCAGCCCAGACTGTAAGCACATCTTTACCGCCGGGCAGCATGGTAATGGCAACATCGGCGCCATTGATCGTTTCCCTCAACGAAGCGGCAACCCGTATGCCCTCCTTCGCCGCATTGTCGCGAAGCGAAGGCACAAGATCGAAGCCATGAACCTCGTAACCCGCCTTAGCGAGATTGGCGGCCATCGGCATGCCCATATTGCCGAGGCCGACGAAAGCGATTTCACGCTTCATTGCCCTTCCTCCCGCTTTGCTGGCGCGCGGTTGCCAGAAGTTTGCTCGCCAGTTGTTGAATTTGCTCGCAAATCAGAGCCAGCAATCTCGCTGGCCCAGGTATCGCCGCAAAGCGGCCTGTGTCGATCACGTGGTTTCAGCTCAAAGACACCGGCCTTGGCCGCGGCGCACGCCAAAGTCATCGTGTTTCCCAAAGTTGCTTGCTCTTGGTTATAACTCGTGCCATAAAACGCTTATTGTTCTCGGAATTGCGGAATCCTGGAATGCTCAAGTTCAGCGCAGCCGCTGGTGTGTGCCTCGCTGCAGTAATCTTGCCGGGCGCCTCCGAGGCAAAGCCTGTCGGAACCGTCGAGGGAATGCCTTTTTTCGGTCTGCCCTATCCTTACGGATATGTTTATCATCCGCCGAGAATGGAGTGTTACGACATCCGCGAGGTCGAGACTCCCGATGGTCCAATGATCCAAGAGACCTGGATCTGCGGTGCTCCCGTAAGGGCTAAATATTAGCTTCCTTCTACGGATCGTGAATCAAAACGGATCGTGAATCAAAATCGGCTCCGTTTAAGCCCTCCTTGAATCCCCGCCGCTGTGTTTCCCGGTTACGAGAAACTGATCAAATTTTTTTCGCAAATACAGCAGCCGGAGCTTTAGGATTTGTCCTGGCTCTCGAATGAGCCGACCCCCTGACGGGCTTCGGCCGCAGGCTTGAAATCTCCCGGTTCGGACGCGTTGAATCGAAAATCGGGTGCGTTCTACGGGCGCCGGTCAACCTGACCCCTTTGCCGCGAAATTAGCGCAAAGCCTGCGAATCTGATCGCAACGTTTTGATTCATTACAAAGCTGAACAAAGCTAAGCAACTGGAACTGTTGCCAGATGAGATGATTTGCCAAAGCGAATGGTCACATCGAAAGTGAAGGCTGCGCCCCTATCTCGTGGCCTGCCAGCGGGTGCCAAGGCATTTCCGCGGTGATGGCGCTGCCTGGAAGAAATAGCTTCCCCTAAGGAGAAACAAATGTCTATGGCAGAAACCATAACCCGCGAAACCGCCTCCTACGGCGGATTCGCTGATGCCATTGGTGGTATCGCTACCATCGTTTTGGCGATCATCGGACTAGCAGGTGTGCACCCGCAAATGCTTGTTTCGATTGCAACCATCGTCTTCGGCGTGGCCTTGCTGATCGAAGGCGGCACCATGCTGTCTGAATATGTCAGCATTATCTTCCCTGCGAGCGCAAGTGGTGCCACAGCGGACCAGTTCAGCGGCAACAGCCTATCGGCAGTGTTCCTGGTCGGTGCGGCCGGAATCGTTCTTGGCGTGCTGGCCGTGCTGGGAATCCATGCGGAAACCCTCACAGCGATTTCTCTTATCGCTTTCGGTACCGCTTTGGTGTTGAGCAGCAATGCCGTTTGGCGTCTTCATATGCTTAAGCACGCTGCGATGCTTGGCAGCCAAACCGAAACACCGCGGGGAGGAGAAATCATAGCCAGTGAAATGGCCGCAGGTTCCGCAGGCATGCAGGCTCTTGCCGGACTGGCTGCGGGCGTACTCGGTATCCTCGCTCTCGTTGGCACCGGAGTCGACAGCGTGGTGCTCATCCTCGTCGCTCTGCTGGCTCTGGGTGCTGCCCTTATGTTGACGGGAGGTGCCTTGACCGGAACAGTTATGGGCTTCATGAAGGAGGAGACTTCCGAGCGCTATCCCACACGGACCTCACCATCAACTGGTTCGCCGCCATCAACGCAGACTTACAGCCGGGACGTCAGCGCGGAGTAATCCAGACAACGCCGGAATTTGTCTGCTCAGAGAGCGGGGACGCTTGTGCTAGGCTAAGCGCGAGACCCAAATCGTGCCACTGCCGTCACGCCGATGCCGGGTGAGCAGGGGCGGCGGAGTTGAGGCCCTGCTGGTGAACAGTAGGGCCTGCTTTGCGTTAGCTATTGGCAGGCGCCTGCTAAACGTGGCAATTTCGCCTCGAAATGAAGAAAATGCTTTAGGCTGCGGTGCCAATGCATTGCAACCTTACTCCCATCCATGTCATTGGCGGCGGCCTTGCGGGCAGCGAGGCTGCGTGGCAGATCGCACGGGCAGGCGTTCCCGCTGTGCTTCATGAGATGAGGCCGTTGCGCCAGACTCCAGCGCATCGCACCGCGGGCCTTGCCGAGCTCGTGTGCTCCAATTCGTTCCGCGCGGATGATCCGCAAACGAGCGCGATCGGCATTCTACACCGTGAAATGCGCTGCCTTGATTCCCTCATCATGGCTGCTGCCGATGCCCATAAGCTTCCCGCTGGCGGAGCGCTCGCGGTCGACCGCAATCAATTCTCGGACTACATCACCCGGATGATCTGCGCACATCCGCTAATCACACTCAGCCGGGAGGAGATTGGCGCCTTACCGCCAGCGGAATGGGACAATGTGATCATTGCGACAGGGCCCTTGACTTCGCCGGCTCTCGCCTGCGCGCTGCGTGCATTGACCGGCGAGCGCGACCTTGCTTTTTTCGACGCGATTGCGCCCGTCGTCCACCGGGACTCAATTGATATGGAAAAGGCATGGTTCCAATCGCGCTACGACAAGGCGGGGCCTGCCGGAACCGGCGCCGATTACATCAACTGCCCGCTGACTAAGGACCAATACATTGCTTTTGTCGAAGCTCTCATTGAAGCTGACAAATCCGAAGGGCATGCACTCGCGGAGAATTTCGAGAACACCCCTTACTTCAACGGATGCCTCCCGATAGAAGTCATGGCAGAGCGTGGCCGCGAAACCTTGCGGCACGGACCTATGAAACCGTTTGGCCTGACCAATCCCCATGCGGGCAGCGCAAAACCTTACGCCATCGTGCAGCTGCGCCAGGACAATGCGCTTGGCACACTCTACAATATGGTCGGGTTCCAGACGAAACTGAAGCATTACGCGCAGGTTGAAATTTTCCGCACCATTCCGGGGCTTGAAAATGCGACGTTCGCGAGGCTCGGCGGCGTGCACCGCAATACCTTCCTGAACTCGCCCAAATTGCTCGACAAAACCTTGCGGCTTAAAGCCGATCCGAGGCTGCGCTTTGCGGGCCAGATCACCGGCTGCGAGGGCTATATCGAAAGCGCCGCCGTTGGCCTTGCGGCTGGCCGCATGGCGGCCGCTGAGCGAAGAGGCGATACGCTGCCGCCGCTGCCGCCAACGACGGCGTTGGGCGCTCTCATCAACCATATCACCGGCGGCCATATTGAGGTCATTGATACAGGCCCCTCTTCCTTTCAGCCGATGAACATCAATTTTGGCTTGTTTCCGCCGGTGAGCGCAGAGCGAACGGAAAGTGTTCCCGGCACTGGGAAAGGGCTAGCCCGCAAAGCTGCGATCAGCCTGCGCGCGGCGCGTGATTTGGATGCGTGGCTGAGCGAGAGCCGCGCCGGCCGGTGAACCGCCGGCGATCCTTCTGAGATGTCTCATGCAACGCCGCAATTGCGGGCTGATTGCGATCGCCGCGTAATCTGCCCCGCTGCCGCCGGATGCCCGTAAACCCAAAACTCCGGCGGCAATCGAGATCACGAAAAAATTAGTGCCCATCTTAACATTTGCGTGTTCATTGTTTGCGGAACATTCACGCTCCGCCGCTCGACATCGGCGCACAAGGAATGTTCCATGCGTGATCTTTTTATAAATTCAGGCGCCAAAAGCTTATTTCAATGTGAGGAATATTTCGGCCGCTAGGCCAGCAAAAAGGAGCAATCCCGCGTCACGGTTGGAACGGAACAAGCGCAGAGCACGCGCGCCATTGGCAGAATCGATTCGAATCGTCTGCCAAGCCAAATGCAGGGCAAAAAGGGCAATCCCGCCCTGTGCCAGCCCGCCTCCCCCAGCAGCAAGAACCGCGGCCTCAACACAGACGGCGGCAAGCGCGTAAAGGCATCCAACACCCAACCGGATGCGCTCACCAAAAAACCGGGCCGTCGAGCCAATGCCCGCGATCGCGTCATCCTCGATGTCTTGAACCGCATAGATCGTATCATAGCCAATGGTCCAGAATACTGCCCCGAAATAGAGCAGGAGGGGCGCCAAGGCGAGTGAGCCCAGGGCTGCCGCCCAGCCGACCAAAGCGCCCCATGCGAAGGCAGCACCCAGAACCGCCTGCGGCCAAGAGCTGATCCGCTTCATGAAAGGATAAAAGCCAACGATAGCAAGCGAGGCGCATCCGAGAAGAACGGTGAATCGATTGAACGAAAGAAGGACAGCAAGACCAGCGAGGCACTGCGCAATCAAGAAAGCTTTCGCAGCGCCAAGACCGATGCGTCCCGAGGCGAGCGGCCGCCATTTTGTGCGCTCCACTTTCGCATCAATGCGGCGGTCGACGATATCGTTATAGGTCGAGCCAGCGCCGCGCATCACGACAGCACCAATGAAAAATAAAAAGAGATCGCGGATGTGCAGCGATTCATGCTGATAAAGGCTTGCGAGGGCACTCGACCACCAGCATGGCAAGAGGAGAAGCCACCAGCCAATCGGACGGTCGAGCCGTGCCAGCTGGAGGAATGGATGCCAGGATTTGGGAGCAAGCCGGAAAACAAGCTGCCCCGTGACAGAGTCGGGAAGAGCGGCGGGTGGTGCGTCCATATCTTTGCCGGAAGATGCGGCAGGCGTCACACATGCGAACGAATCGCGGTGATCAATGGTGCCCTGCCCGATGGGAACCTGTCAAAGCGGGCCGGCGGGAAGCTTCTGTTGTGGTGCGTTGAGGGCGCCCGACGCCTGCTGCTCTTGGGCTTTCTTGATCTGCGCCGCAACCTTGCACGCCTGATCCGCGACCTTGGCGGATTTGCCGCTGCTCATGGAAAGATTTTGGAAAGCTTCATCGGGTACCCCGCACCACTCCTTGTTCTTCGCCAGATAGGCGACGAGCTCGCGCTCGACTGCGACAAGCGCGCGCAGCTTCGGGCAGGAGGCAATGGGATCGAGCTGTTTCTTTCCACCTTGGGCGAGCTGGTTGAGCTGGTCAATAATGCCTTGACGCTTCTTGCTGAGCGTCCCGATATCCTGATTGCAGTCGGTGGCATAGGCCGTGCCGCCGATCACGAATGGGGCTGCGGCCATAGCTGCAAGGATGGCTTTGCGCAAGGAGCCGGTGTGCCCATGTGGTGTCATGATCCGAGCCCTTCGATGACAGCATGCGGCACTGTTGCCGCAACAGAGTTCTGCTTCACAAAGACTTGTTTCTGTAGCACTTTTCATCATGGCCATTTTCTTTTGGCGGAACCGCCCCGCAGTAGAAATGCCAAAACAGGGCCACGGACTTATGCGCGTTTTTAGCAAAAACCATCTCCCGCGCGCAAGCGCAACCACTTTTCGCGGGGCGGGGGGCGCCTCCAACTGTCACGGGCGGCTGCATGTCCCGCTATGATTTTACCGCTCAACGCCTATATGTGAACCTTCCGCTCAGAGAGGGGGTAGAAATCCAGCTTGACCCCGCGCAGACAAATTATGTCCGCAATGTGTTGCGCCTGTCCGAAGGGGGTTCGCTTCTCGTGTTCAATGGCCATGACGGAGAATGGCAAACGGCAATTGCTGTGTCTCGCCGCAAAGAAGTGACGCTCATTGTGCGGGAGATGACCCGTTCGCAGGAGTTTCCTCCCGATCTTCATTACCTGTTCGCGCCTCTTAAACACGCGCGGCAGGATTATTTGGTTGAAAAAGCGGTAGAAATGGGCGCTGGGCTTTTGCAGCCGGTGCTGACTCGAAGAACCCAAGCAAGCCGAATCAACAGCGGCCGGATGCGCATCCACGCGATTGAAGCCGCCGAGCAATGCGGGATTCTGACGGTCCCTGACATCGCTCCCGCGATCGGGCTTGAGGCGCTGCTGAAAAGCTGGGAGCAAGATCGCCTTCTTGTTTTTTGTGACGAGGATGCCCCCTCCGCTGATCCTGTGGCGATCCTGAAAGCAGGTGCGAATGCGGCCGGACATTGCCCGCTCGCCGTCCTGGTTGGGCCCGAAGGTGGATTCGATGCCCAGGAACGGGAGGCGCTTCTCGCTCTGCCCTCAGTGATTCGCCTTCCGCTCGGCCCGCGCATTTTGCGCGCTGACACCGCTGCGGTCGCGGCCCTCGCATTGGTCCAAGCTACATTGGGAGATTGGCAGACATAAACATTAACGCATCATTATATCGCCTTATTGTAGGATCAGAAAATTGCGCATGATCGGTGAATGAATCATTTGGTTTAAAGATGAATTTCCGCGAACTTGTCATTTCGATCGGTTGTTGCGCCGCCGCCCTTGGCCTTGGTATCGGCAAGCCCGCACGGGCCGGTGAACTTCAGTCTGGCAGTGATACCTTGGCTCGCGGGAATGAGCGATGCACGGCGCTTCAATCTGGCAGCGTTGTGGCTGATAGCTGCGAGCGAATCGGCGGTCATGTCCGCGTCGGCTTGGCTCCCCGGTTCGCGACCCCGCCCGGCTACGGCCGTCCCGGGGCTTCGCCCGTTGCCGTTCGTATAGATGATGGCACACCTTCCCGGAGTCACCTCCGGCTGCCGCCTGGCGAGGCTGGGATGGATACCTTCGCCCGTTGAAACCGCTCCTTGATCCGGAGAACCTTCGCGCCAGATTCAGAGCCGTGAGAAGGAGAGAGGTCCGGGGCCAAGCAAGAGAGCGCG
>Ga0070738_10003265_pt1 | contig 21821 bp, 19 predicted proteins | sample Coa_R2_2_FD_66446 | JGI IMG/M metagenome (GOLD analysis project Ga0070738, IMG submission 66446) | Surface soil microbial communities from Centralia Pennsylvania, which are recovering from an underground coalmine fire - Coalmine... | ecosystem: Environmental > Terrestrial > Soil > Unclassified ... | reverse complement strand
TCGCGGTGCAGGCGGCCGAGGTCGTGAAGCGATACCCCGGACGGGCAGAGCCGTTGATCTGGGACGGCATCGTCACCAGCGAGGAAGCCGCCTTGGCAAGCCCGTTTCATCAACTCGCGCTGGCGAATACGGCGCGCAAGATTTTCGAGCAAGCCCAGTCCATCGATCCAAAGGCGTTGGGCGGCGGAGCGCCCATGAGCCTCGGCGTCCTTTATTATCGGGTGCCGGGCTTCCCCATCGGCTTCGGCAACAATGCTAGGGCACAACAGTATCTCGAGGCGGCGCTTGCGGTCGATCCGGCTGGCCTCGACGCCAACTACTTCTACGGCGACTTCCTGATGAGCAAGGGCGAGCCTGCGAAAGCTCGCGCGTACCTGCAGCGCGCATTGCAGGCCCCCGCCGATCCGGCGCGTCCGGTCTGGGACGCCGGCCGCCGCGGTGAGGTCCGCGAGTTGCTGGCAAAGGCCGATCAGCAGGCCGCGCACTGATCCCCGTCGTCGGTGCGCCGACCGATGTCGATGTGGCACGCCATCGGCTGTCAGTTGCAGCACCCGCAAGGTTTCGCCGGCCGACTCGCCGGCGCGGCGATGCGCGTGGTCAATGCCCGGCCCAATCTCGTCGCGGTCGACGCGTTGCAGGTCGGCCCGCACGACACCGTGCTCGAGCTGGGATGCGGGCCAGGGCATGCCCTGTCCGTCATCGCCTCGCGCGCACCCTTCAACACCATCAACGGCATCGATCGATCGTCGGTGATGCTCGGGCAGGCCGCCTCGCGTAATGCCAAGGCCATCCGCGAGGGCCGGGTCCGGTTGATGGCTGCCGAGTTCGAATGGCTGCCGTTCCGCGAGTCGACGTTCGACAAAATCCTCGCGGTGAACGTCATCTATTTCTGGCGCGACACGCGTCGGGTGTTGGACGGAATCAGACGTGTGCTTCGACCGGGTGGCCGGCTGGTCATCTACGCCACCGACGCTGCATCCATGCGCCATTGGAAATTCGCGTCGCCCGACACACATCGGCTGTTCGATCGGGCGGCGTTGGCCCGCGTGCTGGAGGAGGCGGGCTTCGATCGACGGCGCGTCTGCGTCGAGGAAATCGATGTCATGGCGCAGGTGCGCGGTTTACTGGCAACATGCTCCATGCATGGTTGAAGCTTCCCACTCATAAGGGCTGGATTGTCACCGCCGCGGTCAGCGGCGCTATCGCCGTGATTTTCGGGGCGTTCGCCGCCCACGGCATCGATGCCGCGACAGCCCCCGGAATGAAGGCTCGCGAGTGGCTACAGACCGCCAGCCGCTACGAAACCGTCCACGCGCTCGGCATGCTGGCAATCACTGCCTTGGCGCCTCGACTGAAAAAGAGCCTCGCTGCCGCGGCGCTGCTTCTTTTCCTTGTCGGCAGTGTGCTTTTTCCGGGCGCGCTCTATGGCCTGGCGCTGGGCGGGCCGCGGTGGCTGGGCGCGGTGGTGCCGGTCGGCGGTCTCGCCTTCATCGCCGGGTGGCTGAGTTTCGCTTTGGCTGCCGTGAACAGAACTTCCTGACGAAGCTTCGACGAGTGGTGTAGGCTCCGCGTCGTTCCCAGGGAGGCTCCGATGCTCAAATTCTACTACAATCTCGCGCCCAACCCGACCAAGGTCGCGCTGGCGCTCGAGGAGATGGCGCTGCCGTACGAGCTCGTGCCGGTCGACACGCGCAAGGGCGAGCAGCACACGGCCGCCTTCCTCGCGATCAACCCCAACGCCAAGGTGCCGGCGATCGTCGACGAGGGCACGGCGATCTTCGACAGCAACGCGATCCTGCTCTACCTCGCCGAGAAGACCGGCAAGTTCCTCGGGCCCAAGTCGGGCCCCAAGCACGGCGAGATGCTGTCGTGGCTGATGTTCGTGGCGTCGGGCATCGGCCCCTACTCCGGCCAGGCCGTGCACTTCCGCAACGTCGCGCCCGAGCCCAAGGAATACGCCCTGACGCGCTACAACTTCGAGGCCAAGCGCCACTGGGGCATCGTCAACGATCGGCTGGCCAAGGGCCGCTACATGATGGGCGACGAGTACACCGTGGTCGACATGGCGGTATGGGGCTGGTCGCGCCTGGTGCCGAACGTGCTCGGCCCCGACGGTTATGCCGGCGTGCCCAACGTCAAGCGCCACTGCGACGAGATCTCGGCGCGGCCGGCGGCGCAGAAGGCGCTGGCGCTCAAGGACCGGCACGCCTTCAAGACCGAGATGGACGAGGCGGCCCGCATCGCCATGTTCCCGCACTTGAAGAAGGCGAGCTGATCCGCCACTTCTAGAAGGCCATGAGCGGTCCTGCCTTCAGCCTGCTGCCTCACCGCGGCGTCGTTGCCGTGAGCGGTGAGGATCGCGTCGAGTTCTTGCAGGGGCTGATCTCCAACGACGTCACCAGGATCGGCCCGGCCCGCGCGGTTTGGGCCGCCCTGTTGACGCCGCAGGGCCGTTTCCTGAACGACATGTTCCTGGTCGACGCGGGCTTCGGCACCGTCCTGCTCGAGACCGAGCGGGAGCGCGCCCCGCAACTCGTCAAGAAGCTCTCGCTGTACAAGCTGCGCTCCAAGGTCACGATCGAGGACCGCAGCGGCACCATGGATGTCGCGGTGATCTTCGGGCCGGATGCCGAGAAGCACAATGCGGTCCCCGGCGCGCTCTCCTACGCCGATCCGCGCCTGCCCGGCCTCGGCGTGCGCGTGCTGGTGGCGGCCGGCCAGGCAGCGAAGCTGCTCGGCCTGCCCGAGGCGCCGCTCGCAGACTATGAGGCACTGCGGCTCTCGCTCGGCGTGCCCGACGGCAGTCGCGACCTGCCGGTCGAGAAGGCGCTGCTGCTCGAAAGCGGCTTCGACGAGCTGCACGGCGTCGATTTCGACAAGGGCTGCTACATGGGCCAGGAGCTGACCGCCCGCACCAAATATCGCGCACTTGTGAGGAAGCGCCTGTTTCCCGTGAAGGTCGAGGGCGAGCTGCCGCCGCCCGGCACGGCCATCGAACGGGACGGCAAGGAAGTCGGCGAAATCCGGTCCGGCCAGGGCGACCGCGCCATTGCCATGCTGCGGCTGGAGGCGCTCGACGGCGTGCTGACCGCGGGCGGCGCGAGGATCGTGCCGCACAAGCCCGCCTGGATGCGCCTGCCGGAAGCCGAGAACGCCTAGCAAGTTCGTGAGGCGCGGTCTTTCCGCGCTGGCCCGCTTCCTGCACAGGGAATAAGGTCTGCGATCTTTTTAGGCGTCAGTGACAGCGGCCCAGGGAGGCTTGCCCCGTGAAGCTCATCAATCCCAACCCCTTCACCACCCGGCCCGAGATCGTCGGCACGTTCGGCGTCGTGGCCTCGACCCACTGGATCGCCACCGCCGTCGGCATGGGCATCCTGGAGCGCGGCGGCAACGCCTTCGATGCCGCGGTCGCAACCGCCTTCGCCCTGCAGGTCTGCGAGCCGCACCTGTGCGGGCCGGGCGGCGACGTGCCGCTGATCTTCAATACGGTGAAGAAGGGCAAGACCGAGGTGATGTGCGGCCAGGGCGTGATGCCGCAGCTCGCCACCATCGCCCACTTCAAGAGTCTCGGCCTCGATCTCATCCCCGGCACCGGGCTCCTGCCCGCCGCTGTGCCCGGCACGTTCGACGCCTACATGCTGATGCTGCGCGACTACGGCACCATGAGTCTCGCGGACGTCCTGGCGCCCGCCATCGGCTACTACATGAACGGCTATCCGCTGGTCGAGCGCGCGTCGGCGACGATCGACACGGTGAAGGAGAATTTCCGCGACAACTGGCCGACCTCCGCCGCGGTCTACCTGCCCGGCAACAAGGTGCCGGCGCCGGGCTCGCTGTTCGCCAACAAGGCGGCCGGCAACACCTACATCCGCATCATCAAGGAGGCCGAGGCCGGCGGCGGCAACCGCGAAGCGGCGATCGAGCGCGCCCGCAAGGTCTGGAGCCAGGGCTTCGTCGCCGAAGCGGTCGACCGCTTCTACACGCACCAGGAGCTGATGGACGTATCGGGCAGGCGCAACAAGGGCCTGCTGCGCGGCGACGACATGGCGAAGTGGCAGGCGACCATCGAGGAGCCGCTGACCTACGACTACGGCCGCTACACGGTGTGCAAGGCGGGCCCGTGGGCGCAGAGCCCGGTGACCTTGCAGCAACTCGCGCTGCTCAAGGGCGTCAACCTCGACGGTGCCGATCCGACCTCGGCCGACTTCATCCATACCGTGGTCGAGGCGAGCAAGCTCGCGTTCGCCGACCGCGAGGCCTTCTACGGCGACCCGAAGTTCGTCGACGTGCCGATGCAGACCCTGCTGTCGGATGCCTACAACGCCGACCGCCGCAAGCTGATCGATCCGGCCAAGGCGTCGCTCGAGCAGCGGCCGGGCAAGGTCGAGGGCTATGGCGGCGTCATTCGCCTGCGCAAGGCGGACGGCGCGCGGGCTGCGGTGGCAGCGAGCGGCGCCGGGGAGCCGACCGTCGGCCGCATGGGCCAGATGAGCGGCGACACGGTTCACTTCGACATCGTCGACCGCGACGGCAACATGGTCTCGGCCACGCCGTCGGGCGGCTGGCTGCATGGCTCGCCGGTCGTGCCCGAGCTCGGCTTCCCGATCGGCACGCGCGGCCAGATCTGCTGGCTCGAGGAGGGCCAGCCCTCCTCGCTCGCGCCTGGCAAGCGGCCGCGCACCACGCTGACGCCGACCCTCGCCCATCGCGACGGCGAACCGTACATGGTCTGGGGCTCGCCGGGCGGCGATCAGCAGGAGCAGTGGATCACCCAGATGTTCCTGCGCCACGTCCATTGCGGCATGAACCTGCAGGAGGCAATCGACGCGCCCGCCTGGCACAGCGAGCATTTTCCCTCGTCGTTCTGGCCGCGTACCGCCCGGCCGGGCGTGCTGGTGCTGGAGGGCCGGGTGCCGAAAGAGACGGTCCAGGAACTGCGCAAGCGCGGTCACGAGGTCGAGATGAACGACGATTGGTCGGAGGGCCGCCTGACCGCCGCCCGCCGCGAGGATCCGTGGCGCAAGGCGGCGGCCAATCCGCGCGGCATGCAGGGCTACGCCGCCGGACGCTAGAGCCGGATGACCTGGTCGATCATCCATCGCGAGCGCGACAGCGGTCGCATTGCCGTCGCTGTCGCCACCAAGTTCTTCGCGGTCGGCGCCCGCGTGCCTTACGTTGCTGCGCAGAAGGGCGCCGTCGCGACGCAGGCGTTGCTCAATCCCCTCTACGGGACGAAAGGCCTGCAGCTCGTCAAGGAAGGTGTTACCGCCGCCGACGTGGTGCGCACCCTGACCGCGGCCGACCCCGGCCGCGAGCATCGCCAGCTTCACGTGCTCGATGCCAAAGGCTGCTTCGCGGCCCACACTGGCGCCGATTGCGTTCCCTGGTGCGGACATCTGCTCGACGAGGATTTCTCCGTCGCCGGTAACATGCTGGCGGGACCGCAGGTCATCTCGGAGACAGCGCGCTACTTCCGTGAGAACGCCTCGATGCCGCTGCCGCGCCGGCTGATCGGCGCACTGAAGGCGGGCGAGCGGGTGGGCGGCGACAAGCGCGGCAAGCAGTCGGCGGCGCTCGTGATCTATGGCGAGCAGGAATATTCCGAGCTCGATCTCAGGGTCGACGACCATGTCGAGCCGCTGCTCGAGCTGGCGCGGCTGGAGGCGGCGAGCCGCGAACACTGGACGACATTCCGCACCTTCCTCGCCACGCGGGACAATCCCGCCGGAATCTACGACCGCGCGAAGATCATAGCGGCTGTCGAAGCGAGCCAGGCAGCCTCACGCGAATGACCGGATCGCTGTTGGAACTGAGGCGGCTGGCTGTTTCCTTTTCGACGGATGACGGCACCGTGCACGCGGTCGACGGCGTCGATCTCGCGCTCGAGCGCGGGCGCACGCTCGGGCTGGTGGGCGAATCGGGCTGCGGCAAGAGCGTGACCTCGCTCGCCATAATGGGCCTGCTGCCGCCCGAGAACAGCCATGTCAGCGGCGAAGTGAAGTTCGAGGGCCGCGATCTCCTGAAGATCGCCAAGGCCGAGCTGCGCGACCTGCGCGGCGCCAGGCTGGCGATGATCTTCCAGGAGCCGATGACCTCGCTCAATCCCTCCTACACGATCGGCAACCAGATCATCGAGGCGATCCAGCGCCATCAGGGACTGGGCGCCGTCGAGGCGCGCGCCAAGGCGATCGACATGCTGCGGCTGGTGCGCATTCCCTCGCCGGAGAAGCGCATCGACGATTATCCGCACAAGCTGTCGGGCGGCATGCGCCAGCGGGCCATGATCGCCATGGCGCTGGCCTGCGGGCCGCAGCTCCTCATCGCCGACGAGCCGACCACCGCGCTCGATGTCACCATCCAGGCGCAGATCCTCGACCTGATGCGCGGGCTGCGCCGCGACACCGGCACCGCCATCATCCTGATCACCCACGACATGGGCGTGGTGGCCGAGATGGCCGACGACGTGGCGGTGATGTATGCCGGCCAGATCGTCGAGCGCGCGCCGGTCGCGGCGCTGTTCGCGCGGCCCGAGCATCCCTACACCGTGGGCCTGCTGGGCTCGATCCCCAAGCTCGACGAGAAGCGCGAGCAGCTGCCCTCGATCGAAGGCCGCGTGCCGGACATGACCCGGCCGCCCGAGGGCTGCCGCTTCGCCGCGCGCTGCCCGTTCGTCGAGCCGGCCTGCCGGGAGAAGGCACCGGCGCTGGTCGAGGTGGCGCCCGGCCATTTCAGCCGCTGCCGCCGCGCGCCGCTGAGCCAGGTGCTGGCATGACGATCCACCGTCGTCTCGACCGGAGCGCGGAGCGCGGAGTGGAGAGACCTTTCTTCAATCGGCACGCCACCTATGGGGGGCACAAGGCCCCTCGGCTCCGCTTCGCTTCGCTTAGGACGACGAAATGAGCGCGCTGCTGCAGGTCTCGGGCCTCACCAAGCATTTCGCCGTCAGCCAAGGCGCGTTCAGCCGCACCGTGGGATACGTGCGCGCCGTCGATGGCGTCGATTTCACGCTCAACGCCGGCGAGACCCTGGCCATCGTGGGCGAATCGGGCTGCGGCAAGTCCACCGTCGGCCGGCTGGTGCTGCGCCTGATCGCGCCCACGGCCGGCGAAGTGCGCTTCGAGGGCGAGGATTTGCTGGCGCTGAACGAGGCGGAGATGCGCGCGCGCCGCCAGAAGCTCCAGGTGATCTTCCAGGATCCCTATGCCTCGCTCAATCCGCGCATGACCGTCGGCCGCATGCTGGCCGAGCCCTTGATGCTGCATCGCCTCGCGGCGGACGAGGGGCAGCGCCGCGCACGGGTCGCCGAGCTGCTCGAGCTGGTCGGCCTGCGCCCCGATCATGCGCGGCGGTATCCGCACGAGTTCTCGGGCGGCCAGCGTCAGCGGCTCGCCATCGCCCGCGCCCTCGCCGTCGAGCCACGACTGATCGTGGCCGACGAGCCGGTGTCGGCGCTCGACGTCTCGATCCAGGCGCAGGTCATCAACCTGATGAAGAGCCTGCAGCAGCGCTTCGGCCTCGCCTACATCTTCATCAGCCACGATCTCGCTGTTGTGAAGCACATCGCCGATCGCATCGCCGTAATGTATCTCGGCAAGATCGTGGAGACCGCGACGACCGAAGAGCTCTTCCGCCGACCGCGGCATCCCTACACGCGCGCCCTGCTGTCCGCCGTGCCGTTGCCCGATCCGACGGCGACGCGCGAAAGAGCGCTGCTCGAGGGCGACATCCCGAGCGCCATGAACCCGCCGAGCGGCTGCCGCTTCCACACCCGCTGCCGCTTTGCGCGGGAAAGCTGCAAGCGCGACGAGCCGGCCCTCGTCGACGATGCCGGCCATGCCACGGCCTGCCCGTGGTGGCCGGAATTTCCGCCGCTGCCCGCCCTCGCGGGCCGCGCCGGCCAGGATCAGGACAAGCTCAGACTAGACCGCCTGCAGGCGGCATTCATCCCAGGACAGGAGGCATCATGAGGAAACTCGCCCATTCACTGGCGCTGGCGGTCGCATTCGGCGCCGCCATGGCCGGCAGCGCCTTGGCGCAGACCAATCTGCGCATCGGCCTCGCCGAAGATCCCGACGTGCTCGATCCGAGCCTGGCGCGCACCTATGTCGGCCGCATCGTCTTCGCCTCGATGTGCGACAAGCTGTTCGACATCGACGAGAACCTCAACATCGTGCCGCAGCTCGCGCTCAGCCACGAAACTTCGGCCGACGGCAAGGAAGTCACGATCAAGCTCCGCCCGGGCGTGAAGTTCCACGACGGCGAGGTGTTCGACGCGGCCGCCGCCAAATACAGCCTCGAGCGGCACCTCAATATGAAGGGCTCATTCCGCAAGCCCGAGATCTCGTCGATCGACAAGGTCGAGGTGGTCGACCCGATGACCATCAAGCTAGTGCTGAAGCAGCCGTTCGCGCCGCTGCTCGCGCAGCTTACCGACCGCGCCGGCATGATGGTGGCGCCCAAGGCGGCGGAGGCAGCGGGCGACAAGTTCGGCCTGCATCCGGTCTGCGCCGGCCCCTATAAATTCGTCGAGCGGGTCCAGCAGGGCCGCATCGTCGTCGAGAAGTTCGCCGACTACTGGAACAAGGATCAGGTGTTCATCGACAGGATCACCTACGAACCGATTGTCGACGGCACGGTGCGGCTCGCCAATCTGCGTTCGGGCGCCCTCGACATGATCGAGCGCGTGCAGGCGACCGACATCAAGACGGTACGGGCCGACAAGAAGCTTAAACTCATCAAGGCGGTGAGCCTGGGCTATCTCGGCATCACCATCAACGTCGCCAACGGAGCCAAGGCCGACAATCCGCTCGGCAAGGACGCCCGCGTCCGCCGTGCGCTCGAGCTCAGCCTAGATCGCGACGCCATCAACCAGGTCGCGTTCAACGGCGAGTTCGTGCCGGGCAACCAGTGGATCCCGCCACAGAACCCGTACTACCAGAAGTCGTTCCCGATCCCGAAGCGCGACGTCGCCAAGGCCAAGGCGCTGCTCAAGGAGGCGGGCGTGACGACGCCGATCAGCCTCGACTTCATGGTGCCGAACGGGCCGGAACTCCGGCAGGTCGCCGAGGTCGTCCAGTCGATGGCGGCCGAAGCGGGCTTCGACCTCAAGATCCGGCTGACCGAGTTCGCGACCTCGCTCAAGCAGTCGGAGGACGGCAACTATCAGCTCTATCTGATCGGCTGGAGCGGGCGCAGCGACCCCGACGGCAACTCCTACAGCTTCCAGACCTGCGGCTCGCCGCTCAATGCCAGCCACTTCTGCGACAAGGACGTGGATGCGCTGCATAAGGAGCAGCGCACCAAGTCGAACATGGAGGAGCGCAAGAAGGTCTTCGAGAAGATCACCGCCAGGATCCTCGACCAGGATCCGCTGATCTATCTCTATCATCCGCAGGTGCTGGTGGCGCTGTCCGACAAGGTCGAGGGCTACAAGCAGATGCCGGACGGGCTGATCCGCGTGGTCGGCGTCAAGCTCAAGAAGTAGGCGCGGGCCTGCGATGCTGTCGTTCCTCATCCAGCGGCTGCTGCAGATCATCCCGACGCTGATCCTGGTGTCGATGCTGATCTTCGGCCTGCAGCAGCTGCTGCCGGGCGACCCGGCGCTGATCATGGCGGGCGAGGAACGCGATCCTCAGGTGCTGGCCGAGATCCGCCACCAGTACCGGCTCGATCAGCCGGTGCCGGTGCAATACGTCTACTGGATGAAAGGCGTGCTGTCGGGGAACCTGGGCGAATCGATGCGCCTCAAGGCCTCGGTCGGCTCGCTGGTCAGGGAGAAGCTGCCGGTCACTCTGCAGCTCGCCACGATGGCGCTGCTGGTGGCGCTCTGCATCGGCATCCCGGCCGGCATCATCTCGGCGGTGAAGAAGGAGACCTTGCTCGACTACGGCGCCAACATCTTCGCGCTGTGGGGGCTCAGCACGCCCAATTTCTGGCTCGGCATCCTGCTGATCTTCCTGTTCTCGGTGACGCTCGAATGGCTGCCCGCCTCGGGCTACGTGCTGTTGAGCGAGGATTGGAAGGCGAGCCTCGCGACCACGATCATGCCGGCCTTCGTGCTGGGCAACGCCCTCGCCGCCGTGCTGATGCGGCACACGCGCAGCGCCATGCTGCAGGCGATGGGCGCCGACTACGTGCGGACGGCGCGCGCCAAGGGCCTGGTCGAAAGCCGCGTCGTGCTGAAGCACGCGCTGCGCAACGCCATGACGCCGGTGGTCACGCTGCTCGCCCTCGAGTTCGGCACGCTGCTGTCGGGCGCGGTGCTGACCGAGCAGGTCTTCACCATCCCGGGCTTCGGCAAGCTGATCATCGATTCGGTGTTCAACCGCGACTACGCCGTGGTGCAGGGCGTCGTGCTGGTGACGGCGAGCGTCTACATCACGCTCAACCTGCTGGCCGACATCGCCTACGTGCTGATCAATCCCAGGCTCCGGACATGACGGCCGCCGCCTTCGAGGTCACGCAGCCGACGACGCACGAGGAAAACCCGTGGGCGCGCGCCTGGCGGCGCCTGCGCCGGCGCAAGGGCGCGATGGTGGCGCTGGCCGTGGTCGTGCTGTTCATCGCGATGGCGGTGCTGGCGCCGCTGATCGCGCCGTACGATCCGATCAAGACCAACTTCATGCTGGTGCGCAAGCCGCCCAGCTGGCTGCACTGGTTCGGCACCGATGAGGTCGGCCGCGACGTGCTCTCGCGCGTCGTCTGGGGCGCGCGTGCCTCGCTCAGCGCCGGTCTCGTGTCCGTCGGCATCGCGCTCGGCGTCGGCGTGCCGCTGGGACTGCTGGCCGGCTATGCCGGCGGCTGGGTCGACACCATCCTGTCGCGCCTGGTCGATGCCATGCTCGCCATCCCGTTCCTGATCCTGGCGATCGCGCTGTCGGCCTTCCTCGGTCCCAGCCTCAGCAACGCCATGATCGCGATCGGCGTCACCGCGACGCCGGTGTTCGTCCGCCTGACGCGCGGCCAGACGCTGGCGGCCAAGGTCGAGGATTATGTCGAGGCGGCGCGCGCCGTCGGCAATCCGCACTGGCGGGTGGCGCTGGTGCATGTGCTGCCCAACATCGTGCCGCCGCTGCTCGTCCAGGCGTCGCTCGCGATCGCCGGCGCCATCATCGCCGAGGCGGCGCTCTCCTTCCTCGGGCTCGGCCAGCAGCCGCCCGCGCCGTCGTGGGGCAGCATGCTGAACGTGGCGCAGCGCTTCATCGCCCAGGCCCCATGGATGGCGTTCTGGCCGGGCTTCGCGATCTTCTGCGCCGTGTTGTCGTTCAACCTTCTGGGCGACGGGCTGCGCGACGCGCTGGACCCGCGCCACAAATAAGGCCAGTCAGTTCGGCAGGCTGGTGTCGACCGCCTTGAAGGCCGGCACGTCGACCTCGAGCTCGGCCGTCTTTTCCTCGACCAGGAGCTGGGCCACGGCGAGGAAATGGACCAGTTCGCTGTCGCCCAGCCGCTCGGCCTCGCCCAGCAGCTCGCGCACCCCATGCCATATCCTGAAGAGCGTGGCCGCGCGTTTCTTGCCGGAGAGTGGCCGCCGGCCGCGCCGACGACGCACGTTCGGCTCGACGACGATCTCGAAAACGCTCATTTACTGTCCCCCACTTCATTCGGGCCGCGTCCGCGCACCGGTCGAAACCGATGCGCGGACGGGCTTGACGTCGCCCTTACCCCGTCGATCCACCCGCCGGACCAAGTTCCCCAAGTAGGGCCCGGCCAGTGTAACGACGAACCCTAGCGACGTCTGCGGTGGAGTGCTCCCTCGCGTGTAATATTTGCGTCGGCGCGTATCAGTTCGACACCGTGCCCAGAGGCCGGCCGGACGCATCGAGTTGCTGTTCGCGACGCAGCACGATCGCCTCCGGCGCCTCGACGGCGGGCAGCGGCTTGGTTGGATCGACCGCGCGCACCATGGCGACAATGTGCTTGGCGCCGTTCGACATTTCTTCCGGCACCAGCCGGCGCCAGCCCTGCTTCTCCCAATACTTGATGTCGGGCGGCAGGACCTGGGCATAGAGCATGTTGCAGCCGCGCGCCTCGGCGAGCTGGCGGCAGCGCTCGAGCAGCAACTGGCCGATATTGTGGCCGCGGAAGCGCTGGATGACCGCCAGCCGCTCGGGCATGGCGAAGGACTGGAACCAGCGCACGCGCACGGCGCCCACCGGCTCGTCGCCGACATAGGCGATGACGTGGGTGGCGCCGAAATCGTGGCCGTCGAACTCCTCCGAGTACGGCACGTCCAGTTCGCCGATGAAACAGGCGGCGCGCACCGCGAACGCCTGCATCGAATCCTCCATCTTCATGGCGAGCTTTGTGGTCACCGGCTCGCCGTCGATCGATCGTGTCACTGCGCTCATCTCAACCCCCATCTCTTGAACGTTCAGTTTGCCCGCCGTTCGGTCCATTCGGCGTGCGGATTGGTCGCTCCCCGTTCAGCGGACCGCTCCAGGATGCCCGGCATGTCGAGCCGATCCTCCGGCCGGTTCAGCACCAGCGGATCGGTGTGCATGGTCGGCGCCGTCTTGGCATCGACCGCGAGGTCGATGTAGTAGGCGCCGTACTCGTGGTCCGAGAAGTTGAAGATCTGCTCGGAAACCTTGCGGAAGCCCTGCCGCTCCATGATCGGCCACAGCCGATGCTGCGAGTGCAGGTAGACGCGGCTGTAGCCCTTCTTGCGCGCGAATTCCATCGCCCACTGCGTGAACGGGACGAACAGGCCCATCGAGCGGTAGCGCTTGAGGATCACCGCACGCTCGAACTTCACGAACGTGCCGAACCAGCGCAGCCGCATGCACGACGCGGGCTCGCCGTCGACGTACAGGATCAGGTGGCTCGCGGTGTAGTCGTTGCCGTCGAACTCCTCGGCATACGGGCACTGCTGCTCGCCGATATAGACCGCCGAGCGCAGCGCGAAGCACTGCATCAATTCGTCAGAAGTCGAAGCGAGCTTGATCGTCACGACGGGCCGGTTCGACCCGCTCGCCGGAATAAATGCATCCATCCTAAACCCCCTCGCTTAACACTCCGTTGTCGTTCCGGAAGCGGCGGCCCCCAGCCGTCACTTCCGGAGGATTCTCACTCAGCTGCACGAGAACGTCGGTCACCACGTCCGACGTCATTCCCTTGGCGCCGCGGCGGATCGCGGTTGCCGAAACCTTGTCGCGGCGCAGGATGCGCCAGGGATAGATCCAGCCGCACTCGTCGTAGATGCCGCGCACCGTCATGCCGCCGTAGTCGGTGCCGTGCAGGCCGTGCAGGCGCACGCCCGGATGGCGACGCTTCACTTCGGCGATGACGCCCTGGAAGCCCTTCGTGTTGTAGACCTCGGGATAGAACGCGACCTCGACTTTGTCGGCCAGACCAACCTCGGCGACGGCGAGGTCGATCAACACCTTGCGCGTCTCGGGCGGCAGGAACTGCCGGCCGCTCGGGAAATAGTCGACGTTGAGGTCGGCCTTCTCGGTGCGCTCGTAGATCTGGAAGCCGCCCTCCAGCCGCGCCACGCGAAGCTGCCCCTTGCGGAAGGCCTCGGCGTGAATGCGCGGGATCAGCGTCGGATGGACGATCACTTTGTCGAGGCCGCGCTCGGCGATGGCGCGCTGGATGATGTGGAGATGCGTATTGTGGAAGGGATTGAACGTCCCGAAGAACAGCCCGATGCCGCCCTTGGGCGCGAAGATCGAGCGCAGGTCCGAGAGAATACCGATGCCGAAGAACAACAGGCCCATGACCAGGCCAGAGAACAGGAAGAGCCCGCGCGCGTAGGGCACGCCCGCCGTGCCGAGCGCCGCCAGCACGAGGTTGATCACCACTCCGACCAGGACATTGCGGTTGAGGTCGCCGTAGCCGCGCTGGACCAGGTAGATCGCGAGATACTGCGCGCCCTGCGAGGCGAGGGTCGTCACCAGCGCGGCACCCGCCGCGCCGCCGACCGATGCCATGCCCAGCCGATTGAGCGCACCGCCCCATAGCAGTATCCAGAACACCGCGAGGTTGAACACGTATTGGGGGATGAACCGGCCGAGCTTGCCAGCGGTCACGAAACCGAACTGGTTGTTGGCCCACAGCTCGGCCTTGTTGCTGAGCTTGGCGTAGCTCGGGAGGAACGCCCCCACGAACACTGACACGCCAATCAGGGCCGGGTTAGCCCAACTGCCGTGCGCATACGCATAGCTCAGATAGGAAACGAGGCCGCCAAAGGCCGCCATGCGCGTCGACGGACTGCGCACGTACTGCTGGACCTTGGCCGGCACGCCGGCGAATGCGGTCGTCTTGCTGTCCGAGCCGATGGCGGCCACGGTTGCACCCTGCCCCGTTACGAGACGTCAATCGCCCGAATAAGCACTACCGATTGATTGACTAACGAATACGAGGACTAGATACCCACCGTCAGGGTTCAGCCGTTTCTTGAAAAGACCGGCTAATACCCTATAAATGAGACAAAAAACGACATCGCACTATGAATGGTATAAGATAAACCATGTGCGTCTCTTAAAGTAAACTTTGAGCACCAAACCTATTTGTATCGATTGTTGCAATGGTAACGCCCACTACCCCTCGTAAGACAAAGGTCCCGAACATCCTGGGCGACTGGGATGACGTCCGCTTTTTCCTGGCGGTCGCCAAGACCGGCAGCTTCAGCGCCGCGGCCACCCAGCTCAACACCAAGCAGACCACGGTCGGCCGCCGCATCCAGGCGCTCGAGCGCCGGCTGGGCGCCAAGCTGTTCGACCGCCACCGCCACGGCATGGAGGTGACCCCGGCCGCCCGCGGCGTGCTGGTCCAGGCCGAATCGATGCTGTCCAACGCCACGGCGATCGAGCGCCATCTGGCCGGTCTCGACCGCGAGATGTCCGGCGTGGTGCGCATCGCCTCAACCGAGGGTATTGCCGCGCACTGGCTGGTGCCGCGCCTGGGACAGCTCCGCCGCACTCATCCCGACATCATCGTCCAGGTGATCGCGAGCGACCAGGTGCTCGACCTCGCCACCCGCCAGGCCGACCTCGCCATCCGCTTCTTCCGCCCGACCTCGAACCAGCTTGTCGCGGCCCGCGTCGGCCAGTTCAACATGTCGATCTTCGCCGCGCCCTCCTACATCGAGCAGTACGGGCTGCCGCAGAAGCTCGAGGATCTGCGCGAGCACCACATCGTCGACCACACCGTGCTGCACGCGCTGCCGGCGATGAAGCCCTGGAGCGAGGTCGTCGAGCGCAGCCTCTCGGTCGTCCTGCGCACCAACTCGTCCTACGCGGCGATGGAAGCCGTCGCCGTCGGCTACGGCATCTCGGTGTTCCCCGACTACGTCTCCAAGATGTCGAACCTGGTGGCAGCGCCGATCGACCTCAAGATCGTGCGCGATGTCTGGCTGGTGAGCCACGAGGAGACCAACAAGGGCGCACGCATCCGCACCGTCATCGACTACGTGCGCGAGCAATTCCGCCAGGACGAGCGCGAGTGGTTCAGCGTCCCAGCCAACCGTTCGGCGCTGGTCGCCGCCTGATCGCCCGTACCTGACTGCCGCTGCGGCCCCTGATTGGATGGCTATCTCGGTGCGCGCGGCGCCTTGCGCTCCGATCTAACCCGCGCGGCAAGGTCTCGAACGATGGCTTTGTTGGCCATTGCGTCGCATTTCGAGGCGATCCTCAGTGCGCTCTCGCGGGCGGCAGGGTCCATCATTGCTTCGGCAACAATCCGCGCCTCTTCCGCTCGATTCCACCAATGTTCGGCGGTGTAGGCGCTGGATGACATTACAGCCCACCACTAACTCCCACCCGAGGAGAAGAACGCGCATTCTGCCAAGGGGTTGCTCGTACGCGGTCGGGGCCGCCAGGATGATTTTTTCAGACCCTTAGCATGAACTCTGAACCTCGAACCTTTCCCATTTCTTGACGGGAGTTAAACGGCGCACGGCTCCCGGCAGCCGCACGTCGCGGGAGGCTCTCCTATAGGGCCGTACTATTTTGGAACCGATTCTGTCGTATAGAACTTTTCAGAGCGCGGCCTTGAGGCGTTTGTAGACCGCCTCGATCTCCTTCATGTCGCCGGGCTTGGGCTCCCAGTTCAGGATCACGCCGTCGTTGGTGCGCCGCGGCATGATGTGGATATGCAGATGCGGCACGCTCTGTCCCGCCCCTGCGCCGTTGGCCTGCAGGAGGTTCACGCCGACCGGTTTCAGCTCCTTGAACACCGCCTTGGCGATCTTTTGGGCAGTGCGCGCCACGTTGGCCAGCACGTCGGCCGGAATGACATCGACCGTCGGGTAGTGGCCCTTGGCGACGGCAAGCGCATGGCCCGGATTGACTGGATTGATGTCCATGAAGGCGATGGTCGTGTCGTCCTCAGCGAGCTTGAAGCACGGCACCTGGCCCGCGACGATCTTGCAGAAGATGCAGTTGCCATCGGTCGGATGCGTCATCGGGCCTTCTCCAGTCTGGCGCTGAGCTCGGCGAGCCGCTCGAACGGCTGCCCGCCTGCCGGCAGCGAGGCATCCAAGCCAAGCTCGGCCAATCGCGCAAGGCCTCGCTTGCCGTAGCGCTCGCGGAACGCCTCGGCCACCCAGCCCTCCGCCTGACGATGGCGCGCCACGGCAAGGCGGCCCTGTTCGGCAAGATGCGCGCGATGGGCCTCGAGTGCCGCCATCAGCTTGTCCATCCCGATACCGCCGCGTGCCGAGACGGCAAGCGTCACCGTCTTCCAGTCGCCGCCGGCCGCGGCGAGGGACAGTGCGCCCGCGACATCGGCCAAGGCCCGCTCGGCAGCGGCACCGAGATCGACCTTGGTGACGACGACGAGATGCGGGATCTCGACGATGCCCGCCTTCATGAACTGCAGCGAATCGCCCGAACCGGGCTGGACGCAGAACATCACCGTATCGGCCACACCCGCCACGTCAGTCTCCGACTGGCCGACGCCTACGGTCTCGATCAGCACACGGTCGAAGCGCGCGCGCATCACGACCATGGCGGCAAGGGTCTGGTCGGCCAATCCGCCGAGACGGTCACGCGCCGCCATCGAGCGCACGAAGCTGCCGTCGTCCGACGAATCGTGGACGATGCGCATGCGATCGCCCAGCAACGCGCCGCCGCTCGCTCTGGACGACGGATCGACGGCGATCACGCCGACAGTCTTGCCCTCCCTGCGCCAGGCCGCGAGCAGTGCTGCGCACAGCGAAGACTTGCCGACGCCGGGCGGGCCGGTGACGCCCACAACGTGGGCCTTGGGCGAGCGCCAGGCCTCGTCGATCGCCTGCCGGCTCGAGGCGCTTTCAGGATCCCGTTCGAGTTCGACGAGACACGCCGCCAGGGCGCGCTTGGCGATCATTCCGTCTTGAGTTGGCCGCCCAGCGCCGCCTGGGCCGCGGCGAGCCGCGCGATCGGCACGCGATAGGGCGAGCACGAGACGTAGTCGAGGCCGGCCTTGTGGCAGAAGAACACCGAGGCCGGATCGCCGCCATGCTCGCCGCAGATGCCGAGCTTCAGGCTGTTGCGCACCTTGCGGCCGCGCTCGCGCGCTATTTCGATCAGCTCGCCCACGCCTTCGACGTCAAGCGACGCGAACGGATCGTGCTCGAAGATGCCGCGCTGCTGGTATTTCTCGAGGAACGACGCCGAATCGTCGCGGCTGAGGCCGTACGTCGTCTGGGTAAGGTCGTTGGTGCCGAAGGAGAAGAACTCGGCCGTTTCGGCGATGTCGCCGGCACGCAGGGCCGCGCGCGGCAGCTCGATCATCGTGCCGACGAGATATTCGAGCTTCTGGCCCGACATCTGGCTCACTTCCTCGGCCACGCGATCGATCACGACCTTCATCAGGTCGAGTTCCTTTTTGGTGGCGATCAGCGGGATCATGATCTCCGGGATCACCGCCTTGCCACCTTTCTTCTGGACCTCGGCCACGGCCTCGAAGATGGCGCGCGCCTGCATCTCGTAGATCTCGGGGAAGGAGATTCCCAGCCGCACGCCGCGATGACCGAGCATGGGGTTGCTCTCATGCAGTTTGTGCGCCCGCGCCTCGACCTCGCGCATGTCGACGCCGAGCTCCTTGGCCAACGCCTCCATGTCGGCATGGGTCTTGGGCAGGAACTCGTGCAACGGCGGATCGAGCAGCCGGATGGTGACCGGCAGGCCGGCCATGATCTCGAACAGCTCGACGAAATCCTTCTTCTGCATCGGCAGGATCTTGGCGAGCGCCGCGCGCCGGCTCTTTTCGTCGTCGGCCAGGATCATCTGGCGCACCGCCACGATGCGGTCGGCCTCGAAGAACATGTGCTCGGTGCGGCAGAGGCCGATGCCCTCGGCGCCGAACTTGCGCGCCTGCGCGGCATCCGCCGGCGTCTCGGCATTGGTGCGGATGCCCAAGGTGCGGACCTCGTCGGCCCACTCCATCAGCTCGGCGAAGTCGCCCGACAGCTCGGGCTGCACGGTCGGCACCACGCCCAGCATGATCTCGCCGGTGCTGCCATCGAGCGTGATCTGCTCGCCCGCCTTCACCGTCGTGCCGCGCACGGAAAGCGTACCGGCGCTGGGGTCGATGCGCACTTCGCCCGCACCCGCCACGCACGGCTTGCCCATGCCGCGCGCCACCACGGCGGCGTGGCTGGTCATGCCGCCGGTCGAAGTCAGGATGCCTTCGGCCGCGTGCATGCCGTGGATGTCCTCCGGCGACGTCTCGCGGCGCACCAGGATCACCTTCTCCCCATTGTGGGCGCGCTTCTCGGCTTCGTCGGCCGAGAACACGATTTTGCCCGAAGCCGCCCCGGGCGACGCCGGCAGCCCCTTGGCGATCACCTTGCGCGGCGCCTTGGGGTCGAGCGTCGGATGCAGCAACTGGTCGAGCGAGGCCGGCACGATGCGAGCCACCGCCTCCTTCTTATCGATCAGGCCTTCGCGCACCATGTCGACGGCTATCTTGAGCGCGGCCTTCGCGGTGCGCTTGCCGTTGCGCGTCTGCAGCATGTAGAGCTTGCCGCGCTGCACGGTGAACTCGATGTCCTGCATGTCGGTGTAGTGCTTCTCGAGTGTCTGGCGCACCTTGTTGAGCTGCGCGAAGACCTCGGGCATCACCTCTTCCATCGCCGGCATTTCGGACTTCTGCACCTGCTTGGCCTGCACGGTGAGAAGCTGCGGCGTGCGGATACCCGCCACCACGTCCTCGCCCTGCGCGTTTACGAGATACTCGCCGTAGAAGTAGTTGGTGCCGGTCGAGGGGTCGCGCGTGAAGGCGACGCCGGTGGCGCAATCGTCGCCCATATTGCCGAACACCATGGCCTGCACGTTGACCGCGGTGCCCCAGCTCTCGGGGATCGAGTGCAGACGGCGGTACGTGATCGCGCGCTGGTTCATCCATGAGCCGAACACTGCGCCGATCGCACCCCACAGCTGCTCGCGCGGCTCCTGCGGGAACGGCTTGCCGGTGCGCTTTTCGACCAGCTTCTTGTACTCGGCCACGACCGAACGCCAGTCGTCCGCCTTGAGGTCGGTGTCCATGTGGACGCCGAGGTCCTCCTTCTTGAGCTCGAGCGCCTCCTCGAAATAGTGGTGTCCGACATCGAGCACGACGTTGGAATACATCTGAATGAAGCGGCGATAGCTGTCCCAGGCGAAGCGCTCGTCGCCCGAGGACTTGGCGAGACCGAGCACGGTGCGGTCGTTGAGGCCGAGATTGAGGACGGTGTCCATCATGCCCGGCATCGAGGCGCGCGCGCCGGAGCGCACCGAGACCAGCAGCGGATTGCCGGGATCGCCGAACTTGGCGCCGACGATGGTCTCGACGGTGCCGAGCGCCTTTTCGACGTTGTCCTTCAGCTCGGGCGGATAGGATTGGTTGTTGGCGTAGTAGTAGGTGCAGACTTCGGTGGTGACGGTGAAGCCCGGCGGCACCGGCAGACCGAGGCTCGACATTTCGGCCAGATTGGCGCCCTTGCCGCCCAGCAGGTTGCGCATGTCGGCGCGACCTTCCGCCTTGCCGTTCCCGAAACTGTAGACCCACTTGGTCATCGTCATCCCTCGATCTTCGAGAAATCGGCCACCGAGTCCATGGTGGCGCGCATCTGGTTGAGCAATTTCAGCCTGTTCAATCGCAATTCCGGCCTATCCGTGACGTTCACTGTGACCTTTTCGAACAAACTGTCGACCGGCGCGCGCAGGCCGGCGAAGGCCTGCATGGCGCCGACATAGTCTTCCCTCTGCAAGGCCGGCCCGACACGCTCGCTGACCTGACCCAAAGCAGCGGCAACGGCTTTCTCTTCCGATTGTTCCAGCAGCGCGGCACTTAGCGCTCCAGATATTTTGCCGGCGAGCGCCTTGTCCTTCTTTTCCTCGGCGCGGACGATGTTGGCGGCGCGGCCGTAGGCGATGAGCAAATTCCTGCCCGCCTCGGTGCCCAGGAAGCCCTGCACGGCCTCGACGCGCGCGAGCAGGCGCACCAGATCGTCCTCGGCACCGCGCGCCAGCACGGCGTCGACCACGTCGTGCCGCACGCCCTTCTCGCGCATCTGCACCTTGAGGCGCTCGGCGAAGAACTCGAGCAGTTCGTCGCTCTTCAGGAACCTGGCGAGCGGCAGACGCAGCCTGTTCTCGACGACGATGCGGATGACGCCGAGCGCGGCGCGACGGAGCCCGTAAGGGTCGCGCGACCCGGTGGGCTTCTCGCCGATCCTCCAGAACGAGACCAGCGCATCGAGCTTGTCGGCCAGCGCCACGGCGATCGACACCGGCGCCGACGGACAGCGGTCCCTGGGGCCGGCCGGCGCGTAGTGATCGCCGATCGCCTCGGCCACCGCCGCCGGCAATTTCTCGTGCAGGGCGTAGTAGCGGCCCATGATGCCCTGCAGCTCGGGAAACTCGCCGACCATGCCGGAAACGAGGTCGGCCTTGCACAGGCGGGCCGCCTGCTCGACGTCGGCCGCATCGGCGCCCGGCACCGACGGGGCGATCTCCTTGGCCAGCGCGATGATGCGCTCGACCCGATCGGCCTGCGTGCCGAGCTTGGCGTGGAAGACGATGCCCTTCAGCGCCGGCAGCCGTTCCTCGAGCGTGGTCTTGCGGTCGAGATCCCAGAAGAACTTGGCATCGGCGAGCCGCGCGCGCAGCACGCGTTCATTGCCCTCGAGGATCGTCTTGCCGCCGTCGCGCGCCACATTGTTGGCGACCACGACGAAGCGGTTGGCCAAGCTTCCATCCGCCCTGGCCGTCACGAAGTGGCGCAGATGCACGCGCATCGACACCGTCAGCACTTCCGGCGGCACGTCCATGAATGCCGAATCGATGGTGCCGAGCATCGGTACCGGCCACTCGACCAGGCCAGCGATCTCCTCGAGCAGGCCCTCGTCATGCTTGAGCGCGACCTGGGCCTCGCGCGTCAACCTGTCGGCGCCCTCGAGGATGATCTTCTTGCGCGCCGCCGGATCGAGCACGACATGGGCCGCCTCGAGCTTGGCCGTATAGTCAGCGAAATCCGTGACCTTGATCTCCCCCCGGCTGAGGAAGCGATGACCGCGGGTGGTGTCGCTGAACCGCACCGGCGCCATTTGCCCGCCGGGCTCGATCGCGCCCGACAGGACCTTGCCGTCGAAAAGCGCGACGATCGATTGCAGCGGGCGAACCCACTGCATGGTGCTGCTGCCCCACTTCATCGATTTGGGCCACGGCAGCGCCTTCAATGCGGCGTCGATCACCGCCGGCAACGCGTCGGCAGTCGGCCCGCCCTTCTTGCGGATCACGGCGAACCAGAATTCGCCCTTGCCGGTATCGCGCTTCTCGGCCTGATCGAGCGAGGCGAGCCCGGCGCCTTTGAGGAAGCCTTGCACCGCGTTGTCCGGCGCGCCGACCCGG
>Ga0070738_10003264_pt1 | contig 21824 bp, 17 predicted proteins | sample Coa_R2_2_FD_66446 | JGI IMG/M metagenome (GOLD analysis project Ga0070738, IMG submission 66446) | Surface soil microbial communities from Centralia Pennsylvania, which are recovering from an underground coalmine fire - Coalmine... | ecosystem: Environmental > Terrestrial > Soil > Unclassified ... | reverse complement strand
GTATGCGTCGGCGTCCCTCAATCATTACCGCTTGCTATATCCAAGCTGAATTATGGCCGTAATGCCACCCTATTGTACGAGTCTCAATAGTCAAAAAACAATTCGTTCCCGCGGCCCACACGCCAGCGCCTCGGTCGGCATAGCCGTTGGTCAATGTGAACCCCCAAACCCAAGCACCATCGGCAACAGATAGACATCGGTTGGTTCCACCACCGTCGATAAGGGTCGCGCGAGCGCCGTTCAGACTGGAAAGCACGATGGCTTTGTTCAGGACGACGCTGCCCAAATAAACGCCGTTGCTTACCATGACCAACGAACCAGCCGGCGCAACATCGACCGCGGCTTGTATGTTCGTGGCCGCTGTTGCCCAACTGGAGTAGGGCGGGGTGGGATTTGGACTTACAGGCGCCACGAACAACTCAGCGCCCGTGCTGGCATATCGCGCTAAGGCGAGCAAAAGTGCCGCAAAGGACGCCGTATGCTTCATCATTTTGCCTCGGGGTGTTTGCGTTGCCGGGAGGATGTTGACGCGACCTGCGCCTAGCTCCCTGTCCCAGCGTCTCGACCAGGGAGTTGGAAACGTGGGTCCATGCGCCCATGTTAATCCGTCGCGCGTTCCACTTCAAGGTCATAGTCGTTTGTCTGGATGCGTTCTCATTCGACATGGAGGGAAACACGACTGGTACAAAAATTTGCGCACCCGGATGGCGCAACCAGTTCCCCGGCACCGCGAGATCAAGGAGTTTCTCGCGAAGTCCATTTTGAAGAAGCTTTCCTGAAAGCCGAACCAACGGATGCATCGGGCCTCGCGGCGGGATTTGAGTTACATGCGGACTGCAAATGGCGCGAGTCGGGCGATCCTTGGCGTTTGACTGGTTAACATCACCCCTCCGGGCAAGGAATTTCCTAGTCGTAGGTTGTCCGAATCCGGGCTTATGGTGCGGCGAGCACACCGGCTTTTTGTGTGCGTGAAAAAACGCATGAAAACGGACGGCCAGGCATTTCTGGAATATATGGAAGGCGCTTCAATGACCCGGTTCGAGTTGCGCTTTTCGAGAATTTCCATGCGGCTGGATCTTGGGGCGGCCCTGGACGCAAGGGAGTTAAGCCTGCTTTACGAAGCGGCATTTTTAGCAACTCTGTGTAATATTTCTTTCAATGGCCTCGGAGGGTGCGAGGGCGAGATCAAGCCTGACCGGGAGTTCATCCGCACGCTTCTGGAACGCGAATACATGCGAGCCCGTTCTTTGTTCTTCGGATGCAAGGGTATCGGGGGCCTTTCAAAGTCTCAGCGTCAGTCGGTTCAGGCCATTTTTCTCAAGGTGTGCGTTGCCGATCAGAACCTGGGTTAACGCCAAAATCCTGTGGGCACGTTGGAGAATTGTGGTTTTGGAAAGAAGAGTGATTCGGGCAACGGTTCGCCAAGGAGGTGGGGATGGGGGATCCCGCTGAAGAAAACGATCCGCCACCCGAATCGCGAAGATTTTTTACAAAACGTTTCCAATCTGTCAACCGGAAAACGAAAAAAAATGTGAGCATCCGTAAATTCCCTTATACTCCGGTAATGAATTCCTGATAGTGAATCCGCTGTTTCCCGACCAGAAACCCCTTTCAGCGCGGTTCCGTACGTGGCACCCGGGTGAGTGCCGAATCCCAGTGACCGAACCTGTCCGCCGGCAGTTCACATCCCTCCGGATAAACCAGGTAAGCTGTGTTTTTGGAACAGGCCCAGGCGTTTACGAGGTTTTCTCTTGGAAAAACCTTGCGCACATTCCGGGACGTCCCCGGGTCATTGATGATGGGCTGTCCGGACTCTGTGAAACCGACGCAGACGACCAGGTGACCGTTGGGCCCGGGGCCTTTGGCTCGCAACCGGTCATAGTCCACCGATAATCCAACCGGAATGCCCCGCTCAATCCACTGTTCAATTTCAGAAACGTCGCTCAGGCGGGTGACGTACGCCCGGAGCGAGTTGAATGAACCGGCGTAAGCCATGTTGAACGGCCAATTGCCGGCTCCCTTCCATTCCGCGTCATAGACCTGTGAGGCGACTTCCGGCACTGGTCTGTCCAGGTCCGGCCGTTTCAGCTTCTCAGCCCAAAATGCGAGCATCATCGACACTGTCGTCGGACTGCACAACGTGTTGCCGTTTGGATAGATCATTTGAGTCCGCTCAGGCACCGGCAGCACCTTGCCCCACGCGCCGCGGTCCGGGGGCAGTTGCCCGGGATTGGCATTGGCATCGGCCAGACTAATGCCGAGGAACTTCAATGCCGGCGTTGGCCTGGGATGGTTCTGGAGCCGGACACGGACTTGCACTGATTCGGCCGATCGAGCCAAAACGAGGGTATCTGTTTTGACCTCTCCGTCGTCATCCTTTTGCCCCGCGACGCTGTGCCGATTTGTGTCGGTAACGGAACTCGACCATCGCCCCAACTGATAATACCTGGTCTGTTTATCCCCACAACGGGCGCGGGCTTCCACGGCCAGAGAGCCTTCACCTGACCGGGTATTCCAGGACACCACTACTTCGTTGAAATGGATTTTGGATTTCAGTTCGGGCGAAGTTAAAACGATTTCACCTGGCGCACTGTTGCTGCTGAACCCTGCGAAGGAATCAACCGCGATGAACTGGCGTCCGCGGCAATCGGTCGGTTCGGAGGCGCTCGCGTAGAGTGATGCGAACGGTGTCGCAGCAACAATGACCGCTAAACGGAACGAGGTGAAGTGGTATGGGAGCAGCATTATTTGGTCGCTCGGGCTATTACCCTTGAACCGGGGAAAGTGTCAACGGTTTGTTGATCCGCTCGCCTGATTTCCAGGGGCATCTGGGAGCCGCGCATTCGCCCGAGTTGGGAGTCAAGGATCACGAGTGTTTCGGCCGTTTCAACTGCATTGTTTCGGCTTCGAGCTTGAAAAACATTCTGCCCGACTTACGCTAAGCGATGATGAGCCCATTATTTCTCAAAACCGGGTTGCGAGCCTGCCCGCGTCGTTTTTGGCCCGGTGCCTTGCTTGCTCTGCTAGCGATGGTAATCGCGGCGGCAGCCTCGGATGATTCCCGTTCGCAGCTCGCTTTTCGGGATGAACTGAAGAAAGCAAATTTCAAAATCGCCCATGAATGTTATGTCGATGACAACTGGGAGATTTTTGTGATGAATGCCGACGGTTCGAATCCTGTGAACCTGACCCACACTCCAAAACTTCATGAGCATTACCCTCAAATCTCGCCTGACGGCACCCGGATCGCCTTTTCCGTCGATCAGGGTGAGGGCCGCGAGGCTGTGCGCAGCTTATGCGTGATGGACATCGACGGCAGGAATCGCAAGACGTTGGTGGATCATGCGCGTGAGCCTTTTTGGAGCCCGGACGGCAAGCGAATCGGTTTTCTTCCACAAGAGTTTTCGAAATTCAACGTCATCGACTTCTACACAAGCGGGATGAGCTTTTACGATCTCGCGACCGGCAAAATCACGCCCCACGTCAACAGCACGAACCTTCATCACCTTTACAATCCCGGCTTTTCTCCTGATGGAAAATGGATCGTTGCCACTGTCCATGCTGGCATGGGTTTCGACCATGCGATCCTGCTGATCGAAGCCAACGGCCCGCGAATCATCAATCTCAACATCCCCGGCTGCCGTCCTTGTCTCAGTCCGGACGGCAAACAGATTGCCTGGGGCGCCGGCGATCACGAGTTGGCCGCCGCTCCAATTGATTTAAGCGCGGAAACACCCGTCGTTGGCGATTGGCGTCTGCACATAAAGGATCAGACCAACAAAATCTATCACGTTGATTGGTCCCCTGACAGCCGGTTCCTGGGTTTCAGCCGAGGCCCTGAAGGGGAAGGGGATCTTACCAAGCCCGGCACTTTTCAGGCCGCCTGCGAAATCGTCGGCGTCCACGCCGCCGGCTGGAATATCTGCGCCGTTTCCGCTCAGGCCAACGGGGTCATCGATCTGAACGACGCGGCAAGCACCAACTTTTGCGTGTTGACCACCAACGGCTCGAGCAACAAGGAACCGTCCTGGTTCCGCGCCGGCCGTTAAGCTGTTTCCCAGTTCAGACGAAGTATGATTCGGCTACTGATTCCCCTGGCGTTTATTTTGGTGCTGGCAGGTTGCGAGCGGCGCGATGCGGTCACGGCGGGCTCGGAACAGCCCAATAAGATTTCCCAGGATCATCCTCGAGAACTCTCCACCAAATGCGGGCCCATGGTTTATATCGCGGCCGGGCAGTTCATGATGGGCAGTGACAACGGCAACCCGGATGAGGCGCCGGTTCACAAAGTCCGTCTCAGCCCGTTTTGGATCGATAAATTCGAAGTCACCCACGAGATGTTTGCAAAGGTCCAGCTTCCCGACCCTTCGCACTGGCAGGATAATCCCTCCAAACCGGTTGAACGGGTGCGTTGGCGTGATGCTAAACGCTTTTGCAATGAACGATCCCTGCTCGAAGGGCTCACGCCGTGCTATAACGAAAAGACGGCGGATTGGGAGTGCGACTACTCGGCAAGCGGTTATCGCCTGCCAACGGAAGCCGAATGGGAATATGCGTGCAGGGGCGGCACTGACGGCGCCTTTGATTTTGGCCAGCCCGATAAACTTCGCCAGTACGCGTGGTTTGCCGATAACGCAGACCAGAAAACACACGTTGTTGGCCAGAAAAAGGAAAACGCCTTCGGCATTTTCGACTTGTACGGCAATGTTTCCGAGTGGTGCGAGGACGTCTATAGCCCCACCTATTACAAGGAAAGTCCCGATCAGGACCCGCACGGACCACCCAGCCCAGGCAAGGATGTAAAACGAGTCATCCGCGGCGGCAGTTGGAAATCGAGCGTCAACCAGTGCCGCGCTACATTTCGGCAGGGTGAACGAACCGGGGATACCGACGCTTGTTTCTCGACTGACTTTTGTGGTTTCCGTTGCGTGCGCCACGCTTTTTGAACTCCAGCCGGACCGGGGTCTTCGTTGCCCCGAGAGTGGCTCAGGTCGGGGACAACGTTCGATCAATAAAAAACCGTCGGAAAAAAATCTTCACTTTCTACTAAAGATTTAGTTGACCCGGGCTGGACCGTGTTTTAGGGTCGAACTACTAATTAATTAATAATCAATCGGCCGCGTTATGCCGCGAAAATCTGCCAATACCCTGACCAATGCCGAACACCGGATTATGGAGGTGGTATGGGCGCGCGGGTCGGCGACTGTGGCCGATGTGGTGGAAGCACTGAATGGCAAGGATGCGTACACGACGATCCTGACCTTGATGCGGATTCTGAAGGCCAAAGGGTATCTGGCTGCGCGCAAAGAGGGCAGGGCGCACGTGTTCACCCCGCGCGTTGACCGTGACACCGCGGCGCGAAAAGCGGTGCACCAGCTGCTTTCAAAATTCTTTTCAGGCTCCCCGCAGGAACTGGTCCTTTCGTTTCTGCGTGAGGAGGAATTATCGGCTGAGGAACTGGACGCAATCAAACAGAAGATTCACGAGTCGGGGGACGATCGGCATGAGCAATGAATTTTTCGAGTTTTGCGCAAGCGGGATCCTGGGAGCGTTGAACGGGGTTATTCAGGGCCTGCTCGTGGCAGCCCTGGTTGCGATTATTCTACGAGTAGCCCGGGGAACCAACGCCGCGACGCGGCACGCGGTTTGGCTGGCTACTTTGGGTCTGGTGGTGTTGATGGTTCCGGCTGCATGGCTGGCTAATTTGCCCCTGTCACGATCCGGATCGATCCAAGGTGCCCCCGCCGCTGGTTCGATTGAGCCCCTTTCCCCCGTTGCTGGTTTGGTTTCTGGGATGTCGCCGCCGTCTTTGGAGTCGGACCGGGCGGACTTCGCGATTCCAGAGCTGCAGTCCCCGGTCGAAAGCACAGCCTCTTCAATCCCTTCGTCTCTTCTGGCGGACTCCTCAGTCCCGCCAATGCAGGATGCAGGTGCCGCGACGGGCAGGGAGCCTCCGCTGGTCAATGTCGAAAGCGCGTCCGATATATCCCTATTCACCCGGGTTATGGGGAGCATTCTAAGGCCTGTTTCCTGGGGGATTTATAGCGCGACGGCAGAACCGGTTTTAGCCGTGTTGCTTGCCACTTGGCTGGCAGGCGCTGCGATTTCGCTGGGCATTTTGGTTCGTCGGTTGCGTCGAGTGAAAGATTTGGCCCGGGACTCGCGCCCGGCTGGGCCCGAGCTGCAACATGCCTTTCGACAACTACTGGCTGGGACGAACACAACCCGGAACGTCCAATTGAGGGTCTCACCCGGGCATTGCAACCCTGTTGTGCTGGGCTTCGCCGAGCCGGTGATACTTTTTCCGATGTCCCTGGATAATGGCAGTGAGGAGGCCTGGCACGTGCTCTCGCATGAGTTGGCTCATGTGCGGCGGTATGATGACTGGGTCAATCTCGGCCAGCATTTCGCCCAGGCTCTTTTGTTTTTTCATCCGGCGGTTTGGTGGATTGGCAAGCGCCTGAGCATCGAGCGTGAGATCGCCTGTGATGACCACGTGCTCTTGATGGGAACAGCCCGGCGCAATTACGCCCTGACGCTGGCCAGCGTGGCCGGCCGGATCCGACAGCAATCGCTGCTGCTCGGCCCTGGAGTTTCAAACAATCGCAGTCAATTACAACAAAGGATCAGTATGATACTGAATAAACGCAGAAACTCGTCTCCGCGCCTTACCAAAGGCAGGACTATTTCCATCATCGCCACGGCGGCATTCATTGCTGTTTTGGCACTCTACTCGGCGCCGCGCCTGGTCTTTGCCGACCCGCCCAAAGAACCCCAAGCCGCGCCCGTCGCTCCGGAAGCCTTGGCTGGTGAACCCGGCCCAACACCCGCACCGGAAGCTATTGCACCGGTCGCGCCTGTCGTGGCCGAAACCGCCCCTTCGAGCGATACCCCGCAAGGCGTTGGGGACGGGCCGAAGTTCAAGTCTGACGCCGGAATCGAACCCTCGCCTGTTCCCGGTCCGCCCGTGCCGCCCGATCCTGACCTGGTCAAACCCAAAGCGCCGAGGGCGTGGCGATCGAAGGCCGGCAAAGCGCCGCGATTGGCCGACACTGCGGACGGCGCGGTCCAGGTTGACGGTTCCATTGAGGATCGTCTGAACCGCTTGGAAAAGATGGTTCGCTCACTCATGGACCAGCAGAAGCGCAGTTCCGATATGTTCGCCTTTAATGGCATGCAGGGAAAAGCGTTTCCTGATTTGGACCGGGATCGGGCATCCGAACAAAAGATCAAAGAAATGGCCGAGCGCCAGGCAACTCGGGCTGCGGACCAGGCAAAACGCGCGGTCGAACAAGCCGAGCGGGCCACGCGGGACCTGGAGGCCCGGCTGCAAAAGGATCCCGGCGGAATGGGCCAGACGCGCGAGGCCTTCGAGCAGCAGCTTGAGTCCCTGCGTAATGCGCGGGAGGGGCTCAACCGGGAGATGGAGCGGCTCACTCGGCAAATTCAAAAACTAGAGCGGGAAAAGAAGCGAGCCAACCGGGAAACGCAGGGCCGGGGCGACGGAGCAAAGGACGATTCCCAGGCTCAGAACGGGGTTGACCCCGAAGCCAAGCCATAACTTCAACATGCAGCGGGGTGGGGTGCAGGCAGTTTCTGGTCTGCCTGCGCTCCCTGCTGCCAAGATCCTCACCCATTCTCATTATGAGTGTTGCGAAAGCGAGTGAATCCATCGTGCCTGCTGTGCACCTGGAATTCATTCAGAACCAAATCGAGAACGCCAGTTCTTCGCTCGAAGAGATCGAAGCCTATCATCGTTCACTATTTCTGCATCACCACGCGATCGAATTGGAGAAGCACAAACAGGACGCCCGGATTCACGAGGACCGGCTCGCGTTCCTGGAGGCGCGGTTGAAGCAAACGCATCTTGGGCTTGGCGAACGCCAGAAACTCGTGCCGGTAACCGTGGACGGCCAGGAAGACAGCAGGCCCAGCTTGCCTTGGAACGGGTGGGACTTGTTCATGTTCGTTCTGGGCTTGCTCGGCATCATCGCGTTAATTGGATTCGGGGTGCTCAACATTTCCTTCAATCTTCTTGAATCGGGCTTTGTAACTTTTCGTGAGAGCCCGATTCGGTCGTACCTCTGGGCGGCCTTGCTTCCGATTGGCGCTTTTGGAATCAAGATCGGATGGGATGTATTGGCTGAACGACGGCATCGGACGGTGTATCTGTGGACTTGCCTTGCTGCAGGCATGATCGGAGTGCTTGTTTGGGTGGGCGCATACGCCTGCGTATATCCGACCCTTTCCAAAGGAATCGACGAACAGATCGCCGGCTTGACGGTGTTCGACTCTTCTTCGCACACGGCCGCGGCGGGGCGCCTGAATTTTGCCGGCGCCAAATGGGTCGATGTCATCACCGTGGCCGGGCAGGCGATCGCTGAGATATTTCTTTCCGCGGTCATTGGGATGTACCTGACCAGTTTGTACGCGAAACATCGTCCCGTGCGCCTGGCTCTCGACCCGGCCTTTGTTCAATTGGAACAAGAACAGCGGTTTCTTGAAGAGAGCATTGCGCGGGAACGCTCAGCCCTGGGGCTAGCCAATGGAAACCTGATGCGGTTGGATAACCAATTGTCCGCTCTCGTGGCCTACGGCAAATCCATTTTCCACCGCGAATCGGCTAAACGACAAAGCCAGTCGGAAAAGCGTCAGATCATTCTCGACGAATTATCAGACCATCTTAGGACCCATCTGGGTTCATGGGACGGCGCCCGTGTTGCCGCCGGACAGCCCAATGCCAACGGCAGTGCCGAACCATAAAAGGAGGAATTATGCGTTTCGCTTTAATCCAACTGCTCTTGGTTTGCCCATTGCCGCTTGCAGCCGAACCGGCCAATGTCCCCACGCATCCCGAGACGTTCGTGGTCGGCATCTCCCCTTTTTTGGATAATGCGGTCAAGGACGACGTCTACCGCGGCCTGGTTCATTTGCTCGTCCAGGATCTGCCCTTGAACAGCTCGATCACTGTCTTCGATTCGTTCAACCTTGAAACCGTCGCCAGCCTGACCATTCCTGACTCTCACGCCTTTGAAAGTCCGAAAACTCGCGCCAACCAGTTTTCCGGCTCAATCAATCAGCTCAAACGGTTCCTCGCGGTGGAACACCCCCGGCCCTTCGATTCAAAACTCAAATTCCAAAGCGCGGTCCGCCTTCCACAGTTCCTTGATTTTCTCAGTGAAAACCTCCCCCAATCCTCTGTCCAGCCGAGTGTGTTGATTATCGGCAGCCCACTTTATGAGGATCAAAAGGAGCCGGTCTTTTCGATGGTCGATGGATACTTCCCCTCCGACGGGCACCTCCAGGCTACGCGAGACAAATCCGTGTTCGGCCTCGCGGACGAGCCCGCGCCAAAACGTCATCTCATTGTTCACTGGGTTTATTTCGGTGACCCATGGGTTAGCGAGTTGCATCGCGACAAGGTGACGCGTTTTTGGACTTTGTACGTCCAGGGGCGCGGGGGCGAGTTGGTGACCTTCTGCGGCGATCTGCCCACCGCCATGGACAGTTTCGAGCGCGGACCCGCCGCGGCGGGCAGTAGTTCGCGACAATGGACTCTGGACCCACACCAAACAAAGGTGGAGATGCTGCGCATTGGACGGGCTGTGGACGTGGCTGATTGGATCCAACGGGATTCCATCCTGGAACCCGCCCAGGGTCCGCCGTCTGTCCTGGTGGGGCCGTTAAAGATAGGCATTCGGTGGAAGGACAACATCGATCTCGACTTGTATTCTTCGCCGCGGCCCGGCGCCCAAACTTTGTTTTTTCAACACACTCGTTCCCCGGAAGGATACTATTACAAAGACCATCGCTCCTCACCAGGGCGCGAATTCGAATTCATTGAGTTTGAAACCCCGGTGGACGCACGCCAGGTCGATGCCTTTGTGAATTTTTACAAAGGCAACCGCCCGGGAGGCCCTCGCGGGGAGGTCCGGATCGAGTTCGACAACAAAATCTACTCGGCTGGGTTTGTGATTTCCTCGTCTGAAGGCAATCGTGGCCGGACCGGCCCTTCCCAGGAAGATTGTTGGACCCGCATCCCCGTTCAGGAAATCCTCAAAATTTCCCGAACGGACTAAAGCCCCCTGTAGCGGCACTTCGAGGAGTGCCGCCATGATTCGATTCAGAGGCCAACTCGGAACTCTCCCTTGGCCCCGTCCGGGATTTTCGGAGAAACCTTCCTAAAGGCACCACCAAGGGGTTTGATGTCCGCCCGAGCTTTGCCTCGCGAAGATGTGGTGCATCCCAGGAAACTCACATCTTAATCCGGCGCTCTGCCCATCTGCACCCACTGCAGAAGTGATGAGCCTTTTTCAGACGCTATTTCGCATTGTCTGGTGAGGGCCGTTATCGGCCGGAATAGAAAGGCAACTATGAAATACATTATTGTGGTGGTTTTCGCAGCCGGGCTCGTGGCAGGCTCGGCCTATTATATCAACAAAAGCAAGGCGGGTCGAGCCCAGGAGGTGAAAGCTGCGGTTCGGCAAACGGAAATCTCCACGCCGCAGGAGGAGGCTCAGCCTCGCCGGTTGACCGCTGGAACCCAAAATCCATCCATCTCTCATTCCCGCGCCGACTCGGCGGCAGATTCCGCGCCGGCTCGGCCGATGGTTCCCTTGTCAAAATCCGACGTAGCAGAGGCCGTTGATGTGCTTGTATCCCCAAGCGCATCTTACGAACAGAAGCAGGCTTCGTGGAAAGCTTTGCGCGACCGTGGCGGACTGGACCAGGCAATGACCGAACTTCAAATGCGCGTTGCCGCCAATCCCTCGAACGCTGAATATGCAGCCGTCCTGGGTCACGCGTGTCTTCAAAAATGCGGCACTATTTCCGATGTGCGCGACCAGGGAATCCTCGCCATGCAAGCGGACAAGCTGTTCGACAAGGCGCTGAGCATAGATCCACAGAATTGGGAAGCCCGCTTTTCGAAAGCCGTCGCGATGTCCTATTGGCCGCCCGCCATGGGGAAGACCGACGAGGTCATCCAGCATTTCACGACGTTAATCCAGCAGCAGGAGACCCAAACACCTCAACCCCAATTTGCCGAGACGTATGCCTGGCTGGGGGACCAGTATGAAAAATCCGGGCGCAACGATGAGGCGCACGCGGTTTGGGCTCGTGGCGCCGCTTTGTTTCCTGGCAATCAGAAACTCGCAGGCAAACTGGCATCCAATCCCTGAATCATCATCCGGCTTCCATCAATTGACGCCTTGTTTATGCTCAACGCCATGGACAACACTGCGCCGGCGGCCAAGCCTTCACCCGGCCAAAATCGCGAGGAAGCCATTTTCAATGCCGCCGTGACTTTGCCCAATGCGGACCGGGCGGTTTACCTCCAGGCCGCTTGCGGAATGGATTCCGCCTTGCGGCAGCGCCTGGAAAAGCTGGTGGATGCCCACGGACGCGCGGGTGATTTCCTCGAGCCCGGTTCAAAGCCGGCGCCTCCTGGGCCAACGATAGTGTTGACGCCGCCCTCTGAACAACCCGGCGATCAAATCGAGCATTATAAGATCCGGGAGCAGATCGGGGAAGGTGGCTGCGGTGTGGTCTACGTTGCCGAACAGACCGAGCCGGTCCGGCGTCGCGTGGCTCTGAAGGTGATCAAGCTGGGGATGGATACCAGGAGCGTCATCGCCCGCTTCGAAGCTGAGCGCCAGGCGCTGGCAATGATGGATCATCCCAATATTGCGCGAGTCCTGGACGCCGGGAGCACCGAAACCGGACGTCCTTACTTTGTGATGGAGTTGGTGCGCGGAATTAAAATCACCGATTATTGCGATCAAAACCATCTTCGTACCGAGCAACGCCTCGAGCTCTTTACGCAGGTTTGTCACGCGGTGCAACATGCCCATCAGAAGGGGATCATCCACCGGGACATTAAACCTTCAAACATCCTGGTGACGCTTCATGACGGTGTGCCGGTGCCGAAGGTAATCGACTTTGGAATCGCAAAAGCCACCGAAGGCCGATTGACCGACCTGACTGTTTACACGGAGTTGCACCAGTTTATCGGCACGCCGGCTTACATGAGCCCCGAACAAGCCGAGATGAGCGGTTTGGATATCGACACTCGCAGCGACATCTACAGCCTCGGGGTTTTGCTGTACGAGTTGCTCACCGGGGGCACCCCTTTTGATGCGCGTGAACTGTTGCGCGCGGGCCTGGATGAAATGCGCCGCACCATTCGCGAAAGAGAGCCCGAACGTCCAAGCACCCGCTTGAGCACGCTGGTGGATGCCGATCTTACCGCCGTGGCAAAACGTCAGGGTTCGGAGCCGCCCAGGTTGTTGCATTTGATCCGGGGCGATCTCGATTGGATTGTGATGAAAGCCCTGGAAAAGGACCGGACCCGGCGTTTTCAGACTGCCAACGCCCTGGCGGCCGATGTTCAACGGTTCTTGAATAACGAACCGGTCGAAGCGCGGCCTCCCAGCCGGGCATATCGCTTTCAAAAAATGGTTCGCCGGAACAAGTCGGCATTTCTTGCCGCCGCCAGCATTGTCGTCGCACTGGTTCTCGGTTTGAGCATTTCGCTCTACCTTTTCGTGCAGGAACGCCAGGCGTTGCGCCTGGAAAAACTGGCCTTGCAGCGGGCGATTGCCGCCGAAAAACAACAGGCCCTGCTGCGTGAGGAGGCCGAAAAGGGACTGGCCATCGAGCGCCGAATGCGAGAGATCGCCCCGATCGGTGACAAGCTCAACCAGGCGGGGTTCCTTCTGAGCCAGGGGCATTTCGACAAGGCCGAGGATCTCCTCAAAGACGTGCCGTTGATTATCCCGCAGAGCTCCTCGCTTTTTGACGTGATTGGGGAGTATCACGCGCGTCGCCAAGAATGGTCCGGCGCGATTACCAATTTTACCCGCGCGGTTCTTGTCGACCCCACGAATCATTTCGCCTTCCATTACCTGGCCCCGCTTCTGGCATTTAATGGCGACCGTGCCGGCTATGAAAAGCTAAGACAGACCGTTCTCGCCCGATTTGGAGCCGCTAAAGACCCGACCGTCGCCGAGCGAATGGCCAAGGATTGCATGATCCTGCCGCCCGATCCGGACCAGTTGGACCAGCTGTCGACCATGGCTGACACGGCCCTGAGGGCTGGCCCTGGCAACAGCGAGTGGCCTTATTTTCAATTCGCCAAGGGTCTCGCCGAATATCGTCGGGGAGACTTCAAGAACGCGATCGAACCCTTGCAAAATGTCATTGCCAATCGCGCCGACCCGACCCGGACGGTTCAGGCTTACAGCGTTCTGGCGATGGCACAGTATCACCAGCACCAGGTGGAGGCGGCAAAGGCTTCTCTGGATGCCGCGACCGTCCTGGAAAAGGAAAAGCTCGAAAAAGTCGAAGGCCTGGTTTGGAACGACCGGCTTACAGCTCTAGTGCTGTTGAAGGAGGCCCGGGAGGTGATCGAAGGCCGGGAAGATTCGGGCGCGTCGAGATGAGCGAGGTCACGCGCATTTTGCAGGATATAGGAGAGGGCAATTCGCAAGCCGCCGAGAAGCTGTTGCCGTTGGTATATGACGAATTGCGGAAGCTGGCGGCTGCTCGAATGGCAAAAGAACCTGCTGGACTCACTCTCCAGCCAACGGCGCTGGTCCATGAGGCCTGGCTACGCCTCGGAGGAAGCGACGGGCAGATTTGGACGGGGCGTTCCCATTTTTTCGCCGCCGCCGCGGAGGCGATGCGGCGCATTCTCATTGAAAGTGCCCGGCGCCGCAAAGCCCTCAGGCACGGTGGCGGACAGGTGCGAGTGGATGTTCAGGACGTGGAACTCGCCGCTCCTGCGCCCGACGACCAACTTCTGGTCATTGACGAGGCCTTGTCGAGATTCGCTGCCATCGATCCCAGGAAGGCAGAGTTGGTTAAACTCCGGTATTTCATCGGGATGACAATTCAAGAAGCTGCTGACGGGCTCAACATTTCCGAAGCCACAGCCAAGCGCTGGTGGGATTACGCCAAGGCGTGGCTTTTTTCCGAGCTTCGGACCACCGCCTGATTTTGGCGGGGACGTATTCGGACGCTGCCACCTTGGTGACGGCGTGCAGGGTTTTGCTCGCCGTAGGCCGGTTGCAAACCAGTGCCAGCGGCTTAAGGATCCACCCAAACTCGAGCGTTTTCGAGTTTCGGACTTTCGGAGAATTCTCGAATCGCCTAGGATCCGGCTGTGACCACCAGCGGGTTTCATTCTGCGCAGCGATCGCCTCGATGGGCGGTGGGATCCCCCCTGGACCCGGCGTTGCACAGCCAGCGATTGCCAGGATTGCCGCTTCCCCGCCGCTGAATGCTTTTCCATACCTGGCCATTTCTCATATTCGTCTTGATTGTCGTGCCGGTCTTTTACGCGCTGCGCAGGACGCGCCTGTGGCTTCCGTGGCTGACAATTGCCTCCTATTTCTTCTACGGCTGGTGGAACCCGTACTACCTGTCGCTGGTGTTTTACTCGACTGTCCTTGATTTCTGCCTTGTAGCATTGATGGATCATTGCCCTCGGGAAGGAGGTCGCGTCGACGTGCTGGCGCGCCTCACGCGATGGCGATTCGATGACCGCGTGTTGAAATTTGCTTTCCTCCTCGCGTTGGCCGCCGCGGTGGGAATCCTGGCGCTGGCACTTTTCGGCCCGCGCACACTCCGGCCGGCCATGACGCTTTTCGGCGCGCTTGTGCTGTTGATGGCTGCAGGGGCTCTTTACAGCAGCCGCAAAATCTGGCTCTTGATCAGCCTCGTCAACAACCTTGCGCTCCTGCTGTTTTTTAAATACGCGCGTTTTGTTGTCGAAAACCTCAACACGCTCTTCGCCTGGCTGCACATTCATTTCAAATTATCAGATCCGTCTTCCTTGATGCCTCTTGGCTTTGAATACTTGTTGCCCGTCGGGATCTCCTTTTTCACCTTCCAATCGCTGAGCTACACCATCGATTTCTACTTCGGAAATGTTTACCGGGAGCGCAACTTCCTCCGGTTCGCCACTTTCGTTTGTTTCTTTCCCCAGCTGATGGCCGGGCCGATCGAGCGAGCCCGCCACCTGCTCCCGCAATTCAACCAATTCCCGCCGTTCCGGCTCCAGAACATCACGGACGGGGCGTCGTTGTTCCTGGTGGGACTCTTCAAGAAGCTGGCGCTGGCCAATTACCTCTCTCTGTATGTCGAGCGGGTTTATGACAATCCGAAAGCGTTCGGGGCCGGGCCGCTCCTGGCCGCGACGGTCGCGTTCGCGTGGCAAATCTTTTTCGATTTCAGCGGCTACACCGATATGGCCCGTGGCATTGCCAAGGTAATGGGTTTTAACCTCATCCTAAACTTCAACAACCCTTACCTGGCGACCGGGTTGGGCGAGTTTTGGTCCAGGTGGCACATCAGTCTGTCCACATGGTTCCGGGATTATGTGTATATCCCACTTGGCGGAAATCGCGCGGGCAGACTCCTGACGTACCGCAACCTGTTTATCACTTTTTTCATCTCTGGCATCTGGCACGGGGCAGCGTGGACTTTTGTTATTTGGGGAACACTCCACGGGCTTGGTGTGATTATCACGCGAGAGCTCGAGCGCTCGGGATTTTACCGGGACCGGGTTCCAAAAATCCTGAAGCAAGCCGGCGTGTTTCTGTTTGTGTGCCTGACATGGGTTTTCTTCCGGGCTGAATCGCTTCAGGATGCGGGGCTGATTCTTCGACGGATTTTCATGGGTGCCTGGTCGGATCCGCAGGTCCCGTTGTTAATGATCGCGATTGTGGCTTTGGTGTGGATCTATGAGTTCCTATACGAATCCCGCTTTCGGGAGGTCCTGGCCACAAGCGCTATTCGCGTAGGGGTGGCGCTGTTCATGATTCTTTACCTGTGCGTCTGTTCGTCCGGCGGCGGCGCTTTCATTTATTTCCAGTTCTAGTATGGCCGGAGATGCGACAATCACACAGGCGGCCTCACCTCGCCCAGAGGCTCAGCCGGTTTCTCAGTTCGGCGTCAATGAAGTGCGCCTGGGCGCCCGGCTTTGGTGCATCGTCCTGTCGTTGCTCGGGCTCGCGCTGTGGCTTACTCCGGTAATTTGGAAGAAGGTTGAACGATTCAATACCGGCCCGGACTATCGGCTTCCCTATGATTTGAGCAAGGATTACTGGCTGTATCAGCGACGGCTCAAAAAGGATGTCTCTCGATCAAAAGTGCTTTTGCTGGGCGACTCTGTGGTTTGGGGTGAATACGTCCTGCCGGACGGGACACTATCCCATTTCTTGAACGCCGAGGCCGGCACCCGCGACCGGTTTGTTAACGGAGGGTTGAACGGGCTTTTTCCCCTGGCGCAGCAGGGGCTTATCAAGCATTACGCAGGTGCAGTGGCCAGGCAGAAAGTCCTGCTTCAATGCAATGTCCTTTGGATGACCAGTCCCAAGGCGGACCTGAGCACCGACAAAGAGGAGCAGTTCAACCATTCGACCCTGGTTCCGCAATTCTTCCCTCGCATTCCTTGCTACCGGGCCTCAGCGAATGACCGGCTCAGCGCCGAGATTGCGAACCACGTCGATTTCATTGCCTGGGTTGCTCATGTGCAGATCGCCTATTTTGACCAGAAAAGCATCCCAAACTGGACATTGCAGGACGACGGCAATGAACCGCCGCGGTATCCCAATGCCTATAAGAACCCACTGAGCCGGATAACCCTGCAGGTTCCGACAGCCCCTGCCAACGACCCCCTGCGCGGGCCGCTCAGTCCGCGGCACAAACCCTGGACCTCGTCCGGGCAGGGCCAAACCCGGTTTGATTGGGTCTCCCTGGATGCTTCTCTTCAATGGCGCGCATTTCAGCAAGTGGTTCGAATATTAAAGCAACGGGGCAACGATGTCTTCGTGCTGGTTGGGCCTTTCAATCAACACATGATTGCGGAGGATAACCTGCCCGCGTTTCGCTCTTTGAACCGGGGCATCATCAAATGGCTCGAATCAAACCAGGTCCCGCTCATCGCCCCCGACCCACTCCCCACGGAATTGTACGCCGACGCCAGCCATCCTTTGACCGACGGATACAAGCAATTGGCGCACGAACTTGCTCAAGACCGTAACTTTCAGGCCTGGCTCACCCGATAGCGCCGGCTCGGGGTGGGCGCAGAATCCTGGTTATCGCGTGCCTCTCAAGGCCAGCAACCATGGCCAGAGGACCAGCACCACAAACAACAGGGCGCTTGCCACGTTCGGTCCTGCTTTGCGCCAGGCTCTCAATCTGACAGCCAATAGTAAGCCCGTGATTAACCCGGCAATGAACCCGCCGAGATGCGCCACGACGTCCGTGCCCGGTGTGACTCCCAACAGCAGAAACAACATCAGGCCTGCAAACAATGAGCCCAAAAAATGTCCGCCGGAGCGAGGGGTTTTGCGCCAAAGGGAAACCGACTGGACCGCCAGCAACCCAAGGCATCCCATGACCATGCCAGAGGCCCCCAGGCCGAAATGCCGTTGCGGCTCACAAGCCCAGGACAACACGTTACCACCGACCCCCGAAAGGTATGCGGCCAGGAGGCCCACACCGGTGCCGTAGCGCCCCATGGCCAGTCCAAGCAACAAAAGTCCGAAAGTGCAGTTGCTTGCCAGGTGCGCCAGGTCCGCATGCAGCCAAATCGCGGTGAATAAACGCCACCATTGTCCTTGGCTCACCGCCGCGGTGTCGAGAATCCCGGGAGTCTTCAGATCGACGCGCCAATCATTGAGCCAATACAAAAGGCAAACCAGGGCGACCCAGACAATGCTGACCCAATCAAACATCATGCCTGCCTGGAAAACCTCGCGGCGCAGCCCCCAATTCCGGTTTTCTACGCGATAGATTCGGATGGCTTCTGTGGCGGCCAAATAATCGCCCGGTGAGACGCAAACATTCCATCCCAGCCCTTCGTCGGACTGGTGAACGCTCGATTCAATTCCCTGGCTGATGAGCACAAGGCTCCAATCCATTGCCTCAAGGCGAGACCGGGCGGAAATTGTGCTCTCTTGAACGCTCATTACGGGTTAACCAGCTTATCGAGTTTCAGGTTATCAGATTGCCAGGTTTTGGCTTGGAAGTGGAATTTCGAGCCCGCGACCCTTCATCACCTGGCAACCTGATAACTTGATCCTTGCCATGCGCTCAAGGAAGATTCACGCATGACCTTTCTGGGCCCGGTTGTGCGGTGCGCGAGCGCGTTTATCATTTGGAGCGCAATTCCCGTTTTGTCGCAGGATACCAATGCGGCGTGGATGGCTGAGAATTACACCAAGTACGAACACCGGATTCCCATGCGCGATGGCGTCCATCTTTTCACGCGCGTTTACGTGCCGAAAGACGATTCGCAGGCATGGCCCATTCTTTTGACGCGCACCCCTTATGCCTTGAAACCGTATGGCGACGACAACTACAGCGAAGCGGGGGGCTCATTCGCAATGTTCGCCAAGGACAAATTCATTCTGGTCACCCAGGATGTCCGAGGCAGATACGGCTCCGAAGGCGAATACGAACATGTGCGCCCGTTCAAGGAGAACAAAGGACCCAAGGAGGCCGATGAGAGCACCGACGCCTACGACACCATCGATTGGCTCGTTCAACATGTTCCGGGGAACAATGGCAAAGTCGGCATGTTCGGGATTTCCTATCCGGGCTTTTACACGTCCATGGGTATGATCGATTCGCACCCGGCGTTGAAAGCCGCGTCGCCCCAGGCGCCCGTCTCCGACTGGTTCATGGGGGATGATTTGCATCATAACGGAGTCTGGTTTATCAGCCAGAACTTCGGATTCTTCTATCAATTCTCCCAGGAGCTCGAGGATCCGTTGCATGAACCTGCCAGGCCTTTTAACTATAAAACTCCCGACGGTTACGAGTTTTTCCTCCGGATGGGCCCTCTGGTCAATTCGGATAAGCTTCTGTTGAAGGGGCGTTCGGCCGCCTGGACGGAGTTTCTGCGCCACGACACGTACGATTCATTTTGGCAGGCCAGAAATATCCGACCCCACTTGAAAAACGTGCATTGCGCGGTCATGACCGTGGGCGGTTGGTTCGACGCCGAAGATTTGTTCGGCGCATTGGAGACTTACCGCTGGACCGAGAAGCTCAACCCTGGAATTACGAACACGCTGGTGATGGGCCCATGGTCCCATGGGGCCTGGGGGCGCGCCGACGGACAACGCCTTGGCGACATCGATTTCCACTCGAAAACATCCGAGTACTATCGCGAGAAAATCGAGTTGCCGTTCTTTCGCCATTTCCTTAAAGGCGACACCAACTACAACGCGGTCGAAGCCCAGGTATTCGAGACGGGGGTGGATTCGTGGCGCCGCTTTGACGCCTGGCCGCCGCGCCAGGCGATGCAACGGACGCTCTACCTGCGCCCGGATGGTGCGCTCGGGTTTGAACGCCCGCGGGACGCTGCCGGCGCATACGACGAGTTTCCGAGCGACCCCGCCCGGCCGGTCCCTTTTACTGCCGAGATGTCGACTGACTACCCGCGGTCTTATCCGCTTGAAGACCAGCGGTTCGCCTCCCGGAGGCCGGATGTCCTCGTGTATCAGACCGAGCCGTTGGAAGAGGATCTGACCATTGCGGGGCCGATCCAAGCGGAGTTACACATTTCGAGCACCGGCACGGACGCGGACTGGATTGTGAAACTGATCGACGTGTATTCGGGCGACTACCCGGATCCAAACCCCAATCCGACGAAGGTCAGGATGGGAGGGTACCAGCAGTTGGTGCGCGGCGATGTCTTCCGCAGCAAGTTCCGCAACAGTTTCGAGAAGCCGGAGCCCCTGGAACCCGGCAAAGTGGCGACGATTCGATTCGCTATGCCTGATGTGCTGCACACCTTCCGCCGGGGCCATAGCATCATGGTCCAGGTTCAGAGTACCTGGTTTCCGCTTGCTGAGCGTAATCCGCAAACGTTTGAAAACATCACCTTCGCCAAGCCCGAAGATTTTCACAAGGCCATGCACAGGGTATACCGTTCGTCGGACGCAGCCTCTTCGATATCCGTTTTGGTTTTGCCGAGGTGACCGCGCAGTGACCAGGCAAGGAGGCGGATTCAACGCTTGTTTTCCGCGTTTGGTCCGCCGCATATTCACCACGGAATCTGCAGCATGAGCGACAAAGCGACTTTTGACCAAATTGTGACGGCCATGACTCAGGCCTTTGAAGGGGTCTCGGACCTGTTGTTCATCCCGGGGAGGCCACCCCAAATGGATTGCCTCGGACAGTTGCGGCCGTTTGAAAATAAACTGGCCGAGCCGGTGGTCAGCTCTAAATTTACTGCCGCGTTCGCCGCTGTTCTGATGGATGGAAACCCATTGCTCGAAGCGGACCTGCGAAACAGCGGCGCTTGCGACTGCGCCTATTCTCTTGCCGGGGTGGCCAGGTTTCGGGTGAACATCTATCGGCAGTTGGGTCAGCTCGCTATCGTCATGCGCAAGCTGCCCAATACGATTCCGACTTTGGAACAGCTGGGATTGCCCGAGGTGTTTGCCAATATCGTCAAGGAACGTAATGGCATTGTCTTCGTCACCGGAGCGGCGAGCATGGGCAAGACAACCACCCTGGCGGCCATGTTGAATGAGATCAACCGCACTCAGGCGATTCATATCATCACCCTGGAGGATCCGGTCGAGTATTTGCACTCCTGCAAGCAGGCCACGTTCAGCCAGCGCGAGCTTGGGAAGGATTTCTTCAATTATCCCTCCGGCTTGAGAGCGGCGTTGCGCCAGGCGCCCAGGGCCATTCTTGTGGGCGAGGTTCGGGACCGTGAAACGATGGACGCGGCGCTCACCGCGGCCGAAACCGGTCATATCGTCTTTACCACCCTGCACACCATCGACGCGGGGCAGACTTTAAGCCGCATTGTTGGAATGTTCGCCAAAGAGGAGGAGCAACTGGTCCGCCAGCGCCTCTCCGCAACCCTTCGCTGGGTGGCCAGCCAACGGCTGGTCAACAAAGTCGGCGGCGGGCTGCAGCTTGTCACCGAGGTGATGGGCAGCAACCTGCGGTCGCGTGAGGCTGTCCTGCTGGGCGAATCGGAGAAACGGAACCTGCACGAGATTATCGAAAGCAGCGTGGCGCCGTACGGATGGCACAGTTTCGAACAATCCCTGCTGAAAGCCTACATGGCCGGTACGATCACTGAAGAGACAGCCGTGCACTACTCGACGCACAAGAACCAGGTGAGCCAGGCCATTGACCGCTCGAGGCACTTGCGGGCAAACAAGACCTAAGCGGCGGATTGGCGGCCACCGTCGGTTAAGCTCTGTCGCGGGGAGCTGCCTGCACATCACTTGACCATTGCTAAAAGCTCGCAGGCTGCGTATAGATTGCTCGTCACCGTGATCGCGCCCGTTACATGGTGGGGAGAACCCGAGGATGCAACCTAAGCGACTTGTGGAACCTCTACGATTGCGCCCCAATCGACGGCTGGGGCTGCTCCTCGTGGCAATTGCTTGCGCGGTTGGCATTCTTGCCGCAGGTGTCGCCAGGGCCGCCTTGCAGTTTGACGTTTTTATCGGGTACGACGGTTATGTTCCGGAGGCCTGCTGGTTCCCAATTGTTTGCGAGGTAAAAAACGACGGCCCGTCGTTCGTCGGAACCGTCGAGGTTACGGGCGGCAACAACCAGGAGCAGACGCTGCTCATGAAGGTGGAACTTCCCACGGGGACGCTGAAGCGTTTCGTCATGCCGGTGTTCGCCAGTGGGCGTGGCTATTCGAGCTGGGACGTGCGGCTGCTGGACGAACACGGCAAGGTGCGGTCCGAACAATCCGGGCTGCGCGCCCGCAAACAGCTTTCCCACAGCACTCCGCTGATGGGAGCGTTGCCCCGCACGCCGAGCGGCACACC
>Ga0070738_10003263_pt1 | contig 21825 bp, 15 predicted proteins | sample Coa_R2_2_FD_66446 | JGI IMG/M metagenome (GOLD analysis project Ga0070738, IMG submission 66446) | Surface soil microbial communities from Centralia Pennsylvania, which are recovering from an underground coalmine fire - Coalmine... | ecosystem: Environmental > Terrestrial > Soil > Unclassified ... | reverse complement strand
TGGAGGACCGCCGAGCCGATCTCGATCTTGTCCCCGGCCGCGAGGACGGTCGGCCCGGCGAGCTTGACGCCGTTCAGGGTCGTCCCGTTCCGGCTCCCCGCGTCACGGACGACGTAGTCGTCGCCCCGCCGCTCGATCTCGCAGTGGAACCGCGAGAGGTTCTTGTCGGGGACGTCGATGACGTTCGCCTCGTTCCGGCCGATCGTCGTGAGCTTGAGGTCGAGGCGGACGTGGCGCCGCTCGCCCTCGTGCTCGATCGTCAACCAGGCCGGATCGCCCAAGAGGCTCTACTTCTTGTCGACCTTCGTGAGCGTCATGGTCGTCTTCCCGCCGTCGGTCGTGACCACGCTCTTGACCGCGACGGGGACGTCGTCGGACATCCAGGTCTCCGCGGTCGCCTCGGCGGTCTTCGTCTTCGTGTAGTGGCAGGAGAACGTCCCCGCGGGGACCGTCACCGACTCGTTCTTCTCCTCGAGCGGCTTCTCGCCCTTCTGCTCGCCGGTCGGGTGGAGGTCGAACTCCTGCTCGATCGCCGGGGCGGCCGTCTCGCCCGTCTTCGACTCGATCTTGACCTTCGCCTTGTCGTCCGTCCGGGAGACGAGCGTGTAGACGACCTCCGTCTTCGAGTCGAAGGCGGCGGGCTTCTCCATGTGCATCTCGGTGAGCGTCGTGTAGCTCGAGCCGACGCCGACCGAGCCCCACGGGTTCCCGCCGTGCTTGCCCTTGAGGAGGAAGAAGGCGACCCCACCGCCCACCGCGCCGAGGAGGAGCAGGAGGACGAGGATGATCGCGCAGGCGGCCCCGCCGCCTCCGCCCTTCTTCGCGGGCGCCGCCGCCGGAGCGGCCGCCGCCTGCTCGAAGTTCACCATGATGAGCGGGCCCTGATCGCCGAACTGGACGAGCCCCCCGTTCGGGACCGGCGTCGGTCCGCTGATCTTCTGGCCGTTCACGATCGTCCCGTTCCGGCTCCCGAGGTCCGTGACGATGATCGTGCCCCCCTGCTCGGAGAGGGTCGCGTGCTTCGTCGACACCCGGTCGTCCTTGACCGGATCGAAGACGATCGTGCTCTGAGGATCGCGGCCGACCGTGACGACGGGCGCGTCCACGTTCTCGACGGTGCCCTTCTTCGAGCCTTCGACGTGCGTGATCTTGAGCTTCATTCGGTCTCCCCCGGCAAGACGGTACGGCTCGCGCTAGCTGAACGCAACACGTCACATGAAAGGCCCTTTGACGACCCGGCAATTTTGGGCCTGGACGAGAAGGACACAGGATCGCCGGAAGTCGCGCGGGCGCAAGGGCAGTCGCGTTGGCAACCCCTTCGCTCACCCTCTCCGCGACGCCGTGAGGCGAATGATCCCCAGCCCGATGCTCCGGAAGCCCCGTCGGCGGTCGGTCCGCCGGCGGGGCTTCCAACTTTCGTTGGCGACCCGTCGGCAAAGAAGTTAGAACGCCTCCCCCAGAGGGAAGCGATGCGGCGAGTCAAGACGCGCGAACGGGCCGTCTTCAAGGCGCTCTCGAACGACGTGCGTCGCCGCCTCCTCGAGCTCCTCGCCATCCGCGAGCATGCCGTCTCGGAGCTCGCCCTGGAGGTCCAGAACTCGCCCTCGCTGACCTCGATCCACCTCGGGGGGCTCCGCCGGGCGGGCCTGGTCGAGGCGCGCGTCCACTCGAAGCAGCGGATCTACAAGCTCAGGCGCGAGGGCCTCGTCGCGGTGCGCGGGTTCCTCGAGCACCTCGAGCAGTCGGTGCCCGAGGAGCGCGCTCCTCGCCGCGTCCTGACGCGCGTCTGAGGCCGATCAGGCCGCGGGGGCAGCCTGTGGCGGCGGAGGCTGGGGCTCCGTGAGGGCGATCTCGTCCGTCGCCGAGTCGTAGGCGAAGAGCTCGCCGTAGCGGCCCCAGTTGACCATGGTCTCGAAGAGGCCCTGGGGCCGCTCGGTCGGGAGCGCGACGACGAGGCTCTCGCGCACGATCTCGGCCGGGAGGCGCTTCTCCGGTCGCTTGGACAGGAGGTCCATGACGAGCCGGAACGTCGGGAGCCGCTGGCACCGCTCGCGGAAGATCTGCTTTCGCTCGTTCACGTCGGCGGCGAGGAAGCGCTTCCCGAGCTCCGTCACGCGGACGAGGTCGCCCGGAGTCTCGACGAGCCCGAGGAGCTCGACCGCCTTCACGACCGCGATCGTGTGCCCGAAGTCGTAGGTCGTGATCGCGTCGAAGTCGAAGAGGTCCATCTCGTCGTTGTGGTCGTGGACGATCTCGAGGAGACCGGTCATCTCCCCGATCCTCACCCGCGGGAGCGGCATGGGCTTCGTCCGCACGCCGCGCGAGTCGTTGTTCGCGGCCGGCGTCGGCCGCCCCTCGACGAACGTGGGCGGCGCGTCGGGGAGGTGGATCCCGACGATCAGGTCGTGGATCCGCTCCGTGAGCTTCTGGAACTCGGGCGAGCGGTGCTCGCGCGGGTGGGGCAGGTCGTTCTTGATCACGGTGCGGACCCGGCCCGGGTTCTTGTCCATGAGGACGATCCGGTCGCCGAGGAAGACCGCCTCGTCGATCCGCGCCGTGATGAGGAGGACCGACTTGAGCGTCGCGGCCCCGCTCCCGCGGCCCGCCTGGTCGGCCCAGAGCCGGTAGACCTCGGAGCGGAGCGACTCGGCCGTGAGCACGTCGAGCGCGGAGAACGGCTCGTCCATGCAGAGGATCTCGGGGCTCGCCACGAGGGCCCGCGCGATCCCCACCCTCTGCTTCATGCCGCGCGAGAGCTCGCGCGACCAGGCGTTCTCGTAGCCCTCGAGGCCCACGAGGTCGATCGCGCGCTTCGTGCGGGCCTCGACCTCGGCCGGGCCGATCTCGCGGCCGTTCAGGCCCATGGCCACGTTCTGCCGGACGGTCAGCCAGGGCATGAGCGCGAAGCTCTGGAAGACGATCGCCGCCCCCGGGTGGAGGCCCTTGAGCGGCTGGCCGTGGCAGAGGAGCTCTCCCTTGTTGGGCTCGACGAGCCCGACGAGGATCCGCATGAGCGTCGTCTTGCCGGCGCCCGACGGCCCGAGGAGGCACACGACCTCGCCCTCGTGGATCGCGAGGTTCACGTCCTCGAGGATGCTCCGCTCGTGGCCTTCCTCGTCCACGTAGCTCTTGAAGACGTGCCGCGCCTCCGCGACGGCCGGCCTCCCGTTCCCGGCCGCGGGCGTGCTGCTCGTCTGCGTCGTCGCGGTCGGGTTGGTCGCCATGTGCCCGAATCTTCGTCGAAGATCGTTGCGCGTTCAACCGTTTAGGGCGCGTCAGCCGAGCGAATAACGTTCGTCCGCCCGGCGGTGGAGCGGCGTCCACATGAACCGGTTGAGGAGCACGATCGTCACGATCAGCGCGAGGACCGACGCGGCGAGCGTCGGGTAGTCTCCCTTGTCCGTGGACTCCGCCATCATGCGCCCGAGGCCGCGCGCCATGATCGTCTGGCCGCCCTCGACCGTCTGGTACTCGCTCACGATCGCCCCGTTCCACGCCCCGCCCGCCGCGGTGAACAGCCCGGTCACGAGGTAGGGGATGATCCCCGGCAAGAGGAGCGTCTTCCAGCGCGCGAGGCCCGCTGTCCGGTAGGCGCGGACCGCCTCCTGGAGGTCCTGGGGGATCGCGCTCGCCCCGGCGATGACGTTGAAGAGGATGTACCACTGCGTCCCGAACAAGGTGAGGAGCACGCAGGCCCACTCGAAGTGCGGGCGCCCGAGGAAGCGCAGGATCCCGAGCGTGACGATCGGGAAGAACATGGGGGCCGGGAACGACGCGATCACCTGCACGATCGGCTGCGCCTTGCGGGCGACACGGGGCGAGAGACCGATCATGACGCCGGGCGGGATCATGAGGAGGGCGCCCACGATCACGGCCGAGAAGTGCCGGAGCGCCGTCAGGAGGAGCGAGATGAGGATCTCGCCCCACTGCTTCCCCGGCACCTGCCAGACGAGGCCGAAGAGGAGCCACGCCCCCCACGCGCCTATGAGCGCGACGAGGACCCAGCTCGCGATGCTGACCGCCTGGATGATCTTCCGGTTCCGCTCGTCGCGAGCCGCCGTGTCCGGGAGCGCCCGCACGGGGAGCGCCGCGACCACGGGGTCGAGCGGCCCCGGCGCCCGGAGGCGCTGGAGCCACCGCACCGTCATCGAGCGCGCGAGGAGGCGGTCGAACCAGGACGTGGCCGCCGCCTGACCGTCCTCCTCGAGCTTGAAGCGCTGCGCCCACGCCACGACGGGCTTCCAGAGGATCTGGTCGGTCAGGACGACGACGAGCGTCATGGTCACCAGCGCCCACCCGACCGCCCACCAGTTCCCCGCGTCGTAGGCGGTCTGGATGTAGGCGCCGATCCCGGGCAGCACGTACTTCTGGTCGTGGAGCGTGAACTTCTCCTCGATCATGAGGAAGAACCAGCCGCCCGCGATCGACATCATCGAGTTCCACACGAGGCCCGTCATGGAGAGCGGGAGCTCGAGGCGGGCGAACCGCTGCCACCAGGAGAGCCGGTGGATCCGCGCCACGGCGTCCAGCTCGGGCGGCATGGTGCGCAGAGACGAGTAGTAGGAGTAGGCCATGTTCCAGGGCATGGCCGTGAAGATCATCAGGATGCACGCGAGCTCGAGCCCGAGGTTCGAGGTCGGGAAGATCGCGATGAAGGCGAGGACGAGCCCCGGCAGGAAGCCGAGGACGGGGATCCCCTGGAGGACGTCCAGGATCGGGATCATGACCTTCTCGGCCCGCGGGTTCTTGGCGGCGATCGTCCCGTAGATCACCGTGTAGAGGAGCGAGAGGGCGTAGCTCAGCATGACCCGCACGAACGACAGGAGCGTGTAGCCCGGCAGGGCGCGGATCGAGAGGTCGATCTCGATCGCCCGCTCGAAGTGCTGGAGCGCGTGGGCGAGCCAGAAGAGGACGCCCGCGAACGAGAGGACGAGCGGGGCGAAGATGGCCACGTCGGCGAGCCAGGAGACGTCCCTCTCCCGGGTCACGGCACGAGGCTCGGCTGTCGGCGTGAGAGTCGCCATCGACTTCGCTTCCCGTCAGGACGTGGACGAGGCCTGTGCCTCCGCGCGCAGACCCGCGAGATACGTCCGCACCCTCCCCGCCCGGTGCGCCTGCCCGCGCTCGATGAGGAACTTCTCGTACTCCTCGACCGCATACCGGTCCAGGGGATCCCCCCAGACGCGCCTTATGAACGGCACCTCCTCCTCCTGGCCGACCGAGCGGTAGAGGTCGAAGGTCCCGAGGTAGTTGCTCGCGAGGAAGGCGTTCTTCTCGATCGGGAAGACGCGGAGGGAGGCGAGCATGACGAGCCCGACCTGCTTCCGCTGCTCGAGCTCCTCCTTGTCGTCCTCCGGCGGGGCGTCGCGGAGCTGCACGAGCTTCTTCTCGATCTCGGAGCCGAAGTCGTCCACGAGGGACTGCGTCATGTCGTCTTTGTAGGAGCGGAGGAAGGCCGCCTTGGCGTCCTCCCGGACCGACTTCTTGAGGCCCGTGACGAGGAGGTCCTGGGCGTGACCCTTCGCGAAGTCCGCGTTCGCCCGCACGAGGTTGAGCACGGCGTCGAAGCCGAGGACGAAGGCCGGCGTGAGGTTCCTCGCGCCCTCCACGTAGCTCTTCGCGAGCGTCGCGGCGGACTTCTCCGGGGGCGAGGCGAGCCCGAGCGTCTCGAGCTCCTTCGCGAGCTCGGCCCTGGCGAGCGCCTTGGCGAACGCGCGGCTCGCCTCGGTCTCATCGACGACGAGAGCCGCGCGCGCGAGCCTCGAGAAGACGACCCCGCCGAAGAGCGCGTCGAGCACCGAGATCCCGAAGATCGCCTCCCAGCCCGGGTTCTTCTCCGGGGCGTCCTTCGTGCGGATCCAGGAGTCGATGAAGATCCTCCCCGCGAGGAGGGCGAGGCGGTCCATGGGGTCCTGGGCGCGCGACGCGGTGTACTCGATCGCCTGGCGCGCCATCTTCGCGAGGTGCTCGGAGACGAGGCCCGGCAGCATCCGCGAGCGGAGGGCCATGCCGCGCTGATCCTCGGGGAGGGCGAGGATCTCGTCGCCATCGACCTCGAGGAGCGCGTCCACGAGCGTCGGGTAGGCGAGCCGGGCGGGCTCGAGCTCGTCCACCGTGGCGAGGAGCTGCGAGAAGCGCCTTATGTGGAGCGTCAAGCGCTCCGGGTCGCCGAGCTCGCGGGCGATGAGCTCGCGGTTCGGCGGCGGAGCGGCCGCTACGGGAGCCGCCGCCGGGCCCCGGGCACGCTCGGCCTGCTTCCGACGACGCTTGAGCTCCTTCTCGCGGCGGCGATCGGACATGCGCCCCTCCAGGACCCGGTGAAGTGCGAAGGATAACACCGTCTTCGCGCTTCGCCTCTCCGTCGGGGCGCCCCGCCGCTCCGTCCGGGCGCCCCGACGCTCCGTCCGGGCGCCCCGACGCTCCGTCCGGGCGCCCCGACGCTCCTTCCGGGCGCCCCGACGCTCCGTCCGGGCGCCCCGACGCTCCGTCCGGGCGCCCCGACGCTCCGTCCGGGCGCCCCGACGCTCCGTCCGGGCGCCCCGACGCTCCGGGATGGCGCCCCGCTGCTCCGTCGGGGCGCCCCGTCGCTCCGTCCGGGCCTGGTTGACAGTAATGGAGGCGCTTTGCTGACAGTGTCTTGCACACAATCCGAGGGACATGGTTGACAGTAATGGGTTCGTTGCTGTAATCTTGCTGTCGTGGACGAGAAGCTCGCTGCGCCCGGTTGGACGCTCGACGAGCTCTCCAGCCTGGCGGAAGCCCGGCTGAGCGAGCTCGGCCTCCTCGACGCGGCTCTCGATGGGAGAGTCGCGAAGGCGGCCGATCCGCGCACCGTCCGTTACTACCAGTCGCTCGGGATCCTGGACCGACCGCTCTCCTACGAGGGTCACAAGGCGCGGTACGGTCCCCGCCACCTCCTCCAGCTCCTCGCCGTGAAGCTCCTCCAGAGGGAGAGGCTCCCTCTCGCCGACATCCAGGAGAAGCTCTACGGGAGAAGCGATGCGGAGCTCGAGGCGCTCCTCGGGAGCGCCAAGACCTCGCCCGCGAAGGAGGAGACGGCGAAGGTCCCGCTGAGCATCCTGCGTGAGGTGACTCTCATGCCGGGTCTCAAGCTGGTCGCCGACGAGCGGTGGGCCCCGGGGGACGACCCGGACCGTCTCGTCGCCGCGTTCCTCGCGGCCCTCGCCGCCCTCCAGGAAAGAGACTGAACCATGCTCACGGCCATCCCGCTCCTCCAGGACAAGCGCGCCAAGACGGCGAAGGACGACGCCCCCGGGTGCGGCTGCCTCATCGTCACGCGCCAGGATCGGCGCTTCACGCTCCCTCTCCGCGCCGTCTCGTTCTCGGCGAAGGTCGCCGAGCGCGTCGCGGAGGTCACGGTCGAGCAGACGTTCGAGAACACGTACGCCGAGCTGCTCGAGGCGGTCTACATCTTCCCCCTCTCGGGCGGGGCCGCGGTGTCCCGGTTCGAGCTTCACGTGGACGGGAAGCAGCTCGTCGGGATCGTGGAGGAGCGGGGCGAGGCCCGGCGCCAGTACGACCAGGCGATCGCGCAGGGGAAGAAGGCCGCGCTCCTCGAGCAGGAGCGAGATGACGTCTTCACGGTCAAGGTGGGGAACCTGCCGCCTCGCTCGATCGCCACCATCAAGATGGTGTACAGCGAGCGCCTCCCCGCGTTCGACGACGGGGAGACCGAGCTCCGCCTCCCGCTCGTCGTGGCGCCGCGCTACATCCCGGGGCAGCCCCTCGAGCGCGCCTCTCTCGGCGACGGGACCGAGGCGGACACGACGGCGGTCCCCGACGCCTCGCGGATCTCGCCGCCCAGGCTCGCTCCGGGCCTCCGGGGCGACGTGAAGCTGGGCATCAACGTCGAGATCCTCTCGTCGGAGGCGGTGGACGAGCTCGGGTGCACGCAGCACGCGACCAAGGTCGCGCAGGAGGGCGGCAAGCTCCTCGTCACGCTCGGGGCGAAGGACGAGCTCCTCGACCGGGACTTCGTGCTCCGCTGGAAGACGGCCGCGAGCGAGGAGAAGCCGGTCCTCCTCGTCACGAAGAAGAACGGGGAGTGCTTCGGCCTCCTCTCCATCGTGCCGCCGCGCGACACGAAGGCAGGGCAGGGGGCCCGGGACGTGGTCTTCCTCCTCGACCGCTCGGGGTCCATGGCCGGCGCGAAGATGGACTCGGCGAAGCGGGCCTGCGAGAGGCTCCTCGACGAGCTCCAGCCGCAGGACCGGTTCGCTCTCTGCGCCTTCTCGAACGGCGCGGACTGGATGCAGACGAGCTTCGTCGCGGCCGACCGCCGCGGGAAGGCGCAAGGGGCGAGCTGGCTCCGCGGGATCGGCGCCTCGGGCGGCACGGAGCTCGATCCGGCGCTCCAGGGCGTGTTCGCGCTGTTCGAGAGCGAGTCGGGGGTGGTTCCGGCCGGTGGCATGCAGAAGCTCAAGGCCGCCGCGCCTCGCCTGCCGGTCCTCGTGATCGTCACGGACGGCGAGGTGGGGAACGAGTCGGAGATCCTCCGCCGCGTCGAGGGAAGGCTGTCGAACATCCGGGTCCACACGCTCGGGATCGACACGGCCGTGAACGCCGCGTTCCTGAGGCGGCTCGCCCACCTCGGTCGCGGGACGGCGACTCTCTGCGCGCCGGGCCCGACGCTCGAGGACGCCCTCGGGCGCATCGGCAAGGAAATAGGGACGCCGGTCCTCCTCGACATCGAGGTCGAGGATCGGGGCCTGGGGTTCGATCCGGCGTCGATCACGCCGGAGCGTCTCCCCGACCTCTTCGCGGGGAGGACGGCGTCCATCTTCTTCCGGTGCCGTTCGCTCTCCGGGGCGCTCGTCGTGCGCGCCAAGCGCGCCGAGGGCGGGACCTTCGAGCAGACGGTCAAGGCCGAGGCGGTCGAGCTGAACGCCTTGCCCCAGCTCTGGGCGAAGTCGCGAGTCTCGGACCTCGAGGACCGCTACCGGCTCGCGTACGGCGGGCAGGGCGGGGGACTCGAGGCGGCGCGCGGCGAGATCCTCGGGCTCGCGCTCGAGCACCAGCTCCTCACGCGGTTCACCGCCTTCATCGTCATCGACCACAGCGAGGTCGCCGAGCGGCTCGCCAAGCGGAAGATCGTCCAGGCCGTCGAGACGCCGGCGGGCTGGGACGAGGCCGAGCAGGCCGAGACGCAGTCCCTGAGCCTCAAGAGCGCGGTCCCGGCGGCGAAGCGGCCGCCGTCCCGGGCGCCCACGTTCGACGCCCGCGCGGTCGGGAGCGCTCCCCCGCCTCCGGCGAGCCCGGCTCCGGCCGCCGAGACCACCGACTACATGATCGACTTCGACGCGAGCGCCCCGAGGAGCTCGCGGGCGGGCGGCCGGCCAGGCGCGCCGCCGCCGGCCTCCTTCGCGGCGCCGGCCGGACCGCCCTCTCGGGATCGCCTCGCCAAGAAGAAGGAAGCCGTGGGCGGCGAGGAGATGGGCGGCGCCGTGCTGGGACGCTTCACTCCGGCTCCGCTTCCGCGCCCGCTCGCGACGATCGTGGACGAGCTCGGCAAGGAGCTCGCCCGGATCCTCGCCCTCCTCGAGTCGGGGAAGTGGGCCGACGACGGGGGCGCGAAGCTCGTGCAGCTTCGGGCCGAGGCCCTCCTCGCGCTCGGCGCGAGCCCTCTCGCGAAGGCCGCCCGCCGCACGACGGAGCTCCTGGCGACCACGCTCGCCGCTCTCCTCGGCGTCCTCGGGCAGAAGAAGGGCAAGCCCCAGGACGCGGCCCACGCCGTGCGCGCCGCTTACGAGGCTCTCGGCGCCCAGTGCCGCTCCGAGCTGGCCCCGCTCCTCGGCGGGGGCGGCAGCCCCTGGGAAGCGACCGTCTAACTCTCCATTTCCTCCACGCAATGCCGCCCCCCGCTCGACGCCAAACCCACCCGGCGTCGGTCGGGGGGCGGCGCTCTTTTGTAGAATCGAGGGCGAGGAAAGCCCCATGAAGCTCGCCCGCAAGGTCTATCTCGTCGGAGGCGCGCACACGCCCTTCATCGGTAAGTTCCACCCCGACTTCATCTGGAAGGGTCACCCCGACTTCGGGAAGCGGGACAACCCGACGCTCGAGGACTACACGCGGAAGCCCGCCCTCGAGGCCCTGGCCGAGGCGGGCCTCGCTCCGGCGGCCGTGGACAAGGCTTACGTCGGGAACTTCGCCGGCGAGCTGTTCTCGAGCCAGGGTCACCTGGGCGCGGTGCTGGCCTCGGCGCACCCGGACCTCGACGGGAAGCCGATCATGCGCGTCGAGGGCGCCTGTGCGTCGGGCGGGCTCGCCGTGCTGGCGGGCGTGGACGCGATCCAGGCGGGCGCGGACGTGGTGCTCGTCGTCGGCTCCGAGGTCCAGACGACCGTGAACGCCAAGCAAGGCGCCGAGTATCTCGCCCGGGCGGCTCACTTCCGCACGCAGAGGGAGATCGACCCCTTCACGTTCCCCTGCCTCTTCGCGCGGCGCAGCAAGGTCTACAAGGAAGCCTTCAAGGTCGAGGACGCGGACCTCGCGAAGGTCGTGGCGAAGGCCTACTCGAACGCGAACAAGAACCCGTTCGCCCACATGCGCACCGTGAAGATGTCGGAGGAGCAGGCGCGCGAGGCGAGCGACAAGAACCCGGCCTTCCTCGAGAACCCGGAGTACAAGGCGCACCTCAAGGTCTCGGACTGCTCGCAGGTGTCGGACGGCGGGTCCGCGATCGTCCTCGTGTCGGAGCGTGGGCTCGAGAAGGCGGGCAAGAAGAAGGACGCGATCGAGCTCCTGGGCTACGGGCACGCCACGGGGAGGATCGAGGGCCCCAAGGACCTCCTCGAGCTCGAGACGACGAAGAAGGCGGCAGAGCGCGCCTACGCCGAGTCGGGCGTCGCGGCGAAGGACGTCCAGATGGTGGAGGTCCACGACTGCTTCTCGATCACCGAGCTCCTCATGCTCGAGGCGCTGGGCTTCGCGAACCGGGGCGAGGCGGTGAAGCTCGTCCGCGAGGGCGCGACCCGGATCGAGGGGCGCCTCCCGGTGAACACCGGTGGAGGGTTGCTGGCCTTCGGCCATCCCGTCGGGGCGACCGGGGTGAAGCAGACCTACGAGATCTTCCGCCAGATGAAGGGCCGCTGCGGCGCCTACCAGATCCCGAAGGCGCCCCGGGTGGGGCTCGCCGCGAACATGGGCGGCGACGACCGGACGAGCGTCGTCACCATCTGGCGCAACGTCGGCTGAGAGAGAGCTCTACCGCCCGAGCGGGCCGCGCTTCACGCGACGCGTGGACGCCTTCTTGGGGTCCGGCGCCGGCGTGAACTTCTTCGCCCGGAGGTCCTCGGGCCGCATCGCCTTGAAGTTCCCCGACGAGCTCGCCTTCTTCTCGGGCTGAGGAGGCGGCTGCCTCCCCGAGGCCGAGCGGTCCTCCGCGAACTCGAGGCCCGACGAGCTCCCCTGATCCTTGAACTCGTACGGGTCGGCGTGCTCGGTCGCCTCGACGAACGTCGTGTCCTCGAAGCGGTCGGCCGAGGGCTGAGGGGCGGCTTCCTGAGCGCCCGTGCCCGCGTGGTCGGTGAACCCGCTCAGGTCGGGCGGCGGACGCTTCGGCGGAGCCTTCGGCGTGGGCGCCGGCAGGCCGGGACGGCCCTTGAACACGGGGCCCGTCGGCCGCGCCTGCGGCGTCGGGGCTCCCGGCCGGGGAGGCTGCTGGACTCCCATGGGCCGCGGCCCGGGAGCCGGGCGCGGCCCCGGAGCCGGGCGGGCCATCGGGGCGGAAGGCTTCGCCTGGGCAGGAGGTTGGCCCGGCCTCACCCCCGGCCGCTGGGGAGCCGACGGACGCGCCCCCGGTCCGGGCGCCTTCCCCGCGGGCGGCGCCCCGGCCGGACGAGCCGGCGGGCGGCCGCCGTGAGGCGGGTTGTGGCCGGGGACGGGCTTCTTCTGGGGCTCGAGCGCGATGTCGATGAGCTTGAGCGACTCGCCGACCTTCGGGACGTTGTCCGGGCGGTCGTCCTTCCCCGGGATGTTGAGGTCCGAGAGCTTCATCTTCTTCGGAGCGTTCGGATCCTCGTCTTCCTTCTTCTTGAAGGTGCCGAAGAAGGCCGCGTCGTCCTCGTGCTTGGCGGCGTCCTTCTCGTTCAGCTTCTTCTCGCGGAATTTGTCGAAGTCCTGGTCGCCACTCACGGGAAGACCTCCTCCCCCGTCAGGGATCTTTGCCGATGGCGCTCTTTCCGTCCACCCCCCTCGCGAATAAGATCCCGTCCCATGGACCAACCGACCAGGGTCGAGATCGACTACGGCCTCCTCAAGCGGGCGCTGCGCGAGGTCCTCGAGGAGGCGGCGCCCGGCGCTCCCGAGATCACGCCGAAGTTCGCGAACGGGCTCCTCATCCTGAAGCCGAAGGACCCGGCGGCGCAGGCGAAGGAAGTCCCGATCAAGGAGTTCTTCGTCAAGATCGTGCGCCTCCGGGATCAGCTCCGCGTCCTCGAGCAGAAGATCAACGCTCACGAGAAGCTCTCGCCCGAGGACAAGGCGGTCATGCAGGGCTACATCACCCGGTGCTACGGGACGCTCACCACCTTCAACGTCCTCTTCCGCGAGGAGCGCGACCGCTTCGTGGGCCAGAAGGGGAAGGACTGACCGCTGGTCCAGAACGTGCTCCGGCTCCTCCGCGGGAGGCGAAACGAGGTCATGGACGGCGATTCGACGCCAAGTCGTGGGAGCGGACGCCACTTCTTGCTGGCGCTCGCGCTCCTGTTGATCGCGTCCTCCGTGGCGCACGCGCAGGAGGACGCCCTCGAGCGGGTGAAGAAGAAGGGCGAGCTCCGCTGGACGGCCGACACGTCCGGCGGGGCGCCCTACGTCTTCGAGGACCCGCGCCGGTCGGGGCGCTTCATCGGCTTCGAGGCCGACCTGGCCGACGCGATCGCCGAGAAGCTCGGCGCGAAGGCGGTCCTCGACTCGTGCGAGTACGAGCAGATCTTCAACAAGCTCAACCGGGGCGACGTGGAGCTAGGGATCAACGGGATCGAGCTCACGGGCGAGAAGAAGAAGGTCGCCGAGCTCTCGCGCCCGTACTACGTCGCGGCCATGCGGCTCGCCATCCGCACGGACCAGAAGCCCGTCACGTTCCTGGAGGAGATGAAGGGGAAGTCGATCGGCGTCGTCCCGACGACGCTCGCCGAGAAGCTCGTCGCCGAGGCCGGAGCGGTCCCGCGTCCCTACGGGCAGGGCTTCGAGAACGTCTATCGCCAGCTCGCGCAGGGCCTGACGGACGGCGTCCTCACCGACGACCCGACGACTCTCTACTACGCCACGTTCGAGCCCGGCGTGAGGGTGCTCGACAAGTCCTTCGGCGAGCTCCGCTACGTCGTCGCGTGCGCCCGGGGGCAGACGCGCCTCTGCGACGCGGTCGATGGCGCGCTCGACGAGCTGAGGAAGGAGCGCAAGCTCCGCGCGATCTACGAGAAGTGGGGCCTCTGGAACGCCGACACGGCGAACCTCCTCGACGACTCGGAGGTGCGCCCGGCGCCGCGGCCCGGCTTCGACTACTGGGTGAGCGCGGTCAAGCCGCGGCCCTTCCTCGAGCGCGTCAAGGACTACCCGGAGCACCTCCCGTCGCTCGCGGTGGGCGCCTTGAAGACGCTCCTCATCTCGCTCGCCTCGTTCGCGGGGGCCATGTGCCTCGGCGTCCTGCTCGCGATCTCGAGGCGGTACGGGCCGCTCCCGCTCCGGTGGTTCGCGGTCGTCTACATAGAGGTCTTCCGGGGGACGCCGCTCCTCGTGCAGCTCTTCTTCATTTACTTCGGCCTGCCCGACTTCGGGATCGCGGTCAACCCGTACGTCGCGGGGATCCTGGGTCTGGCGCTGAACTACGCCGCGGCCGAGGCGGAGAACTACCGGGCGGGCCTCGAGAGCGTGCCCTCGGGTCAGCTCGAGGCGGCGTGGGCTCTGGGGCTCTCGACGTGGCAGGCCGTCCGCTACGTCGTGATCCCGCAGGCGGTGAGGATCGCGATCCCGCCCGCCACGAACGACTTCATCGCTCTCCTGAAGGACAGCTCGCTCGTCTCGGCGATCACGGCGACGGAGCTCCTCCGCGCCACCCAGAACGCCGTGACGGCGACGCGCGACAGCCGCGGCTTCTACGCGCTCTGCGCCTTGATCTACCTCCTCCTCGGCTTGCCGTTCTCGAGGCTCGCGCGCTGGGCCGAGCAGCGCATGAGCGCCTACCTGAGGAGGGCCGAGCAGTGATCCGCGTCCTGGGACTCGTGAAGCGGCATCCGGGCGCCGAGACGCCCGTGCTCAAGGGGATCGACCTCTCGCTCGACTCGGGGACGCTCGCGGCGGTCCTGGGGAGCTCGGGGGCGGGGAAGACGACGCTCCTCCGCTGCCTGGTCGGCCTCGAGACGTTCGACGCGGGCGAGATCGAGATCGACGGGGTCACCGTTCGCGGGGGCGAGAGCGAGAACGCCCGCGAGAAGCTGCGCTCGCGCGTCGGGCTCGTCTTCCAGAGCTTCGAGCTCTTCCCGCACCTCCGCGTCCTCGACAACCTCACGCTCGCGCCCGTCCGGGTGCGCGGGATGAACAGGAAGGATGCCGAGGCGAAGGGGATCGAGCTCCTGAGGAAGGTGGGCCTCGCCGAGAAGGCGCGGGCCTTCCCCGATCACCTCTCGGGCGGCCAGAAGCAGCGCGTCGCGATCGCGCGGGCGCTGGCCATGGAGCCCAAGGTCCTCCTCTACGACGAGCCCACGTCGGCGCTCGATCCCTCGCTCAAGCTCGAGGTCGCCGAGACGCTCAGGAGCCTCTGTTCGACGGGGATCACGCAGATCGTCGTGACCCACGACGTCCCGATCGCGCGGGCCGCCTGCGAGAAGGTCTTCGTGATCGACGCGGGCAAGATCGTCGAGGAGGGGCCGCCCAAGTCCGTCCTCGATGATCCGAAGTGCGAGGCGACGAGGCGGCTCCTCGGGATCCAGATGAAGACCTAACTTCGGGGCGCGGCTCGCGTTCGGGTCTCGTTCGGAGAGAGTTCGCCGTAGTTGTCGGTGGGTGCCGATATGCTGCTCGCCGTTTCGGGAAGCGACTTCCTGACTACGGTGAAAGGTGCCTCCATGGCGAAGAACGACAAAGACAAAGAGACTCCCAAGAGCTCCCGCGCCAAGCGCGAGGAAGAGGGCAACGTCAACGGGATCGACAAGGCGAAGCGCTCGGCGCTCGCGGCGACGATCAGCCAGATCGAGAAGAAGTGCGGCTCGGGCTCGATCATGCGGCTCGGCCAGGACACCAAGGCCGACGTGGCCGTGATCTCGACGGGATCTCTCTCCCTCGACGTGGCGACGGGGATCGGCGGGATCCCGCGCGGCCGTGTGACCGAGATCTTCGGGCCCGAGTCGTCGGGCAAGACGACGCTCGCGCTCACGGTGATCGCCAACGCGCAGCGGCGGGGCGGCGTCGCGGCGTTCGTGGACGCCGAGCACGCGCTCGACCCTGGCTACGCCAAGAAGCTCGGGGTGAACCTCGACGAGCTCCTCGTGTCGCAGCCCGACTCGGGCGAGCAGGCGCTCGAGATCGTCGAGCTCCTCATTGCTTCGAGCGCGGTCGACGTGATCGTGGTGGACTCGGTCGCCGCGCTCGTGCCCCGGGCCGAGCTCGAGGGCAACATCGGCGACTCCTTCATGGGCCTCCAGGCGCGGCTCATGAGCCAGGCCATGCGCAAGCTCACGGGCCTGGTCCACAAGACGAACACCTCTCTCATCTTCATCAACCAGATCCGCGAGAAGATCGGCGTCATGTTCGGCAGCCCCGAGACGACGACGGGCGGCCGGGCGCTCAAGTTCTACTCGTCGATCCGGATCGACATCCGCCGGATCGCGTCGATGAAGGATGGCGAGGTCGCCCAGGGCAACCGCGTCCGGGCCAAGGTCGTCAAGAACAAGTGCGCGCCGCCGTTCCGGCAGGCCGAGTTCGACATCATGTTCTCGAAGGGCATCTCGTGGGCGGCCGACGTTCTCGACCTCGCCGTCGAGCACGGGATCGTGGACAAGTCGGGCTCCTGGTTCAGCCGCGGTGACGAGCGGCTGGGACAGGGCCGAGAGCGCACCATCCAGCTCTTCGAGGAGAAGCCCGAGCTCCTGGCCGAGGTCGAGGCCGCGGTGCTCGAGAAGGTCCTGCCGGCGGACGGGAGCGATCCCGCGCAGCCGGTCGCGGTGCTCGAGTCGGCTTCGACCAACTAGTTCGCGGGGGGCCTCGGCCCTCCGCGTTTCCCCCCGCGGCGCGCCACTTCGTTGCGCGCCTGGCGGGCCGGGACGAGTCGTGATTCAGAGGCACAGAACGGGTCTCCGGCCACCCCGAGCTGCTGTCGAACCCTCTCGGGGTGGCTCACATGTCAAGCGTGACGATGCCACTCCGGGAGGAGCTCCTCGATGGCCCGCCGTGACGCTCTGGCGTGATGCCCGGAGTGTCCCGGGCCCGCCTGTGCCTCACCTCTTCTTGACGGTCTGAACCCGAGCGAGGGCTTCCCTCACGAGCTTCAGGAGCTTCTCGTCCTGGGCGACCGTGAGCGCTTCGGTGTAGGCCGACTCGGCGTTGTCCCACTTCCCGAGCTTGAAGAGGCACTCACCTCGGTAGTAGTGGGCCCAGCCGTCGGGCTCGATCTCGATCGCCTTCGAGAAGTCCACGAGGCCCTGCTTGGGATCGCGGTCGTAGACGGCGAGCCCGTGCCAGAAGACGGCGCGCCGGTGCTTGGGATCGAGCCGGATCGCCTCCTCGAGGTCCTTCTTCGCGGAGATCCCGCGGTCGAGCTCGAGCTCGATCCGTCCTCGGTAGTAGAACGCGTCGGCGCTCTTGGGGTCGAGGCTCACGGCCTTCGAGGCGTCGGGGAGAGCGTCGTTGGCCTTGTTCAGCCCGAGCTTCGCCTGCGCCCGGAGGAGGCGCGCCTTGAAGGCGTCCCTGGGAGCCTCGCCTTCCTTGATGCCGCTCACGGCCTTGTCCAGGTCCGTGATGGCGCGCTTCATGTCGTCCGGCGTTCCCTTCTGGAGGCGGGCCTCGGCGAGGGCGAGGCGCAGGGTCACGTCGTCGGGCGTGGCGCGGCTCGCGCTCTCGAGATCGGCGATCGCGCCATCCATGGCACCGAGGGCGAGCCGGAGACGTCCTCTCTGGATGGTGAGCTTCACGTCCCCGGGGTGCGCGCGAAGCAGGACCTCGATGTCGCGGAGCGCGTCCCGCGTCTCTCCCTCGGAGAGGTGGGCGAGCCGGACCGCGAGTCGGGCCTCGAGCGCCCGGTAGTCTCCGGACTTGGCCTTGCGGATCGCCTGGTCGAGGTCGTCGAGGGCGTACTTCCAGTCTTCCGTGTCGAGGAGAGTCGCGTGCAGGAGATACGAGTCGTGATCGCCGCCGAGCTCGATCGCGAGCGCCGCGTACTGCTTGGCGAGGATCTTGTCGCCGGACTTGGCCGCGGCCTGGCCGAGAACGCCATACTCCCGGACGAACGCCGGCATGTAGGCGTCCCAGTGGAGCACACGCCTCACATCCTCTTCGCGCGTGCCGCTCCTTCGAAGCTCGAAGAGCGCCTTGGCCGCGGCATTCCACGACTGAGCGTCGACGTCCTTCTTCACCCCCGCGAGCGGCCCGGTCCACGCCACCTTGGGACCAGCGCTCGCAACCGGCTGGACAGGCGCTACGTCCGAGCCCACCGGAGCCGTGCCGAATCCGAAGACATCGGGCGGCAACCCGACGAGGGGAGGCTCGCAGAGGACGAGCGCTGCCGCCGACAGGAGGAAGCCGAGGACCATCTGGACCGCGTAGTTCGCGCGAAGACGCTCCCGCTTGAGTTGCCGGTGCTGGAAGAGAAGCTGGTAGACGCGGAACAGGAAGAAGAGGGCGAGGATCGCGAAGGCGACGCCGCGTAAGCCATAGCGATCCCACAGGTTCTGAATCAGCCCCATGCGTCGGGACTATAGCGAGCGTCTGGATGTCCAGCAATGACGAGAAATTACGCGTCAGCGAGGCCAACGTCGTGTTCGGGAACCGGACGTCGTCAACCAACGTAGATACCCCGTGCTAAATCAGTTGCGCGTGCAAAACGATGCGGCCGAGCTTCGTCCTTGGAGAGCAGGGGTCGTCAACAGGGTAGGATAGCGCCGTCCGTGACAGGGGCGGACGCGGGAGCCCGGCAAGGGAAACGGTCTCGCGGACTCGGGTCGTGGAATGAGTCCAGTGGCGTGACCGGGACCGAACCGGGAACCGGAGGAACCGATGCGAACTCTGAGGCCGCACGGACGTGAGCGGGGCTCGATGCTCATCATCGCGCTCGGCGTGCTCGCGTTGCTCTCGATCCTCGCCGTCACCTTCGTCTCGCTCATGAAGCTCGAGCTGCTCGCGTCCAAGAACTACGTGGACGGGGTCAAGGCTCGCCTCATAGCCGAGGGCGGCATGGAGGAGGCGGTCGCCGAGCTCAAGGGTCGCGGCGGCATGACGGGCGTCACGAACATCAACGACAGCTGGGTCTACGCGGCGGGGCACTACTGGCTCCCGATCGAGCAGTCGACGACGCTCCACCAGCCCGCGAACGTGAACGACTACGCGAACCGGGCCTCGTTCGTCGGCAACCTCGGCGGTTCCTACGCCTCGAAGGGCGACCGCTACAAGATCGAGGTCATCGACGCCCAGGCTCAGTTCAACATCAACAACGTCTTCGACGCCCAGTCGCTCGACCCGGCGAACCGCGAGAACAACGTCTACACGAGGACGCTCCGCTGCCTGGGCGAGGCGATCAAGGAGCTGAACCCAAACGCTCAGCTCGTGGACCCGATCGCTCGCGCCTCGTACCCGCGGAACGCGCCCAAGTACTTCGGCGCCGACGCTTTCCTCGCCTACCGGCTCACGCTCGAGGGAAAGCAGTACGAGTCCAAGTACCAGCTCATGGAGATCCTCGCGAGCGAGCAGGACTACCAGGTCCTGTTCCCCTACATCACGACGAAGTCGTGGATGGATCCCAAGGCGACCGTCGCGCGCAACCACGACATCGGCAGCGTGCAGCGCGGTCAGTTCTACGCCACCGAGCCGTTCACCGACTGCTGGACGATCACGCCGAACCCGGGCGATCTCCCGAACCAGCGCGCCCCGATCAACATCAACCTCGCTCCGATCGAGGTCCTCGCCGCGAACCTCTGTGGCCTCGGCGGGCGGGCGGTCTTCTACTACTACGGCGACCGCACCAAGACGAACATCCTCGAGGTCGTGGACAACACGACGAAGTACGCGTTCACGGCGCACTCCGACATCCAGGAGGAGCTCATCTACGCCGTCACGCCCGTGAACGTCTACTTCGGGCAGATGGGCTACAAGCCCGTCGCGGCGGGCGCCACCGGCGGCCCGAGCACGCAGGGCCCGGACATCAAGGGCGCGCTCGCGATCGCGCAGATGATCGACGCCCGGCGCCGCTCCGGCCCGGCCTCGACCGGCACGACGAGCGGACCCCAGCCGGCGGGCCAGGGACCCTTCAAGTCCTACGCCGACTGGGAGCGCTGGGTCGATCAGAACCTCACCGACAACTTCTTCTCGACGGGCAGCTACGCGTCCTTCTTCCCGCAGCCCTCGACGTGCCGGATCCTCAACATCGACGACACGGCCCTCGTCGGGACGCCGCAGGACACGGACATCCGCAACAACCCGCGCTTCAAGCAGTGGTTCTTCGACTGCCTCCGCTCGGTGATCAAGGCGAACTTCAACCCGAACGGGCGGCTCTCGATGATGAACCCGAACGCGGCCGCCTACATGGAGGTCGACAAGGGCAACCTCCTCTACTTCATGAACTCGGCCCAGCCGACGTTCACGAAGTACAACACCCAGACCTGCGAGTGGTGCTTCGGATCGAAGGGTGTCTTCGAGCTCATCTCGCTCGGCGAGGTCCTCGGCGCCCACCCGACGATCGCGGGACAGCTCGACGAGAAGAACCCGGTCGCTCAGGCGAAGATCCTGACGGACGTGCAGCTCTTCGACCAGGTGTCGCACACGAGCCAGCGCGACTTCGAGAAGAGCGGCGACCCGGTCTCCTTCCAGCGCCCGATGTCGGCGTCGGGGACGGGCGGCGGCTACGGTGGCTTCGGCGACGAGAAGCGCCAGCTCCCGCCGGGGAACGGCCTCCGCTACGGGATCATCAGCTACCCCTATCCGAAGCAGTTCTGGGATCCGCGCGTCGGCGGCTGGCCGCTCAAGCCCGCCCCGTCCGACCTCGACCGCAACCTCGCGCTCATGTCGGGCGGACCGGACCTCGGCTGGCACGCGCACGAGAACGAGGGGCACCTCGAGCTCTCGCCGCGGCTCACGATCGCGGGCTCGCGCCCCAACGACACGTCGGTCACGAACTTCGGGACGCTCCTCTTCGAGCTCCTGTTCCAGGACCGGCACGTCCGCACGCCGGGCACCCTCGCGACGCAGCTCCCGGCCGACTCCTTCATGGCCGACGTGGCGAACAAGATCCCGCAGAACACGAACCCCGGCTTCGGCTATCCGAGCGAAGGGGAGCCGACGACGGCGTTCGGGTTCGCCCAGCCGACCCGCCTCCCCGGCGCGATCCCGATCCCGCAGGGCACGGCGCTCCCGGCGGCCGCCTACGGCGTCTACGGCGGCTCGGTGACGGGCTCCTCGACCATGTTCTCGCTCCTCATGGAGCCGGACGGCTTCTACTCGAACGCTCTCCGCAACCTCCCGCTCTTCTACCGCGCGTCCGACAACGGCTCGGTCGGCGGCAAGGGTGGCGGCGCGGGCGGCGGCAACCAGTGGCCGCCGATCTTCGATCTCCAGGGCGACTCCAACCCGACGGGGACGGGCAACTGCTGGGCGACGCCCACGGGCGGCTGCGAGTTCTGGTACAAGCCGGACTTCGACTGGTACGTCCGTCAGAAGACCTTCGGCGCCCCGAACACCGACCCCACGATCGGTTACCTCCCCGGCCCGAACGGCGGAGACCTGCCGGACGAGCGCTTCTGCGGCCTCATGGTCACGTGCCACAACGTCATCAACCAGGCCGCCACGAACTGGCAGCAGCCCGACGGGAAGCCCCGGGCGACGCGCGGCATCACGCTCCACATCATGCGCGACACCTCGGGCGACCTCCGCGTGACGCGCATCTTCTTCGAGGTGTGCGGCGAGGCGGGCTTCGACCTCCCGTGGGTCTCGGACATAACGCCCGGCTCCGGCGGACCCGCGCCGAACAAGCCGATCCGGCTCGGGCGGGTGGGCGTGGCGAACTCCTACATGGACTTCGCCTCGACCCGGCCCGAGTACACGTGGCCGCCCCTCGAGTTCCAGGTGATCCCGGCGCCGTGGCACGACATCAAGTGGGCGCGCGTCGACACGTGGGTCCCGGCCAACGCCCCTGTCCTCAAGCAGTGGCGCGCGCACGAGTGGCACCACATCGGCGTCCGCTGGGCGGACCAGGCGAACATAGGGCCGAGCCGCACCGACTCGATCGAGATCTACCTCGACAGCGTGCTCATGCCGACGATCTCGCGGCAGATCGGCCCGCACTACAACGCCGTCACGAACACGCCGCAGAAGCCCGTCGCCCCGCCGGCTCCTCCGGCGACGACGCTCCCGGCGAACCTGCCCTCGACGGATCAGCCGTCGTTCTGCCGCCTGAACGAGGACCCGACGGGTGACCCGAGCCAGGGCTACGCCGACAAGACGCGCTGGCCGAAGGACCACATCCAGATCGGCGGCATCGAGCGTCACCAGGCGGTCCAGGGCGGTCTCTACAAGTTCACGCCGACGGGCTCGGTGACGGACCTCCCGGCGAACGGCACGGTCGACGGCGTGCGCTTCTACGACGGGATCACGCCTCCGAGCAGCGCGGGC
>Ga0070738_10003260_pt1 | contig 21838 bp, 15 predicted proteins | sample Coa_R2_2_FD_66446 | JGI IMG/M metagenome (GOLD analysis project Ga0070738, IMG submission 66446) | Surface soil microbial communities from Centralia Pennsylvania, which are recovering from an underground coalmine fire - Coalmine... | ecosystem: Environmental > Terrestrial > Soil > Unclassified ... | reverse complement strand
AAGGCCTCATCAAACTGGCTCGGCAAAACCATTATGACGATTGCCATGGGGGCGCTGATCGTCAGTTTCGGCATCTGGGGGATTGCCGACATTTTCCGGGGCTTCGGGCGGTCGACATTGGCGACGGTCGGCAGCACGGAGATTTCGACCAACGAATTCCGCCAACTTTACACCGACCGGCTGCAGCAGCTCGGCCGTCAGTTCGGCCGTCCGCTGACCCAGGAGCAGGCCCGCGCCTTCGGCTTCGACCGTCAGCTCCTGGAGCAGACGCTTGCGGAAGCAGCGCTGGATGAGGAAGCCCGCCGGCTCGGGCTCGGCCAATCCGACGCCGAGACCATGCGCATCATCTTCTCGGATCCGAACTTCAAGGGTACGAACGGACAGTTCGATCCGCAGCGCTTCCAGTACATGATCCGCCAGTTCGGCTTCACCGAAGCGCGCTATCTCGCCGACCAGCGGCGCGTCTCGTTGCGCCGGCAGATCGCGGGCAGCCTCTCGGCGGGCCTCGAGCCGTCCAAGACGCTCATCGAAGCATCGAGCCACTTCCAGAACGAGCAGCGCTCGATCGCGTACATCAAGCTCGGCGCCGCGCAGACCGGCACCATCGATCCGCCCTCGCCGGAGGCGCTGGCCGGCTATTTCGACGAGCACAAGGCGCAGTTCCGCGCGCCCGAATACCGCAAGATCGTCTTCGTCGTGCTGACGCCGGAAGATATCGGCAAATGGTCCGACGTCTCCGATGAGGATGCCAAGAAGCTCTATGAACAACGCAAGGAGCATCTGGGCACGCCGGAGAAACGCGAGGTGTCGCAGATCGTGTTTCCCAACATGGACGAGGCGACGGCCGCGCGCGCACAGATCAGCTCGGGCACGTCGTTCGACGACATCGTCAAGGAGCGCAAGCTTGCTCCGGCCGATGTCGATCTCGGCCTGGTGAGCAAATCAGGCATTCTCGATCCCGCCTTTGCCGACGCCGCGTTCACCCTGCCCTCGGGCGAGGTGAGCCAGCCGGTGCAGGGCCGATTTGGCGTGGCACTCATCAAGGTCGGCACGATCCAGCCGGCTACGCAGCCGAGTTACGAAAGTCTTGCCCCGCAGATCAAGCGGGAGATCGCAACCGCCCGCGCCCGCGATCAGGTCGCCAGCCTGCGCGACAAGTTCGAGGACGAGCGCGGCGGCGGCGCGAGCGTGACGGAAGCGGCCCAAAAGCTCGGGCTCGCTGCGACCACGATCGACGCGGTCGACCGTACCGGCAAGCAGCCCGATGGCCAGCCCGCCAATATTCCGCAGGGTCTCAACGTGGTTGCACAGGCCTTCAACAGCGATGTCGGCGTCGACAATGAGCCGATGTCGTTCCGCGGCGGCTATGTCTGGTACGACGTGCTCGGCATCACCCCGCCGCGCGACCGCACCCTCGACGAGGTCAAGGACCAGGTCGAGGCGCGCTGGCGCGAGGACCAGGTCGCCAGCCGCCTGCGTGCCAAGGCGACCGAGCTCGTGCAGAAACTCGGCGAGACCGGCAAGCTCACCGAGGAAGCCGCAAGCCTGGGATTGAAAGCCGAGACCGCGACCGGGTTGAAGCGCGACGGCTCCGTTCCCGGCCTGCCGTCCAACGTGGTCGCCGCGGCCTTCAAGACTGCCAAGGACAGCGTTGCGCAGGCGGCGGGCGACAGTGACAGCGAATGGATCGTGTTCCGCGTCACCGACATCACCGTGCCTCCGGTCGACTTCGCCTCGGACGAGACCAAGAAGCTGAAGGAGACCTTGCAGCGCACGTTGAGCGACGAGCAGCTTGCGGCCTATGTCACCAAGCTGGAGAAGACCATCGGCACCAAGATCAACGAGGAGGCCTTCGCGCAGGCCACCGGCGCCGGCAGCAGCAACTAGGCAGTGTCGAGTAACGCGATGGACGACTTCAAATCGATCATTGGCAAAGTCGCCACCGGCGCCACGCTGAGCCGCGAGGAAGCAGCTGACGCCTTCGACAGCATGATGTCGGGCGAGGCCACGCCGTCGCAGATGGGTGGCTTGTTGATGGCGTTGCGCGTGCGCGGCGAGACGGTGGATGAGATCACCGGCGCGGTGTCTGCGATGCGCGGCAAGATGCTGCGCGTCAGCGCGCCCGCCGAGGCCGTCGACATCGTCGGCACGGGCGGCGACGGCTCGGGGTCGGTCAATGTCTCGACCTGCGCGTCCTTTATCGTCGCGGGCTCCGGCGTCCCCGTCGCCAAGCACGGCAACCGCGCCCTCTCCTCCCGCTCCGGCGCGGCCGATGTCCTGGCATCGCTCGGGGTCAAGATTGACCTCAAGCCGGACGAGGTCGGCCGTTGCGTGCGCGAGGCCGGGATCGGCTTCATGTTCGCTCCCGCCCACCATCCGGCCATGAAGAATGTCGGCCCGACCCGGGTCGAGCTCGCCACCCGCACCATTTTCAATCTCCTGGGTCCCCTGTCCAATCCGGCCGGCGTGAAGCGGCAGATGGTCGGGGTGTTCTCGCGACAATGGGTGCAGCCTCTGGCGCAGGTGTTGCGGAATCTCGGCTCCGAATCGGCCTGGGTCGTGCACGGCTCCGACGGCCTCGACGAGATCACGCTGACCGGTCCGACCTTCGTCGCGGCGCTCGAGAACGGCGAGATCCGCACCTTCGAGGTCACGCCCGACGAAGCCGGTCTGCCGCTCTGCACCAGCGATGGGCTCAAGGGCGGCGATGCCGATGCCAATGCGGTGGCGCTGCAAAGCGTGCTCGACGGCATGCCGAGCCCCTATCGCGATGTCGCACTGTTGAACGCGGCGGCCGCGCTGGTCGTCGCCGGCCGTGCTAGGACCCTGAGGGAAGGTGTCGAGATCGGCCGGAAATCGCTCGACAGCGGCGCCGCCGCGGCCCGGCTCAAGCATCTGGTTGCGGTCTCCAACAGCTAGCGCAGAGCGCCCGCAATGTCCGATATCCTGTCCAAGATCGAGGCCTACAAGCGTGAGGAGATCGCGAGCGCCAAGCGCGCGCTGCCGCTTGCGGATGTCGAGACGCTGGCGAAAAGCGCGCGGCCGCCCCGCGGCTTTCTCAACGCCATCCGCAGGAGAATTGCGGCCGGCGATTACGCGCTGATCGCCGAAATCAAGAAGGCCTCGCCGTCCAAGGGTCTGATCCGGGCGGACTTCGATCCGCCTGCGCTCGCCAAGGCCTATGAAGCGGGCGGCGCGGCCTGCCTGTCGGTGCTGACCGACACCCCGTCCTTCCAGGGCCATCTCGATTTCATGGTGGCGGCGCGTGCCGCGACCAGCCTGCCGGTGCTGCGCAAGGACTTCATGTTCGACCCCTATCAGGTGGCGGAAGCGCGCGCGCATGGGGCGGACTGCATCCTGATCATCATGGCCGCGCTCAATGACGGATGCGCACGCGACCTCGAGGCGGCGGCGATCGCCCATGGCATGGACGTGCTGATCGAGATCCACGATCGAAACGAGCTCGACCGCGCGCTCAAACTTCGCTCGCCGATGATCGGCATCAACAACCGCAATCTGCGCACCTTCGAGACCACGCTTGCGACCAGCGAGGCGTTGGCGCCGCTGGTCCCGAAGGATCGCGTGATCGTCGGCGAGAGCGGCATATTTGCACCTGCCGACCTGGCGCGGCTCGCGCGCGTCGGCATTTCGACGTTCCTGGTCGGCGAGAGCCTGATGCGGCAGGCGGATGTGGCGACGGCGACGCGGACGCTGCTCGCCCGCGACCCGGCGGCTGCCACTGGAACGCGATCATGACGCGCAAGGCGCCCGAATCCTCCGCCCTCACCCATATCGACGCCTCCGGCGAAGCGCGGATGGTCGACGTGTCGGAAAAGCCCGCTACCGAACGGCTGGCCGTTGCGGAGGGGCGTGTCGTCATGAGTCCGGCAACGCTGGACCTGATCGTCTCGGGCAATGCCAAGAAGGGCGACGTGCTCGGCACCGCGCGGATCGCCGGCATCATGGCGGCGAAGCGGACCGCCGACCTCATTCCGCTGTGCCACCCGCTGGCGCTCTCGAAGGTCACTGTCGACATCACCCCCGATGCCGCCCTGCCCGGCTGTCTGGTACGTGCCAGCGTCAAGGTGACCGGGCCGACCGGTGTGGAGATGGAAGCGCTGACCGCCGTATCGGTGGCGTGCCTGACCATCTACGACATGATCAAGGCCGTCGAACGCGGCGTCCGCATCGACGGCATCCATCTCGTGGAGAAGCTGGGCGGCAAGTCGGGTCACTACCAAGCCTAAAGATTTCGGCCGCCGCATTTCGCAGGCCATTGATTGCCAGTTCCCGGAAGAACAGCGGGTGCGCGGTGTTGTCCTCGCAAGCGGTCAGCTATTTCCCCGACGGAGATCAGGCCATGTCGCTGCTCAGACCACTCGGTGCGCTCGCCGCCCTTGTCTCGACCTTCAGCCTGATGCCCGCACACGCGCAACAGGCGATGTCCGAGCCTGCCTATTGCGCCTTCTTCTATCCAAATGCGAATTGCCAGAACAAGGGTCCTGGCAATCCCTACACGGACCCCAATTACAGGCGCAACGGCGGCGAGAGCTCGGGACAATGGCCGGGCGGCGAGACCGTCGGCCTCGCCTCCAGGCGGAGCCGCCGTGATCACGTCAACGCGCAACCACGGATGCAGTGACGGGACAACTCCATCTCACTGCGCGGCGTGCTCACTTGCGCCATAGGCTCTGCACCGGCGCCACGTCGCAGGTCGCGGAGCGTCGACTCTTTACCATCCATTAACTCAGCTTGCTAACGGCGCCTTTCATCTCGGTGGCGTAGCAATGTCGCAGGCCGCGACTTCAGATTGAAGCCTGCTTCCCGTCGTGGCAGCCGACAAGGGCCTGCGATGACCAGCGAAGCTCCCCCGATCGAGAAAGACGCTCTCGCGCGTGGCGGTCCGATCCGCTGGCTTGTGGTGGGCGGCCTGCTCCTGATCGGATCGATTGCCATCGGCGCTGCGATCATGGCCGGCAACTCGCGCGAGCTTGCGCTGCGCGGCAGCGAGCGCGAGCTCGAGAACACCGTGCTCTTGCTGGCGCGGCATTTCGATCAGCAGTTCCAGGATTTCGGCGCCATCCAGCGTGACATCTCGGCCTTCGTGCGATCCGCCCGCATCGACAGTGGCGAAAGCTTCAGGCAGAGGATGTCGAGCGAGGACGTCCATGCGATGCTCAAGGCCAAGGTCGGCGCACTGTCCTATGTCGGCGGCGTCACCCTGTTCGATGCCGACGGCACGCTGATCAATTCGTCGGCGATCTGGCCGGTGCCGGCGGTCAACGTGGCGGACCGGCCTTACTTCCGGCGCTTCAAGACCGACCCGCACGCCCCCGATCTGCTCGTCGAATCGGTGCACAGCCGTATTACCGGCACGTGGACCACGGTGATCGCCCGCAAGCTGACGGGACCGAGCGGCGAGTTCCTCGGCGTCGCGGGCCGCGGCATCGAGCCCGCCAATTTCGAAGGCTTCCTCGCCTCCGTCACTCTCGGCCCTGACGCTGCGATCTCCATGTACCACCGCGACGGCACGCTGCTTGCCCGCTATCCCCATGCGCCCGAGATGATCGGGCACAATTTCAGGCGGATCGAGTCGGATCAGCGGCGCATCTTCGATTTGCCCCACTTCACGGTGCGCCTGACCAGCCCGATCGACGGCCAGGAGCGACTGGTGGCATCGCGCGGACTCGCCAATTTCCCGATCGTGATCGTCGCCACCGTCACCAAGTCCGCGGCGCTGGCCGGCTGGCATTGGCAGGTGGGCGTCCTCCTTGCCGTGGCCGGCGCGTCGGTCCTTGCCATTGCGACGCTGCTGTTCCTGGTCGTCCGCAAATTGTCGCAGCAATACCGCGCCTCGGAGCAACAGCTGACGCTGGAGAAGCAGCGCCTCGACCGCGCCGTCAACAACATGACGCAGGGACTTCTGATGTTTGATGCGTCCGAGCAGCTCGTGGTGCGCAACCAGCGCTACCTCGACATGTACGCGCTGTCGCCCGAGGTGGTGAAGCCGGGCGCCGGCTTCCGCGACATCATCCGCCACCGCAAGGCAATGGGCTCCTTCGCGGGCGACGAGGAGGCCTACATCGCCGCGGTGCTGCGCGAGGTCGACCGCCGCACGGTCAGCATCATCGAGATCCCCGACGGCCGCTCCGTGCAGATCATCAACGAGCCGCTTGCCGACGGCGGCTGGCTCGCCACCCATGAGGACATCACCGCGCGCCGCCGCGCCGAGCAGCAAATCGCCCACCTCGCCCATTACGATGCGCTGACCGATCTGCCCAACCGCGCCCTGTTCCACGAGCGGCTGCAGCAGGAGCTCGCCAACGTCGCGCCCGGTCGCGGGCTTGCAGTGCACTTCATCGATATCGACGAGTTCAAGAGCGTCAACGACACGCTGGGCCATCAGGTCGGCGACGAGCTGTTGCGATCGGTGGCGGCAAGCCTCAACCGCTGCATCGGCGTGCGAGACTTTGTCGCCCGCCTCTCCGGCGACGAGTTCGCCATCGTGCAGATCGCGATCGAGACGACCGACGAGGTCACGAGCCTCGCGACCCGGGTGCTGGTCGCGATCAGGACGCCGTTCGATTGCCTCGGTCATCGGCTGACCACCGACGCCTCGATCGGCATCGCCCTCGCGCCCGACCACGGCTCGGACCTCGACCAGATCCTGCGCAATGCGGATCTGGCGATGTATGCCGCCAAGGCTGCGGGACGGCGCACGTTCCGCTTCTTCGATCCCGAGATGGAGGTGAAGGTTCGCGCCCGCCGCCAGCTCGAGGTCGACCTGCGCGAGGCGATCGCGGCCGGAGGTCTCGAGGTCCACTACCAGCCTTGCCTGAGTCTGCAGGACGATCGCATCACCGGCTGCGAGGCGCTGGTGCGCTGGCGCCATCCCGAGCGCGGCGTCATCTCGCCCGCCGAGTTCATTCCCATCGCCGAGGAGAGCGGACTGATCATCGCGCTCGGCGAGTGGGTCCTGGCGACCGCATGCACGGACGCCGCGCGCTGGCCCGCGGACGTGCGGCTTGCGGTCAACGTCTCGCCGGTGCAGTTCAAGAGCGGCACGCTGGCGCTGAAGATCATGGCGGCACTCGCGGCATCGGGCCTGCCGGCAGAGCGCCTCGAGCTCGAGATCACCGAGGCCGTGCTGATCCGTGACGACGAGGCCGCGCTTGCGATCCTGCATCAGCTGCGCGCCATCGGCGTGCGCATCGCGCTCGACGATTTCGGCACCGGCTATTCGTCGCTGAGCTATCTGCAGCGCTTCCCGTTCGACAAGATCAAGATCGACCGCGTCTTCGTCAACGATATCGCCGCGCCCGGCAGCGGCTCGTCCTCCATTGTCCAGGCGGTGGTCCATCTCGCCAGCGCCCGCCACATGGCGACGACCGCCGAAGGCGTCGAGACCGAGGCGCAGAAGCAGTTGTTGCGCGGGCTCGGCTGCTCCGAGATGCAGGGCTATCTCTTCAGCGCGGCCAAGTCGGCCGATCAGATCGGCGAGCTGTTCGCCGCCTATTGCGGCGGTGAAGCCCTCCAGCAACAGCAAGGGCGGCACACGGCCGCCCTCTGATCTCTCGTCTGACCCGTCGTCCGCGCCTCAGTTCGGCACGGTCGCCTTGGCGGCGCCCGGCGCGTCGGCATTGACGGTGACGCCGCGCAGCAGATCGTAGGCGGCGTGCAATGCCTTGTCGTCCTTCTCGTCCGGCGGCACGTAGGACTGCGAGCCGGACTGCTCCTTGCCCTCGGCCGACAGATGCCCGCGCATCGAGGCCTCGCCCTTGGTGTCGGTGCGGCCCTTCAGCTCGTCCGGCACGTTCTGCAGGATCTCGATGTCGGGGGTGATGCCCTGGGCCTGGATCGAGTGACCCGACGGCGTGAAGTAACGCGCCGTCGTCAGCGCCAGCGCGCCATTGCCGGCGCCGAGCGGGATGATGGTCTGGACCGAGCCCTTGCCGAAAGACCGCGTGCCGATCAGGGTCGCGCGCTTGTGATCATGCAGGGCGCCGGCGACGATTTCCGACGCCGAAGCCGAACCGCCATTGATCAGCACCACCAGCGGCTTGCCCTTGATGAGGTCGCCGCCGCGCGCGGTGAAGCGCTGGGTCTCCTCGGGATTGCGGCCGCGGGTGGACACCACCTCGCCGCGGGGCAGGAACGAGCTCGACACCGAAACCGCCTGGTCGAGCAGGCCGCCCGGATTGTTGCGCAGGTCGACCACGAAGCCCGCGAGCTTGTCGGCCGGAATCTGCTTCTCGATATCGCTGATCGCCTTGTGCAGGCCGTCGGTGGTCTGCTCGTTGAAGGAGGTGATGCGGATGTAGCCGATGTCGCCGCCCTCGGTGTGATAGCGCACCGGCTTCACGCGGATGATCTCGCGCGTGAGGGTCACGTCGAACGGCTGGTCCTTGCCCTTGCGGAGGATGGTGAGCTTGGTCTTGGTGTCGGCCGCGCCCTTCATCTTGTTGACAGCCTGCTCCAGCGTCAGGCCCTGCACCTGCTCGCCGTCGATCTGGCTGATGAAGTCGCCGGACAGAAGCCCGGCACGCTGCGCGGGCGTATCGTCGATCGGCGCAACGACCTTGACCAGGCCGTCTTCCATCGTGACCTCGATGCCGAGGCCGCCGAACTCGCCGGACGTCGTCTCCTGCATCTCGCGCCAGGCCTTGTCGTTCATGTAGCGCGAATGCGGATCGAGCGAGGTCACCATGCCGTTGATGGCGCCCTCGACCAGCTTGGAATCGTCGGGCTTCTCGACATAGTCCGCGCGCACCCGCTCGAACACCTCGCCGAACAGATTGAGCTGCGAGTAGGTGTCAGCACCGGCTGCCGTCGCCCGCGCGATCAGATGCGCGCTCTGCGGACCCGTCACGAGCAGGGTCAGGCCTACGCCGGTCAAGGAACCCATCAAGAAAAGCCAATTCTTTCGCATCGCCGCCGCTGCCTTCCGCGCTTGAGCTGATCCTGCCGCCCCGATCGGACCAAGTATGATCGAAACGAGATGCTCACAATAGCTTTCTGGTTTCTTCAAGGCCAATCTGCCAAGTTGACGGTTTTGTGCCAAAGCCGCGCCGCGCCCGCACGCCCAGCCAATAGCCGAATTGCGGGGGCACGTTCCGGAACACGTCGGCAGCGCCCAATTTCAGGGCAGCATCCATCGGCCAATTGGGATTGTTGAGGATTTCCCGCCCCACGGCGATCAGATCCGCCTTACCGTCTTGTAAGATTTGCTCGGCCTGGTCGCCGTGGATGATGAGTCCGACCGCCATGGTCATGATATCGGCATGCCTCCGCACATAGTCGGATAGCGGTACCTGGTAATTGAATTTGATCTCGTTGCCGAGAATCGGGGCCTGGTCGGAAATGCCCCCGGAGGAGCAGTCGATCACGTCGACGCCCCGGGTCTTGAGGATTTTCGCGAGCCTCACGCTGTTCTCCGGTCCCCAGCCTGCATGGTCCTCCACCGACAGCCGCACGAACAGCGGCCTGGTCTCGGGCCAGTGGGCGCGGACGGCCTCGGTGACCTCGATCAGGAAGCGCATCCGGTTCTGTTCCGAACCGCCATACTCGTCGGTACGCTGGTTCGACAGCTCCGAGAGGAACTCGTGCACGAGGTAGCCATGGGCGCCGTGCAGCTCCAGCACCTCGAAGCCGGCCGCATGCGCCCGACGCGCGGCCTCGCCCCAGGCTTGAACCAGATCCTTGACCTCGCCACGCTCCAGCGCCCGCGGCACCGGCCATTTGTTGCTATGGGCGATGGCGCTGGGCGCAACCGGCGTCCAGGCGTCCCAATCCCCGATCTCCGCCTCGATTTCGGGCGTGCGCTCCAGCGGCCCGCCACCCTCCCAGGGCCGGGACGCGCGCGCCTTGCGGCCGGAATGGCCGAGCTGGATGCCGGGCACGGCGCCCTGCTGCTTGATGAAATCGGTGATCCGCTTCAGCGGCGCCACGAACGCATCGTCCCAGAGGCCGAGGTCGCCGATCGTCCCGCACCCGCGCCGCTCGACCTTGGTCGATTCGACGATCACGAGGCCCGCGCCGCCGGCGGCGAACTTGCCGGCGTTGACCATGTGCCAGTCGGTCGGAAAGCCCCTGACGGCGGAATATTGGTGCATCGGGGGGACCACCACCCGGTTGCGCAAGGTCACGTCCCGGATCGAGAGCGGCGTGAACAATCTGGGTCCGGTCATCCGCTCTCCCTCGGGTCCTCTCGCGGCGCTTCCCTGCATCGCCTTTTCTGCCCTCATCCTAGGCCCGACTTCGCGCGCAAGCCATGCAAAATTGGCAAGCCTTGCAGGACGAGAGGCTTGCCAAACGAGAGCCTTGCAAAATTAGGATGGCACGAAGCCTCGCGACGCGATACGCGGGAGGTATAAACACGCATCACAAATCCGGGAGGGATTTCATGAACGACGCGACGGCGCTTCCGCCAACCCGGAATGTCGAGCTCGGCGCCAGCAACGAACCCTTCCAGAACCTGCACGAGTTCGTCCGCAAGGCGCGCGCCAATCTCAACCAGAATGCCTGGGACTACATCATCGGCGGCGCGGAGACCGAGACCACATTGCGGCGCAACCGGATGGCGCTGGACGAGATCGCATTCCGGCCCCGCGTGCTGCGCGACGTCTCCACGGTCGACGCGTCGGTCGAGCGGTTCGGCCGCAGGATGCGCCTGCCGGTCATGATGGCCCCGGTCGGCGCGCTGGAAATCTTCGAACCGACGCTGGCCGCCGCCGCGGTCACCAAGGCCGTCGGACGCTTCGGCGCTGCGCACATGCTGAGCTCGGTCACCGAGCCCGGGCTCGAGAAGGTCGCCGAGGCCGCTCCCGACGCGCTGCGCATCTATCAGCTCTATGTCCGCGGCGACGACGCCTTTGTCGAGGATGTCGTCAGTCGCGCCATTGCCAACCGCTACACCGCCTTCTGCCTGACCGTCGACACCGCCCATTACAGCCGGCGCGAGCGCGACATCGCCAAGCGGTATGTCCGCGAAAGCCGGCTGCGCTCGACCGGCGGCGACTTCCAGAAGGCGTTGAGCTGGCGGACGGTGAAGCTGATCAAGGACAAGTACAAGATCCCGCTGATCATCAAGGGCATCGCGACGCCCGAGGACGTCGCCATTGCGCTCGACCACGGCGTCGACTGGATCTATGTCTCCAACCATGGCGGCCGCCAGCTCGACCACGGGCGCGGCGCCATGCATGTGCTGCCGGAGATCGTGGACAGCGTGAAGGGGCGCGCCAGGATCATGGTCGACGGCGGCTTCTGCCGCGGCTCCGACGTGGTGAAGGCGATCGCGCTCGGGGCCGACATCGTCGGCATCGGCCGCCTGCAATGCTGGGCGCTGGCCGCCGCCGGCGAAACCGGTGTGCTGCGCATGCTGGAGCTTCTGGAGGACGAGGTGATCCGCACCCTTGGCCTGCTCGGCGTCACCTCCTTTGCCGAGCTCAACGGCTCCTATCTGCACCAGGCAACCGCGGCCAATGCGCCGAGCGTGTTCAGCGCGTTCCCGCTGCTCGACATCGAACCGTACCGTTATTGAGCTATAACGGCGGGGATCGATCGAACCGTCAGACGAGTCGTCCATGTCCCCTGCCCAACTCTCGCCCGGCGCTGCCGATGCGCTGCTGTTCGACCTCGGCCGCGTCGTGATCAACATCGATTTCGGCAGGGCGCTGGCCTGCTGGGCCGGTCATGCCGGTTGCGCGGCCACCGATCTCGCTGCGCGCTTTGTGCCGGACGAATCCTATCGGCATCACGAGACCGGAAAGCTGAGCGACGCCGAATATTTCGCGGCGCTGCGCGCTTCGCTTGGCATCGGCATTTCCGACGCGCAGTTCCTGGAGGGCTGGAACGCGATCTTCGCCGGCGAGATGCCCGACATCGCCGACCAGCTCGCGCGCGCGGCCAGGCACCTGCCGCTTTACGCCTTCTCCAACACCAACGCGGCGCATGTCGCGCATTTCGCCACGGTCTATGCCGACGTGCTGAGCCATTTCCGCGAGATCTTCCTGTCCTCCAGCATCGGCCTGCGCAAGCCCGACGCGGCCGCCTACGACCATGTCGTGAGAGCGATCGGCGTCCCTGCATCCCGCATCGTGTTCTTCGACGACGTCACCGAGAACGTCGAAGGTGCGCGCGCGGTCGGCATCCATGCCGTGCAGGTGAAGTCGCCGGCGGATATTGCGCAGACGCTCGCGGCGCTGGGGATCTGAAGCTCTCTCCGTCGTCCCGGCGAAGGCCGGAACGACAGGGCTGGATTTCCCGCACTCGATCGGCGAACTCCGTCATTGCGAGCCAACGGGTCCGGCCTTTGGCCGGCCCGATGACAGGCTCCGCGAAGCAATCCAGAGTCGTGCGCGCGACTCTGGATTGCTTCCGCCTACGCGCAAGCGCGCTTCGGCGGACGCGGTCGTCGCGTTGCTCCTCGCAATGACGTGGAGAGAGCGTGGGCTCGCGTTCTCGCGACGGCATTCGCCCGAGTTTTGCATCATCGCCGCCCTCCTCGAAGACAGAGGGCGCGGGGAAGGCCGGGTGGCCGCTGCACCCGGGGCTCCCGCGCAAGAAAAAATTGCGCGAGCGCGAAAACCTAGGGTACAGGCGGTGATCACACCGGCCTTCCCCGCGCGATGGTTTACGGCTTATAGGCGCTCTCCCCGGTGAACCAGCGTTTGCCACCGTCGCCCGTGCGATGCGCTAGCATCGTCACGCGCTTGGCGCGGCATGGGCGCGCCAGGACCACACGATTTCGCCGTCCGCAAAGGCCGCCGTACGTCTATCGGCGCCTTCCCGTCCATCGCATTCCGCTCCACGTTCGTGACGACGCGTGACGCCCCTCTGCAATCGGAGCGGAACGAGGGCAGTGAACCGCAATTTCGGCGAAAACGAAAGCAGATTATTTCCGCGCGCGCATCTTGAACGGGCCAATCGTCTTGATGCGGCTCGAGAAATCAGGCTTTGCGCGCACGCGGTCTTTGCGTCCGGCGCCGCCTTGGGGCGACGTCGACGCACCCCACATCGCACCCGACGGGCAAATCAGACGGCCAGGCACGCTATTTGTCGGATGGATAGCGAAAAGCACCAGACAGTCGGGCCAAACGCGAATCGCGGCGTCCCTACCAGGCCCACGGAGGAAGCGTCACCTCTTGGCTCCCATAGCGTATTACCGGCACGACGGGCGGGCCGTACGGATCGACGCGGTCGTCCTCGGGGCGATAGCGATATCGCGGAACGATATAGGAGTCCCAGTAGGGCCGCGAGACGGGCACCCTGACGACGAGTCTCGCCCGCGGTTCACGAACGACTCTGGCCTCCTGCGCATCGGCTGCGCTGGTGAACATTCCCGAATGACACAGCACCAGGGCCGTTCCGAGAGCGAATGCTGCGGTTTTTGTTCTCATGCCACGGCCTCCTTGCCACCGAGCCAAGTTAACGAGCGCCTGCTCGCGCGGCAAGCCAATTCCCTCGGTCTTGAATGACGCATTCTGCGGCGGGCACAGCCGAAGCTGCTTGATCCCGCTCGACAGAAGCGCAAATAAGGGGCCAGATTCGCACACGACTCGGTGATCATTGGTCGATTGAATGCAAGATCATATTGGCGTGGCCGCCGAGGCGAGGGACGACCTTCGATCCGCCGGCCTTGATTCGGTAAGCACCCTTCCCGATTTGCTGGCATGGCGGATTCAACAGACGCCATCGGGCGAAGCCTATCGCCACTTCGATCGCGAAAGCCTCGCCTGGAAAAGCCTCACCTGGCAGGCCTTCGGCGAGGAGGTGCGCAGATGGCGCAAAGCGCTCGTCCGCGAGAACCTGGCCAAGGGCGAGTGCATCGCGATCCTGATGCCGAACGGCATCGAGCATATCGCACTGGATCAGGCGGCGCTGGCGCGCGGACTGGTGCCGGTGCCGATGCATGCGCTCGATAATCCCGAGAGCATTTCCTACATCCTGCGCGACTCCGGCGCGGCGCTGCTGCTGCTGAACTCGGCCGAGCAATGGCGGGCCATCGTCAAATCGGGCGATCCCGGGCTCAGCCTGCGGCGCGTCGTGTATGCAGAGGCGGAAACGGCCGACTTCGCCGCGGACAGCCGCCTGATCACCCTGGAGCGATGGCTCGCAGCCGCATCCAATGCACGGGACAGCGAGCGCGACGTCGACTTGCGCCCCGGCGACCTCGCCGCGATCGTCTACACCTCGGGAACGACGGGGCGGCCGAAAGGCGTGATGCTCTCCCACGAGAACGTCGTCTCCAACGTGAAGGCCATCGCCAAGCGCTTCCCTGCGCATCAGGGCGACCTCTTCCTGTCCTTCCTGCCGCTGTCGCACACATTCGAGCGCACCGGCGGCTATTACTTTCCGATCGCGGCGGGCGCATGCGTCGCCTACTCGCGCTCCGTCAAGGAGCTGCCTGACGATCTGAAGCAGGTGCGGCCTACGATCCTGATTTCGGTGCCGCGCATCTACGAGCGCTTCTATGCACGCATCATGGAACAGCGGGCGGCACGCGATGTCGTGCGACGGGCGATTTTCGACCTGGCGATCGCCGTCGGCGGCCGTCGTTTCGATGCCCGCCAGCACGGCAAGTCGCCGGCGCTGTTCGACGAGCTCGCCTGGCCGTTTCTTCAGCGCGCCGTCGCCCGTCCGGTGCTGGCAGCGCTCGGCGGGCGGCTGCGGGTGGCCTTGAGCGGCGGCGCGCCGATCGGCGCCGAGGTGATCCGGCTGTTCCTCGCGCTCGGCCTCGACATCCTGCAAGGCTACGGCATGACCGAGTCCTCGCCGGTCGTTGCGGTGAATACGCCCGACGACAATGACTATCGCTCGGTCGGCCGGCCGCTCGACGGCGTCGAGGTCAGGCTCGGCGAGAACGACGAATTGCAGGTCAAGGGCGCGAACGTGATGACGGGCTATTGGCACCGCCCGGACGACACCGCGCGCGCCAAAGGGGCCGATGGCTGGCTTCACACCGGCGACCAGGCGCGGATCGAGAATGGCCGGATCTTCATCACCGGACGCATCAAGGACATCATCGTCACCTCAACGGGGGAAAAGATCGCGCCCGGCGACTTGGAGACCGCGATCCTGGCCGATCCGCTGTTCGCCCAGGTCATGGTGATCGGCGAAAATCGTCCCTATCTCGCGGTGCTCGCCGTGCTCAATCCGGAAGCGTGGGAGCGCGAGAAAGGTCGCCTTGCCGAGAACGCCCGCGCCGAGTTCCTGCGCAAGCGGATTGCCGCGGCCGTCAAGGCCTTTCCGGCCTATGCCACGCCACGGGCGGTGTGGTGGACCACCGAACCCTGGACGACCGATAACGGATTGCTCACCCCGACCTTGAAGAACAAGCGGAACAACATCGAGACCCGCTTCGCCGCCGAGATCGCCAAGCTGTACCGGCACCGGTAGGCCCGGGCGGCGACAGAAAAATGGCAACAACGGCTGGGAACCATTTCGGCGCCTCCGCGTTAAGGCGCCGATGCCGTGCCAGCCCGCGGCTCACCGTCCGGACGGCCCCGACCCAGTTTCCAGTTTCTGGATCGGGGCCGTGGCGCAAGAGCATGATTCGGAAATCGATCGTGCTCGAACAAAGAGATCAGATCATGATCTGAACGGCGTGATCCGAAATGCGCCGATCAGCCCCGTGTCGCGAGCCGCCTTGCCTTCGACTGTTCTCCAAAGGGACAATTCCTCGACATCAAGGGCAAGGGCGTGTCCTTTGCCGAAAACGTGTTCCATGAATTTCGGCACGACAGAAACATGCAAGTCTGGGTCAGTCATCGACAAGGCCGCCATCGGGCGGCAGCTTTAGGGCTGACCGAGAAAGCGGGCCGCCACCGCCGGCGTCAGCGGTATGTCAGCCAGACAAACAGGGCCGAGACCAGGACGATCGCGATCGCAACCGCCATCCAGTTCTGAAACGGGATACCGAACACCGGGAATTGCGCGACAAGCCACTCATCCATGACCCTGACTTTAGCTGCGCGAGCTGACGCCGACCTTACATGTCCCGGTCGAAAATGCCGCATCTGTCCGGCTCGTAAAGCTGGATCGCGCCATGGGAGTGGCCGGAACGATTGGGCTCGGCGACGGCCGCGGCTTTGCCTCCCCGCCTCCAGTGGGATAGAACGCGCGGAGCAGCGATCCCCACGGGGACGCAAGAGATGCGGAGTTTTGTCCCTTGGCCCTGATGCCGGTTGCCGAAGCGCTGGCCGCGATCCTGCACGACAGCGAACCGCTCGATGAGGAAATGGCCGCGCTCGATCTGGCCCATCACCGCACGCTGTCGCGCGACGTCGCGGCGCGGCGCACCCAGCCGCCACAGGCGATGTCGGCGATGGATGGCTATGCGGTGCGCGCGGCCGACGCCGCGGCAGTCAACACGCGGCTCAGGGTGATCGGCGAGGTCGCCGCCGGCCGGCCCTTCGATCGCGCAATCGGCGCGGGCGAAGCGGCGCGCATCTTCACCGGCGGCGTCATTCCCGACGGCGCCGACGCGGTGGTGATCCAGGAAGATGCGGTTGCCGACGGCAACAGCATCACCATCACCGAAGCCGCCATCACGGGGCGGCATATCCGCCCCGCCGGGGTCGATTTCCGCCAGGGCGACGTGCTCCTGAAGGCGGGCAACCGCCTCACCGACCGCGACCTGTCGCTTGCGGCCAGCATGAACTATCCGGAATTGCCGGTGCGGCGGCGGCCCCGCGTCGCGCTGCTCGCCACCGGCGACGAGCTCGTGATGCCCGGCAACGAGCCCGGGCCCGGCCAGATCGTCTATTCCAACGGCTATGCGCTGCGCGCGCTGATGCGAAGCGAGGGCGCCGAGACGGTCGACCTCGGCATCGCCGCCGACACCATGGCCGCGACCACCGCCGGCATCCGCGCCGCGCGCGAGGCCCAAGCCGACATCCTGGTCACGACCGGCGGCGCCTCGGTCGGCGACCATGATCTCGTCAAGAAGGCGCTCGAGATGGAAGGCGTCGCGATGGCGTTCTGGAAGATCGCGATGCGCCCGGGCAAGCCGATGATGCATGGCCGGATCGGTTCCATGCGGGTGATCGGCGTCCCCGGCAATCCCGTCTCCTCCTACGTCTGCACCTATCTGTTTGTGGTGCCGCTGATCCGCGCGCTGCTTGGCAACACCATCGTCCGTCACAGCCCCGAGTCCGGCGTGCTTGGGCGCGACCTCGGCGCAAATGACCAGCGCGAGGACTATCTGCGCGCGGTCATCGAGACCCGCGCCGACGGCCGGCTTGTCGCAACGCCCGTCGACAAGCAGGACTCCTCGCTGCTCGCCAATCTCTCGCGCTCGCAGGGCCTCGTGATCCGGGCGCCTTTCGCGCCGCCTTCGAAAGCCGGCTCGCCCTGCGACATTTTGCGGTTGCCGGAATAAGTCCAAGGCCCGATTGAAACGCTGTTTGAAACGTCGGTCGCCTGACGCGTGACCCGGCGCACGCGCGCATTCAATTGCGAGCATCGATCAGTTCCGCAACTTGCCGCGGGCTTCATTTGCTATTTGACGTCCGACGCAAAGCCGTGGAAAGTCGAGCACAAGCAAAAAACAATTCGGGAGGATGTGATGGGCACCGTCCTGTCCACCACGGACCTGTCGCGCTCCGCAACGGAGGCGCGTCGTGGCTGTTGAATCGCCGCCTGTGCCGGCAAATGCGCCCCGCTTTCGTTTTGCACTTGCCAAGCCGAGCCAGGAGCAGATCGTGCTGCTGATCACGATCGCGCTGGTGATCGTCTTCGGACTGACGCTGAACGGCTTTGCCACCGTTGCCAACCTGCTCAACCTGTTGCGCTCGATCTCCATCCTCGGAATTCTCGGCCTCGGCATGGGGCTGATCGTGATCAGCCGCGGCATCGACCTCTCCGAGGTCGCGATCATGGCGGGCAGCTGGTCGATCGGGCTGATCGAGATCCAGCACGGCATGCCGATCGGATTGGCCTGTCTGGTCGCGCTGGGACTTGCCCTGATCATCGGCGTCGTGAACGGCATGATGGTCGCCTTTGTCGAAGCACCCGCACTGTTCGTCACGCTGGCGGCGGGCTTCGTCATCTATGGGCTCGCGTTCTGGTTCGCGCCCGCCTGGGTGGTCTATGCGCCCAAGGATGCGCCGTCGCTGATGTTTCTCGGCGCCGGTCGCGTGTTCGGCGTGCCGGTGCCGATCTTCGTGTTCGCCGCCGCGGCGTTGGTCATTCATCTCTTCCTGTCGCAGACCTCGCTCGGCCGCTTCATCTATGCGCAGGGCGACAACCCGGAGGCTGCGCGCCTATCCGGCATCGCGCTGCGCCCGCTGATCGTGCTCGAGCACGTGCTGGTCGCGGCTCTCGCCTGGATCGCCGGCCTGGTCTGGATCGGCACCACCGGCAGCATGCAGATGGCGATCACCCAGGGAACGATGATCTTCGACGTCGTCCTCGTGGTCGTGATCGGCGGCATCAGCCTGGTCGGCGGCCGCGGCGGCGTGTTCAGCGTGGTGGTGGGCTGCGTCCTGATCGGAACGCTGCTCAACGCCTTCACCATCATGGACGTCAACAGCGAGGTGCAGAACATCATCAAGGGCATCGTGCTGCTGGCCGCGATCGTGCTCGACAATTTCCTGCATCCGCGCGACGAGGAGACCGCGCGCCAGGGAGACTGAGGATCAGGACGGAACGTCAAAAGAGCGGCCGAACGGGCCGTCGGGACAACTTCAAATCAACAAAAGCAGGGAGGAGTTCATGATTTCGGGTTGGAAATGGACGGCAGTCTCCGCAGGCATCGCGTTTGCCGCATTGCCGCTGCTGGCGGCGGCACAGGAGGAAGGCGGCACCAAGACCGCTCGCGAGCTGCGCGGCGACTATGACAAGGCGCTGAAAGGCAAGACCATCGCCTATCTGCCGATCGCGCTCGGCGTGCCGCTCGCCGACGAATGGGGCCGCGTGGTGCAGGAGGAAGCCGAATGGCGCGGCATGAAATATGTCGTGCGCGATCCCAACAACAACCCGTCGGCGATGCAGCAGGCCCTGACCGCGCTGGTCGACCAGAAGCCCGACGTGCTGATCGTGCAAAACCCGAGCGTCACCCTGCTGATGAAGGATCTCAAGCGTGCCGAGGCCCAGGGCACCCACGTCATCCAGATCAACATGTCCTCCAACTACAAGTCCGGCGCCTTCGTCGGCGCCGACTGGAACGAGGTCGGCCGCATGCTGGCGCAGGACGTGGTCAAGGAATGCGGCACCGGCTCCGGAAAATCCGGCAAGGTGCAGATCGTGCAGGGCGAATTGACCGCCGCCGCCAGCGTCGACCAGGTCGCCGGCATCATGGACGTCTTCAACAAGGATCCCGCCATCAAGGTGGTCTCCAACCAGGCCGCGAACTGGGACGCCAACACCGCACTCAACACCACCGCAACGGTGATCCAGCAGCATCCGGACCTCTGCGCCAGCGTCGGCTTCTGGGGCATCATGGAATCGGGTGCCGCGCAGGCGATCCGCAACGCCGGCAAGATCGACCAGGTCAAGGTCTACGCGTCGGGCGAAGGCTCCCAGCTCGACTGCGACCAGGTCAATCAGGGCAACTTCTACAAGTTCTTGAGCTACAAGGCGACCGAGCAGGGCCATGACCTGATGTTCGCGGCCGAGACGCTGCTGGAATCCGGCGACAAGCCCGGCACCAGGCATCTCGAATTCTACACCCGTCCGATCTGGCTCGACAAAACCAACGCCGGCGGCGCCAACTGCTTTGCGCTGCCAAAGAAATAACGGCTCGAAAAAACCGCCAGCCCGTGCGCAGGCGGGCTGGCGCCTTCTCTTTCCGAGGTGTTGATCGATGTCGATGGCGGTGGATTCCTTTTCCGCATCTGTCAGGCGCTTCTCGCCGCGCCTGTTGTTGTCGGAGCTGCTGCTGAAGCAGTGGTTCGAGCCGGTGATCCCCTTCACCGTGATGATCGGGCTGTGGCTGTATTTCGCGCTGACGGTTCCCGACTATGCCACGGTGCAGAACACGCTGTCGCTGCTGCGGCTGTTTGCCGAGTTCGGCTTCGTCGCGCTCGCCATGGGCTTCTGCCTGATCTCCGGCGGCATCGATCTGAGCGTCGGCGCGATCTTCGCGTTCTGCAATTTCTCCGCGCTCTATTTCCTCTATGTCGCGGAGCTGCCGGTCGGCCTCGCCATTGCCGCAACGCTTGCCGTCGGCGCGGCACTCGGCAGCATCAACGGCTTCCTGATCGGCTTCCTGAAGACGCGGCCGTTCCTGACCACGCTTGTCACGCTGATCATCCTGCGCGCCTCCGTCAACCTGCTCAACACCAGCTACGCCCAGGTGTTTGCGACCAACTCGGTCGACAGCGATTCCTGGGATTTCCTCGGCGTCGGCAGCGTGCTCGGCATTCCCATCAATGCCGCCACCCTGTTCGTCGTCCTGCTCGTCTGCCACATCTTCCTGTCGCGCTCGCGCTATGGCTGGCATCTCACCGCGATCGGCGCCAGCCGCAAGGCGGCGCGGCACGCCGGCATCCGCGTCCGGCTGATCCTGTTCTTCACCTATGTACTGTCGGGCATGCTGTGCGCGGCGAGCGGCATCTTCTACGCCGCACGCCAATCCTCGACGGATTCCACGACCGGCGTGGGCTGGGAATTCCAGGCGCTGACCGCGGTGGTGCTCGGCGGCGTCTCGCTTGCCGGCGGCAAGGGCACGGTCTGGCGCGCCATGATCGGCGCCCTGATCATCTTCCTCCTGATCAACGGCCTGGTGCGGATGGGCATCCCCGGCTACGTCACCTCGGCGGTGATCGGCATCATCCTGCTTGCCGCCGTCGGCATCGACGTCAAATGGGCGAAGAACCGCGGCAAGGCGATCCAGAAGATCTATGTCAATCCGGCCTTCGTGGCGTTTGCGCCCGCGCCGTCGGTGCAGGCTGGCTCGACCTCGCCCTACGCCCAGAACGACCGGCTGATCGCAGCGCAGGCCATCGGGCTCGACCAGGTCGAGGGTCCCGAGGACGTCATCCTCGACCGCCAGGACCGACTCTATGGCTCGACCCGCGACGGCAACATCATTCGCTTTTCCGGCCCCAATTTCGAGACCCGCGAGGTGTTTGCCCATATCGGCGGCCGGCCGCTCGGCATGCAGTTCGACAAGGACGAGAACCTGATCGTCGCGGTTGCCGGCATGGGCGTCTATGGCGTCAGGCCTGACGGGGAGGTGTTCAAGGTCACCGACGAGACCAATCGCACCTGGTACAAGCTCAACGACGATTCGCGGCTGCGGATGGCCGACGATCTCGACATCGCCCCCGACGGCAAGATCTACTTTTCCGACTGCACCACGCGCTACGAGATGACGACCAACACCCTCGACATTCTCGAGGCGCGGCCCAATGGACGCATGGTCTGCTACGATCCGAAAACCAGGACCACGCGCACCATCATCAACCATTTCTACTTCCCGAACGGCGTCTGCGTATCGCATGACGGCAAGTCGCTGCTCATCGCCTCGACCTCGCTGTGCAAGGTCTTCCGCCACTGGCTCGAAGGCCCGAACAAGGGGCGCACCGAGGTCCTGATCGACGAGCTGCCGGGCAACCCTGATAACATAAACCGCGCCTCCGACGGCAATTACTGGCTGGCGCTGGTCGGCATCCGCACCCCGACCTTCGACCTCGCCGCGCGCAAGCCCGGCTTTCGCCTGCGCATGGTCAAGCAGGTGCCGACCGACGAATGGCTGGCACCGGCGCTCAACCATGGCTGCGTGCTCAAGTTCAACGAAAAGGGCGAGGCGCTGGAATCCTGGTGGGACCCGACCGGCATCTCGCATTCGACGCTGACCTCGATGCGCGAGCACAAGGGCTATCTCTATCTCGGC